>Ga0209514_10000156_pt1 | contig 156152 bp, 167 predicted proteins | sample Subgrocontami58m_FD_187452 | JGI IMG/M metagenome (GOLD analysis project Ga0209514, IMG submission 187452) | Subsurface groundwater microbial communities from S. Glens Falls, New York, USA - GMW37 contaminated, 5.8 m (SPAdes) (version 3) | ecosystem: Environmental > Aquatic > Deep subsurface... | reverse complement strand
TCTGTGGGCAAGACTGGAAAGTTCTGATGACAAAGATATTTACAGTAAGACGGAAGCTGCTTGCAAAGAAGCACCACCCACTACCAACTACAACTACTGCGTGCAGAATTTCTAATCGCTTAGCAGAAAATTCCACTTTTTTAAGTAAGGTTTCTGATATTTTGTCTTATATTCGCTCGTAGAACACACCGCCAAAAATTGAATATTTAGGAGGGGATGAATGCGCGAATACATACTTGCGAGGGATAAAAGCATGAAGAGTTTTCTGGCGAGCTCATGTAAACTTAAAGAACAATACCGAGGGCTTTTAGCCCTCGGAAGTTTATGAAATGAGGTACAATTTACGAACATGAATTTGTATTTTGACTTGGAAACAATTCCCGCCCCAGAAGCTCTTCGGAAAGTTGTGGTTGAAGCGGAAAGAAAAAAGAAGAGAAATGAGGGAATTGCCGACGATGACGAGGCATTATACAGGGCAAGCGCGGTTTCCGGAGATTTTGGAAGAATTTTCTGTATCGGATATGCACTAGATGAGGGAGAAACACAAATCATTTCCGGAGAAGAAAGTCAGATCATTTCCAAATGGTGGGAAGTTGCAAAGAATGTTAACTGTTTTATAGGGCACAACATACTTGATTTTGATATACCTTTTTTATATAAACGGTCGATTGTATTAAAATGCAGGCCATCCCAACTCGTTCCGGTTAAAAAATTTCAGACAGATAATGTTTTTGACACTCAAAAAGAGTGGAGCAGGTGGGACTACCAAGGCGGAATAAGCCTTCATAACCTTTCAATTGCACTGAATTTACCCTCTTCAAAAGACGGAGGAATAGACGGATCGCAGGTTTATGATTTTTATTTGGCGAATAAGCACAACGAAATTTATGAATATTGCAAGCGGGATGTGGAGTTAACAAGAAAAGTATACAGGAGAATGAGATTTTTAGATTAGCTTACTCATATTTCCTAGTTTGTTGCTCTTTAACGATACGGGATCGTTAGCTTCAAGATGTCCTTTAACGATCCCGTATCGTCAGACGTTAGACTATTCAAGATAATCGATTTCATCAATTTCTTCAATTTCCTGATTGGGAACAGGGTCTATTAAAAAGCCTTTAAGATCGCGTCTGCCAACTATCATCGGATAAGAAAGATGAGACCTGTTTGCAATTGTTGCGATTGTCGAGATGTTTTTTCCTGCCAGGCGAAAGTTTAATTTGACAGCCGGCCTTTCCTGCTGGCCGCTTGCCGCTTTGATATGAATACTTCTTTTTAACGGGACAAGACCGATTTTTGCAGCAAGGCTTTTGTCTATTGAAGTTCTGTATGCACCGGTATCCAGTTTTGCCTTCAATTTGACTTCATTATTTCCCGACCTTATCGCTACATCTTCTAAAACGGACAAAACTTTTTGACCGGTTTTCAGGTGTTCCAGTTTTTCTTCCGCAAAGAGAGACATGCCGATTTCAATGCCGCGTTCAATAGAGGTTACCGGAATGTTTTCAATCCTTTCGAGCCGTGATCTCAGGGACGCCCGGTTTGCGTTTTGAATTGAAAGGCCCGGCCGGGCATTAATTTCAAGTACTTGCGGACCGCTTTTTGCATTAAAAACAATGTCTACGCCCGCATAGCCAAGTCTGCTTATAATTTGGGCATTTACGGCAAGTTTCAGTATTTCATCCCAATTAGGTATTTTTATTCCTTTAACTTTTATTTTTGTCCCGGGTACCAATTTTATCGGATGATTTTTGAAAATAGCACTAGTAGTTATTCCTGTTCTTATCCCGATACCTACGCCAATTGCTCCCATATGAAGGTTTGCCTTTCCGCCTGTTTCAACAGTTGGAATCCGAAGCATCGCCATAACCGGAATTTTATGAAAGACGATTACACGGATATCGGGAAGACCCACTTTGGTGAGTTTCCGGTAAAAAGGGTCGGTGATTATTAATTCTTCCGCGTATGCAATATCGGGAAGATTCTGGATTGAATATGATCCGTCTAAAATGTCAAAAATGTGAGATTCCAGTTCGTTTGCAGAAACTTGTTCACCAAGCGGTGTTTTTCCATGGTTTTTATACCAGCTGATAAAAGGAAGAATGCCTTCCCCGCCATATCCCCGGGCGGGTTTTATTACAAAGCCTTCCCTTGGAAGGGAAGTCCAATCGAAATGCCGGGCACTTTCTCTTGTTCTGAAGACCTTAACAAGCTTTGGCGTTGGAATTCTATTGATGATTAAAAGACGCTTAGTCCTTATTTTATTATCAACGACTTTTATATACTTCCGGTCATTGTATTTTTGAATGTAATTGAAGTTTCGGGCGTTCATCCCCAGAACGCTTTTACTAATCGGCATTTTGGCGGACAATATTAAAGCGGAAATATTCGGTAAGCCGAAGACCCAGATATCTTCCGATTAACAAATTAATTGGAATAAGAGTAAGTACTAATTCCGGATAAAGAAGAATAATTCCTCTCAAATTCGGAAGGGCAAGAACAAAATAACCGGAAATACCAAGTGCGATTGTTACAGCAGTAATTACAATGGTTTCGGAAAAGTTTTTCTTAAGCTGAAGTGAAACAATTTTATCGCTAAGAAGAATAAAGATAAGGATCGGAAAAATTGAAAGCTGTTTGACTATCAAGAGGTTTGCCATGGCGCTACCCATAAGTGCCAAAAATACAAAAACGGAAACAACCATAATCGAAAGTGCCTTTTTTGGAATCTGCAGTATGTGGACCCTTTTTAAAATAAGCTTAGAAACCAGGGATGCCAGAAGTATTGTCAATAGAATAATGAACCCGGCGGTTAAGCCGGTTGCAACTAATGTTACGGCGAGGGCGACCGGTACAAGCATTTCCAGGCTCGGAAGACCGATTATGTAACGGACAAAGGCCACGGCGGTTGCAAGAAAAGGTAAAAGGAGAATTAATATAATGGTATTTGCCGGTACCCCGACACGAACTGCATGCTGGACTGTGAATGCCATAAAATTTACAAAATTCGGTTTTTCAACTAATCTTTTTTCAAAAAGCGACAGAATTTCTTCTTTTTGCTTGGTTTCCTCAGGCTTTGTTAGGTCCTCTTTCGGAGGATCAGCCACTTGGGCTTGACTAGTTGCTTCTTCCGTCAGAGATTCTTGTACTGTTACCGGGATTGTGGAAGGACTATTTTTTTGCTGGGCATAAACGGCGTGGACAGCGCTGAATATTAGAACTGCTGCGATCAAAAAGGATAACGGTCGTTTCATAGTGTGGATAGTACCAAAGTAGCCTTTAAAGGGTCAATTTAGGGGAATTGTTTATATTCGCCCAAAGCATACCGGGGACTTTCAGACCTCGGAAGTTTATAATCATTGTATGGATTTGCTTTTAAAGCTAAATAACGAGCTTATGCAGTTTGCTTGGCATAAGAGAGTAATTGTTGGGATTATACTGATTGCAGGTTTTTACGGGTGGATTGTTTTTGGACTTGGCGTTTTTGGAAAATTGCATATTATAGCCTCAGTATTCAATGTAAGAGCAGAAGATTTAAATGCTATAATTCCTTCTCAACAATTACGCTAGAACAAGGCGAGACTTTATTAAACTGTTTTTTACTCTAAATTCAATGTTTTTTAACGGAAAATGTCGGTTTTATGAGGTTTTTAGCAATTTTTGCAGGGATTCAAGCAAAAAAAGAGCGGATCTTGAAAAATCCGCTTAAAATATTTGAAAATCAACTTCAAACAATATGAGAATTTTAACATAAATAAGTGGTTATTGGGAAGAGGCAAAAATTTGAGGCTAAAATCCTATCTGATCGGACTTTTTTCAAATAAGTTTATTGTTGTCTTCAATTTGGAATATTAACTTTAAATTGTGTATTGAACTAACCTGGGTAAACGATTATATTACCTTCATGCTTTCGAAATCTGATATTAAGAAATTAGTTGATGTTTTTGCGACTAAAGGCGAGCTTAAGCAAGACCTTGATCGGATGAGAGAGGAAATGGTTACGAAGGAGCAGTTCGGTCAAGTTATTGATAAGCTGGATGTTGTTTATGGTGAGTTAAAGGATTTCAGGCAGGAGCAAACTGTTCATTTAGGTCAGCACTGACAAATAAGAGAAGAACTTGATAATGTTGAGGTTCGATTAGATAAAGTTGAACAAGCTGTCTAATAGATCTCAAACTTTTCAAGTAGATTTTTGTTGCCTTCGATCTGAAACTGCAGAAGGTCGCTGTAAATTCCGGGTCTTTTTGCCAACTCCTGCGGTGCTCCCGAATCGGCGACCCCCTTGTTATCAATTACCAGGATTTTGTTTACATTTTGGATAGTAGAGAAACGGTGGGCGATAATGATTACTGTTTTACCCTCCATCAGGTTTTCAAGCGCAGCATGGACTTCTTTTTCGCTTTTGGCATCCAATGAAGAGGTTGCTTCATCCAGTATCAGGATTGGGGCATCTTTGAGGATTGCCCGTGCTATTTGAATTCTTTGTTTTTGACCGCCGGAAAGCCGGACTCCGCGTTCGCCGATTTCACTATCCAGGCCTTTTGGAAGTTTTTTAACAAAGTCGTAGGCATTGGCTTTTTTGAGGGCTTCTATAATTTGTTTTTCGGTAAATTGTTTTCTCCCGTAGGCTACATTTTCGCGGATTGTTGAAGAAAACAGTTCGTTTTCCTGAAAAACAAGGGCGATGTTATTCCTGATTGCGTTGTGTGCTAGTTTTTTGTATGGCTTACCCGAAAGATATATCTCACCGCCTGTCGGTTCATAGAATTTACAGATTAAATTGACGATTGTTGTTTTGCCGGCGCCGCTTTCCCCGACCAGCGCAAGTTTTTCCAGAGGTGAAATCCTGAAAGAAACGTCCTTAAGAACTATTTCGCTTTTTTCGTATTTAAAACTGACGTTTTTGAATGCAATTTCAGGTTTTGCAAGTTTAGTGAGTTTTTCATCCTCACGGAAATTTTCGGCTGAAGGAAGAGAAAGTACTTCGAAGTATTCCTTAGAACCGGCTTCTGCCATCTGGATGCCGTTGAAAATAAAGCTCATGGCAAAAAGGGGTCGGCGTGCCTGGTTGATCATTTGGATAATTAAGACCAATGTTCCGAGTGTGATTGCGCCGCGGAATGTGTGATAGAAAGCGAAAATATTAATAATTAAAAGGATTATGGTAAGGCTGAAATTACGGACAAAGTCAAAGAGATGGTACATTTGGCTTTGTTTAGCGTAGATGCGGTTACTCCGTTCGAGTTTAACCGAAGCATCTTTTAATTCCCTTTTTTCCGTCATAAAACTTTTGACCAGTTTAATATTGCCGATAACTTCATAAATGCGGCTTCTGTATTTATCCTCAATTTTGTTTTTTTCAACTTCAAGTTCGCCCCATTTTTTGTTTTCTATATAGCTGACATAGAGGTAGATAGGGAAAAGCATAAACAGAAAGAAAGAAATTTGAAGATTGTAATAGGCGAGGACGGCGATAGTGAAAACGCTTTGAAGAATAGTGGGGAGGATAAAGTTTGTGGAATTTACAGAAAAATTCTGGATGCTGGAAATAGCCCGGGAGAGTTGATTGAGGATTTTCCCTGAGACTTCACTATCGAAATAACTTTGGGGCAAGGTTAGTACCTTGTCGTAAAACTTTTCCGTGAGAAACTTGCGGAGTTTGCCCGAAAAGTGGTCTCCAAGGCGGTTACTGATACCGGAAATAATTATTCCCAAAAGACTGGTAGCAAAAGCAAGTCCGATTAATGTAATTAGTGTTTGTAAATTGCCGCTTTTATCCTGTATTTGGGCGACAATTTCATCCACGATAAATTTAGAAAGAATAGGAGCTATTAACTCAAGCGCGGAGCCGAATAATATCAACAAGGCGATTGTGCTTACTAATCCCCACAAGGGTTTGGCGATATTGATAATTTTTAAGATATTTTTCATTAAGGGGAAATTATACCTTTTTTGTTTTTGATCTATCATGTTATTATGAAAATCTCCTGCCTATTGAATGTTTTTGAAGTTTCCTCATTTTTTCTTTAGGAATGTTTCTGATGTAATTTTGCTGTTCTTAATTATTTTCTTCTGGCTTTTTTCGGGTATTAATTCGTACAAGGGGCGGAGCGAAGGCCAATTTGATACAAATGGTAATAAATACCAAGAGGTTTTGTCTTTGAAAAGCATTCCCTCAGAAAGTCCGGCAATCCCTTCGGATGTGCAGAAGCAAAGTCCGAAGGTTGCCGTACCATTTCAAAGTCCTTCTTCTGCTGCAAGTTCAAGCCCGGATCCGGCTTTGCTTAGCAATAACAACCAAACTTCTGGTACCTCATTAAGCCCCGAAAATAACAATAGCAGTGGTAATTCGGACCTTCTCGGGGAGGTAAATAATTTTAGATCGCAAAATGACAGAAGCGGAATAGCGGAAACTTCGATTATTTGTAATTTTGCAAAAGAAAGACTTACGGAACTTTCGACAAATTATTCACATGATGGTTTTAGCAGAATGCAGTCAGTTACCGGTAAAAGCGCCGGTGCCGAAAATATTGCGAGGACTTCTTCAAACCGCGGCAACCATTATATCGTCATTGAAATGTGGGCAAAAAGCGACGGACACAGAGAAAATATGTTAGGGGACTATACTGAAGGCTGTGGGTATTACGACGGGAAGTATGCGGTTTTAGTTTTGGCAAGGTAGATTTTTTAGTTTAATAATATGCGCCTTGGTAAAAAATATTTTGCTCAAAAATGCGGACTTGTTAGGCCGAAACGAGGTCTCTCCTTGTTACTAACGATAGTTTCTGTTAAAAGACCCGGAAAGGATGTTGATGGCTGATAAACTTTTTGTATATAAATCAAAAAGAAATAAAAAGAAGACGCCGGAGCCTTTTAGTTTAATCGATGTAGATTCTAAGCATCTGGTATTTGTTGTTCAGAAGCATCAGGCGAGAGTATTACATTACGATTTTAGGCTGGAAGTTGGTGGGGTTATGCCTTCCTGGGCTATCCCAAAAGGGCCTAGTTTGGATCCAAAAGTAAAAAGGCTTGCGATTGCGACAGAGGATCACCCGCTTGATTACAGGAAATTCGAAGGTGTGATTCCGGAAGGGAATTATGGTGCGGGGAAGGTTATGATTTGGGATAAAGGAACTTACTTTCCGGAGCTTGAGGAAGAGGATATGAGGGTTCGGATAAAGGATAAACGCGAGGCGGAAAAAATAATGAAGAGGGGAATTTTGGATGGGGAACTAAAATTTTTTCTCAAAGGCAGAAAGCTAAATGGCTCTTTTGTACTTGTCAAAACTAAAGGTTTTGGAGGCAGGAATGCATGGCTTTTGATTAAGCACAAGGATAAATTTGTTCAGGAAGAATGGGATGCTGCGGATTATGATCTCAGCGAAGTTTCGGGACGGTCAATTGACGAAATTTCCTAACTTGTTTTTATAAATATCTTAGTTTAATATTGTATTTTGCCATGTCGCACGAGGAAGATCGCGGCCTTTTTTTTGGCCAAGAAGAAGATCAGAATGCAATAGAAACGATGGAGTGGGAGATGGGAATTCCAGATTATGATCCTGCTCCCAGACGAGTCCCTGATTTAATAAATGAGTTGACGATTGAGTGGGAAGTAGCCCGGATGGAAGATGACGGTGGGGTCGGTTCTTCAAAATAATTTTTTCTTTATAGTCTGTAAATTAATCCTTGACAAAAATTGTTTAGAATCCGATATTGTAATGGTGATGGAAAGGTTTGATGGAACCAGTTGGGATATGGGCGATCGGATTTTAGGATCGGAGTCGGAATCCGGCCAGGATTTGGATAGAGGCGGGCTGACGCCTGATGATGAATCAAGGATGCATGATGATCTCTCAAGAGCTTTTGAAAAAGCCCAAAGACTCGGCCTGAACCCCAGCGGCAATGTAAAAAAGCGCTTTCCGAGGGTGCTTTGATTTTTTCCATTTAAGATATTTATTCCGATCGAAAAAGATAAAGCTCTTTAAAAAACTTGCTGCGGTTTGAATCGTATTGCAGACTTTGGTATAAATTACAGTAATGGCGCAAAAGACACTTTACAGAAGCACCCAAAATAGAATTTTAGCCGGTATTTGCGCAGGTCTTGGCGAGTACATGGGGATTGACCCCACAATGATCCGATTAATATGGCTTTTAGTAGTTGTGTTTACCGGTATTTTCCCCGGTGTTTTAGTATATATTCTTGCAATTTTTTTCATTCCCGAAAAGTAATTATGGCTTGAGAAACCTTAAGGCTTGACAGTAATTGAGCTTTGCGGGCAATATAGATCTTGAATGGAATCTGTCCCCTCATCAGAACTCACACCTAATTCGCCTGTACCAAACACAAATGATACAAGCATTGCAAAAAAACTATTAGCCCCGAAGTATATTGTTATCTATTTAGTAGTCGCAATTGTTGTTTACGGATTTATTTATTTTATTTTCCTTTCAAAAAATTCTTCTTTCAGGATTAATCTGGGTGAAAAAACAGATATTGCTGCTGTTGAAACTCCGCAGCTTTCTGCAAACGAAATAGTTATTATTTTGGATAATTTCAAGGACCCGAGTTTTAACGGGTTAGCCTTTATCGGGGAAGAAGGGGATAAAATTCGGGTGCAGATTTCAATACCGACCGAAAATGAGGCAACACCTTCGCTTGTTAACATTTATGAAGGAAAGTGCCAGGAGATGGGGCAGATTAAATACACTCTTAACGATGTAGTTTCCGGATCTTCGGAAACTACGATTGATACCTCAATAAAAAATCTTAGAGATGAGTTCCCGCTTTTTATTAGTGTTCACAAGTCTAGCGCTAGAATTGGGGAAAGTATTGCATGCGGGGAATTAAAATAATTTATTGCTAACTTTCAAAAACCCTTGTAAATATAAAAACAGAGATAACCCCAAGTAGAAAAATTAAAATGTTAGTAAATTTACCCTGCCCGCTTATATTTTCGTGAATTTCCGGAATTAAATCACTTGCAGAAATATATATAAAATGGCCGGCAGCGAGCGCTAAGAAAAAATATAAATACGTCTCAATGAATCCTGCGAAAAAGAAGGCGATGAGTGCACCTGCAAGTGCGGCAAGTGCGGAGAGAAAATTATAGATCAAGGCTTTTGTTTTGGAAAGACCGTTTGCAAGAAGAACGCCCATATCGGCTATTTCCTGAGGAATTTCGTGTGCTGCTACCGCAAAAGATGTTGTTATCCCCAGGGGAATACTGGACAAAAAAGCTGCAGTTATAGTTACTCCGTCGACAAAATTATGGACGCCATCACCAAGGAGTATTAAAAGGTTAGTAGGTTTTGTGCCGTGGGGATGATGATAGTGAAAAATAGTTAAAAACCTTTCTGCCATAAAAAAAGTTATGAATCCTAATAACGCAGGGAAAAAAATGTTAAAACCGCCCGATTCAACCATTGCTTCAGGTAAAAGATCCAAAAAGGCGGTTGCGATTAAAACTCCGGCTGCAAAACTTATTAGTCTTTGAGAAAGTAATTGTGTGATTTCCTTTTTGAGAAGCAGGAAAAAACTACCGGCGAGTGAGGCTATGCTTCCGATTATAGTGAAAATAAGTATATAGGGGAGAAGCGCAAAAGGTATTTGCTCCATGGAATTAATAATAACAGACGTTTAAATTTGCTTGCAAGTAATTTGCATTACGGCCAATTTGGTGTAAGTGCTTACAGTATTAAGTAGGGAGCAAATTTAGAAAAATTAATGTATTTGAATTAAGGATATTCCAATCCTATGGAATCGAATTTGGGAAGGTAGGAGCGGACCGCGCTCCTGAACTTTTCGGAAAGATTTGTCGAAAATCTGGCATAGCCGCCTTTTTCGGAAGCGCTGCATAATCTGTTTTCCCACTCCTGGACAATTTCCAGGATATTTTTTCCCTTTAGATTGAATTCTTTCTGGTATTTTTGCGGCTCTTTTTCGTATTTATCGTGAAGTTCTCTGAAGGGTTCAAAAACATCCCGATTTTTTTCTATCATTTCCAAAAAATATTCTTTGTATTTTGCCCGCATGTTTTAACTATGAACTACCACTGCTTAATAAGCAGCGGTATCCTCAGGCTCTGCCTTCGGCGAGTACGTAATTCTTCAATTCACCCACAATAACCCGCGGTACTCTTGAACAATTATAGATTATAGATAAAAATGAGCCTTGGGAAGAGTGTAAGTTGATTTACCCATGTACAATGTAAGTAGTGGACAACTCCTTGATAAAGAAAAATATTTTATTAGTAGAAGACGACAAAGATATAAGGAGTTTGTATATAAACAAGTTATATATCGAAGGTTTTAATGTTTATCCGGTTGGCGACGGGAAGCAGGCTTTGGTCACACTTCATAATCAGGTCATCGATTTAATTATTCTCGATATTATTCTCCCGGGTGGAATAAACGGTTTCGAGTTTTTGGAGACAGTTAAAAAGGATCCGCAAAGAAAGAACATCCCGATTATTATTTTTACAAATCTGGATTCGGAGCGAAATACTGCAATGGAGATGGGGGTTAGTGACTATATATTAAAAACAAGCGTTACACCCGATGATTTTGTGGGTAGAATGCGGGCTGTTTTAGATAAAAAAGTGTAAGGCTTAAGACTGGATTGGGCAAAATCTTGTTTAAATATTTGCGCTGTTTGACTAAGGACAAAGGAAAAATGATAAGTTTGCCATTTAGAGCTTTTGGCTTTAAAATTGTGGGCTTATATGAGCGGCGAGCAGGAAAGGATTCAAATATCCCCAAAACTCGAAGAGTCTTTCTTTAATCCGAATACCGGAGTGCATGAATCATCTCCGCCGGTTGATTTTAGAGGAGAACCAATAATGGGTGCGGTATTACCGGAGGATTTAAATGGTGAATGTAAGCATTATTGGAAAATAAATGCTCCGTTGGGGGAGACTTCTCAGGGTACATGTAAACATTGCGGTGAACAGCGCGGTTTTTCAAGTTCCCACGGCAAATATGCTTATGACGATGGCAGATCCGGCCCGGCGTGGAGAGCATACAAGAGCCATACTGTAAATGGGTCTAGTGAAGAGGACGATGAGCAGCAGCTGTGAGATCCATTTTTCAAATATAGCTTCTTGATTAACCCATAGTATTTTGATATGATGCGTTCTGAAAAACATGGCGGATTCTGAGAGAAAGCAAGTTGCCCCAAACGAGAAGAGTTCTAAATTACCCGATTATTTCGAGGATCCGGAGGGTTTTCTTGTTTCAGCTTTTAAGTATATTGAATCAGCTATATCTCCGAGGCGTCTTGTTGTTCCGCTTTCTGCAGTGAGTAATTATGCTTATAAATGTAAACAGGCTGGTCGTACCCAAGAGGAAGCTAGCTTGTTGGCTTTAAAAACTGAGGCATTTTTGAAAGCAGCACAATTGAGAGCTGACGGAAACCCTTTTATTAAAATATGCAGTTATACTTATTGGGATGTTGATAAAAAAAGAGTCCGACAAAGCATTATTTTTGCGATTAGCATGCCTCAGGGTCATTATTTTTCTGCGGAAGCCCCTAGAGAGAAACTGGGACCAGAGCTTACTCCTTACCTCGAAGAATTTGACCAAAAACCATATGGTGTACCAAGGCGAAAGATTGATGGATACGAATATAAGCCACAAAAATAAGGTTTAGGTAAAATTTATCTAAATTCGATTACCAATAACCGGGTGGAGAATCTCCGAGAGTTTTTTCTTCACCAAAGACAGAGGCTACATTGGAAACACTTATGTAAGCCGGGTGATAGCACAAGAGTTTCCCATTTGCGGTTTCTACAATCAATTGTTGAAAATACAATAGTAAAGTAAGACCAGATCCGTGTTAATTATTGGTTGGGATCTGAAAAAATTCAAACATGAAACAAAACGAGGCGCTTTCGTTGTTAATGATGGGACACAATGTTTTTTTAACCGGGCAGGCGGGAAGCGGGAAAACGTATCTTCTCAATGAGTATTCAAACTTTTTAAAGAAAAATAAGATTGGAGTAGCCGTAACGGCTACAACAGGGATTGCGGCAACGCATTTAAACGGATTTACTATCCACTCGTGGTCCGGAATTGGAATTAAAAAAGAAATAACCGAAAAAGAGATACACAAGCTCAACGCCAACCCAAGGTTAAGGGAAAGAATACAGGCGGCAAAAGTTTTAATAATAGACGAAATTTCAATGTTTCACTCATACAGACTGGATGCGGTTAACAAAATTTGTAAAATTATTAGAAATAATGCCGAACCCTTTGGTGGTTTGCAGGTAATATTTTGCGGTGACTTTTTTCAGCTTCCCCCGGTAAATGACAAAGACTATCCAACGTCAAGTTTTGCTTACAAATCCGATTCGTGGGGCGAGCTTGGACTTAAAATTTGCTATTTAGATGAACAACACAGGCAATGGGACGAAGATTATTTAAGAGTCCTTAATGACATAAGATCGAGGGAAGTAAGTGAAGGCACATTTGAAAAGTTAGCTTCAAGAGTTAACGGCAAAATTGCGAACGACATTTATACAACCAAATTCTATTCACACAATGTTGATGTAGACGCTATAAACAATTTTGAACTGAGCAAAATAAACAAACCCGAATTTGTTTATGAAATGCAATTCAAGGGCAAAGAAGCGTTGGTGGATACTTTAAAAAAAGGCTGTCTTGCTCCGGTGAATCTCGTACTAAAAGGAGGTGCCGTAGTTATGTTTGTAAAAAACAATCCGGGCAAGGGCTACATCAATGGAACGTTGGGCAGGGTAATAGATTTTGACTCTGATAAGTTTCCGATTATTAAAACATATTCCGGTAAAGAAGTCGTAGCTAAGCCCACCAGTTGGACTTTCGAAGAGAACGAAGTGATTCTGGCAGAAATCAGCCAGGTTCCACTTCGCCTTGCCTGGGCAATTACGGTACATAAAAGCCAGGGGATGAGCTTAGACGTGGCAGAAGTAGACCTATCAAAATCTTTTACATACGGTATGGGCTATGTTGCCTTATCGCGTTTAAGATCGCTGGACGGACTTCGACTTTTAGGGATCAACCAGATGGCACTTCAAGTCGACGACGAGGTAGCAGAAATCGACTTAATTTTTAAAGAGCAGTCAGAATCTGCTGTAGCTGAACTAAAAGAATTGAGTAATGAAGAGCTAAAATCAAAACAGCGCAAATATTTAAACAAGATTTTGCCCAAAGACGACCAATTAGAAAACGAGGCTACATTTAAAGCTTTATACAATAAGTTTTTCGGTAATAATAGTTAGGGCGCGGTTGGTCATTGTTGAGGACTGGATATATTTGTTGACGAATATGTAACTATTGTATATACTTTGGTTATATGCAAACAGTAATTCATATCAAGGCTGATAAGGAAGTAAAAGAAAGTGCCCAAAAGCTTGCCAAGAAAATGGGGTTGAACCTCAGTGATGTTATAAATGTGTCTTTGAGGAATTTTATTAGAACCCGTGAAGTGATCTTCTCGGATGCGCCTCAAATGACTCCGGAGTTTGAGAAGTATTTGGAAGGAATAGAAGAAGACATAAAGCACCACAGAAATATTGTTGGACCTTTTGAAACACCAGAGGAAATGGATAAATTTCTCGACTCACTCAAATAACTCTCCGATATGAAGATTTATCTTCATAGGAGATTTTATAAAAATTACGCTAAATTGTCTCCTAAACTTCAACAAAAATTTAAAGAAAGAAGAAATCTATTTTTGTTAGACGAATTTAATGTGGTTTTAAACAACCACGTACTCACGGGGCGATGGTCTGGTTATCGTAGTATTAATATTACTGGTGATATTAGAGCAATATTTAAAAGAGATGCAGAGAGCGCGCTTTTTGTAGCAATTGATAGCCATAGTAATTTGTATAGTTAAGCATTTTCCTTTTAAGGCAAAGCATTGATTTCCACCTGACTTGAGCGTAAGATTTTTTTGGATATATTCGCGTCTTTGTTAATGTATATTCTTCCTAAAACAAAACCTGGTAAATGGGCGTTTGGTTTAGTAGTTTTATTCTTCTTATTGTTTTTCCTGTTTCAGCTTTTAGTCGCTTCGGGGCAAACAGGAGGAGAGACTTTTTTTGATAATTTATTTTTGTCTATTCCCGTTTTTCTTGCCGGGGCATCGGCAATTACGGCGGGAATTTGCGGGGTTGTAGCTATTATTAAATTTGGCGAGCGGGCAGTTAGCGTATTTTTAATCGTGGTACTTGGTTTAATGGTTCTTAAGTTTATCCTCGGTGAATTTTTATCGCCTCATTAATTATCTTTTTGAAATTGAATGAAGAATTTAGACCGAAGTTGGAGCGGGCTTGAGATTTTTTTGAGGAAAATAGGATTAGGGTTAATTCTTGTCATTGCGCATGGGGATTCTGGTCTGTGAATAATAAGCAAATGGGAGCCGGAATGAAAAAGCATGGAGATATTATCATGGCAGCGAAAGAAACCTGGTCAGGGAGGTTATTAACTTTTTTGGGATTTTCTGAGCTTTCGGAGGAAGATATCAAGTGGGATGATAGAGATTCTAATGCTTTCCTTTCTGTAGTTTTCCGCAAGCCGGCTTGACTGCTATAAAGTTGTTAATACAAGGTTGGTCCTTGTTTGGGTTTCAATTCCTGCATTCTCCTTAAATTGGAAGTGCATGTAAGGGCAAGTTTATCCATTGCGGCGCGTTTTTCGCTACTGTATTGCGATGTGCCATATTCTACTGTCATTTGCGGGGATTTTAACATTTGTGATGAGAGATGTTAAGAATGTTTAAAACTTTGATTAATTGACAAAGGATAAAATACGGCAATACAATTTCTTTAACTCCTGCCGCGTTATATGGCATTAACTAAGGAAATAGTTTCCCAAGAAGCTAGACAAGGTTTAGAGGATATGAGGCAAAGGGTGAGCCGGCTTGCATATCTTATTGACCAAGAAATGGATGGTGACGGGCAAGCAAATATTCCCGCAATAAGACAAGCTTTTACTGCTGTTGAAGGTGCAGCGACAGCGGGACGATTTTTTTCCGAAGCGATAATGATGGGTGAGCCAACAAATGGGCCTGCACTTGTTGTGGAAAGCGCGGAGAATAACGGGAGCCCTAAATTACCTGAACCTTCACCAATAGAACCGGAATTACCCGGCTCCTTTGTGGAACTTTTGCGTTCGAAGCTGAGTGAAAAAATTGCATCCGGAGAATTAACGTTGAAATCGGCTCAAAAGTTCGGAGCTTCAACCAAGGCGTTAGATCGAAGCGCGAAAAGAATGGGCATAATTTTAGGTGGTGATAAAACCGAAGACGATTTAGCTAGATTATTTTACGGTGCGTTAACGGAGAAAACTTCTGGGATGACTCAAAGAGACAGGTGGGGCCGTTCACAAGTTAAGCGGGGTCTTCTTCAAAACAGGAAAGTCGGCGCTGAATTTTTGTATGAACTTGCGAGCGAAATCGGTTTTAACTGGAATGATAATACTGTAAGCCAGGAAGAAGCTCTTGCCGTTAAAGGATTAGCTAAGATTAAAGAGGCAGACCTAAAATCGGATTCTGGTAAATGATTACTAAGGAAGGCTCGACACCTTCGTCTCTACAAGCAGAAATTTCTTCTTACTTAAAATTAGACCCCAATGAATTCGGGGATGCTGCTCAGATAATTGCGGAAACGCAAGAACTTATTATCGAAGCGGATCCGTCGATAGTAATGGTCTTTGGTGCAACTAATGGGGCAACAAGTAATGAAGCTGAGAGTGTTGATGAAAGAGTCAGCAGGGGAATAGGGTGGGGCGAATTATTTAAAAAAGAAGCGGAAAAGGTTCTCGAGGGGAAAAGGGACTTTTCAATTCTTGCTGAAGTATTTGAGGTGACCCCCGAAATGCTGAGGGCTAAACTTGGTTTTGCTTTCCACACTTACAGAATGGGAAAGATTAGACTGGAAGGGTTTTGCGATATCCTTTCGAAGCGTGAAACACAAAGGGAGATGTGGAGGCGTGAAGATTTATTAGAGGATTTTTTCAAGCCTTTAGGACTTGATGAAGGCGACCTTGAAATGATTGAAGGATTAAGCGGGCATAGCTGGGAGGCTAAAGACGAAGTTGACGGGGAAGATGCGATTTATATCCATGGACTAGCGAAGTTTATTTTGTATCGAAGAATGCTTTTGGAGGTTTCCCTTGCCGAGGAGGAGGCAATGAGTAAGCCGGAAGAGACCCCTTCACGTAAAAAGGCAAAAGATTTTGAATATCTTCGGACTGTAAAGACTACTAAAGCGGTAAGGGATCCTATAACCGGTCTTTGGACATGGAACCCGCATGTACCGGAGGGTAAGGAAGATTTAAAATTCGAAGAACGGCAGGCAACAACAGAGGCGGGAGAATGCTTGCATGATATGCAAATAGTGATGCCAAACGGGGAAACTTCCCAAGGGGTTTGTAAGCACTGCGGGGTCACCAGAAGTTATGCAAATTACGCTGAGCGGAAAAGCCCCGCCGCTTCAAAGAAGAAAAAAGTGGTTAGTACGAGAGACCCCGAAGAAGCGGAACTTTTGGATTTAGAAAAAGAAACCGCTGTTATTTAAGACTTTTCTGATAAACTTTCTGTTATGAACTTATCGATTGGGATAGTCGGTTTGCCGAAAATTTGGTAAGACAACTTGATTTAACGCTAGCTTATGCTAATCTTAAGTTGAGAGTGAAAAAATTAATTCTGCCCATATTTGCTGTCCTTATTAGTATCATATTTAGTCTACCTGTATCAGCTAAAGAGCCTCATGAAGTTAAACTAGATTGTCCAAAAATCAGCTCGACGCTACATTTTAGCGAGGGTGGCGGGGCAAGTTATCCCTGCTTTTCTTTTGAAGATGATGCTAAAGTGTCGACGACTGTTGTAAACCTGGGTGGTTGGATAGATGTTGGTTTGCCAGAGGACAGGGCTGATCCTTATGTACCAAGTCAAGGTATGATAGCTGACAAAACTGATGAGTTGTTCATTGGTGATGTTGGAAAAATATTTTATCTAGGTCCTCCTTGGGGAGAGGATTATCCACGGCCGTATGTTGAATATTCTGCCAGGTTGGGACTTTGCGACATCAGACTTACCGGTACGGCTCATTATGATTACAAGGTTGAGGGGTATGACAAACAACCGGATTGGCAGGCCGCTTCCAAATATATAGTTGAAAAACTATCTGTGGCTGTCAAAGAAGTTGAGAGCTCGATAGCCGATGAATGTGGAGCAAAAAATATCACTGGCAGTAAAAATAATATCCAGCAAACTGAACCTCGGCAACCTCAATCTACACAAAATGATAAAAAGGAACTTAATGATATTTTTTCTTTTATGCCTGAGTTTAATTTAGAATCAATTCCTCAGTTTGTTGGCACTAGCTTTATTGGATTTAATACAATCACTGACCCAGAGCAAATTAAGGAAACAACAGGCATAGATTTTCAAGGGTTGTTAAATCGCAAGCCCGCGATTTCGGCAACAGATGAGGATAATGCCTGGACTGGTGAATATAAGAGTCCGGGACAGGACGATATAATTGTCATTAAAGGGCAAGGACAGCTAACTTCTTCTAAGTCTTCTCAAGCAATAAACGTTGGTGGAAATGATCAACTTCCATTTGTTACTTATGTTGACTCAATATTTACTGGCGCTACTTCTGACATGGTGCAATTAAAATACGCTTGGCTTGTGGATTCCGGGGCAGTAGTTAATGTTGCCCCTAAAACAGAGATTAAGTTTGTCAAGCCTGCCCCAAGTGAAGCTGTTAAAGAAGCAAGGCGGATGATAATGCTTGATAAAGGGGAAATTGAGGTTAAGGTAAAAAACGATAATCCTGAAAATAAATTTGGAGTAAAAACAGAAATTTTGGATTTAATAGTTGTCGGAACCCATTTCTGGGTGTCTCATGATCCGGACAAGAAACAAACAATGGTGGCGGTTTATGAAGGGAAAGTTGAAGTTAAAACCAAGGATGGAAAAACAACTATAGTTTCTCCAAATGGGGATAAACCAGGAGTAGTTGTGGCTTCCCAAAAACTTTCTGTTGCAAAACTGGCTATTGGAGGTTTGGTGTCGTCGATAGTTTTTGGAGGGGTAATATATTTACTTAAGAGAAAAACGATCAGAGCTTTAATTTCAAAGAAAAAGACTAGAACCTAACGCATTTGAATTATTAAGCTTGAAGGGTGAATTTGTAAGGGTGTTTTTGGTAAGTAATCATTCCCTCTTTTTGATAAACTTTCTGTTATGAACTTATCGATTGGGATAGTCGGGACATAAATAAACAAAGTTTGCGGTCCTCGTCCTTCACTTCGTTTAGGCCTGCGGGCCTTGAACATTCTATGCTTGGCTATATTCCTTTTGAGATCAAATTTAGACTTCCCAAACTAAGAAAAGAAAGAATTATTTCTGACAGAGATGATTTTGGGAAAATAGCAAAGAGCAAAGCACCGACAAGGAGATTGTTTCGATGATAAAAAACAGGTTTAGACCACGATGTATGACAAAATGTATGCTAATATGGTAATATATTTATGAATACAGACTTTGAGTGGGATGAAGATAAGAATGCTGAAAATCAACGCAAGCATGGAGTGGACTTTGAAACTGCCCAATATGCGTTTGCTGATTCGAAACTGGTAATTGCTGAAGATTTGGAGCATAGCAGGTCAGAAAAACGTTTTTACTGTTTCGGTAAAGTGAAAGGGGGTGTTTTGACTGTCCGTTTCACTTATAGGAAAAACCGTATCAGAATAATTGGTGCAGGTTTTTGGAGAAAAGGAAAAAAGATCTATGAAGAAAAAAATCGTATATACAGATGAGCTAATCAAAGCAAGAGTCATCGAAAATTTCTTGCCAAGTCCAGATAAGTTGATATTTAAAGAAAAGAAAACTAGGGTGACTTTGGCTCTGAGTGACAGAAGCCTAGATTTTTTCAAGAGTGCTGCTAAAAAGCATGGAGCATCTTATCAGGCGATGATACGACGACTGATTGATTACTACGTTGCAAATCAGAAGAGTGCTTAATCTTTTTGTGCCATCATTATTTATGAATAAAATTAAACAGGCTGTCGAAAGAGGAGATCTAGTTGACTACGCTGATCTTTTTGTCAGTTATCCTAAAAAGCGTCAACAGGAGATCTTAAAGAGGGCAAGATACTTGAAAGCGGCGATGGAGCTTAAAAAACTAAGAAAAGAACTGAAGATTTCGCAAGAAGAATTGGCTCGTAAGATGAAGGTGAAACGGGAATTTATCACCAGAATCGAAAGTGGTGAACAAAATATAACTATTGAAACATTAAATCGAGTAGCGGAAGCAACTGGTAAAGAGTTCGAATTCCATTTTAGATAGATCTCTTATGGGGTTATTAACAGTAGTGAAGCTTGACAACAATTCCACTTGAGCTCAAATTCAGACTGCCCAAACTGCGAAAAGAAAGAATAATTTCTGACAGAGATGAGTTTGGGAAAATTATTTTGACAAAAGTTCCTAATCGTAGACTATTCCGATGACTACATTTTATTTTTTAGTGATTCGGAAACCTTAATCATTTCGTCCGAATTAACCAATTTACTTGCTTCGGGATCGAATCTTATGAAAATTGTAGTACCTTCCTGTTGCCAAACAATATCTGTACCAATAGGGCTGTTGTAAATGTACGCTTCGTGCCTATTGATCTTAATCTGATCGCCAGTATTTTTATATTGCGAAAATTTTGCGCTAATCTTTGACTGTTCTAATCTAAAACAAGGGAAAGCGTTGGAAACCCTTATATTGTGACAGTAGAGTGAACTGAATTGTGTGTCGTTAAGATCTGATCTAGCGTGGGCAAATCCAATTGGAAGGTAGGCAGGTTCAAATAAATTGATCCCCAAGTTTTTTACATCTGCTGAAAAATTTTCTTCAGATTTTTGCGGGAGGGTTTTGGTTGAATAAATGTAGAGTAATAGGGGTGTAACTACTAGAAGAAGGGAGTAAAGTGAAGTCAAAATTAATAAATGAAGTTTAGGTTTTTGTTGAAGTAAGTAAATTAAGAGGAAGTTTGGCAACTGGATAAGAATTACAAATATAGGTGTGAAAAATAAACCAGAAGGGCATAAACCAGTACAAAAGATAAAAAATAGAAAAATCAAGACAAGACTGATGGCTGAAATCCCAAAATAAATTAATAAGAAGAATTTCAAAAAATTCCTTAACGAAATAGCGAGTATTGCGAATATCCAAGTTGCTATCACAGAAATAAAAATAATCGTTAAAGTTTCCTTGGCTTCAAACAGCAAAGATTCGCCGTAATTACCTTGGAAATTAAAATAAAATATGCCTAAATAAGAGGAAATAGCGACTGATGCGACTATCGGCATCAGCAATGTAAAAGCGACTGGCGGGAATATTAATTCTCTGACTCTATGCATTTTTTGACCTTTTAGTTAACTACATTCTATTCGAATCGAACTTCAATTGATATCCCTGCTCGAAATTTAATTGCTATAATTCAGCCATGGCTTTAGTGTGCGGGATAGTCGGTTTGCCAAATGTGGGAAAGTCGACGCTTTTTAATGCCCTTTTAAAAAAGCAGGTTGCTGTAAGCGCAAACTATCCGTTTACGACGATTGAGCCGAATGTCGGGGTAGTGGAAGTTCCGGATGCGCGGCTTGAAAAGTTAAAAGAAGTTGTAGAGAAAAGCGAAGGGCTTGCTCCGGGCTTTAAGATAATTCCTGCAGTTGTTAAGTTTGTCGATATCGCCGGGCTTGTTAAGGGTGCCCATAAAGGGGAAGGTTTAGGAAATAAATTTCTTTCACATATACGTGAAGTGGATGCGATTGCGTTTGTAGTTCGTGATTTTAAAAACCCCGATATTATCCAAACAGGAGAAAATCCCAAGGATGATTTAGAAGTTCTGAAGGATGAGCTTTTATTAAAGGATTTAGAAACTCTGGAAAAAAGAATTGACAGTTTCGGTAGGGAATTGAAAACAGCAACACCAAGTGATCCTCGCAGAAAAATATTGGACGGGATGGAAGCTGCGAAGAAATTTGTTGAGGAGGGAAAGTGGCTTGCGGATGTGTTGGATAATGACGGTCTTGAGAAAATCCGCGAACTTTCACTTTTATCTGCCAAAAAATCGATTTTGGTTTTTAATTCCGATGAAGGAAGCCTTTCGGATCAAGGTCTCTCCTTGTCGGGGTTTCAAGGAGAGACCTTGAGAATAAGCGCAAAACTAGAGGAAGAGCTTTCCGGTCTTTCAGATGATGATGCGAAAGAATATCTTGCCGAGTTGGGGCTTAGCGAGCCGGGCCTGGAGCGACTGATTAAAAAAGGGTACGCAACTTTGGACTTAGCTACTTTTTTGACTGCAGGACCAAAAGAAGTGCGCGCCTGGACTATTAAAAAAGGGACTTTGGCACCTGCTGCTGCTGGTGTAATCCACAGTGATTTTGAACGCGGCTTTATCGCGGCGGATATTATTCCGTTTGAAAAATTTATAGAAGCAGGAGGCTGGCAAGGGGCAAGAAACAAAGGGCTTGTCAAAAGTGTGGGGAAGCAGGAAGAGATTTGCGACGGGGATGTGGTAGAGTTTAAATTCAGCGTATAAAAAACGTTAGTTGAGTTGACATGGTAAAATTTGTTATCATTTGCCAAAGGCAGGTTGAGAATTTTTAGGCTTGGGAAGAATTTCTTCGGTGACCTTCTCAACATTGGAGTTTTTAAGTAAAAAGGGGCGTTTGAAATTATGAATTATGAATTAATGTTGGTTGTTAGCACAAAGGCCGGTCTTGAATCGGTTCTTTCCGGTGTGGAAAAAACTTTAAAGGAAGCGGACGGGGAAAATATCAAGGTCAATAAAATAGGGAGGAAGAATCTGGCTTACCCGATTTCAAAGAATACGGAAGCGGAATATGTCGCTGTTAATTTTACAGCAAATGGAGAATCCGTACTGGCGGTTACAAACAGGCTAAAGGCAGAAAGTGAAGAGATACTAAGGTTTTTATTAGTCAAAGCAAAGGAAACAAAACAGAGAAAGCAAAAAGCCCCAATAGTTGCGGAAGATAAGGTTGAAGTTAGGTCTGTTCCCAAGGTAACCGTTAAAACGGTAACCATTAAAAAAGAAGCCGCAAAAGATAAAGCTGCTGCCAATAAGACAGACAAAAAAGAACCAAAAAAGGTAAAATCAAAAGAAACTGTTAGTAAGAAAAAAGCGATAAGCAAAAAGAAATAAAAACATGGCAAGCAGGGCATCTCTCAACAAAGTCTTATTAATCGGGAACTTAACGCGGGATCCGGAACTTAGGTATACACCGTCGGGGGCTGCTGTTTGTTCTTTTACAATCGCAACTAACAGGTCGTATGTTTCTTCGGACGGAAACAGGAAGGAAGAAACAGAATTTTCACGAATAATTTCCTGGAACAAATTGGCGGAACTTTGTTCGCAGCTTCTTGCTAAAGGCAGGAAGGTTTATGTTGAAGGAAGGTTGCAGACAAGAAGCTGGGAAACCCCGGACGGACAGAATCGGCAGCAAACAGAAGTAGTCATAGACGATATGAGGATTCTTGATTCAAAGAAGAGTATAGAAGAGGTCGCAACCGGTGAATCTTTGGAGGCGTTACTTGAGGAAACTCCTGCTGGTAATGCGCCTCAGGAGCCGGCTGCAAGTTCTGAATCTGACGAGGGTGCAAAAGATACAAAGAGTGAGAATGAGAAAAAGGAAAAGAAGAAAGACGGAAAGGATGATGAGTCGGTCGACCTTGATGACCTACCGTTTTAAGAATGGCTAACAGACGCAGATTTAAAAAGTGCCCTATATGTGAAGCGGATGCAATTGTGGATTATAAGGAAACGGGGCTACTTCGACGGTATACATCGGAAAGAGGCAAGATTCTTTCCAGAGCCAAAACAGGTGTTTGTGCCAAGCATCAAAGACAAGTTACTAAAAACGTAAAAAGAGCAAGATTTTTAGCGCTTTTGCCTTTTGTACAAAGATAAATGACTAGCGAGAAAACTGTCCGCGTTAACCCACTTTTCAACTTTTTTTTCCAGTTTGCAATTGTAGCTGTAGTTTTTTTTGGGATCGGTTTTAGTCTGGGACAAAAGAAAATAGAAGTTGATAGAAAGTCTTTCGTTCCAAGAGTTTCTATAAGTAACCAAATACCGCCAAAAGACCAAAACATTGATTTTTCCCTGATGTGGGAGGTTTTAGACAGGCTCCCGAAAGATTATCTGGATAAAAACGCAATAGACTCCGAGAAACTTCTCTATGGAGCAATTTCCGGAATGGTCAGGTCACTGGGCGATCCTTACACTGCTTTTTTGGACCCCAAACAAAACGGAAGCGTGAAGCAGGAACTTTCGGGAAACTATGAAGGTGTCGGTATCCAGATAGGTTTTAACAACGATAACAGACTGGTTGTAATTGCACCCTTAAAGGGGACCCCGGCAGCCGAAGCCGGAATCCGGGCGAAGGATTATATTTTAAAGATTAATGATAAAGAAACTATTGATATTACACTACCGGAAGCAGTTGACTTAATCCGTGGGCCGGCAGGCTCTAAGGTGAAACTTGTTCTTCAGCACCAAAGTGAGAACGATTCCTATGAAAGAGAAATTGCAAGGGCAAAGATATCCGTTAAGAGTGTTGAAGTTGAATTTAAGCAGGCAAGCAAAGGCGAGATCGCGATACTTAAAGTTTCAAGGTTTGGGGAGACAACAGATAGCGAGTGGGACAGTGCAGTTTCGGAAATTACGGGAAAGAATGTCAGTGGAGTAATTGTCGATATGAGAAATAATCCGGGAGGACTTTTAACGAGTGCCATTCATTTGAGTTCGGAGTTTGTAAGCGGAACTGTAGTAAAACAAGAGTATTCAAACGGACAGGTTGATTTCCTGAAGGCCGACCATCAGGGAAAGCTTTTGAAAAAACCCTTAATAGTTCTGGTTAATGACGGATCGGCGTCTGCGTCCGAAATATTTGCGGGGGCGATAAAAGATAATAACCGCGGAAAGATAGTTGGAGAAAAAACATTCGGCAAGGGCACGGTTCAGGATGTAGTGGAGCTTAAGGATGGAGCGGGTCTTCATATAACTATTGCGAAATGGTTGACACCAAAAGGAAAATCCATACATAAAGAAGGTATTTCACCGGACGTGGAAGTAAAAATGTCAGCAGACGATATTAAAAATGAACGGGATCCGCAGATGGAAAAGGCGCTATCTTTAATTTAAATGTTTAGGTTACCCAAAGTAACATGGCTTCTTCTGCTTGCTGCAATATGGATTCTTTCGGTAGTTCTGGCCGTTAAATATTTCGGCAAAGGCTTACCGCAGACACTGAATATCGGCGAAGGCGGCAAGCTTTTGGAAACAAGAAAAGTTGTCGAAGAAGAATCCGTAATTATCGACGTTGTTGCTAAAGTTTCCCCTTCGGTTGTTTCGATTGCAGTTAAGGATAGGCAGACATTTGATCCTTTTGGGTTTTCCCCGCAGCAGAAAGACGAAGAATCGGGTATCGGGACCGGCTTTGTTGTAACAAAGGAAGGTTTGATTTTAACGAACAAGCATGTAGTTTCTGTGGAAAACGCAAGTTACATTGCGATTATAAGAGATAACAAGGGGCAGGAAAGAAAATTCGATATCCGTGAAATCCATCGGGATCCGTTTAATGATTTGGCGCTTGTAAAAGTTGATGCAAACGACTTGATAGCTCTTGAGCTTGGAGACAGCAATAACCTTAAAGTGGGGCAAACGGCAATTGCAATCGGGAATGCATTGGGCAGGTTTGAAAACAGTGTAACCGTTGGGATTGTTTCAGGACTTTCCCGGGGTGTTGCGCCCGTTGATCCTTCAACAGGGGTTGCGGAAAGGCTTGACGATTTAGTCCAGACGGATGCTGCAATAAATCCCGGAAATTCGGGTGGGCCACTGGTTAATAGTGCGGGTCAGGTGATAGGAATTAATACGGCTGTCGCTTCTGCCGAAAACATCGGTTTTGCGATAAAGGTGAATGTTGCAAAACAGCTAATAGGCGATTTCCAGTCTTCCGGAGGCAAAATTTCGAGGCCGTTTTTAGGTATTCGGTATACTCATATTTCCCGGGATGTTGCCCTTTTGAACGAAGTTCCGGAAGGAGAGCTGGTAAGAGAAGTGGTTAGCGGATCCGCTGCCGATAGGGCTGGTATTAAAGTGGGAGATATTATGACAGAATTTGACGGGCAGAAGCTGACAGTGGAGAATGAGCTTTCGGGGCTAATAAGGGCTAAAAGCGTCGGCCAAGAGATAAAAGTTGGGTTATTCAGGGACAAAAAACCCCTTGATGTCACAATGAAACTGGGTGAAGCACCGAATCAATAAATCGTAAGCAAAAGCTAGAAGAACTTAATAATTTTTTCCAGGATTTCTCCGAAATATTTTCCGATGAAATAGTAAATATTTGCCCAAATAAAAGAAGCGATTGTCGTGAAGAACCAGAAAGTTTTATAGGAAACACCAAATAATCCGGCCACAACGGGAGTTACTATACGCAGACCGGGAATTAACCTTCCGATTACAATTGCGAACCCTCCGTATTTTTCGAACCATTTTTCAACCTTTTTAATTTTTTCGGGAGTGATTTTAATGTATTTACCGTATTTATGCAGAAGACTATCGCCAATTTTTTTGGAAAGAGTAAAAAGGATTGTCGAGCCTATTAAAGTTGCGGCAGTGACTGTTGCAACTATTAAGAAGTAGTTTGAATTTGGAAGTGCCGATGCTGCTCCAATGAAAATATCTCCCGGAATTGGCAGGGGAATTCCGGTCTCCTCTATGAGGAGAATAGCAAACAGGCCTAAATACGAATATTCCTGAAGATGTTCAAACATATTATTACACTATTTCGAATTAGTATAATCTAGTCTTCTTCTTTTTTAAGATGACAGTTTCAATTCCTGCAGTTCCAAGTTTTGCGTATTTTTCTGGGTGCGTAATGGCAAGATAGGATTTAATTAAATCATCCCAAAACATCCTTCTTTTTGCATTACTTTCTTGTTTGGCAAAAAACAGTCTGAATCCGTGAGAGTCAATTCTGCTTCTTATTTTTGCAATTGTTCCAAATGAAACTTTCAATAAATCACTGATAACAATCCAGTCATGACCCTTGTTTAATAGAATTGCGATAGCCAGTCTTTTTGTAAAATTTATTCTTTCAGCTTTAGTAAATAAGTCCGAGAGGAAAAGATCAACCTCTGCGTCTTTCGTGAAAGAGGCAATACTTGAATTGAATATCCGGTAAACTTCGTTTTCTATCTGCTTTGTCAAAATCCTTCTAGAGACTTGCGGCATACAATAATTACATCATTTCGAATTGCTGTAATCAAGGGGTTTGGCGGCTGCTGACTTATACTGAGTGGATTCAATTGTTTTGACAAATACCCTATAGAAAAGTAAAATTCAATTTCGATGACAGAGCGCAATGCAGAAAATGTCGCAAGTGTAATTAGCGAATTATTAGCGGATAGAGAAAAGTTTTTAAACGACTTTAAAACTTTGGAAGTTGACGAAAGAATTATTCTTCAGTCGAGCTTGGAGCAAGCGCAACGTTTGGCCAGAGGAATAAATAGGGAACTACTAAGTCAAAAATTTCAGGGGGATCCAAAGCTTATCTGCAGACCCGGACCAGAGGGGAAACTCGCTTTACTTCGGGAAAATGGTTGTTTTACTCTTGATTCTCAAAGTGATGCTATCAGAGTACTTTCGAGTGCGGCACAGAGACTTTATGGAGAATACTATTTCCCAAATATTCAAAAACACGGACAACGGGCTTTGGCGAATTTGGCGTTGGATGAATTTCGTTTTTATTGTCTTATGAAAGGTGTTTGGATCCCGGATGGTGAAGAATTTGAAGAAGTAAAGGTAGAAACGATTGACGATTTAAGGGGTATTCTTGACAAGAATGTGAGTGGAAAGATTTGCAGGAATAATCCCAGGGAACCGGGTTATCATGGTTGGTTTGTTGCAGAAGTTCTGGATCGATACGTTGCAGAATGGGACGCGATACGTTCTCAGTCTCCTTCTGCGTGAGAGAGGGCATCCATGATTTTTTCTAAATTCCCGTCCATTATTCCTGCGATGTTGCCCCAGGATTTGCTGATCCTGTGATCTGTAACCCTATCCTGCGGAAAGTTGTAAGTACGGATTTTTTCGCTGCGGTCGCCGCTGCCTAATAGTTCTGATCTTGCTCCGGTAATTTGGGAAGCCCTTTTCTCCTCCTCCAACTGAAAGACTTTGGACCTCAGGATTTGCATGGCAATTTCCCTGTTTTGCGCCTGTGACCGTTCTGTTTGAGATTTGACGATGATTCCGCTGGGTACGTGTTTAATTCTGACAGCCGTTGAAACCTTATTAACATTCTGCCCGCCGTGACCCCCGGAACGGAAAGCTTCAAATTCTATATCTTTCGGGTTTATTGCGACTTGTGCCGGGGGTACTTCCGGCAGAATTGCAACTGTTGCTGTTGATGTATGGATTCTTCCCGCGCTTTCCGTTTTTGGAACACGCTGAACCCTGTGTGCTCCTGATTCGAATTTTAGCTTATCGAAGCAGCCTTTGCCCGTTATTTTGGCAATTACTGTTTTTATGTTACCAAGGCCGCCCTCAGTCCTGTCGAGCTCTTCAACTTTCCAATTATTGATTGCGGCAAACCGCTGATACATTCTGTAAAGGTCTGCTGCAAACAGTCCGGCTTCGTCTCCGCCCGCAGCAGAATGAATTTCCAAAATAAGCGAATTAGAAATAATAAAACCCGGAGCGGTTTCATCTGCCGGGGCTAGAGCTTTTTCCAAAGCGTCTTTTTCCTCTTCAAGTTTTTTTATTTCATCCTGCGCTAAAGTTGCCATAGCAGGATCTTCCGAAATAATTTTCGCTTCGGCTATTTTTGAATCTATCTCTTTCAGCTGTTTTTTTAAGTAATCACTCATGATGATGTAATTTTAAGTTATAAAATATATATTTGAAATCAATTTAGAAATTAGAATATTAAAAATCATTAATTGTTAAGATTTTTAAACTGAATTGTGGAGTTATGAAGATGCCTGTTTTTTGGCAAGATCAATCATTTCCTTAAGGCTTTCCGGTCTTGCCGGTTTTTTTGCTTCCTCAACTTTTTTTGCAACCTGGACTTCTTTAATCTTCTTTGCTTTTTCAAGTTTCTTTTGGAATTTTTCTACACGTCCAAGCGTGTCCACGAACTTCATTTCGCCGGTAAAAAACGGGTGGCATTTACTACAAACCTCCACGCGAATTTCCGTCAAAGTGCTGCCTGTCGTAAAGGTATTGCCACAGACACAAATCACCTTTGTGTCTTCGTGATACTGTGGGTGAATTCCTTGTTTCATAACTCGGGTATTTTAGCAGAAATAGGGTGTTAGTTCAAAGCTTATGGATCGTACTTTCTATGCAGTGGGTGAGCACGTCTCTTATTTTCGGCAAGTATTACCGAAACAGAAATCAGGATTCCGCCTGCAACAAGCGGCAGAGTTAGTTTTTCCCCTAAAAGTAACATGGCAAGGATCGCGCCGGAAACAGGGTCAATGTAAAAGAAAAATGAGGCTTCCCCTGCAGGCAGAAGCGAAAGACCTTTTTGCCATGCCCAATGAGCAATAAAGGAAGCAAAAATAATGCCATAGAGTATACCCGCAAAGCCGGATGTTGAAATATTTTGTGTCCATGCGGGGTTATTAATAAATTCGATTAGAGCCATCGGAAGCACAGTTATTGCGCCAATTGCCATTGTGTAAAAAGTAAGGGTCTGCGCCGAATATTTTTTTAGTATATTTTTAGCAATAATTTCATGGACAACCCAGAAAGCAGCAGAGATAATGAGGATAATATTACCTATGAAACTCTGAAGTGTTAGCGCTCCGTTTGGTTTTCCGATAATTATGAGGACCCCGAATAGGGCAACTGCCGAGGCAATAATAATTCTTGGTGTTAGTTTTTCTTTTAAAAAAATTGTAGCTGCAAAAAGCGTCATTACCGGTACTGTTGCTGCCAAAAAAGCTGCGTAAATCGCCTGAGACAATTTGAGTCCAATAAAAAACAGGGTAAGGTGAATAGTGATTCCGGTGAGGGCGGACCATAAAAAAAGCACTCTATCCTCTTTATCTATTTTTAGGTTTTTGATAACAAAGGGAATCATGATTAATGATGCTATTCCCATACGGATTGCAACAAGGGAAAAAATCGGGACCTGGGTTAAAGTGAGTTTCATAATAGGGGCGGTTGCTCCCCAAATGAATGCAGAAGTGGCAGCAAGAAGGAGCGCTTTTTGCCGGTTGGTTGTGAGAAATTTATCCACTGATAGCTTCAATTAATCTGTCAATTCCGAATGAAAAACCTACTGCGGGGATGTCTTTTTCTGCCCCTCCCTTGTCGGGGTAAACAAACATGCCGATTAGATTATCGTACCTTCCGCCTGCACCAATTGATAAATTTCCACTTTGAGTCGAGGGCTTTAATTCAAAAATGGACCCTGTATAGTAGTCGAGACCTCGGGCAAGTGTGTGATCGAAATAGAAATCGATATCCTCAACCAGTTTGTATTTGTTTTTTAAAACGTCGAATACTGTCTGTAAGTTTTTCGGTGGGTTAGGCTTATTGTCCGTTAAGAATTTCTTTACCTTACTAATTTCGGCTTCGGTTTTACCATGTTGTTTCAGCTCTTTTTCTACACCCGAAATTCCAATTTTTTCAATTTTATCTATCACTCTAATCTCATCAGCCACGAAGACGGAGAGTGTATCTCTGTCATTAACTGCCATTCGAGCTTCTTTTAAGCCTAGTTTTCTGATTGATCTGATCGCTGTTGAAATGATTTTTGCGTCTTCCTCAAGGTTGTTAGACCCTGCAGTATCAAAATCGAACTGCGTGAATTCGCGGTACCTGCCTGCCTGCGGGTTTTCTCCGCGGAAAACCTGGCCGATTTGATAACGACGGAATGGTCCTTTTTCAATAAGCTGCTGGTTGTTGGCAATGTAGCGGGCAAGGGGTACGGTTAGGTCATAACGAAGTGCAAGTTCACGACCGCCGCGGTCCTCAAATTTATAAATGAGTTTTTCTTCCTCACCGTATTTTCCTTCCAGAGTTTGCGCAAATTCGACAGTTGGGGTTTCAAGCGGAACAAAACCGTTTTCTTCCAAAACGTCCGCAATTTTACTTATAACTGTCCTTCTTTTTTTGGCATTTTCGGGATTAATATCACGAAATCCTTTGGGAGTTGGCGGCCCTTTTTGCATATTGATTAAATGATAGCAGAATGAAGGCTGGTGAAGAAACGTCTAGGGTAGTATGTAAACAAAACCGGCAATATTTTTATCCTTTTCTTTTTCAAAAAAAATAACAGCCCTTTTTTCTTTTAAAATGCTTTTCGTTTCGGCTTTTTGGTCATTTATATATACAAGGGAATTTTTGTTTAAATTGAATTCAATAATTTTATTGTCTTTTAGGTTATTTGCACTAAACAGGTTTGATTTAGGCTCTTTTAGTATCTTCACAGCTACGATGCTTTTGGATATTTGAGGTTTAGGGTCTCTCATTATTTGCAATTTTTGTATGCTCATCGCACCTTCCTTGTCGACGGTTCCAAGGGCAATTGCGAAGTCTCCAATACGGATGCCGGATAAGGCAGAAGTAGTTGCATTTGTTTCTTCTTCATCTTCGGGAAGAAGCAGCTCCGATGTTTTTTTGGTTTGCGCTTTTTTGTCTCCTTCTGTTGTGCTTACGGTTGTTAATGTGTCGAATATGGATTTAACCGGCCCGGAATAAAGAACAGCTTTTTCCGGAAGTTTTTCTTTCCCGTTTTTTAGGTAGTAATCAATGTATTTAGTATTTGTAGGGGCAAGGTCGGATTTTGAAAAGGTTACAATTGCAATTTGATTCAATCCTTCGGTTAGTTCAAAATCCGTTTCGAAGTTGCCGTTTGCTTCTGTCTGTGTCACTGTTGAGTTGGAATTTGAAAATATAGCAACGAGGGAATCCGGCGATGCTTTACCGGCAATTTTGGCAATATTGTCCGAAAGAACGGAGAAGTTCGGTGGTTTAATGGATGAATTGGTTACCGGTTCTGTCTGAGAATGTATTGATTCTATTTCTTTCGATTTTTCCTGGTTTTGGATTTTTGGTTGCCTCTGCCATAACCAATATATTGAAAATGCAAGTAATATTAGGACAACCACGAAAAGAACAAATTTTGCGAGTTTTGCCGAGGTTGCGGAAGAAGCCATGCTTTTCTCTTATTGAGGTTATCATAAGTAAAAGATTGAAGCAATTTAAAGGTATACACTTGCTGCTTACTGTTGTGATATTATCTTTAGGCCCTTCGCAATGGCCGCGGTTATTTGCCCGCATTGTATAGGATTATTGATGATTGATATTTGGTGGTACGGACAAGCATGTTTTAGGATAAAAGGCAGAAATACAACCATAGTCGTTGACCCTTATGATGCGAATTTCACGGGACTTTCGCCTTTAAAAGTGGAAGGGGACGTGGTTTGTATTACGCATGATCACGAGGATCATAACAATGCCCAAGCGGTGAAAGGAACAAGTGATGCGAAATCACCGTTTGTAACTAGCGGACCGGGTGAATATGAAATTTCGGGAGTGAATATTGTCGGGGTAAGTAGTTTTCATGACAACAAAGAAGGTGAAGAGAGAGGAAAGAATACGGTTTATAAAATTACAATTGACGATGTCGACTTCGTTCATTTGGGTGATTTAGGCCAAAAGAAGTTGACGCAGGTGCAAATAGAGACACTTTCTTCCTGTGATGTGTTGTTTATTCCTGTTGGAGGGGTTTACACAATTAGTGCCGGCGATGTCCCCGATATTATTTCTGCCATTGAACCCAAGATTATAGTACCTATGCATTACAAGGTTGCGAAATTGAAGTTTGACCTTGATCCTGTTTCAAAGTTTCTTGAGGTTATGGGTAAAGAAAAACTTGAGCCTATAAGTAAGCTTTCAATTTCCAAAGAAAAACTCCCGCAGGAAGTAGAAATAGCGGTACTTGAACAACAATAGTTGTTTTCCGAAATAAAGTAGAAAATGGTAAAAAAAATAGCGGGGAGGGTTCCCCCACAAGATCTGGATGCTGAGAGGTCAATTTTAGGTGCAATTTTAATTGACCGCGACGCAATTACTTCGATTACGCAGGTATTAAAGCCTGAGAATTTTTACCACGAAGCGCACGGCGATATATTTGGTGCGATGTTCGACCTTTTTGAAAAGAGGGAGCCTATTGATTTGATTACTTTAACTGCGAGGCTCAAAAAAAAAGGTGCTTTGGAACGGGTAGGTGGTGCTTCTTATCTTGCAGAACTTGCATCAATTGTTCCGACTGCCGCAAATATAAGTCAATACGCCCAGATTGTTAGGGACCATTTTGTCAAAAGGAGGCTAATTGCAACAAGTTCCAAAATCAGTGAGATGTCTTTTGATGACACGGCCGATGTCAGGACGCTTCTGGACGAGGCTGAACAGTCGGTTTTTTCCCTTTCCCAGCAGCAGCTGGCACAAAACTTTATTCCGATAAGGGATACTTTGGCTGAAAGTTTTGACAGGCTTGATGAAATACATAAAAAAGCGGGAGGACTTCGCGGACTGGCAACCGGTTTTTGGGAACTTGATAACAAACTTGCAGGAATGCAGGATTCAAATTTGATAATTCTTGCTTCGCGCCCTGGTCAGGGTAAAACCAGCCTGGCATTAAATATTGCTTCGCATGTTGCGGTTGGCGAAGGTTTGCCTGTAGGGTTTTTTTCGCTTGAGATGAGCAAAGAGGAGGTAGTGGACAGGCTACTGGTTACCCAATCGGATGTTGATGCCTGGAAATTAAAAACGGGCAGACTGGATGATGAGGATTTTGACCGCTTACAGGAGGCGATGGGAATTCTTGCGGACGCTCCGTTGTTTATCGACGATTCTCCTGCTTCAAACATACTGGAAATGCGCACAAAGGCAAGAAGATTACAGGTAGAGCACGGCTTGTCTTTGCTGGTTGTCGATTACTTACAACTAGTGCATGGACGGCATTTGGAAAACAGGGTGCAGGAAGTTTCGGAAATTTCCCAGAGCCTGAAGGCTCTCGCGCGCGAGTTAAAAATACCGGTCCTTGCTTGTTCCCAGCTTTCGAGGGCAGTTGAATCGAGAGGGACGAGGAAGCCTCAGCTTGCGGATCTTAGGGAGTCGGGCGCGATTGAGCAGGATGCTGACGTAGTGATGTTTATCTGGAGAGCGGATGCGGACAATCTGGAGCAGGTAAAGCTGGATATTCAAAAACACAGAAACGGGCCGACAGGGGAAATAGATCTTGTTTTCAAGGCAGAGAGAGTGAAATTTTATTCAATGGAAAAGCGAAGAGCCAAATCTCCTCAGGCGGAAGTTAAGCAGGAAGCAGCTACCCTCGACCTTTAGCTGAGAAAATCAATAAGGATTTTTAGGAGTTTGTTCCAACAATTTTGGGGAGGCCGGTATTAGGCGTCCATTAACCATAACTTCGGCTCCAGACTCAACAGTATCCGCTAAGTTATTTTCCCTTTCTGCTTCATATGCGTAGAATCCAGCAGTTCTTCCTTCTGTAAACCGATAACCGGGGGTTTTGGAAATTCTGGCATCAATAGCTGCCTGGGTTCTTAAGTGTCGAGATATTGATTCTCGAAGTTCCTCTATGGTGAAGTCTCCATATTGGACATTAAGTAGTGCCATCCCTAGATCATCTGAATAGAGATATTTTTCTACTGCGCCAAGATAAAAACGCCTTGGGTTATCGCTTTCTACTGCCATTTTGGAAATTGTATCAAAATTAGTTTAAATGTCAAGCCTATAGGAATCTTTCTAATTGCAGAAAAATGCTTAAATATTAGTGTGCCGAAGGTGGGAGTCGAACCCACATGAGCTTGCGCTCATAGGTTTTTGAGACCTACGCGTCTGCCAGTTCCGCCACTTCGGCTAAGCATGTAACTGTCTATCACTTCTTGTTGTTTACAGCAAGAACGAGTCTTTCTGCCACCGCGGCTTGGTGTAAATTGTACCATTTTGGCTTTGCAATTAAGCTTTTTGTGTGTATAATCATTATTGTTCTTCTCCTAAATTTTGGGGTAAGAGATCCTCCGAAATATCGGAGAGATTGTTTTTTTAAAAAAATGTCAATGACAATTGGTGAAATATTTGATCTGGCGATTAAGATGGGTGTTGATGCCGATCCGAGGGGAAGGAAAGGCGTGGAAAAATACCTGGCAAGAATTAAAAAGCAATACGAAAGCCTATCCAGCCTAAATAAAGAAAACTTCGACCTTGAGTCCTTGGAACATCCATATACGGATACGCGCCTTTTATTCGGTGATTCGTCTGCTGGGGTAGATAAAGTGATGGCCGGAATTGATTTTGACCCCGGTGAGGTAGTGCTTGCAGACAGACTGAACGAAAAGGGAGAGGGGATCGACCTTCTAATTGCCCATCATCCGGCGGGAAGTGCATTGGCTGCAATTCACGAAGTTATGGATGTCCAGGTGGATTTGATGGCTTCCTATGGTGTACCTATTAATGTTGCGGAAGCTCTTATGAGTGACAGGACAGGTGAAGTAAGAAGAAGGTTCGGTCCAATTAACCATTACAGGAGCGTCGATGCGGCCAGGCTATTAGGTGTGCCCTTTATGTGTATCCATACTGTCTGGGATAATCTAGGCTGGAAATTTATGGCCGATATTTTTGAAGGAAAGGAATTTGATACGGTAGGTGAGGTTCTCGAAGTCATGTACAAAATACCGGAATATGCCCAGGCTTTGAAGTTTAAGGCCGGTCCGGAGATTTATGTCGGAAGTGAAAGCAGCCGTACCGGAAAGGTAGTTGTCGGGGGGTTTACCGGTGGGACTGAGGCAGGAAAAGAAGTATACGAAAGGCTGTCTCATGCGGGAGTAGGCACTTTTATTACTATGCATGCAGGAGAGGAGCATAGAGTAGAGGCAAAGAAACATCATATAAACATGATTGTTGCGGGGCATATGGTTTCCGATTCAATCGGCGCCAATTTATTTTTAGATGAACTTGAAAATAGAAATGTTTCCGTAGTTCCCGCTTCCGGATTGATTAGGATAAAGAGAAATGGAGAAAAGGGAAGTGGAAGGAAAAGAAAATAAAACTGACCAGCCTCAACCTATAGAAGAGAAGGGCGAGGACAGTCCACTTAAAAAGTCGTTAAGAAAAAGCATAGAACGTGATGTACCAGCAGGGCTCAAGCAGGTACAAAAAGGATTAGTTAGAAAAATTGCAGCCGCTATTGTAATTGAAAGTCCTGATGATGTTCCAACCCAAGTAAAATCTACAGCGAGTGTTCTTGTAAGTGGAGATAAACAAGATGATTCTGCTGATTAATTTTTCAATAACTTAATTTGCTGTGTAAATAGAGAATATTCATGACTGAACATGATGAAAGGGATAGACATTTAACACCAGCCGGATTCAGAAAAATGAGGACTACATGGTTAGTTAGGATGCTGGAGAGGATGGCCGATGATCCTTTCCAAGAGATCGCAAAATCCAACCCGGTCAATATTGATGATGTACGACAGGCAAAAGGGGATCAGTCATGGGCGCAGGACTTATTGGATGGCCGAGACAATGAAAGTACTAAGAAATGATTTCCGTAACTGATTTGAGATCCGGTGCCGTTTTTGAAGACCAGGGCCAGTTTTGGCTGGTTATTTCCTATGAGCATATAAAGATGGGCAGGGGGAGCGGGAACGTAAAGGTAAAGGTCAAGAACATTGAGACAGGCTCTACTGTCGAAAAATCATTTATTACCGGTGCACGCATCCAGGAAGCAGTAATGGTGCGTAAAAAAGTCCAGTATTTATACAAGGACAGTGAAGGTGCCCATGTTATGGATATGGAGGGTTTTGAACAATCGGTTATACCCGAAAAGTTGGTTTTTGAAATCGCGAAATTTCTAAAAGAAGGGATGGAGGTTAGCCTTCTTTCTATCGAGGGAAAACCGGTAATTCTGGAAATTGCAAAGATAGTAGATTACAAAGTTACCCAAACTGGAGGCTCTGCAAAAGGTAATACTACAGGGGCCGCCCAAAAAGATGCGGTATTGGAGAATGGTTTGACTGTAAAAGTACCTTTATTTATCAAAAACGGAGAGGTGATTCGTGTTGACACAAGGACAGGTAATTACGTCGAGCGCGCAAAATGAAATCTCTTAAGGTGTCAATAAAAAGTAGGGATTAGGCTTGTAAGAAGCGAAGAGCCGGCCGTAAATAAATTTCCAATCGCAAAGTAAAGAAGGACTGAGACTACTACAATTTGGGTAAGCAGACCCCATGGAAGCTGCATTCTGCTTTGGATCTTGTGGCTTAAAAAATCTATCCAAGTGGTAAAGTGGGGGATTTTGATTTGGAACATCCACGAAGGGGCCTCAAGCCAGTCAGGGAGCTGTGCTGCGATGACCATTGCAAAGAGATATTTCGGGTCTGCTAAGTCCCTGAACAACAAGAAAACAAGAGCAAAACCGAGTAAAACATCTAAAGTTGCCTCAATTTTAAGTCTTAAGGCTGATTTATTCTTGTGGTTTGTACCGGCATCCCAATGGGGAATTAAATCTGCAATAAAATGCGAAATTATTGCCAGAGGGATACCAATAATGGGGTTTACGATTTTTACGGCAATACTTGCGCCAATCAGTGCGTGCGCGGTTGCTGTCATAAACAAAACGGTAGCCGCTTGCTACCTTGCCATAGTTTAACACATTTAATGCAGGTTCTTCATGCTATAATTTATCAAATTTCATGCTGGACGTTTTTCCTTTTTTGTCATTTTCCAATCTAATATATTGGCCTTTTTTGTTTTTTGCCGTCCTTTTGTCTCTATTCTTGTTTTGGAGGAGCGGTAGACATGAATTTTTAGATTCCCGATTCCTGTTTGATTTAAGTTTTTTCTCGCTTATTGGTGGATTAATTTTTGGCAGGGCTGGCGATTTTTTAACAAACCCAAGTTACTATTCGTGGTCGGTTGCCAGACTCATCTTTTTCAATGTCTGGCCGGGTTTTAGTTATTGGGGAGCGGTTATAGGGATTCTATTATTTGCTTGGATATATCTTAGAAATAAAAGGGAGAATTATTGGCTTATTCTGGATTTGGCCGCGTCGGCGCTTGCATTGTTTCAAAGCTTTTTAGGGTTAGCAGGCTTTTTAGGCGGTAAATCAAATCAAATTAAGGTCAATTTAGAGTTTGTTAATCTTCCTTCTATTAGCATAGAAACAGGACTGATTGCTTTTGTTTACTATTTAATAATTTTTTGGATACTTCGGCGGCTTGCAAAAAGAAAAAGGCACACAGGCTTTTTTATATGCATGTACCTGGTTTTTGCCTCTATTTTAGATATTGTTATTGCTTTCTTTTCTAAGGGAGATTTAGTTTTCGGGATAATTCCAAACGACTCAATTATTCCATTCGGTTTTTTTGTTTTTGCTATTATTTCATGGTTTGTACTTGCGAAAAGAAGTTTTACAGGCGACTGTAAGAGTATTTTTGCTTTTGCTTTACTTGCTCTTTTCGGTATAAGAAGAGTCGTTAGCTCGGCAGATGAAGCGGGAAAGGTTGCCAAGACTATTTTGTTTTCACCGCTTTTTTTGTTAAGATCTCTTTATTCTGCTTTGAAAAATCTTAGTAAGGAGATCGCTTACTCATTTTTTGAACTGGTTAGTAGTTTTAAGGGAAAAAGATGATTCTCAAAATCGGAGAGCTAAAAAATAAAATTGAAGAGCAAAGAAAAAAAGTGCTTGCAGCGATTGGCCGGTTGAAAAAAGACGATCCGTTTGCTAATGAAGACAGGTCTATTATTGTTGAGCCGGGAACCGATGCCGCAGCTCTTTTTGGACACGAGCAGGCTGTTGTTTTGGAAGAAAGGCTTAAGACGGATTTAAAGGAAATAGAAAAGGCATTGAGTAAATTAAAAAAAGGAACTTACGGTATTTGTGAGAGGTGTAAAAAGAAAATTGAAATTAGAAGATTGGAAGCTAAGCCCCAATCAATTTATTGCTTGAAGTGTGAAGGCGAAATTGAGGGCGTTAAGTAATACGAACCCCTTTTTGTTAATTATTGTTTTCGTTTTTGCTTTAGATCAATCTGCTAAGTTACTAGCCTTGCGGTTTGTTAATGTTTATTGTAACGAAAAAGGCGTTTTTGGATTGGATTTACCGGCAGGCGGAAACTTAGCGCTGGCGCTTATTTCATTTGCTATTCTTTCTTATCTTATATATTTAATTTCCCATGAGAATTCCCGGCAAATTAAGTGGCCAATGGCGCTTATTATCGGTGGAGGGCTTTCCAATATGTTTGATAGATTAATTTTTGGCTGTGTCAGGGACTTTATATCGCTTTATTACAGGCTTCCAAGTTTTAATGTGGCGGACATTTTTATATCGTTTGGGGTTATTCTGTTTTTAATATCGTTTTTTATAAAAACAAAGAAATGAAACTCAGAGAACTTTCTATTGTTTACGAAGATAAAGATTTAATTATTATAGATAAGCCGACAGGTAAAGTTGTTAATCGGTCGGATACAATGCGCAAGGAAACCTTACAGGATATGATTTCCAAATACCTGAATTTAAATGATGCAGGAATTGGAGGTAGGGCAGGGATAGTTCACCGGCTGGATAGGGAAACTTCCGGACTTGTGGTAATTGCAAAAAGTGAAAAAGCCTTTTTAATTTTACAAAATCAATTTAAAGAAAGAACTGTAAAAAAAGAATATATAGCTCTTGTGCATGGAAAAGTATTGGAAGATGCGGGGATAATTGAATCCAAAATATTAAGAATTGGGAATTTTGGAAAATTCGGGGTTGCCAAGCGTGACGATAACGGGGCGCGGGATGCCCGAACCGATTATAAAATAGAGAAAAGGCTCATTATTAATTTTGAGAATATTAAAAAGCTGGTGGCTGAGCATTCTTATACGAAGTCCAGAATCAATTATTTAATGCAGCAGGCCCAATATTATTCACTTTTAAGGCTTTTTCCAAAAACAGGACGGACTCACCAAATACGTGTCCATTTAAAAAGCAAAGGGTGGCCAATCGTTTCGGACTTAATCTATACACCAAGGAAGCTTTTATTTTTTGATTTGATATGGTGTCCCAGGTTATTTTTACATGCCACAAGCATTACTTTTTTGCATCCTGTTTCCGGAAAATCACTTTCTTTTAATTCGCTCTTGCCAAACGATTTAAAAAATGCAATCCTAAATCTTAAGCCTTACATCATAGACGCTGATGAAGGGTAAAAAATTTAAAATCTGCCTATGGAAAATCTCTTCGTAAGTCTTTCGCTGGTTTTGGTAACTGCTGCGGTGCTTGGAGTAATAGCCCGCCTCTTAAAACAGCCGCTTATTATTGCTTATATTCTCACCGGCATAATTATTTCGGTTGTGCCTGTTTTTAGGCAGTTTGATAAATCTTTTTTAGACGTCATGGCCAACCTTGGAATCGCATTCTTACTTTTTTTGGTGGGGGTCGAATTAAAAATTGAAGATCTTAAATATGTTGGGAAGGTAGCAATTTTAACCGGTTTGGGTCAAATAATTTTCACTGTCGCCGTTGGTTTTGTTTTAGTTTCGGCTCTAGGCTTTAGCGCTGTCCCTTCCTTATACATTGCGACCGCCCTGACACTTTCTTCTACAGTAATAATTGTAAAACTTCTTTCTGAAAAAAATGATTTACAGACTCTTTACGGAAAGATAGTTGTCGGGTTTTTACTGGTGCAAGATTTTTTTGCATTGGTTGCATTAATGTTTCTTTCAGGATTTGGGCAAGGCAGAGCGCCGCAACCAATTGACCTGTTGTTAGTTATTTTGAAGGGTATAGGGCTAATTGCAGTTGCCTATATCGGTTCAAAAACTTTTTTGAAGTACCTCCTTAAATTAAGCTCAACTTCTGTTGAACTACTTTTTGTGTCGGCGATTTCGTGGGCTTTTCTGATGTCTGCACTAGCCGGAAAGTTCGGTTTTTCGATTGCAATCGGCGCATTTCTGGCCGGTATAACTATCGCATCATCACCTTACAGGATCCAAATTTCGGCAAGGGTAAAACCGCTAAGGGATTTTTTTGTGGTAATCTTTTTCATTTTACTTGGTGCATCGATGTCCTTTGGGGCGTCGGGCGTTGCGGTTTCCCATATAGTGATACTTTCCTTGTTTATCTTAATCGTCAACCCGCTAATTTTTCTGGCCATTATGTTACCTTTGGGATTTAGAAACAGGACTTCATTTTTGGCCTCGATAACCGTTGCTCAGATTTCCGAATTTTCTTTAATATTAATGTCTGTAGGGAAAAATTTAGGTCATCTTTCCGGTGATATGGTTTCCTTAGTTGCCGGTGTTGGTATCGTTACAATTTCTCTTTCATCTTATTTAATACTCTATGGTGACAGGATCTACCGGTTTATAAAAAACCCTTTTTCCCGGTTGTTTGCTGAGAAAACACAAGACCCTTATGTTATGTACAGGGAATCATTGATCGACCATGTAATTTTAATCGGCGCCGAACAGATGGGTTGGGATATTTTAGAAACTTTAAAGAAAAAATATAAGGACCGGAATAATATAGTTGTAGTCGATTTTAATCCGGAGATTATTAAGGGTGTACAAGCTTCCGGGTACAATGCAGTTTTCGGGGATATTAGCGACCCTGAAGTATTGGAAGAATTGGAATTTTCCAAGGCCAAGCTGATTATTATTACCGACCCTGACATTGTTGATTGTGAGCATCTAATTAAATTTGCCAAAAAGAAAAATTTCCGGGGAATCATTGTTGCAACCGCTTACTGGTTGCATGATGCGGTGAAATTATATGAAATAGGTGCCGATTATGTAGTAGTTCCGGAGGATGTTGGCGGAAAGCATGTTGCGACTATCTTGGATGATAACTGGGAACACCTGGAAAGGATTAAGAAGGCAAAAAGTAAAAATTTTGAGAGACTTCTTTTACGGAAGATTTTTTAAAAAAAAGAAATTAAATATTTTTGACAGGCGAAGTTGGTCTTGTATGCTCAGGGCTTCACTTGTTAAAATTGAATAAGAGGTAGTGTTGGTTAAATTTCTCCTGTTTCTTCTGGTGCCAACATAAGGGAAGCAATAGCTGCAGCTTTAGTATAATTATGGCTGATTATTTGAGTGAAAGACCCAATAGGCGTTATGGGTGGAGACGTGATAAGGTTAGGAAACAAGGAAAAAATTTCCTTGCCATTTTTATTGTTGTTGTACTTGTTTTTGCTTCTCTGAACGGCCTATTAAAAACTTTTTCCTTAAAGCAAGATATAAATAAATCAAAATGGAACACAAGTCTTCCATTTGTTTCGGTGCTTGTTACAAAACCGGTATCACTTTTTGTCTATAACCCGGATGACGAGAAAATAACTTTTTTAAAGATTCCTGATGATTTGTATTTCATGAGCGGAAAAAATGATATGCCTTTTGTTAAGCTTAGCGATCTTGCGGCAGGCGGAGACGGAAATGAAATCGCGAAAGTTATTTCCATAAACGTCGGCAAGAAAATTAACAGTTTTATTGTTCCTGATAATGTAACAACGTTTGACAAGAGTTCGGCAGAGGAATTTTTTAAAAGTTTTGCGTCGATTGCAACACCTGTAAGAATTTTAACTAAAGGTCCGTTTTTAATGTCGAAGACAAATATTGAGCGATATGATGCATTTAAGCTATGGTGGCAATTAAAAGGTATTGGTATAAAACAAGTAAAAACCGTAGACTTAGACGGTGTTACCGAAGCGATTCTTTCGGAAAGCGGATCAAAAGTTTTAGGTGTTGACGAGGAAAGTTTTGGATTTAAAATTTCTCAATTCTTAAAAAGCAGAGTACTTGCCGCTTCAGGTTATAAGGTGAGGATTGTTAATGCGGGCGAAAGCGCTGATTCTGCTGCGCTCGCCGCAAACTTTGTAAGAAATTCCGGGATGGAAGTTGTCGGCGTAGAAAAAGGTGATTCGTATGAAAATATTACAAAAATTATTTCAGAAGATAAAAGTGGATTTGTTCCAAAGTATTTGGCTGAAATATTTGAGTGTGATATATTTAGCGGGCCAAAAAACGACCAGAATAAAACAGACAAGAGTGAAATAACAGTAATTCTTGGCAATGATTTTTCCGGGCGTTATTTTCAATGATTTTTGTAATCCTTGGTGTTTCTATTTTAATTCTATCTTTTGTGATTGCGCTTATTTCGCTTGTTAGGGAACAGAAGAAAAGCGTTGGGGAAAATATGGCTTCTGATGAAGCGGAGCACAAAGTAAGAGTCGCTGGCGAATCTTTTGCTGGTAACGAAAAACCTGTCGATATTGCGTCTCATATTGAAAAACTGGAAGAGGTCAAGACTGCTTCTTTAACCGGTGCAAATGATACTAATTTAAACGAGGAAGTTCCATTACCATGGGAGCAAAAAGAAAGCAGCGAAAGTTTTTTGCCTGCCAATAACGATCTGAGAATAGGTGGGGACAAGTTTGGGGAAAGCAAGGCGGCGAAAAATGAAAATGTTTACCCTGATGTAGAATCCGAAACATCGCCGGTTGCCGATTCTGCTACCACTTTTGAGAATTTTTCTGAACACGAAGAGGTTGTTGTCCAAAAAGGAAAACATGACCCTTCCTTATCTTCCGGTGGTGTTGTGGAGATATCAATGAAAGACATGATAGAGAAATCCAAAGCCGGGGAATAATCAGAAAAGAGAGTAATCGGTATCGTCGGAAAATACGCTCTGATACTGGAAAGAGGGTTGAGACTCAAATTTCGGAGCTTTGAATATTTCCCTGATAAAAACCGTTAGGGATTTGGCTGCAGCCGTTTTAACATACGCTTCATACTTATTTCCTCCACCAATGAAGGCAATAATGCGATGGGCAAGGTCGTCCGGTAAGGCGCCCAGATACACATTGTCGGTTGTGGTAATTGCTACACTATGGCTTTTCGGATTAATTAAAACCTGGTCACCGCAACTAAGGGTTGCAAGCACCGCAGCAGGCGCAAGGTTTAAAAGGTTGATCATTTTAGTTTTGCCGGGTTCAAAAAGGAACATTGTTGTCAGGTTAACGTTTGGAGAAAGATTAACTTTTAACTGGTTACTTCCGCTTGACTGGGAAACCCGGTCCAAATTTTTGCGGGCAATAATATTGTATGGGTCAATTTGCAGGACTTTTGCGTAAACCTTTTTTGCCTCCTGCAGGTTTCCGAGGCAAACGTAAGCTCTGGCAAGCCTGTTCAGCGCTTCGACATTACCCTGCGAATATTTTAAGATCCTTTGATTAATTTTTATTGCTTCTTCCCAATTGAGGGATGTCGCTGCGGTGATTGCCAGCTGGGCTAAAAACGAGATGTCTTGGGTATTTTGCCAGGAGTGCGTATCCATTAGTTAGGCTTAAGTATGAGAGTTAGCTTAGAAGATTGCTTATATTGCGTCAATGAGTGAAAAATATGAAACAATATGAGGAAAATTGAGTATCTATTTTGTTCATGTAGGAATTTTCGGCTATTTTCTTATATAATCCCTGCTTATGGAAGAAAAAGAACGCGGGGAATCACTTGCTGGGGTTGCGCGGGAGGCGGAGACTTATTTGGCTCGTAAGTATGACAGCTTGGATGTAAAAAGAATTGGTATGCAGAGGGTGATGGGTGGAGGGACGTTTGCCAAAACAGTCGGCGTTGTTTGGGAAGCTACCCACGATGCTCTTGCAGTTAAAAGAGCAGCAGAAGGTTTAGAGGCGATTATTGATTGGCCGACAGCCGGATTAATTTCATCAGAATTGCGCAGTGTAGTATCCGCAGCCGGAGGTGATACCGGGCTCGTGGTTGAGCTTTTTGGTTTGGTTAAAAAGATTACGGTGGAACTTCCGTTCGGAGAGCGTACCAAAAGGTTTCTTTTTGTTAATGCCAGGCCATTGGTCCGACATCCGGCTGAAGAAAATGCCAAGGCCGTGGTTTCTGCCGTTAAACGGTTTGCCGAAGGAAGGTTGCTTGTTTAAGAGTATGTTGTAATATTCTTGCCTTTTCTGACCTATAGGAGTATATTTTTGCTTTATGGCGAGAGAAAGAGACGAAAGAATACGTCAGTTTATGCCCTCAGCTTCGTGTTCTGATTTGTATCATGAGGCTGTTGATTCCGGTGAAGTTTCTTCCGTTGATGAATATTGGCTAAATCGGCTGAACAGAGATTATTTAAAAAGTTGGCTCAACGTGGTGTTTGCGCAAAACCAGGGAATTAACAATGATTGGGCTGAGGAAAAATTCGCAGGATTGCGAGACGCCAGAAATGAATGGTCCGTTGACGGGATGTTGGTTGATAATAAAGGTCAGATAATTGGGTCTGCAGTCTGGTCTACCTACGGAGCACTTCGAAATAATGCTGAGCTCCAATTTAGTATGTCTCACATAATTCAGTCTATAAAGAGACGTTCGGAGCTGGTTTTCCCAATTTCTCCAAAGTTAGAAACCGTACTTTTTTGGAAATCAAAGGACAGTTTATCGGTGTTGCCGGTTATCAGGGAAAGGGCCCCGAATGCGGTTGTAGAGGATTATTCAAGCGAAGGTGAAGTAATACAAATGTCCCGTGTGAAAAGGTCGGTTTTGGGTGCGGGGCAGTTTGCCAGAAGCAGCATTTTGCTCGGCAAAGTCGGTTTTTGGGAAAGCAACAAGCTTCGAATGGGAAATTTCGGCCATGAGGTTTATGTCCAGAGAGTAGTATTTCGTGACTCATCTATTTTGCCGGACGGAGCTTATATTTCCCCTTTGGATCCGGGAGAAGTGAAAGAGCGGGGAGGAAGACTGATGGAGGATAAATATCCGCAAGTTCGGATAATTAGAATTGACCCCGGGCAAGCACAGGAAGATTTTATCGCTACCTCGCTCGCTGCGGAATCTCCGGTTCCCGGTGTTCCGGTGGTTTTAAGTTATACCACGCCGCGTGTTTGGCTCGATGAATTGCCAAAACATAGCTCAGGACGAAGCGGATTTGAACCCCAAATACCTCACGAATAAATGCCTAAAGAGTTAGAAATTCCGTATCAGGACAGACCGGAATGGATGAATTTGGATTATCAAGCCCCTTTACTTGCTCAAAATATTCTGCACAATTTGCCAGAAGATATTGACCCTTTGCACCGGATTCTGGATAGAGAGTTGGGAATGCAGGGTTATCGATTAGATGTGGATGATCCTGAGGAAAGCTTGCGCAAAACGTATGATTTATCAAGCTTGCCGCATGAGCCTCATGATTTGTTGAAATCAACTTTGATTTTGCATGGATTACTGAAATATAAATATGATTTGTCTAAACGCCAGAGGAATGAATATTCAAAGGAACAATGCCAATGGGGGTATAACTTTGGAATGACTGTCAGGCAAGTTTTTAATAGAACTCATGATGCTGAGGCCGTTGGGTTGATCGCTTCTGTGCTTTTAAAAATTGCCGATTGGCCCTCTGCGGGAAGTGCCGCTTGGGAAATGCGCAGATTTATCAGAAGAGCGAATGTTGAGCAGACGATCGAGTTTGGCAAGCTGGTTTTGGAAATGGTGCAAAAACATGCGGATAAACTTGACGATGGTTTATTTCTGAGCATGGACGGTTTGGTTTGGAATGGTCCAGATGGTGTTTCATGGGAGCTGGAACGCTTAAGAAAAGGTTTAGTTTCTTACGATAACACCTGGAAGCCTGATTAAGTTTAATTTGTATCGACGTATTGATACATTAAAACAATTCTTTTTTGTGGCCGAGCTTTGCTTTAATTAACCCTTCGTCCACAAAATGTTTACCGGGTTGAAGTCTGAAAAAATACTTTTCAAGCGATTGCAGGAATTCTTTGTTGGATTCTTTTTGCATGTATTTAATAATAAGGAGCTTGAAGCTTGGGCTTTGAAGATGTAGCAATTTGGCGATGTTATTTACTGTTGAGGTGGAAACTTTGAGAAGTGAGGATATTGAACGGTGATCAAATCCCTTGGCGAACAGAAGAGCAATGGCCATTCGTTTTGCGAGCATCACCTTCTCGGTAGGTGAAAGGAAATCTTCAAGGAAGAGTCGGGTTTCTTTTGCGTTTTTGATATCAGCAAGCATTTGCCAAAAATTTTCGTAAAGACGCTTTTGTATTTGGGGATTTAGTATTCTTTTGGAAATCTGGCTCATTTGTATCGATGTATCGATACATTAATACAAATTAGATATTAACTGTCAAGGATGCATTTCTTCACACGATGTTTTAAATGGGATATAATTTGCCAAAATATGTCAGGTCATAGTAAGTGGAGCACAATTAAACGGCAAAAGGGTGTTGCGGATATCAAGCGCGGCAGGGAATTTACCAAACTTGGGAATGTAATAACAATTGCCGTTCGCGAAGGAGGAGGGTCCGGTGACCCTGCTTCAAATTTTAAGCTAAGGTTGGCAATGGATACGGCAAGAGCTGCCAATATGCCAAAGGAAAATATTTCTCGGGCAATTGACAGGGGACTTGGTAAGGGTGGGAGCGGAGGGCAGCTGGAAACTGTTGATTATGAAGGGTACGGTCCGGGAAAAGTTGCGATAATAATCGAGACGGTAACCGACAACAAAAACAGGACGCTTTCGGAAGTTAGGAGCCTGGTGGAAAAAAGCGGGGGGTCTTTTGCTTCCAGCGGTGCAGTTTCGTGGATGTTTGCCGATTGCGGGCTTATTGGTATTGCTAAAAACGGGAAAAGTTTTGATGAGATCTTTGAAGCCTCTGTTGACGTTGGAGTAGAAGATGTTGAGGATTCCGGGGAAGTTGCGGAGGTTTATACAAAACCGGCGGATTTAGACCGGGTTAAAAAATCTCTGGAAGAAAAAGGTTTGAAAATAACCAGTGCCGAACTTTATAAAAAACCGACAACTATCGTGGAAATTAGTGATGCGGATGTTGCAAAAAAAGTATTATCTTTAATTGAAAAACTTGAGGAGATTGATGATGTTGCTAAAGTCTATGCAAATTTTGGGATTCCGGATGAGATTTTAAAACAGGTTGTGTAGATCTAGTTTTCGCCTAGGATAAAATTGCCGTCGATCCCTTGTTCTTCTCTTGATTCCGTCTGTAGTGTGAGCATGCTTTGACCAAATTTATCTAGTCTTTGCAATCCGGGTATAGATTGCGAAGACTCTTCCGGCGGGCGGTTTAAATCTATTTCTGGAATGTTACCTAAACTATATACACCCGGACGGTCTTTCATAAGGAAATTATAATCAAACGGAACTTTCCCATGCAAGGGAGGGTAACGCGTCAGTCTCAGCTTTTTGTTCCCGCAAGATCCTTCTACGCTCAGTCATTGGTGTTGATCGGTGCAAGACTGAACCATCCGGCATATGAAGAAGTTGGGTGTCCGGGTCTAATTGCTCAACTTGGACCTTACTAGAATAGGACCAGGCGTAACCTTGTCTTTCTTTTGAACCGTTTGACCCATTACCGTTTTCAACCGTCATAAGCAAATCTTAAGGTATCCGGAAGCTTTCGGCTTGACTCTTTTCATATTTATTCCTGACATAATTCTGACCTTTTGGCTCGGGCAAAAAGCATTTTGGTATTATTAGCTTGGTTATGAAGAGCTTTGTTATTGAAACTAAGTACCCGCTTTCATTCAGGGCGGATGACGCCAAGAGGCTTGGAGAGCACCTGCGCCTTAGGCACTCGGTGGAAATTGTAGGAATAAAAAGAGTTGGAATTTCCGATTTCCTACGCTTTTTTTTGAACAGACCCGGTATTGTTGCAAAGTATATAGATAGAAAAAACTTCCATCTTTTTGTTGCCATAGATTTAAACGATTTAGTGGAACTGGAGATTTACCCCTTTTGGATCTTAACTTTAAAAAGAATAAATGATGCAGTCGAAGCATACGATGTTGATTCAAAACTAAAAAAAGAAATCTCGAACCTTTTTCTTTCCAGCATCCAGTCCAGTGATCTTTTTTTGACAATCGAAAATACGCGGCTTGCGCTTAGTAAAATTATTGCGGCCGACATTTTTCCGACAATATTTTTTATCCGTTTTGACAGAATCATTGAAGAGGTTGGACGGGAATTTTTTGCAAATTTGGAAAGCTTAGTCGACACTTCAAATCATAGGTTGTCATTTGTTTTTACCAGTTTCAAAAAGATCGACGAAATAAAAGGCGAACGTCTTCCGAGAAATTTTCTTCATGTTTTTTCGAATGTTCTCTATATTAAGTGCGCCGATTTTTCCGATTCCAAAATTATTTTTGATACCCTGAAAAAAAGATATGGTTTTGGCGTGAGCGGCAGTTTTGAGAAAAAGGTGATAGAACTTTCGGGGGGACACGTTCAGTATCTGCACCTTCTGCTTTTGATACTAGTTCAAAGAAATATCCGGAATATTGATGAAATTCTTAATTTTGCTTCGGTCGATGAGCGGATTAACCTTCAATCCGAAGAAATCTGGGAAAGCTTAACAGTAGAAGAAAAAAATCTGGTAATGAAGGTATTTGAAGGAGAAGCATTGAAGCGACAAGATTTAGTAAAGGGCAGGTATGCTCTTGAAACCGGAATTATTAAAGTTACAGATTCAGCTAGACAAGGGGGTTTTGGGTTGAGAAAAAAAGCTGAATCAACCAAGAAAGAAGTTTATGAAATATTCAGCCCGCTTTTTGCAAAATATGTTGCCGGGCAGATTGCAAAAGGGAAAAACGGCGAAGAGGCAGTGGATTTTACAAAAAAAGAAAACGCGCTTTTTAACCTTTTATTAGAAAATGTTGACAAGGTTTGCGAAAGGGAAAAAATTATAGAAAATGTGTGGCCGGAAGAAGAGGAAATGGGGGTAAGCGATTGGACAGTCGACAGGCTTGTTGCACGCTTGAGGGAGAAATTAAAGAGACAGGAAAGTAAATTTCAAATTATTACTGTAAAAACGCGAGGGTTCAAACTTTCAACCATTACTTAACTAAGGTATAATCCACAACTTATGGAGCGCAGAATTTGTGAAGAACCAGCCCCTAGTGGAGAAAGAGGTTTTTCTGGTTTGGAAAAGACAGGTAGTTTCGTTTCTTTTGCAACAGAAAGAAGTTTACATTTGGCTGTGGTTGCAAGAATGAATCCAGCGAAAAAAACTGAGTTTTTGGCAAATTTATTGATGCTTGCAGACTATTTGTCTTCGGATAGGACTTACAACGAGGTGGGGAGAAAATACCAGACTAATGCGCAAGATGAAATTTCTTTAACGAAAATTATGCAGGGCAGGTTAAGAAGAACCCTAAGGCGTTTGTATGATAAAGCTCCAATGTATATGCAAGAAATGTTTGGGCCCTTTGGGGGTTTTTCTTTCCGGAAACCTGTTTCTGTGAGAACTAGAATAAAATTAAGTGAAGCAAAAGGTTCTATCAAGCACATAATTCATCCTCATGCGCTTGAGGGAAGCCCGGTTCGACAGATAGCGATATATACAGGTTTGGATGCTAAGCAGGTAAGCAGTGCTCTTTACAGGGAGAGAAAACGACTGAATTTAGAAGTCCCGGGTCAAGAAAAAAGAAATTTGGTTCAAAAATTAAAGAATCCCCCCAGAAGCAAACAACAAAGGCAAGATTTACTGAACGAGGTAACGTATGGAATTTTTCGTAAAAACAGGAAACTTTTCGTGTCGGCTAGTGAATTTTTTAGATTACTTAATTCCCAAGCTCCAGCACACAAAGCTTTCCAAAGTGTTGTGGAAGGAATTAAATGGTTTGGAATTCCTATTACTGTTATTTCAAAAGACGGTCAAAATAGGTCAGTGATTTTTAGGCGGGATGCAGAGAGGATAGTAAAACATGTCGGAGCTGGAAAATTTTGCCCGGAAGAGGAAACAACGGGATTCGCTAAAATAGCATAGATTATGCCAAATTATTGCTGTAAAAACCCGTGGCTTTAAACTTACTTCGGCTTGATAAATTCTCTCAAAAGTTGTATTATTATGGGTCTTATATGGTTACTGAAAGACGAACTAGGAGAAGGTATCCGGATACTTTCATGCGTGATAGCGCAAGGGAAAAACACGAATTTTTGGCAGTCCTGCAGGAGTGGGCCGAAGATCCTGATCGGGATTTTGATGTAGGGCAGAGTTTAATGGACCAGGTAAACAAAACTATTGTCAAAGAAAACACAGATATTTTTATGAAAGTCGGCAAGTCTTTTTTTAAGTTATTTAGAGTCACATTGCCCGCACAAAGTCAGGTGCTTTTTGCCGCTTGTTTAGTGGAGGGAAAAATTACGCCCATTGTTAAGGTAAACGCTGATGTAAAAGGACGCAAAGCAGGAGTTGAATCTGAATATTACATGTTGTCCGCAGATTTTGATCATGCAAAGGATAAATTACTTTCACTTAAAAAGGCCGGAAAATTCTAACAAAAAAACATAGTGGAAGCTTAAGCCTTTTTCCTCTAAAATACAGATGGATGAAAAATAGTTTTACTGGAGTTTCGATAATTGATCCGAAAACTACTTATGTAGACGAGGCGGCGGAAATTGGTGAGGGAACCACTATTTACCCGAACACGACTATTTTGGGAAAAACCGTCATAGGGAAAAATTGCGAAATCGGGCCTAATTCCGTTATACAGGATTCTAAAATTATGGATAATTGTGTTGTCTTTTTTTCCGTCGTTAAAAATTCGGAAATGGGCGAAGGGAGCGATATCGGGCCATTTTCTCACTTGCGGGATGGGGTCAAGATCGGAAAGCATGTGCACATTGGAAACTATGCCGAGATGAAAAAGACAACTGTCGGGGACGGAACTATGATAGGACATGTTTCGTATTTAGGTGACTCTGAAGTCGGTAAAAACGTTAACATCGGTGCTGGAGTGGTGAGTGCGAATTGGGATGGTAAAAACAAAAATAAAACAGTAATTGAAGACGATTCTTTTATCGGTTCAAATAGTGTTTTGGTGGCACCGGTCAAAGTTGGGGCAGGGGCAAAAGTTGGGGCAGGGGCTGTAGTTCTGGCGGATGTGAAGCCCAAGACTTTGGTCGCAGGGGTTCCAGCTGTTTATAAAAAGAAGTTATGAAGTTGTATGAATTTGAAGGGCATCGCATTCTGGCAAGAGCCGGAATCGGGAGTCCTTTTTTTATAGTTTGTGAGAATCTTGAAGAAGTTGATGCTGCGAGAAAACGACTAAAATTTCCAATTGTTGCTAAATTACAGGTTCTTGCAGGCAAACGGGGGAAAAGCGGCGGTGTAAAAGTTTGTTCAAATGGAAAACAGCTTGTAGATTTTTGTAAAGATTTTTTCGGCAAAGAATTTTTAGGCGAAAAAATAAGATTTATATCACTCGCCGAAAAAGTGGATATTCTCAGCGAGTCTTATGTCTCTATTACTTACGATACTTCTAAAAAAGTCCCATTTTTGATGTTTTCTGCCGACGGCGGAGTTGATATTGAGGAACTTAAAGCTGAGAAGCCAGAAATTTTTTTACGTATTGATATTGACCCGTTTTTGGGGCCAGGAGAAAAGGAATTAATAAAGATAGCAGGGCATCTAGGCGAAGCTTTTGTTGATTTCGGATTAAGGCTTTGGGACGCTTTTGTTTCTTCGGATGCCCGACTAATTGAAGTTAACCCTCTTGTTCAAACTTCTGACAAAAGATTAGTGGCAGTTGATGCAAAAGTAATTTTGGATGATTCTGGTTTAGTCCGCCATAAGAACCTGGACATTTTGCCAAAAGGGGCGGTGAGTGCAATTCCGACAAAAAGAGAGATTGAAGCGAAGAAGATAGACGAGGACGATTATAGAGGAAGTGCCGGGTCGACCTTTATTGAATTTGACGGAAATATTGCAATTCTTGCCAGCGGGGGCGGTGCAAGTCTTCTTGTTATGGATAGCCTCTTTGCAAACGGCGGTGAGCCTGCCAATTACACGGAATATTCCGGAAACCCTCCAAGGCAAAAAGTCGAAGCGTTAACCAAAATAACTTTATCACGTGAAGGTTTAAGCGGCTGCTTGGTTGCCGGCGCCGTTGCCAACTTTACGGATATTTATGAAACTTTGAGCGGATTTGCAGACGGGTTAAAACAAGTTAAGCCTAAAGTCGATTATCCGATTGTTGTAAGGCGAGGAGGCCCGAGACAGGAAGAAGCGTACGAAATGCTTGAGCACTTAGCTAAAAAAGAAGGCTTTAATATTCATTTGTTCGGCCCTGAAACGCCGATTTCTTTAGCTGCCAAAAAGATGGTGGAGCTTTCAAGACAATATGTGAGAACACATTTTCAAGAAAACGAAAAGGAAAATTCAAATATAAAAAATAAAAATTAAAGATGGCGATTTTGGTAAACAGAGAGACAAAAATTTTGATACAAGGAATTACGGGTAGGTCGGGAATACAGGTTACGCGGGAATTACTTTCGTATGGCAGTAAGGTTGTAGCAGGTGTAACTCCCGGAAAACGCGGACAGGAAGTGGAAGGGATACCGGTTTTTAATTCAATAAAAGAAGCTGTTAAAACAGTTGGGAAAGTCGATGTTTCGATGACTTACGTGCCGCCCCTGATGGCACGTGATGCGGCGCTTGAGGCAATTGAAAATGAAGTACCGCTGGTTGAAATATTTGTCGAGAAAATGCCGATACTCGATGTTTCCCAAGTTTTATTTATGGCGTCAAAAAAAGGAGTACGAGTTCTGGGGCCTGCTTCAGTAGGGGCGATTTCACCTGGGGAAGCAAAGATTGGATCAATCGGCGGCCCGAACCCTGACAAGGTTTTTACAAAGGGACCTGTCGGCGTTATTTCCAAAAGCGGAGGGATGACGAGTGAGCTTTCGATGCTTATTTCTGCCAGCGGTTATGGGCAGTCGACTGCCGTGGGTATTGGGGGAGATTTACTTATGGGAATGGGCTTTTCGGATCTTTTATTAGATTTTGAAGAAGACAAGCAAACAAAAGCAGTTGTGGCTTTTGGTGAAGTAGGCGGAAGAGCAGAAATTGAAGCAGCGAAGTTGGTTAAGGCGGGGAAGTTTAACAAACCTTTTATAGTTTTTATGGCTGGTAGGTTTGCGGAAAGCCTGCCAAAAGATACAAGCCTTGGTCATGCCGGTGCGATTGTAGGCTTAGATTTTTCGATGGATGAAAAAATAAAAATACTCAAGGCGTCCGGCGTTATTGTTGTCGAGAATTTTGAAGAAATACCCATTGCTTTAAAAAAAGTTTTATAAATATGTGGACAGGATTTCGGATTTAAATTGCCCACGAGCTTTCTTTAAAGTTATAATCTAGCATATATGGCAAAGCCATACAGAACCGCAATTACTTCCCATCAAGACGGACGCATTTACGTTTATGGGCATGACCTTATAGACCTTGCAGGGCAATCATCTTTTTCTCGGACAATTTATTTAATATTAAAAGGGGAGATGCCTGACAAAAATAGTGAGAAGATGTTTGATGCCATGCTGACAATTGCAATCGACCATGGTACTGAACCGTCTTCGATTGTTGCTGCCAGAAATATTTATTCAGGGGGAAGCCCGGTTCAGGCTGCGGTTGCAGGAGGAATACTCGCGTTTGGCGAGTTTCATGGAGGAGCAATTGAAGCGGCAATGGAAACTTTTAAGAAATACCAGTCTTTGGGGGCAGACATCCTGGATGATGATTTTTCAAAAAGCGGCAGGCGTATAGCGGGGTTGGGTCACAGGTATTACACGAGCGATCCCAGAACCCAAAAACTTGTTGAAATTGCTAAAGAACTGGGGTTTTTCGGAAAATACGTAAAGTTTGCGCTTTCCTGCGAAGAAAAATTTTCGGAGGGTGGCAAAAAGCTGCCGCTAAATATTGACGGGATTTTTGCTGCACTTCTCTTGGAAATGGGATTTAATCCGAAAGTGGGTAAGGGGTTTTTTATCGTTGCCAGGATTCCGGGACTGGTTGCCCATGTTGTTGAGGAAGCGTTGAGGGAAAAACCCGTCAGGAGACTTTCGGAAAATGATGTTGAATATGACGGGCCGCGACCAAGGAAGGATATCAAAAAGTGATAATATTTGGAATAGATCCCGGTACGGCTACCACTGGTTATGGGATAATAAAAACATCCGGTGCTAACGGTGATACAAAACTAGAAACGATAGCCTATGATTGTATTTCTACCTCCAAAGATATGGAAATGCCTCAGAGGTTATATAGTATTCAAAAAGAATTGAATTCTTTGTTAAAACAACATAAACCTGATTGTGTTATTGTGGAACAATTATTTTTTGGCGTCAACTCAAGGACTGCAATGACTGTTGGGCAGGCTAGGGGTGTCGTACTTTCCACAGCTGCTTCTTATAGGTTACCAATATTCGAGTACCAGGGTTTGCATGTTAAATTAACTTTGACCGGTTCCGGAAAGTCGGACAAAAAGCAAATGCAAAAATCGGTAATGAAATACCTGGGAAAGAGGAAATTGGTTAAGCCCAAATACGGTTTTATAGATGACGCTGCAGACGCTTTGGCAGTTGCTATATGCCACGTATTAAAAACGGAAACTTTAAATCCTAAGTTCTAGGAAGTTATATAAATAGAATTTCGTATTTAGAAATTATAATTTTTCTTTAAGGGGTGTAGGGAATTGATCAGGGGAAGTCCCACAAAAAATATTTTTAAAAAGGTAGCTAATTACCAAATAACAAAAAGACAGAAGTTTATATTAATGTCTTTTTTCTTGTCTGTGGTTTTGGTGGCTACTCAGACAGTCGATATTAGCATGAGGTATCAGGTAATGGGTATTTTGGCTATATCGACTATTCTCCTTTCGGTATTTGCATTATGGGGAGAACTTTCCGGAGTAAAATATTTTCTTCTTCTGCTGCTACCAGTATATTTTGTAATGGGGACAACCCTTTTCTATTTTTTGCTTCCCGTACGGTGGCTAACGCGTCTCCCGTTTGCGCTGGTCTTTGGAATTTCGGTTTATCTTTTGATGTTAACATCCAATATTTACAACGTAGCAGCAATAAGAACAATAGGTCTGCTTCGTGCTGCTCACGCAGTCGGGCTTTTGTTTTCACTTGTTTCGACTTTTTTGCTTTCAAACGTACTTTTTTCACTTCATCCGCCATTTTATATAATTGTTTTGGCCTCTGTTTTAATAACGTTTCCTCTTTACCTTGTTGCCTTATGGTCTTTTGAACTTGAGGAGTTTATTTCACAGAGGGTGTTGATATATGCTGCGGTTTTTTCTCTGGTCTCTGCTCAGATTGCGTTAATAATGTCTTTTTGGCCGGTGACGCCAATAAACGGTGCATTGGTGCTTGCAACAATTACTTACGTCCTTTTGGGACTTTCACAATTTGAATTTGCCGAAAAACTTAAAAAAAGGGTAGTGTACGAACATGTGATTGTAGCCGGAATTGTTGCGATTATTGTTCTTTTGGCGACCCATTGGGGAGGGTAGTCATTACGACCTATAGTTATTCCATTGATAATGGAAATGCGTTTATTAGCTAGAGCTCAATTAATTAAATATTTTATGAACCGGTTTAATAATATATTTTATATGGAAATGAAAGCGGAGTAGAGGGGTGTGGGAAGTTAAAGCGTAGCTAAATGATATAGTTAGATATATTGTGAAAATACATAGGATGATGTCGTGAAAAATAATTACAGGACTAATAAATATTTTGTTTTTACATAGCAGTTTATGGCTAAGGGAAGATCCTCGTAGGAAACTATAAGACTCATTACTCTCCTTAGATGTTACTATTTACAGTTTTTATCAAGCAGTTACTGATAGTGCTAATACTTGTGAGTGGCATATTTGAAATTTCGGGGAGGGGCCCTAAAAGGGTGTGTTTATCCTAAACAGGAACTATATTTACTTTTTATTTGCCAACATCAACAGCACTTCTTCTCTACTTAGGAGGTTATGCAGAAATATCTGTATGACGTCGCACAATAATACTTTTGCGACGTAACTTTATCTAGAGCTGGGGAGAGTAGTAATAATTTAATATTTGAGTTTATCCCGGTTTTTAACTTTTGTTTATTTTTTTATTTTCCTATCATTCCTTTTTTTCTCTTTTTATTAACTAATGTCTAATTTGATCTATTTCTCCCCTATTTGTTCGTATTTGTGTTTTTTTGCGTCTCTTTGTTGTAAATAATAGGTATCTTCCTTAACTTTTCCCATAAACGTCCTTTATAGGGGTAATTATGGGTTTCTCGCCACGCGCGCAGAGCAAACAGATTGTGCGGTGCAAGCTTGATTTAGCTTTGAATAACCTCTAAAATTTATGTTTAACAGTTAAATATGGACAATATTGAAATAGAAAAACAGTTATCCAAATTTATTTACGAACTGGAAAATGAAGACAGGTTGGTCCGAGTAGGATTAAAGGATAAACTGGAAACTTCGAAGATATACCAGAATTATAAGAACCTTTTTACAAAAGAAGTTTTGCGGGGTCTCTGGGTACAAGTTAAAGGCGCCAATGGAGAAAAGAAAGAATCTCTGGAGAGAATTTATTTCACTATTGCCGGTTGTCTTATCGGTCAAGTAACTGCCATAAAGGAAGACGAAATAAAAACATATTTTGCTAAGGCCAAAGTTAAGATTGGTAATGAGACGCTTTCATATTTTCAGCTGGCACCAAAGATTTCGAAAGAACCTGTCTTTGACAAGCGTGAGGTATATGACAATCTGGCCGAATCGGTTGTTTCGAAAATTAACACCAAACAAAAAGAACTATTAATCAGTGAACTTTCCCTGTTTAAGAGTTTGGGCTTTGGCGGCTACGTAGATTATTTTTCTGCTTCCAAGAAATTCAACTACGCAAATTTTTACAAAATAGTCGAAAAATTAGTTGATTCAATCGAACAAACGTGGCAATATACTATGGGCTTGTTGAGCAGAGAAGTGTTTGGCAGGCAATTTAATAAAATCGATTCCTGTCATATGGCGTATCTTAGGTCCCTTTCAATGTTTGACAGTTTTTACCCAACAGCCCGGGTTGTTCCGACTTTCCTTAAATTTACAAAGGACTTGGGCCTTGGTGATTTACTTGACCTTATCCAGATTGACGACAGTAACCGTCCGAAGAAAAATCCCCGGGCAGTTTGCTACTGGCCGGATCCGCCAAAAGAAGTTCATTTAGTTATTAAACCAATTGGCGGTGAGCAGGATTTTGAAGCAATGTTTCATGAAGGAGGACATGCTCTTCATGGTGCTTCGGTTTCCTCTTCTCTGCCATTTGCCTTCCGGGTACTTTCAAGGTCGAATGCATTAACAGAGGCATACGCATTTGTTTTGGAGGATTTGGTTTTTAACCCACAGTGGCTAAGTCTGTATTTGAATGTTTCAGTCCCTGACGGGACAAAAATCATGAAGCAGGCACTTTTTGTTAATTTAATGATGTTAAGGCGGTATTTGGCAAAGTATTCTTATGAATATGAAATGTTTTCCAGGAATGCGATTTTGGACGGGCCCCGGCTTTACAAAAGCAATCTGGATAAGATAACAGGTTTTGTCCATAAAGAAATTAATTGGATGGTCGATATGGATGGAGGTTTTTATAGTGCAGAATATTTGAGAGCCTGGATTGGGGCTGCGCAGATTAAAGATTGTTTGGAGGGAAAATTCGGTCAGCGATGGTTTTTGCAGAAAAAAGCCGGTCTATTTCTGCGTAAGCTATATAGCGACGGAGTAAAGTTCGATCTCGAAGAAGTGGTTTTGCGGTTAGGTTATATACCGTTTGACGTCAATTTCCTTCTGAATTCGTATAAACTTCTGAGGGCTAAAAGCCCTCGGCATTGATATTAAGTTTACATGAGCGCAGAGAACCACATTACCTTAAGGCTTTTACCCCTCACAAGTATGTATTCACTTTTTCGCATTCAAATCTAACACTAGGAGTGTAGATTTTTCTGCAAGCGAATATAAAAAGGTTCTAGTTTAGATTGGTCGATTTCAACGTGAGGTAATTCTCCGCTTTTTCCGGGGGTAACGGTTGACGCCGGTTCTTTTTTATGTAGATCGGCATGAGTGAGATAGATTTTGACCGGAACACGTTGGGTATAGTGAAAGCTTTCAATGAAGGATGGAAGTTGTCTTGCAATCATATCAAGACGGTTTGCAGGATCTTGTACCTGGTCTAAGCCCTCTATACCCACTAAGCCTCTATGACCTTCCGGGTCAGGAAGTTCCTGACCTTCCCGGAGATTTACAGCCCTCGTAAAAAATGGGTTTGGGCCTCCCTCCGGTGATTTTATAAAAATGCGTGGTTCTTTAGTAGTTATGTCAATTATTAGGAGCGGGACTTCCCCGCTTTCAAGGGCGCTTCTTAGGGCGCGTCTCCTGGCAAGATCGGTTTCTGTCCACGCCGACTCTTCTTTAAGTTCTTCGTCTATTATTAGAATACCGCTCTTTTTTAATTCCATAAGTGCATTCTACCAAAATTCTAAAGTATTACTATGGGGTAAGCTTTGATTTGCAAGTTTTTTCAAAACTGTCAGGAAATCATCGTTCCGATTTTTTCACCGTTGACGGCTCTTTTTATGTTATCTTCCTTATTCAGATCGAAAACAAGGATTGGAATTGAGTTGTCCATGCACAGAGAAAGTGCGCTGTTATCCATTATTTCGATTTCTTTGTTGGTAATTGCTTCTTTAAAAGAAAGTTCGTCATATTTTTTTGCGTCGGGGTGTTTTTGAGGGTCTTTGTCGTAGACTCCGTCGACTTTCGTAGCTTTCAAAATTATTTCGGAACTTGTTTCAAGCGCTCTTAAGGCTGCTGCAGTATCTGTTGTAAAGTAAGGATTTCCGCTGCCAGCTGCAAAAATTACGACCCGCCCTTTTTCCATGTGTCTTAGTGCCCTTCTTCTTATATATGGCTCGCATACGTCTTTAATTTCTATTGCGGAAAGAACCCTGGCAGGCTGGCCTTTTTTTTCGAGTGCTGCCTGGAGGGCCAGAGAATTCATTATTGTTGCCAGCATACCAATGTAATCGCCAACTGTTCTTTCCAGGCCGTGCTCGGCTGCCCTGTCTCCTCTAAAAATATTGCCTCCTCCTACTACAACGCCAACTTGGGTTCCACCTTCAACAGCTTTAGTTATTTCTTTTGCCAACCACTCCGAAAATTCGGGGTCTATGCCGTATTGTCGTTTACCCAAAAAAGTTTCGCCGGAAAGCTTTAGGAGGACACGCTTGTACTTGGTCATTTATATGATTTTAACATCAATGTCTTACCATCGTCGAGGTAAAGTCCGCGGAAAAAGATCACTTGAAACAGGGAACCTTTTTTGTCTTGTTCTGTTTAGCCATTCTTGAGCTGTAATGTGCTCGTGTATTACTGTTTTTAAGTCTGGATATGCCACTAAAACCCTTTTTGACGAATCTATCGAAATTTGAAGTGCCTCTAATGCTTCATCTTGCGTTTCTCTATTTTTTAGGTTAGCGATACCGTATTGCTGGATCGTGAACCTCAAAGCAGAAACGTAGTTGTCAGCAAGTGTTTTGAAGTGCAACTTCCCTGATTCCGGATCCGGGTGAAGAAGAACTGATTGCTCGGCAGCTTCAAGGGCACTAACATAAAACTCACACCGAATATAGAAAGCCGCGAGTTGCCCGTACACGTAGTAAGCAATCTCGGGGTGGGTATTACTAATTTTAAGTAGTCGTCTAGGTATTTGAAGATCAGCATGACGCTGGAGTGATTCACTTGGAAGTGTTAGATTAGCCGATCGATGAGCAGTATGCATGGCTCGCAAGTTTCCCCTTTTCTTGGCTTTATCTTGCCGTTCTGCAACAAGATCTTTAATTTTACCGAAAATACCACGTTCACCCATTATTAATTTATTTAATGTTTAATTTTAATTTTTTACACTTAATATTTCAACATTGTGTCGCAGAATTTGAGAGTTAGCTTTAATGATTATTGATTTTGAAACCAGAAGCGTCGTAGAATATTGGTGTGGACCTTCCTGCTCTGGTTGATGAATTTCTGGAATATCTGGAAATCGAAAGAAACCTTTCCCTTCTTACGATCCGTGACTACAGGCATTATTTAAAGTTTTTCTGCAATTGGTCGGCTGCCAACTCCCCTATTTCGCGCCCGCAGGATTTTACGGTCGAACTGATACGCAAATACCGTGTGTATTTGGCCCATTTTAACAGTCCAAACGGCAATTTACCGCTCAAGAAAGTAACTCAGAATTACTATGTTATAGCTCTCAGGTCTTTTCTTAAATATTTAATAAGGAAGGATCTTCCGGTTATTTCACCGGATAAGATCGAATTGCCTAAAACCGAAAGTAGATCCCTGAAGTTTTTGGACCGCGAGGCGGTTGAGCGTCTTGTGAACCAGCCCGATATATCGATAGACCGGGGACTTCGGGATAAGGTTATTATGGAAATGCTTTTTTCGACAGGCTTGAGGGTTTCCGAGCTTTGTAAATTGAATGTTGACCAAATAAATCTTGAAAGACGGGAGTTTGGGGTAATTGGTAAAGGTGGCCGCGCGCGGGTTGTTTTTCTTTCGGATAGGGCCGCTTTGTGGCTGGAAAAATACATTTCTAAGCGTGTCGATAACTACAAACCTCTTTTTATCAGATATCGGGGCAACCAGGAACCGACGGAAAATAGCGAGAAATTAAGGTTAACAAGCAGGTCCGTACAGAGGCTTGTGGAAAAGTATGTAAGAAAGGCGCGTTTACCGGTTAAGGCTACGCCTCACGTGCTTCGGCATTCATTCGCTACCGACCTTTTGATGAACGGGGCGGATTTGAGGTCTGTACAGGAAATGCTTGGGCATAAAAACGTTTCTACAACCCAGATATACACGCACGTTACAAATACCCAGCTTAAGAATGTTCATAAGTCCTTTCACAGCGGGAATAAGTAAATTAGCTTAGACCTATCTCAGCTTTTGCAGCTTCAATTCCTTCTCTGGTAAGTTTTGCAAAGAGACGATAGACGTTTTGATCGCTTATCGCGCAAATTAAATTGGAGATCTCAATTGCGGTAGCCAGAGTAATTTTTCCATCAATTCGAGCTTTATTATCCATGAAAAGATCGTATAGGACTGCTCTTGCTAGCTCTATTTCTTTAACAGTTCCTCCGTCAAAGTATTTTTGAATAATATTATCAGGCAATGGCAGAACCTGTTTCTCATTATCAACTTTGCTTGTTATAGATATAAATTCTTCTCCTTGGTATCTTTCTCTCACAGCTTGAGCAATTTGAGGATGAGAAGAGCCGAATCTTATTAGGATTCTGCTTTCCTGTGGATGACTTTTTGTTTTTTCTATCAGGCTAATGACTTGATTTGCAAAGCGATGGTTTCGGTGAATTGCATTAGAAGCTACTCTTGCAAGGTTTGCACCCATTCTTTTGGCGGCTTTTTTATGGTTGCCCCGAAGTGCATATTCCATAGCTTCTTTGATTGTCTTGGATTGTTCTTTCCCTCTTTCAACCGCACGTCGACTTTCCTCTATGGGTGCTGATTCAAGTTGAACATTTATGTCATATCCTTCTTTTTCAAGCTGATCAGCAAGGTTTGTTGCCTGCCATGTTCCTATGTCCATTCTTGAACGTATTTTGTCGAAGTCGATTTCTGTATATCTTTGAACTTCTTCTATTTTCGGCTCTCTTTTCAATAAGCTCTTTAGAACAACTGCAACAACGGTTCTTTTATATGAGCCCCAAATGGATCTTTCTTGATTAAAATTCCAATTGTCCGGTACAGGCTTACCACTTTCCAGCAAAAGATAATTGGCTTTTCCTTTTTGGAAAAAGTTTCTGGCAAGATCTTCGACCTCTCCAAATTTTTCCGGCAAGTGGATTCCGTATGAAAATAATACAGATACGGATGATTGTGGTAATTGCCCTTCTCTCCCGCTTATTAATTGCATCTCAGAATTTACTTTCTCGTCCATATATGTGTAATTTATAAAAAGTTTATCTGCAAAAGTTGTCTATTTCGACTTGATAAGAGTTACTTGACTTGATTGAGATAGAAATTCCAGGGTAGGATTTTTAAATCCTCGACTTTTTTTATGGATATTGCTTTGGCAAACAATTCAGCCGTTTGGAGGTTGGTGAGAATCGGGATTCCAAAGTCGATAGTTGCACGCCGGATTAGGTATTCATCGTCGAATTCATTTTCGAAGTATGGATCAAAAATATTTATTACCAGATCTATTTTTTTGTCATTTAAAAAGCTTAGGATATTCGGCGATTTCTTGTCATGAATTTTATAAAGCATTTTGTTATCAATTTGGTGTTTTTTTAGGTAGTCGGAAGTGCCTTTTGTTGCGTAAATTGTAAATAGTTTCGAAAGCTCTTTCGCACTATCTAAAAAATTAGCTTTGTTTTCGTCCCCCGCAAGCGAAATAAAAACCGATTTTGAAGGTAAATTTGAGCCGGAGGCTATGATTGACTTTAAAAAGGCTTCGTAAAAATCATCACCGAAGGCGGCAACTTCTCCTGTGGAAGCCATTTCGACCCTAAGAACGGGATCTGCCCCTTTTATCCTTGCAAAAGAAAATTGAGGAGATTTTACGCCAACATAGGGAAGATTTTTCATTTCGATTTTTTCCTGTTTCTTTCCTAAGATTACACGGGTGGCGACTTTAGCAAAATTTGTACCGCTTACTTTGGAAACAAATGGGAGGCTGCGCGAAGCGCGCAAATTACATTCTATTACCAATACATTATTGTTGTACGCCAAAAACTGTATATTGAACGGACCGGATATTTTTAATTTCAAGGCAATTTTCTGAGAAATAGCTTCTATTGTCTTGACGGTTTTTAAATATAATTTTTGCGGAGGAAGAACGATAGTGGAGTCTCCGCTGTGAACACCGGCATTTTCGATGTGTTCGCTTATGGCAAAACAAACCAGTTTACCGTTTGCGGCTACAGCGTCAATTTCTATTTCCTTGGCATTCTGGTGAAACTTGGAAATAACAACAGGGTATTTTGTAGAAACGCTTGCGGCCAGTTTCAGATAATCGGTTAAATCTTTGGAGTTAAACGCTACGTTCATTGCTGCGCCGGAAAGTACATATGAAGGCCTAACGAGGACGGGATAGCCAATTTTTTGTGCAAACTTTGCAGCGTCTTTGATTTTCATGAGTTTTGCCCACACGGGTTGAGCGATTTTAAGCTCGTCGCAAAGGGCGGAAAATTTGCTTCTGTCTTCTGCCTGGTCTATTGATTGGGGGCTTGTACCAAGGATATTGACTTTTCTTTTAGAAAGCGGAACTGCCAGATTATTTGGTGTTTGACCTCCCATTGAAATGATGACGCCTTGCGGATTTTCTTTCTTTATGATTTCTGCAACTGTTTCCTCGGTAAGTTCTTCAAAATAAAGGCGGTGGGCCATATCATAGTCTGTTGACACTGTTTCCGGATTGCAGTTCACGATTATGGGTGAATAGCCGTTTTCCTGAACAGTTTGGGCGGCTGTTACGCAGCACCAGTCAAACTCGACAGAAGAACCTATCCTGTATGGTCCGGATCCAAGTACAATCACTTTTTGAGCAGATTCGTTTTTATTGAAATTTAAATCGTCCTCATCTGCATTGTAAGTAAGAAAAAGATAATTAGTTTTTGCGGGATATTCCGCAGCCAGTGTATCTATTTGTTTAACAAACGGCCTTAATTGAGCCTTCTCTCTTTTCTCCTCGATTTTTTGAGCCGTAGTATTGGTTAGTTTTGCAATACGGTTATCGGAAATACCCATCTTTTTTGCCTCTCTTAATAAATTATTTGTGAGTGGACTAATTGAAATTTTTTCCTCTGTATCTATTATGTTTTTTAACTTTTCAAGGAAAAAAGTATTAATGGAGGTCTGTTTGTGGATTTTTGCAATTGACGTTTTGTTTTTTAAGCTTTGCGCGATGCAAAATAGTCTCCACGGGGTTGGTTTACTGTAATCAAGGTCCGGTGCTTTTTCGTCCAATATGCCTTCAAAACCGATATCCAACATTCGTGATGCTTTTTGTATTGCTTCTTCAAATGTCCTTCCAATTGCCATGACTTCGCCAACTGATTGCATTGATGATCCAATTTCGGACTGGCTCTTAATAAATTTACCAAGGTCCCATCTCGGAATTTTGACGACTACGTAATCGAGCGCCGGTTCGAAAGCGGCTGTAGTTTTTTTGGTGATGGAATTTTTGAGATCAACAAGCGAATATCCAAGGGCAAGCTTTGCCGCAATGTATGCTAAGGGGTAGCCTGTTGCTTTTGAAGCTAAAGCAGAACTCCTGGAAAGCCTGGCATTGACCTCGATAATACGGTAGTCGATATTTTCCCCTTTGGGACTTGGGTTTAAAGCAAATTGGATGTTGCATTCGCCGACAATTTGCAAGTGTCTGATTACTTCAAGCGCTATTTGTCGAAGTTTATGGTATTCAAAATTGTTTAAAGTTTGGGAAGGAGCCACCACTATTGATTCGCCCGTATGAATACCCATCGGGTCGAAATTTTCCATATTACAGACAGTAATTGCGTTGTCGAATTTGTCGCGTACTACTTCGTATTCAATCTCTTTCCAGCCGGCTAAATATTCTTCGATTAAAATTTGGGGGGCTTTTGCGAGTGCTTTTTGTGCAAGTTCGAGTAATGTTTCCTTGTTGTAGACAACACCGGAATCCTGTCCGCCAAGGGAAAAGGCGCTTCTTAGCATAACAGGAAAGCCAAGTTTTTCGGCGGCTTCCTGCGCTTTTTTGATTGTCGATGCGGCATAACTTTTTGGAATTGCGAGTTTTAGCGAAGTTAGCGTATTTGCAAAGAGCTTTCTGTCTTCGGTGATTTCAATTGCTTTGGTGCTTGTGCCGAGAACTTTTACATTGTGCTTTTTTAGTATTCCTTTTTTCTCCAGATGAAGTCCGCAATTCAGAGCTGTTTGGCCGCCAAAAGCAAGCAGGACTGCAGGCGGTTTTTCTTTCTCAATTACTTTTTGGACAAAGTAAGGCTCAACCGGCAAAAAGTAGACTTTATCGGCAAAGTTTTCAGAGGTTTGGACAGTGGCAATATTCGGGTTTACTAAGACGACTTCATGGCCTTCTTCTTTTAAAGCCTTGATTGCCTGTGAGCCGGAGTAATCGAATTCTCCGGCCTGTCCGATTTTGAGTCCGCCTGATCCGAGAAGTAAAATTTTCATTTTGTTTTCCTTACCTCGTTCAGAAAATAATCGAATAAAAATTCGGTGTCAGTTGGGCCCGGGGCTGCTTCCGGGTGAAACTGGACAGAGAAAAACGGAAGGCTTTCGTGAATTATTCCCTCGTTTGTGTTGTCGTTTGCATTGTAAAACCACCTTTTGAAGCCCTTAGGCATCTTTTTCTCGTCGACGGCAAAACCGTGGTTTTGAGTAGTGATATAACACCTCTTTGTTCCTTGCTGGATCGTTGGCTGGTTTTGCGCCCTGTGGCCAAACTTTAACTTGTAGGTGTCTCCTCCTGCTGCCAGAGCCAAAAGCTGATTTCCAAGACAAACACCAAAAGTTGGGAGCTTTTTTTCCAGAGACTTCTTGATGATACCGATAGATCTACCGGCTTTTTTTGGATCTCCAGGCCCATTTGAAATTATGAGACCATCGATTGGTAATTTTTCAACAAAAGGATCCATATCCCACGGAAGTTCGTAAACGGTTATCCCTCTTTTGAGAAGGTTTCTTTTTATATTTTCTTTGGCTCCGCAATTGAGTAAGCCGATTTTTATGCCTGCTGATTTTTGAGGGAAGTGAATTTCAATTTTTTCCGGGGAAACCTGCGCAACAAGATTCTCCTCGTTTGGATCATAGAATTCAACTTCGTTTTGTGAATTAACGAATTTTCCAAGCATTACTCCTTTTTCCCTTAATTTTTTTGTAAGTTTTCTGGTATCGACATCATAAATTCCCGGAATATTTTCTTTTTTTAGCCAGGATTCAAGGGTACTGGTCAATTGAAAATGACTGGGTTTTGCGCACAGATCTGCAATTATCAAACCTGTAACTTGTATTTTTGCTGACTCAAGATATTTTTCTTTCGGGACGCCCCAGTTACCTATTAGAGGATATGTAAAACAAAGCAGCTGTCCTTTGTACGATGGGTCTGAGAGGCTTAGGTCATAACCGACCATGCCGGTTGCAAAAACAACTTCGCCGGCAACCGATTGGTTGGCACCAAAACTTTTTCCGGCAAATACTGAACCATCCTCAAGTACTAATTTCATTTTTTAAAAAAAGAAGCCATATGGGCTTCTTTTTACATGGGTTAGAGATAACACTTGGCATTAAATTATTTTTTCTTTTCCTTTTTAATTATTTTATTAACTTTGGGTTTTTCTAAATTTTTCGGTTTATTAACCTTTGAATTCTTTGCCTGGGGTTTACTCTTTTCTTTCTCGGTTTCGTCTTCTTCCTCCTGCTTTTTTTTAACAATTGTAGCTGCTGCAACCTTGTCCTGCTGCGACAAGCGCATCATTATGACCCCCTGAGTATCACGGGTTAAAAGCGGGACGGACCGAAGTGTGGTCCTCATAACCTGGCCTTTTTGTGAGGTAAGTATTAAATATTCATCTTCCTTGTTTAATACTTGTGAAATTACTATTTGTCCCGTTTTATCAGTCAAATTTGCAGCTTTTACACCGACACCGCCACGAAGCTGCATTGGCCAGGCGGCTATTTGGGTTTTCTTCCCAATGCCTCTTTCGGTAACAACAAATAATTGTGCTTTCTCGTCAGTTTTATTTATTGCATCCATCCCGATCAGTTCGTCTTCCGGTTTAAGCTTTATTCCTCTAACCCCCATTGTATCCCTTGCCATGGGCCTTATATCTTTTTCTGCAAATTTTATTGACATTCCTTTTTTGGAAACCAGCATTATAATGTCGTCTCCATGGGTTAATCTTGCCCAGGATAATTTATCGCTCCCGGAAAGCTTGATTGCAATGATTCCGCTTCTTCTTATTGCCTCGTAAGCCTTAATAGCAGTTTTTTTGACTACTCCTTTTTTTGTTGCCATAAGTACAAACGTTGCCAATTGTTCACCTGTTTTTGCCTTTTTGACCGGTAAGACACTTTGTATCTTTTCGTCTTGCTGAAGATCAAGAAGGTTTACAACAGCGACTCCTTTTGAAGTCCTGGACGCTTCCGGAAGTTCATAAACTTTTAGCTGAAAAACCCTTCCCAAATTGGTAAAGAAAAGAAGATTATCGTGTGCATTTGCAACAAACAGCTGACCGACAATGTCTTCTTCTTTAGTGGTGATACCCGAAATGCCCTTGCCGCCTCTTCTTTGTGTTTTGAAAGACGTTGGGTCTTGTCTTTTAACGTAACCGCCAACAGTTACCGTGACGATTGTTGGTTCGTTCGGAATCAGGTCTTCTTCGGAAAACTCCCCCAGACCCTGTTTGAAAACCCTTGTTTTTCTGTCGTCACCGAATCTCTCTTTAACTTTTGTAAGTTCGGTTTTGGCAACGGAAAGAATTTTTTCCGGATGTGATAATAAATCTTCCAAATAAGCGATCTCTTCCATGGTCATTGCCAGCTCTTCCTCGATTTTTTGCCTTTCAAGTGCAGCTAAGCGCTTTAGCTGCATATCCAAAATTGCCTGGCACTGGATTTCGGTTAATTTAAACCTTTGCATTAAGTTAACCTTGGCGTCGTTTTGGTCCTTGCTCTTTCTTATTGTGTCTATTACCGCATCAATATTGTCGACGGCGATTTTCAGGCCTTCCAAAATGTGTGCCCTTTTTTTGGCTTCATCCAGCTCAAACTGGCTTCTTCTGGTTATTACTTTTTGTCTGTGCTTAACGAATTCTTCGAGAATCATCTTGAGCGTAAGAGTTTGCGGGGCCCCTTCTACTAATGCGACCATATTCACAGGGAAGGACTGCTGAAGTGCCGTATATTTATAGAGCTTGTTAAGTAGTGATTGAGGTTTTGCGTCGCGTTTGAGTTCTACAACTATTCGCATACCCTTACGGTCGGATTCGTCCCGAAGGTCGGAAATGCCTTCCAGTTTTTTGTCTTTTGCAAGGTAGGCTATTTTGGTAACTAGCGTTGCTTTATTAACTTGGTAAGGAATTTCGGTAATTACTATTTGGAATTTACCTCCCGTTGTTTCTTCAATATCGGCTTTGGCGCGCATTAAAACCCGGCCCCTGCCTGTTGCATAGGCGTTTGTAATTTCGCTAATATCGTAGATTTGCGCTCCTGTCGGGAAGTCCGGGCCTTTTATAAACTGCATCAGGTCTTCGATGGATGCCTGGGGATTATCCATCAAATGTAAAATGGCGTCGACTACTTCATTTAAGTTGTGTGGAGGAATATTTGTTGCCATACCGACGGCAATACCCGAGCTCCCGTTTATCAAAAGGTTTGGCAATACAGAAGGTAAAAATATCGGTTCCTTAAGGCTTCCGTCGAAATTGTCAACCCAGTCGACGGTTGCTTTATCAAGGTCGTAAAGAAGCGCTTCGGAAATGCTGGAAAGCCTTGCTTCCGTATACCTCATTGCTGCAGGAGGATCGCCGTCTATTGAACCGAAATTCCCTTGTCCCTGGATTAGCGGATAGCGCATTGCAAAATCCTGAGCCATGCGGGCAAGAGCTTCGTAAACAGGAGAATCACCATGCGGGTGGTATTTGCCTAAAACCTCTCCGACTACCTTGGCGCTTTTTGTGTAACGGGCGCTATGTGTTACACCCAAGCGTTGCATGGCGTAGATAATCCTGCGGTGGACTGGCTTTAGGCCGTCTCTTACGTCCGGCAGGGCACGGGCGACAATAACCGACATTGCATAGTCAAGGTATGACCTCTGCATTTCGTCAATTATTTCTACGTCCTGTATTTTGCCTATATCACCCATGGTATTTAGTAATAATTATTAGGTAGTTCATAGTAGGATTTAAACGTCTAATGTTGCCTGCTTCGCGTGGGTTTGGATGAAGCGTTTTCTGGGGGCGACTTCGTCGCCCATTAACATTGAGAATACCTGGTCTGCTTCGGCGGCATCCTCTATAGAAACCTTTTTCATAAGCCTGGTTTGGGGGTTCATTGTTGTTTCCCACAATTGATCAGGGTTCATTTCTCCAAGACCTTTATATCTTTGAATATTTAAAACTCTGCCATTTGCTTTCTCTTTAACAAGTTTCTCTTTCTCTTCTTCATTATAGGCGTAATAAAGTTCTTTCCCTGTGGTTATTTTATAAAGCGGCGGCATGGCGATATAAATGTATCCCCTCTCAAAAATTTGAGGTAAATAGCGGAAAAAAAATGTCATAAGAAGTGTCCTGATGTGGTCGCCATCGACATCTGCGTCTGTCATCAATATAACCCTATGATAACGGATCTTATCCATATTGATTGTGTCCCCTATTCCCGTTCCAAGCGCGATTATTAGGGTTTTTATTTCTTCGAATTCGAGGATTTTATCAAGGCGGGCACGTTCGGTATTTAGGATTTTTCCCCGAAGCGGCAAAATAGCCTGGAATTTGCGGTCCCTGCCCTGCTTTGCGCTTCCCCCTGCAGAATCCCCTTCTACCAAATAGAGTTCGGACTGCGCCGGGTCTTTTTCCTGACAATCGGTAAGTTTTCCGGGAAGAGTCATACCTTCAAGTGCACCTTTTCGAAGCACCGCTTCTTTTGCAGCTCGTGCTGCCAGTCTGGCTTTGGCTGCCAGAATTAACTTTTCCATAATTCTTCTGGCCTCCTGCGGATTTTCTTCGAGGAAAGTATCGATTCCTTCTTTGACAGCTTGATTAACAACGGGTTGCACCTCAGCGTTGCCGAGTTTGCCCTTCGTTTGGCCTTCAAACTGAAGAGTCTCCGAATTCATTTTTATGGCAATGACTGCTGTTAGACCCTCTCTCATGTCATCGCCTGTCAGGTTGTCTTCTTTTTCTTTCAGATATCCGTTTTTACGGGCGTAATCGTTTATCGCGCGGGTTAAGGCCATCCTGAAGCCTGTAAGATGGGTCCCGCCTTCTGCCGTGTTAATAACGTTTGCGAAAGATTCTACTGTTTCGTTGTAGCCGGTATTGTATTGAATCGCGGCTTCAACTATTATCCCGTCAGCTTCCTTCCTTGCATATATTGGCTTATCATTAACCGGCTCTTTATCTTTATTGAGATGTCTAACAAGCGATTCTATTCCGCCGTCGAAGTAATAATGTATCTCTATATCGTTTCTTAGGTCGTAAAAGTGGAAGAAAAGGCCGGCAACAAGGTATGCCCTTTCCTTAATTTTTTTCGCAAGGGCTTTTGGTTCTGTTTTTAGGGTGGAAAAAATTGATTTGTCGGGAATAAAAAAGGATGCTGTCCCGGTTTTAGGAGCCTTAATAAACTTTGGTATTAAGGTTTTATCGGTAGGCTCTACTTTTGTTGTAGGTTTACCCCGCTTGTATTCCTGTGAATAAATTTTGTTGTCGCGTCTTACTTCCACTCTCATCCAGTCGGAAAGTGCGTTGACTGCGGATGCTCCAACCCCGTGCAGACCTCCGGAAACTTTGTAGGCTCCGTCTCCAAATTTACCGCCTGCATGAAGGACGGTCATGGTAACTTCGAGTGATGATTTCTTTACTTTTGGATGAGGATCTACAGGAATTCCCCGTCCGTCGTCGATTACGGATATTCTGTCTTCTTTATCTATTACTATCCAGACGTTTTTTGCATAACCTGCAAGGGCTTCGTCAACAGAATTGTCAATAATTTCTTTTACGAGTTCGTGCAGACCATGTATATCGGTTGAGCCGATGTACATACCCGGTCTTTTGCGAACCGGCTCCAGGCCTTCGAGAACCTGAATATCTTTTGCTGTATACGATGATTCTGTCATGCTTTTTTCCTTTCAATAAAATACGAAGTACTGTCTGTCATAGGGGAATCTAACTTAGTTTTGGGGATATCTCCATTGACGTTTATTCTAACAAAGCATTTTGTTTGGTGCAAGCTAAGCCGAACCTAAATTTAAGGACAGAATAAGGTTTGTAAGCACATGATGCGAATCTACATTTGAGTTTATCATTTGTTTTGCTAAAACACACTTTTCGATTGTCTCAATTACTTTGCTTTTATTTGGGTTAACTCTTTTTAAGAGTGATTCGGAAAGTAAAATAATTTGGGAATCCAAAAACTCTTCCGCGTTTTTAATTTTTGCGATTTCGACAAGGGCTGTTCCGATATCCTGCAAAAGAATGTTTGTAGTTGCTTCCGGTTTTTTTGGTGTTTTGTTAATTGTTACAACTCTCGAAAGGATTGTAGGTAAAAGACTTGCTTTATTATTTGCCTGAAGAATAACAACAGCATGCTGAGGAGGTTCTTCCAGGGTTTTAAGTAATGCGTTTTGTCCTTCGGGCGTTAGGGTATGTGCCTCTTCAATAATTATTATTTTAAATTTATCCTTTACAGGTTTTTGGTGAATAGTTTTTTTGATATTTCTTACCTGATCGATTGTCAGGTGCTTTTTTTCAGGCGCTATTCTCGATTTGTCCGGAGAGGCAAGGCTGATATTGATTCCGAAGGATTTTGCGATTTTTTCGACCTCGGTTTCTGCCTGCTTGCTGTCCCCTATTATTAAAAAGCTTCTTGACGATATTGTTTTATCCACCTGTGCATTCTACTTTTGGTTGATTGCGATTTTCAATTACTTTCCCATTTTTGTTATAGTCAATATAGACACGAAATAAAATTATATATGGCTAATCCTGCCCAGGTAACTGGAACTAGTGGTAGTACTTTGCAGAAGCTTGACTCCCTCGAGGAAATACTGGCTTCAAAAGGTATTATTACTTCCCAACAGCTAACATTTTTAAAAACAGAAACTATCAGGAGGCAGGAATCAACCGAAAAGCTTTTAACCGAGCTTGGATGGGTAACTCCGAAACAATTAATACAATCAAAGGCCCAATTAATAGGGGTTCCGTTTATTGCCCCGGATGAGCAGCCCATTTCTCCTGAAGTTTTGGCTTCGATACCCGAGGAAGTAGCTAAAAGGTTCACCGTCGTCCCTATTTCTAAAGAAGGGCAATCGCTTTTGGTTGCCATGATAGATCCTCTAGACTTGCAGGTTTTGGAATTTTTGGAGAAAAAATCGGGTTTATCAATCAGGCCTTACATTGCAACTGTAGAGTCGATAACCAAGGCTATATCGGAGCAGTACAGCCGTGGGCTTTCGGTAGAGGTGGGCGAAGCTTTGAAGGAAGCGTCCCCGGGACTTGGGACTTCGTTTGTGCCTCAGGCAAACGTTACCGGGATTATGGGAGAAGCACCTGTTGCCCGAATCGTTTCGACACTTCTTGAGTATGGTATCAAAATCAGGGCATCGGACGTCCATATCGAACCCCTGGAAAACGAAACTCGTGTCCGCTACAGGATAGACGGTATTTTACATGAAAAGCTTATTTTGCCCAGAAGAATTCATGACGCAATTATTTCCAGGATTAAAATTTTGGGCAATATGAAAATTGACGAAAAGCGTCTTCCACAGGACGCGAGGTTTAACTTTAAAATAGGTCTGGAAGACCTTGATTTGAGACTATCGACTTTGCCTACCGTTTATGGAGAAAAGGTTGTCATGAGGCTTCTTAAAAAAACCGGTGCGGTTCCAACATTGCCGGAGCTGGGGCTTAGGGGACGCGCTCTTCAAAACCTTGAGATAAATATAGCCAGACCTCATGGCATTATATTAATAACGGGGCCGACCGGTTCGGGTAAGACTACTACTCTTTATTCAATTCTTTCGAAACTTAATTCTACGAAAGTAAATATCATGACACTTGAGGATCCGGTCGAGTATCAGATACCGGGAGTTAATCAGGTCCAGATAAACACACAGGCCGGACTTACCTTTGCTTCCGGTCTACGGTCCTTTTTGCGGCAAGACCCGAATATTATTATGGTTGGAGAGGTTCGGGATTCCGAAACTACGGAACTGGCAATACAGGCATCTCTTACCGGTCATTTGGTGTTTTCGACGCTTCATACAAATGACGCTTCAGGGGCTTTGCCGAGACTGCTTGATATGGGTGCAGAACCTTACCTTGTTTCTTCAACGGTCAACTGTATTGTCGGTCAACGTGTAGTCCGCAAAATTTGTCCCGGCTGCAAAAAAGAAAAGGTTCCAAAACCGGAAATTTTGGCTGAAATGAAAGTTGTTCTAGGAAAGCTTTATGATGTTTATAGCAATAAAAAAGTTTCTTTTTTTGCCGGAGCAGGCTGCAAGGAATGTATTAATACCGGTTATTTGGGAAGAGTTGGTGTTTTTGAAGTTCTTGTTGTTAATGACAAGATCGCGAAGATGATCCTTTTGCGGCACCCTTCGCAGGAGATCGAAAAAGAATCCGTTAGTGAAGGCATGGTAACAATGAAACAGGACGGTTATTTGAAAGTAATTGAAGGAATAACAACTATCGAAGAAGTTTTGCGGGTGGCTCAGGAGTAAAGCGAGTTAAAAATTAAAAATGAAAAGTTTAAAATTTTAAATTGAAAATTAAATAACATGTCTATACAAGCGTATCTGGAAATTGTCATTAAGAAAGAGGCCTCAGACCTTCACTTAGTGGTAGGCTCGCCGCCTTTAATCAGGGTGGACGGACAGCTTATGCCTATTGCGCAGGGTGCTTTAAGCGCAGAAGATGTCGAGAGTTTAGTTATGGAACTGGTTACGACCGAACAAAAAGAGATCCTTTTGGTCAATAAAGAGCTAGATTTTTCTTTTGCCTTAGGTGATATTGCGCGCTTCAGAGTCAATTCTTATTTTCAGAAGGGTTATATTTCGGCTGCACTTAGGCTTATCCCCTCTTATATAAAAACAGTAGAAGAACTGAACCTTCCGCCGATTTGCCATAATTTTGCAAAGCTTCGGCAGGGTTTTATTTTGGTTACTGGCCCTACAGGTCATGGAAAGTCGACAACGATTGCTTCCATGATTAATGAGATTAATCAAACAAAACCGGTGCATATTCTGACTGTTGAGGATCCAATTGAGTACGTTTATCCCAGGGGAAAAGGACTGGTTTCGCAGAGGGAAATGCATCTTGACACACATTCCTGGGATGTTGCCCTTCGGTCGGCGCTGCGCGAGGATCCGGACGTGGTCTTGGTTGGAGAAATGCGTGATTACGAAACTATAGCTTCGGCAATAACTATTGCGGAGACTGGCCATTTGGTTTTTGCCACTTTGCATACGAATTCGGCCTCGCAGTCTATTGACAGAATTATTGATGTTTTTCCGGAAAACCAGCAGGCGCAGGTGAGAATGCAACTTGCGTCTACTATTGGGGGAATAATTTCGATGAGATTGATCCCGGCAATTGGAGGAGGAAGGCTGCCGGCGGTAGAAATTCTTCTTACAAGCGGGGCTGTCCAAAATGCTATTAGGGAGGGCAAAACCCATCAAATCGATAATATAATCCAAACATCGGGTGAAGCGGGAATGATTTTGATTGACGCTTCGCTTGCGTACCTGGTTAAGGCAGGCCGGGTTACTCTGGACACGGCCAAAAGTTACAGTATAAGGCCGGAGGAGCTTATAAGAATTGTTGAAGCCGGAGAAGATTCCAACTAATTCTTCTATTTGATATGGCTTTATACCATTTCGTAGCAAAAGACCAAAGCGGTAAAAAATTTACTGGTGAGGTTGAATCGTTTGACGAAAAAACCCTTCTTAAGACACTCCGTGAGGAAGCATTGATACCCCTTGTGATTAAGAAAAAAGGTAGTGGTGGACTGCCTTTTTTAAATGCCCTGCCAAAGATGGGCGGAATTTCTTCTTCCGAAATAACAAACTTTACCAGAGAACTTTCTACCATGATTTCTGCGGGGATACCAATCGCCGACGCGTTAGTTATTTTGGAAAAACAAGCAAAAAGCCCTTCGTTTGCGGCAATACTTTCCGAGGTAGTTGCAGACGTCCAGGGCGGGATGTCCCTTTCCCAGTCCCTTTCGAAACACCCAAAAGCTTTTGATGTTATTTACATAAAACTGATTGAGGCCGGAGAGACCGGAGGCGTACTGGATAAGATTTTGATTAAACTTGCTGATAATCTGGAAAAGGAAAGAGAGTTTAAGTCAAAGACTAAGGGAGCTTTTATTTATCCTGCAATAGTTGTTGCCGTTATGCTAATTGTTATGAGCGTAATGATGATATTCGTAATTCCAAAGCTGACGGGACTTTACACGGAAATAGGCGCACAACTACCCCTTCCGACTAAAATATTGATTGTATTATCAGATTTCATGAGGGGCTTCTGGTGGCTTCTAATTATCCTCGTTGCTCTGTTTATTTATGTTTTTCGTGTTTTCGAAAGGACTCCAAACGGTACACAAATAATTTCCAGAATAGTCATTCACATGCCAATCTGGGGGAAAATCCGAAAAACAATTATCCTCTCGCAGTTTACGAGAACATTAGGTCTTTTGATCGGATCCGGCATTCCCATTATCACCGCATTAAAGGTTGTTGCAAAAATTCTTGACAATCCCATTTTCGAGGACGGAATAAATTTTGCGATTGGGCGGGTAGAACGCGGTTCTCCCCTATTCCAGCCGCTAGCCGCCAATCCGGTTTTTCCACCGATTATCGGCCAAATGATTAGGGTTGGTGAAGAAACCGGGAAGATGGACGACGTTTTGGAACGGCTTTCCGGTTATTTCGAACAGGAATCGGAACAGCACATCCGTAACCTTACGACGGCTCTTGAGCCGGTTATATTAGTCATTCTTGGACTTGGTGTCGGAGTATTGGTACTTTCGATTATTTTGCCGATTTACAACCTGACGGCGCAATTTTAGTATTAATTAAATTGAATAAGTATATTGACATTTTAGTTCAAGTTAATGAATACTGAGTTTAACGCTTACTCTGAGAGGAGGTGAAACCTTATACAATGATTAAATCTGCCAAAAAGAATTTTCGCGGTTTCACCTTGATCGAACTTCTTATCGTTGTCGCAATCCTTGGTATTTTAGCTGCTGCTGTTTTGGTTGCTATCAACCCTACAAAAAGAACAGCTCAAGCACGTGATGCCGGCAGGAAGAATGATATCGCTTCGGTGGTAACGGAGGTACAGGCATATTACACGACTCCGGGACAGGGAGTGTACCCTGCAGGGGCTGGTGCTGCTTGCAGTTCTACAATCGGAGGCTTGACGATCCTGACAACATCAGGCGGTCTTAAGCAAGTACCTGTAGATCCGAAAACAGGCTGGAATTACTGTTATGCAACGGCTGCGACAGAAGTGTCGGTTTACGCATCAATTGAGGCACCTATCACTACAGGTAATAATCTTTGGTGTTGGAGATCAGCTTCTGCTAACCCAATAGAGACTACTACTTGCACGCCGTAGTTTTGAATTGAAAGATTGGATTATTTTAGAGCACAACTGAATATTGGTTGTGCTCTTTTTGGTGGATGATTTTGGCGTGTAATGATGCATTTGACATAAAGTGGTCGTTTTCTCATAATTTAATTAATGCTCGGGAAAAAATTTAACTCCTCAAGATACAACTTTTTGAAATTGATAATTGGTTCATTATTGCTCTTCATTGTTTTGATGCTTACTGTCTTCTATGTATATCCTCAAATCTGGACTATTATTTCTCTAAAATCACAGTTTCCCCAAAGCAGCTATCCTCAACTTTATATAATTCCAAAAGAAAGAAAGGCTGAGGTAGTCGATACTTCCATTGTTGGTTATAAAGAATATTCATTCAATGGGTTTCGACTCAAGTCTCCGTGGGGTGATGAGCGAAACCGAGAAGATAAACCGGAGGCAGAGATTATTATCTTCAAGGATGAAAAGGCGATATTCCGTTTAAAGAATAGGAATATTATGAATCTTGAGGCAAGTCGTCTTGCAGGCAGTCAAAATGATTTACAGAGACTTCTTGATTTTTTAGGAGTAGATGCTCTTGGTAGTAATTACAAATTTAGCGAATCAATTCTTGCGACTAGTCCTGACACGCTTAGTATTTTTGTGTCGAAAAATGAAGCTTTAGCAGATTCAGTATTGTTGTCATTAAAGTTAACCCTTATAGTACCCTTTAAAGGAGGAATTTATAGTTTTCAGACACCGAGCTTGAGAGGTTTTCAATATGGTGATCCGGCAGTGAGTAATGGTGTCAAATTGCAAATATTTAACGATAAAGATCAGGAGTTCCATATAGGCTTAAAGGGTGCAACGCAGAAAGATATAGATTTCATTCTGTCATCGGTAAAATTTATATAATCAGATTGAACGCTTTTTAATAAAAAATGAAGAAACATATCAAGTATCAGCTATCAACTGTTTACTTCAGGGTAGCTCGTGGTTTCACCTTGATCGAACTTCTTATCGTTGTCGCAATCCTTGGTATTTTAGCTGCTGCTGTTTTGGTTGCTATCAACCCTACAAAAAGAACATCTCAGGCACGTGATGCCGGCAGGAAGAATGATATCGCTTCGGTGGTAACGGAGGTACAGGCATATTACGTTACTCCGGGTCTAGGAAACTATCCGCCAGGGAGTGGTTCGGCTTGCAGTTCTACAATCGGAGGCTTGACGATCCTGACAACATCAGGCGGTCTTAAGAAAGTACCTGTAGATCCGAAAACAGGCTGGAATTACTGTTATGCAACGGCTGCGACAGAAGTGTCGGTTTACGCATCAATTGAGGCACCTATCACTACAGGTAATAATCTTTGGTGTTGGAGGTCAAGAAATGCAAACCCGGTAGAGACTACTGCTTGTACGCCGTAGTTTTGAATCGAAAGATTGGATTATTTTAGAGCACAACTGAATATTGGTTGTGCTCTTTTTTTGGCGCTATTAAATTATTTCTGATTTCTTAACTTGGGGACCGTAAAATGCAATCAAGGATATATACACAATTAATAAAGAACTAATAAAATGATAGTAATTAACAAATCCCTGTTTCCCATTAAAAATATAAAAGATAAATAACCAGATCATTCCAGAGGAAAAGGAGCCAATTATGGACTTTCCTTGCCTTTTTATTAATATAAAGCCTGCGAAAATCCATATAAGTACAAATAATAGGTTTGGTATATCTTTTCCCGTTAAAGCATAAAAGAGACTATTTATAGTTAAAGAATCGTGGCGATTTGGATACTTAATAAACCGGATAACAGTATCTCCTATAAAATCAGAAGGAGAAGCAATAATAAAAGGCAAAACCAATAATAGCGCAGTTATTGATGGTATGAGCAACAATTTATAATTCTTCAGTAAATATTTTATAAAGAAAACAAATAAAAAAAGCATTGTTTGCTTTGTTGAAATAGCTAAACCTAAAAGCGTTAGGCCAATATTTTCCTTTTTAAGTTTTATCGAGATATAAAACATTAACATCAGAATAAAAATTAGAACCACGTCGATCCAGGCTCTTAAAATAATAAAAAGAGAAACTGGATTGAAAAGATAAATTAAGGAAATGTATTCCGCCAGATTTTGAATACTTGCAAGCCGGCTGGATTTGAGTAATTTGTAGATTAAAATGGCCGTAGCAATTTCAGCAATACCAAACAAATATCTTTGATCCTTGAAAAGAATTACCGATGGCAGCGAGATTAAAACAATTGACGGACCATATGTAAAGTAGTTGGGCACTTCATCTTTATAAATAGGGATATACATTTTTCTGTATGGGTTTTCTCCCATTAATAAACCTTCAGCCCCAAGTTTTACTATGTCATAAGTGTCGATTCTGGGGTTCGGAGAAGCAGCAATAATTAATACTCTTAAAAGTAGAGAAAGAAAAATTAACAGATAAAAAAAACTTTTTAGGTTTTTAATAAAAGGCATAAATAAGGCTAAAAAAAAGCTAAATGTGAACGCAATATTCATAATAATGAGTGTGGTGAGAAAATTCGCTGGCCTGGAAAGAATCCCCGGCTCTCTTAAAGTTGGCTGAAGAAATATAGCAGATAATCCTATAAAAGTTATTAATACTAAGTAGGATACGTATTTAGGGTTTAAATTAAGCGGATTGAATATTTTTATGTCAAAGTGGAAAGCTAACCACAAAAGTAAGCACAAAATAATGATGAGAACACCTTGCCACGAGTAGGTTCCAAATGTGAATAAATAACCCATAAGGAGCAAAGAATAAATGACGAGCAGGAAATTTAACTTAGCTTCTAGTTTCATTGTGGATTTTAGTTTTTAAGTCTCCGAGCTTTTTTAACATTTTCCTCTAATAAGAAAAAGAAAGCTGATATTAACAATAATGAGCTTACAAAATAGTACTGATTTAGAAATGCTTCACGAAAAAAAAGTAAGGAACTTAAAAACCAGATTGCAAAAGAAGAATAGAAAATAGAAAGTGAGCCCCATTTTTTTAAAAGGAAAAAGGGAAGTAAAAAGACCGGGAAAAGATATAAAATCTTTGGCAGCTTAAATTGGATCAAGGAATGGATTAAGGAAAATATTGTCAGGGCGTCGTACCTTGTCTCTCTGAAATAAGGTTCTTTAATAGTATCTGAAATAAATTCAGCCGGTGATCTTAATAAAAATAAAAGAATTAAGAGAATTATGGGTATGTACGCTAATAATAATTGTTTTATATTAATATTGTTAAGTTTAAGAATGAATGGGAGCAATAAAAACATATTTTGTTTAATTCCAAGAGTTGAAGCAAGAAATATATAAGATAATACTTTTTTCTGCTTTATTTGATAAAAATATCCAAACAGCAAAAGAAGAGCTATAAGAATCGTATCTAGCCATCCTTCACCTATTACAAAAGTTGTTAAGGGTTGATACAAAAAAATCAATGGAAAAAGATATCCAAGTTCATTGTTTCCGCCTATTTTTTTGCCTAATTTTAAAAAGATAAAACAAATTACTAAGTTGCTAAATACGCTTGCGAACCTGACATCGCCGAAAAGGAATCTAAATGGAATCGTGACTAAAAATGATAATGGCATATATATGTAGTAATTTGGCTCTTTATCCTGATAGAGTTTTTTATACGTTATTTCATAAGGGTTTTTACCGCGTAAAATTTCTTTACTGGCTGTTTGAACTATTTCATAAACATCAATCTTTGGGCTTGGTGTATTTGCTATTATCAAAATTTGAGAAATAAAAGGTATTGCTAGTAAACACAATAAAATTTTATTTTTTATTTTTCTACTTATTTTTAAGAGAAGCAATATTGCAAGAATAAAGGAGACGGCAAATAAAAAAGTTTGAAGCGGTTTTAACGGAGTATTTAATTCGTACAGCTCTTTAGGAAGATACAAAGTAAAGGCTATTAATAGCATTAGCATTAAAACCATTACAGCTTCTATCTGTTTCATGTTGGTTTTAAATATTGACGGAATTTTATATAAAAACCCTGTTACGAGGAAAAAAAACGAAAACAGTGTGATCCAAAATGATGGAAAACTATAAAATCCTAAGCTAAAGGAATATCCTATTATTAAAAAAAAATTGGCAGATATAAGAAATAGACAGAAACCAAGCATATTTTGTTTGCTCACTTTTTGGATGGTATCATAATATCCTGTGACCTAAAAGAATGCTGATAACCTTTTTCATTTTTGTTTTTACATTTGTAATTTATTTTTTTGGAATTTCGCAGTCCGTTTTCGGTGGGGATGGTGGAGACATTATTCTGGCTGCGTGGTTTGGAGGAGTTGCCCATCCCCCGGGCTATCCTCTAAATACAATGCTGGGTTACCTGTTTACTCACTTGCCAATCGGCGGAAGTGTTGCATATAGGGCAGACATTCTTGCGGCTTTTTTACAGTCTGCAAATGTTCTGGTAATTTTTTTGATTGTCAAAAAACTCACAAAAAGGACACTTATCGCCCTTTGTGCTTCTCTTGTTTTGGCATTCAACCCTCTTTTTTGGCTCTATGCACATACGGTCGAGGTTTTTCAGCTTAAAGTTTTGCTGGTTTTAGTTGCACAATATTTTTTACTTTGCTGGTATGAAGGCAAAAAAAAATCGCACCTTTATTTTTCCATAATGTTTTTGGGACTGGCGGTTTTTCATCACACCCTAACTCTTCTTATAATACCCGCTTTTGCTTTTCTGATTTATAAGAATGATAAAAAGATTTTTTCGTCAAAGAAGACGGTTTTAAGAGCTGCAGGGGCTTTTCTTGTTGGAACTATACCTTACATATTTATCGTATTTGCCGCGTTTCGCAAAACACCTATCAACTGGGATGACCCAAGTAATTTAGTTAACCTTATAAGGCTTGCTACGCGCGCTGATTTTGGTTTTTTTACAGCAACCGGTTTTTTGTTTGGTCAGACTTTGAATATGCGCCTTGTCCAGCTCCTTTCCTTTTTTGGTTTTATGAAAAATGATTTTTTAATCTTTGGCCTTTTGCTTATGGTTTGCGGATTTGTATACCTTTTTATTAAAAGGAGAAAACTTTTTTGGTTTTATCTACTTTTAACTTTGCTGACCGGGCCTATATTTTTGATGTACTCCGGGTTTCCCCTTACCAATGATTTTATTTTCGGTATTTGGGAAAGATTTTTGATGGAGACTTACGCTTATTTGATAGTACCGCTTGCTTTTGGCATGCTGGCGATTTATGAGTTAATAAAAATGAAATTTAATTCAAAGTTATTTCCAGTTGCTGCGGAGATTTCTTTTTTATTCCTGCCTTTATTTATGTTTTTTACAAATTACAGCAAGGCGGACCTTTCCAAATTCATTCTGGGCGATCAACTTGGCCGCGATGTATTTGCTTCTGCAAACGCCAATTCTGTAATCTTTTTTTTAAACGATACAATGACCTTTAACTCTCAGTATATTTATTACACAGAAAATGAGAACCCTGATAAAAAAGTTCTATTAATCGGTTCACTGAAGTATCCCTACTATAGAAAACAGATTATGAGTGCTTACCCTGATCTTTTTTTTAATGATCATTTTAGGTCGGAGAAAACTGAAGATTCATTCACTTTTATTGTTGATTTAGTCGAGGAGAACAGGGATAAACACGATTTTTATTCTACAGGCGTACTGGAAATAGATAAAGGGCGATGGATACCCAGCGGTTTGTTGCAGAAACTGGTAAAGTCAGACGATAATGCGGTTTTTGATCCAAAAAGTATCTTTGCAAAATTCGAGTTCAAAAATGAAAATTTAGGGTATCAGCATTTTTTCGGGCAATATATAATTTCTCTTTATTATGATAGTTATGTGAATGCGGGAAATTATCTGGCATTAAATTCGTCTTTTGAGAGTGCAACCGAGTATTTTAAATGGGCAATTGATTTGTCGCCAAAGATAAATACAGCCTATGTAAGTTTGGCTACTGCACAAATTGCCAAAAATCAATGCGCCGAGGCCGGAGAAAATATTGAAAAAGCAAAGCTAATTAATTCCGGTGATTTAAGTTATTTGCGCGCGTCGATGATTTTTGAGCGGGAATGTAATAAAGATACTGAAGCAGCTAAAAAAATTGGGGATTTAATAGAAAATAGGACGAATTCAGAGAAATTTTAATTTGCTACTTTTTTGTTCCCAATTTTTAAGACTGCAAACAAAGTAAGTAACAGGGTAAAAGTGCTTATTACTGCTGCGTAGGTAATCGTTTTTGATCTATAAGAAAATTCCACAATGTGGTTTCCGGCGGGAATTACAATTGCCCTGCTATTGATGTTTGCAGGAAAGATCTGGGTTTTTTTGCCGTCGATTTTTGCAATCCAGCCGGGGTAGAAACTTTCATTTGAAACAAGTAAGGCTGACGATGAAGAATTAACGCCTAGTTTCTTATATGTCGGTGTAACCTTGGATTCTGATATTTGATAATTGGAAATTTCACTAAATATTTGTCCGGGATCTTTTTCTAATACAGCCTCTTTTTGAGGGTCAAAATTGTCCCGGTTAATAGTTTCTACAATTTGCGGAATATTTGCGGCAACTGAATAGTTACCAGTTATAAAGTATTTTTGCGCTTTTTTCTTGTTTTCAAAGATTTTAAAAGTTGCGTATTTTGTTGTTGTTTCAAATATTTTTTTAAAATCCGGGTCGCTTAACTCTTTTGTTGTAACTATGTGACTGATATTGTCCGAATTAATAATTTTTTTAGCCGGACTTGAGAGAAAAATCGTATTGTTTTTTAAACTTTCTCCCGAAAGCAGAATTGAATTTTTGGTCGAATAGCGTTTGGTTAGCATGCTTTCGTAGGCAAATGCACTGCTAACACCATAAATTAAATTAGAATTCTGGTCCAAATAATTTCTGGCCTGCGAAAAATAATCCAAAGTATTTTCCCAGCCATAACGCATCATTTTTTCGTTCCAGTCCGAACTGTTGCCAATTGCCATAACATTTGCACTGTCTTGCGTTTTCAGGAAAGCTGCTGTTTCGGGCTCTCTTAGCATGTCAGAGGCTTTTCCGATTGGATTATAGCCGGCTGTTCTTGTGTATAGATTTACGATGGATAACGTAATTATTGCAACAGCAACCAAATGGTTTTTAAATTTATTAACAAAGTAGGCAGCCAAAATTGACAGAGAAAATTGTGATATCAGAAGAAATCGGGAAGGTACTCTAAAAAAAGAAAAAGGAGGAATTGAATAAATAGCATTTGTCGGAGACTCTTTGCCCAGAGAAAGCATTATTGTAAATACGAAGAGAAATGCAAAAATATAGATTTTAGGTCTGATTTTCAGATTCCTGATACTGACTGCAATAATTATTCCTGCTGCAAGCACAAGCGGAAGAATCCCAATATATCCCTGAGATTCCCAGAAAATTCCCCATTTGCCGGGTGTCCAGTGCGGATATGAGCCGTTTTTCGGTGAACCGAGGATGAATGGATCCAAAAATTGCAGCAGGTTTTTTGCAACATACGGGAACTGTTCCAGAATTTGTTTCGGGTCTGAACTTTTGCTTGAAATCCGGAAGAATTCGTACGATGGAAGTATTTGAACAGCGGCAATCAGGGTGCCCAGGATAATCGCGAAGACAACGGCGATGTAAACTTTTAGTGATTTTGGTGTTTCAAGCAGATGTTTTAAGCCGAGGTACAAAGACATGGCGATCAGCGAGTAAAAAGTGATTTGGGGAAATCCAGCCATAAATTGCTGGGACAAAATCAAACTTAATAAAAGCAAAAATAAAATCTTTTTTGTCTTTACAAACTCATTAACTGCCCAGAATAACCATGGCATAAGAGAAGCGGTTTGCAAAAGGTTGTGATGCTGGACGTGGAAGACAAAAAAGCCCCCAAGGGGGAAAACAGTTCCCGCGAAGAGAGATGCCGGTTTTGATAGTTTTAGGGACCTGCAAAAGAAGTAAGTTCCAAATCCTGCTGTTATAAATGCTCCTACTAATGTGAGGTTATATGCGTAGATAAAAGGAAGAAGTCTAAAAAAAACCAGGTTTGGTAAGAAAAAAATACCTGATTGGCCTTCTGCAAGTGCTGGATAGCCTGTACCGATATGCGGGTTCCAAATTGGCAGACGGTTTTTCTTTAGTTCCTGCGCGAGGTAGAATTTGTTTGCTATTGAGAAGTGCCAACTGTCGCTTCGGCCGTAATCCGGAGTAATAAAAATGGACGGTTTAGGAATAAAGAGTTTATAGAAAAAAGCGAAGATTATGATTGTTATCACTAAAAATGGCCAAGCCCTAAAGAAAATTTTATTTTCCATTTGAGTTAGTTTAACAGAGCTCAATTCTTACTTAAAGTTTGCGCAATTTGCCCTTTTGTGTCTATTCTAATTTGTTATGTTTTTTATTCTGCTTTTGTCGTTTATTATCGGTTGTGCCATTGGAAGCTTTTTAAATGTAGTCATCGACAGGACTACGCGCGGAGAAACTTTGCTTGGAAGATCTTACTGTGACCATTGCAAGGCTACTCTTTCGACGATTGATTTGATTCCGATTATCAGTTTCGTTTCTTTTGGGGCACGCTGCAGGTATTGCAAAAAGCCTATTTCATGGCAATACCCTATAGTTGAGGCTGCGACCGGGACACTTTTCTTAATAGGTGCCTTCTCGCTAATTTCCGGTGCAGATTTCGGCTTAATCAGGCTTCTCTATTTTTTCTTTATTATTTCCATTGTGATTGTTGTTTCCGCAATTGATATGAAATTTTCTCTTATTCCAACGACATTGGTATTTTTTGCTTCACTTGTAGTCCTTACTTACAATTATTTTACATTTTCCCCAAATTGGTTTTTAGAGCAAGTAATAAGTGCGTTTATTGCTGCTTTATTCTTCCTGTTTTTGGTTGTTATAACCAGAAGAAGGGGTATGGGTGAAGGCGATGTTGTTTTGGCTTTTTTAATTGGCCTTGTTTTAGGATATGAAAAGACAGTTCTTGCGATCTTTTTGTCTTTTTTCACAGGCGCGCTTGTTTCGCTGATATTAATTGTTTTTGGGAAAAAGAAGTTTGGCCAGACTGTTCCGTTTGCTCCGTTTTTAGTTTTAGGGCTTCTGAGTGCAATGTTTTGGGGGGAAGTAATAGTTAAATGGTATATGATGATATATTGAGAGTGATGCCCAGTTTAGTACGTAGTATTGAGTTGGTAGTTGGTAGAATTAAATCTACCTACTATCTGCTACACACTACCCACTGGCGTCGAAGACGCCTAGGTTTTTCATTAATTGAGCTTTTGATAGTAATTAGCTTATTTGGATTGGCGGCTTCTTTAATAACTGCTGCATATTTAACTTTTGAGAGGAGCCAAAAAGTTAAGAACACAGCTTTAACTTTAAAAAACGATATCAGGCTTATCCAGAACAAGGCGCACACAGGAGATAAGGGTCCGGAAGGAAAGTGTTATCACCTAGCTTCATCCAGTTCCGCGGTTAGTTTAGTCGGGTGGTATATTACTATTGCGGAAGACGCTACTTCTTATACTCTGTCAATTAACTGCAAAGACACTAGTGGCAATTACGATTGTATCAATACTTGTACCGAGAAGACGGTCCTTTTGCCGGACGGAATCAAAATAAATTCAATCAGCTATGATGGCATAGATCCCTCTTTTACTTCTATACACCTTCTTTTTCAGCCACTGGTGCGTGATGCCAAGTTCTTTAATGATACGCAATTTGTTCCCTCAACTCGCCCTTTTGTAGATTCTGGTGGTATTTACGATACTATTTCAAATTTTACTGTTGCGGATAAATTTAGAATTAAGATTCTAGGTACTAACGGAGGAAGTTACTTTGTTGATGTTGGAAAATCTGGAGAGGTAAATGAGCAAAAATAGTAATGGTCAATCATTAATAGAGGTAATAATCGGGGTTGGCGTTGCTATAATGCTTGCCATTTCCCTTATAATGACAAGTCTTGTTACCCAAAGGACAGCAAGGGCTGCAAGAAATAATACACAGGCGACAAAGCTTGGGCAGGAGTACATGGAGGAAGTACGTGTTTTTCGAGACAGAAGAGGTTTTGACCTATTGCCCAATACAAATACTTGCCAGAGGTTAATTATTACTGGCCCTGACCCTGCTACTAGTTGGAATTTTGCAGACTGCGAGATTGGGAGTCCAGACGGTGATTGCACAACGGTGCTAAACAATGTCGTTTTTTGCAGAAGTATAGAAGTATCCGACACGATTCCGTTGGTAAAAAAGCTTATTACCGTGCGGGTTAAGTGGGATGAGCCATCCGGCGCAAAAGAGGTCAAAACCGAAACATTTCTTACCAAATGGGAAGGGTTGCCGTGATATAGTAAGGACAGTGACCTGCCCTAAATTTCAAATTCACAAGTCCGGATTTACCCTGATCGAGTTTCTTGTAGTCCTCGGGTTGCTTGTAATGACTGTCGGCTCTACCCTTCTTTTTTTGACTTCTATTTTAAAAGGTTCTAATAAAGCAAGTGTTACAGCTGAAGCTAAGCAAAATGGCCAACTGGTCCTTGAATCTTTAGAAAAACAAATCAGGAGTGCAACTTTCGTTGAAATTTCTCCTGACAAATCCAGGATAAGCTTAACTTTGCCAGATTCTGTTAATAAGCTTCATATAATCTGCCTTCCGGGCAGTCCCACATCAAACGGAAAAATATCTGTAAATGAAGGAGCAGTGGTTCCTGATACTCCTGGTAGTCCTTTCTGGGATGCGATAACGAATACCGATTCGATTGCTGGGGTAGATGTTGCCGGTTGCGGATTTGAGCTTTTAGGTTCAAGCGAAGGAGGTGTTTCGCCTTCTGTTGTAAGCGTGAAATTTACTGTGAACCAGGGGAAACTTGCTCCTTCGAGAAAAGATTTTGTGGCGAACGTGCAGTTACAGACGACAATTTCTTTGAGACAATATAAACAATGAGACATTGTTTGCGGTTCTCACTTCGTTGCGGGTCTGAAAAAATAATAGGCTCAAAATTCTGAATTCTAAATACTAGATTCTAATTACGATTGACAATGATTGCCTCTTCTTTCTAAACTTAAATTAACAGATGAAATCCGGCCAGATCCTGATACTTATACTGTTAATAGTAGTTGTTGCGCTCGCCGTGGGTCTTTCTGTCGCTTCGCGGAATATTACAAACCTTCGGACTTCTACGCAGACAGAGCAATCCCAAAGGGCGTTTAGCGCAGCAGAAGGCGGCGTTGAAGACGTGCTTTCCAGGCTTACAGCTATTGACCAAGCAGACCCAGGACAAGTAGGAAGTATAAGCGGTAAGGATATTCCTGTCACTGTAGGGGATATTACGGCTAATGTTAATGTAAAGTCCAATAAAAGCTATGAATTTACTCTGAAGCCGGGGGAAGTCGGTCAGGTGAATTTAAATGGTTACGATGCTGTTGGCAGTGATGTAAAGATCGAATGGATTAATAAAAATGATCCCTCTGAATACACAACTGATTTGACTCAAAATCTAGCGTCAATTGAGCTAACTTTTATATGTGCTCCTCCAGCTATTAGCTGTCTCGGAGATTCGCCTGCTGCGGGTCAGACCTACTCTCAACATAGAGAAGCGTGGAAAGCCCGTGACGGTTCTAATTTTCCTTCTGCAGCTTGCGGAGGAATCACTTATGATTGTTCTTTGACGAAGTCAGGGGTATCTAATGTTAAACTTTTGAGAATTAAACCGTTTTGGAGGCAGGCTACAATAAAAGTGAGCGGATCAGGTGCAAATGCAAGTAACTTCCCTGTACAGACCTATGAAGTTGAGTCTGTTGCGACTTCGGAAATCGGAGTTACCAGAAGAATTAAAGTCACAAGAACCGCACTTGAACAGCTACCTGCAGCGTTCGATTACGTGCTGTTTTCCGAGGGAGATATTGTTAAATGAACATAAAGAGTAAGCTTTTAATTTCGCTTATTGGTCTTGGTGCGATTATTATCCCTGCTGTGTTATTGGTAGTGTTTTCTTCCAAAACTGCAAAGGAGCCTTTAATAGACGGCGGAGGAAGAACCATTGATACCAAAACAATAGACGATGCCGTAAAAAAGGCACCTGTTAATAATAATCCCGTGGCGTCGCCTTTTGTATCCACTTCCAGTGCTTCCCCCGCAGGCGGATCCGGACAGCAAAATCCGGTACAAGGTACAACTTCTGCGAAGCCGAGGTAGAAAGAATGGCTGTCCAATCGTTTTGCTTAATCAAGGCTTCAGACTGCCCTGCTGACAGTGCATTTAATTTCATAGGTAAAAAATTAATGAAAAATATATATGGCTAGTCAAATCTTCGGTTTGGATATAGCAGCAGGTCGTCTTGGCACCCTTTGGTCATGCCGCAGGCGCTGCTCTGTTGTATCCAAATCCTCAATCCTGAAAGGAAAGTACTAGGGTATGGCAAGCCAGATTTTCGGTTTGGATATTGGAAGATCGTATATAAAAATTGCCGAAGTAAAAAGTTTCGGTACGAAGAAGGTTTTGGTTGCTGCAGAAAGTATTGCGACTCCCGGTGGGGGCATAATGAGTGAGTCTCCGATTGATTTGAAGAAAGTTTCCGAAAGCATAAAGACCTTAGTTAGTAACTTAAAACTTGATACGGACAAATGTTCCGTGTCTTTAATTGAATCACAGGTGGTTACCCGCCTTATCGAACTTCCCAATCTTACGGATAAAGAGCTTGCGGCAGCAATTAATTGGGAGGCTGAACAGTATATTCCCTTACCAATTAAAGACGTAAACTTGAACTATAAAGTTGTTTCACGACCGGCTCCGGGAGTTGAGGGACAAATGGAAGTTCTTTTGGTCGCTGCCCCAAAAAGGGTCATAAACAAATATATTACTGTTGTAAAAAACGCAGGCCTTTCTATCGATGCATTAGAAACAGAGTCGGCTGCTTTAACGAGATCTTTAACAAAAGCCGGAGATCCGACTGCGATAATAATTTCAATGGGGGCAGTTTCCACGGAGCTGGTAATTGCCAAAGGAGAAAACGTTTTGTTTACCCGTTCGGTTGCAACCGGAGGTGTAAATTTGACAAAAGCTATTATGTCCGAATTTAACCTTCCCCAAAGCCAGGCAGAACAATATAAACAGACATATGGGCTTGCAGAAGATAAACTTGGAGGCAAGGTTTCTGCCGTCCTTCGGCCGATTTTGGATATTCTTATTTCTGAAATCTCAAAGGCTATGGAATTTACCCATGTGCATGTTAAGGATAGTCAGCTAAATAGGTTAATTATCTGTGGAGGGGCAGCTTTTCTTCCCGGACTTTCCCAGTTTTTAACCGAACGTACAAGCCTTGAGGTTTCAATGGGTGATTCGTGGTCCGATTTTACAAAAGAAGGATTAGTTTTAAAGAAACCAGGGCAAGGTGGTTTGTATGCTGTCAGCACAGGTCTTGCTCTTAGAACTTAGTCTTTGTTAGGCTTAAGGTAGTTTTAGTTTTTAGTGGATAGTTTTTTTAAGTTCTAATATATTAAACGATGCCAGATATAAATTTACTTCCGGTTGAGGAAAAAGCACAGGAGAGCTTTAACAAGGTCCAAAAAAAGCTTTCCGTAATTTCAGTAGCTTTTCTTGCAGTCGTTGCCGTTTTCACGGTTATAACTTTGTTATTTTTTACAACGCTTTCGGGGGCAAGAGCGCAGCTGATTGGCAAGATTGAGGCAAGCTCGGGGCAAATTAATGACTTAAAAGCGAACGAAGAACTTTTTGTTGTAGTGAAATCGAAGGCGGAAGCAGCGGACAGCATTCTTGGAAGCCGTATTAAGCATCCAGAGGTATTTTCCAAATTTTCGCAGCTGGTTCCGCAAGGGGTTTATTTTAGTGATATGAAATTTACAGATACAAAAATATCTTTTTCGGGTAAGGCAAGGTCATCGGCGGATATTGCGGGATTAGTTTCATCTTTTCTTTCTCCCGAGGGATCAAAAGTAGTCTCAAGTGTTTCGGTAGAGTCTTTAAGTTCCGACGAAACCGGAGTTTATGTTTTTGCTATGAGCGCACAACTTTCCAATCAATAATGGGAGTTCCAACTTTAACCGGAATCAAAAACAGTAACCAAGCCCAAATTACGAAGGTTACTTCGCTTGCCCCGTCGATTATTGCAATATCGGTATCACTGGTTATTGCTGTTTTTATTGTTTGGCCAAAGTTTAGTGAAGTATTAAGGCTTAAAACCGATAATAAAAATCTTGAGGATAGAGCAAAGAGGCTTGATGAGAAAGCACAGGTTTTGAACTCCCTTGATAGAGGTGATCTCGAAACGCAGTTGACGGCTGCTAACTATTTATTACCTTCCGACAAAGGTGTATTTACGCTAATTGGCCAGGTAGAGAGAGCTGCGGCCTCTACGGGTGTACTTTTAAATAGAGTGGAAGTATCCCCAGGAAATGTTACGGGAGATGAAGGGAAAAGTACACAAAACACCCCACCTGCTGCCCCGCCTGCTTCCGGCGAAGGTGTTAGCGGAGGTGCAATAGCCGCAGTAAGAGCGCCTAGGATTCAATTAAAAATTTCGATTAGTAGCGATTACAAATCTTTTTTGCAATTTATTAATACTTTACTCGGTAATTCAAGGGTTGTTACGGTTTCCGATTTATCAATTTCTTCCGCATCTTCTGGCGGAAGCGGTCAGATAAGGAGCGCTTTTCTTTTAGATGCCTATTGGCAACCTACCCCTACGGATCTTTCGTCGATTGAAACGCCTCTTACCGAATTGCTTCCGAGTGAACTCGAAAGGCTTTCGGTTGTTGAAGCAAGCCCTTCTGCAAGCGCAAACGTAAGCGTACCTTCAGTTCCACTGGGTAGAAGTGACTTGTTCGCACCGTTTTAGATACGACTAACGGCTATGGTCTAAGGACTAAGGCGATAAATCTTTTGACTTTGGTTTTTAGTCATTAATCATTTCAGCAGGTCTTTTCGGAATTTTCTCGTTCTTTTTTCTGACTCTTTTTGGCGCCATTTTTCGATTTGCTGATGATTTCCGGAGAGCAATACTTTTGGTACATTATGGCTTCTAAAATTTTCCGGGCGTGTGAACTGGGGATACTCAAGGAAAGTGGATAGTGGGTAGTGATTAGTGGGTAGTCTTGAGAAAGATTCTTCTTCAAGCGAACCCCTTTTGATGACTCCCGGAAGGAGTCTTGAGACCGAGTCGATTATAGCCATTGCCGCAATTTCACCGCCGGTTAAAACGTAATCACCGATTGAAATTATTTCATCCACATATTTTTCTACTCTGGCGTCAACACCTTCGTAGTGTCCGGAAATTATAGCCAGCTCACCCTTTTTGGATAGTTTTTTTGCAACTTGCTGGCTGTATTTTTTACCTGAGGCGGAAAGAAGTATTTTGTATGGCTTAGCCTTGATTGACTCAAGAGCATCTAGGATAACATCGACTTTCAAAATCATTCCCTGTCCTCCTCCATACGGCTTGTCGTCTACGGTTTTATGCCTATCCTTGGCAAAATTTCTGATATCAATGGTTTTTATAGAAATTAGACCGGAGTCCTTGGCCCTTTTAAGAATGCTTTCTCTGGCGATATTTTCTATTGTATTTGGAAAAAGGGTAAGAACGTAAAAAGTCACTTTTCCCGCACTTCGACAGTTACGTAAACGCCTTCTTTGAATGCCCTTATTTTTAGGAGGTTTTTGATGGCTTTTATCATTTTTCCTTCTTTTCCGATTACTTTTGCAATGTCTTTCTGAGGGATAGATACAAGGAAGTTTACCCTATTTTCGCCGTCTTCCTGCTTAACTATTTCGATAGACTTTTCATCTTCGACGAGCGGACCAATCAGGACCCTAAGAAGTTTTTCCATGAGAGGTTTTTGTTGCGGACTTTTCGTCCGCCTGTTCTTCACCTGGTGATTCTTTTTCGATCAGTTTACTTACTGCAGGCGTTGGTTTAGCACCACGTTTTGTCCAAAAGTCCAACCGGTCTTTGTCGAGTCGGTAGCTTTCCGCCCCGGTTTTACCCGGGTTAAAAAAGCCGAGAATTTCTAGGAAAGACCCGTCCCTTTTTGAATGAGTATCCTGGGCGACAATCCTGTAGGAGGCTTGGTGTGTCTTGCCCGTTCTGGTTAATCGTATTTTTACGCTCATTTAAGTTACTTATTATCTCAATCTGCTGCCAAAAGATCAACTTAGATTAATTATCAAGCTTTTCGAGTGCCTCCTTTGCTGCGCTTTGAGCCCCTTGTTGCTTGTTTCTGCCCTTTCCGGTCCCCAATAGCTTATCTTCTAAGTAGACACCGATTTCGAAATTGCGGGCATGGTCCGGCCCCCAGGACGAAATTAACTTGTATGTCGGGGATTTGCGGTACTCGCGCTGAAGGACTTCCTGGAGCTTGGACTTGTTGTCTACTACTGCGTTTTGGGCAAGTTTTTTCCATTTTTTTAACATGATTTCAGTTATAAAATTTCTGGCTGTTTCGAATCCCTGATCAAGGTAAATTGCTCCGACAAGAGCCTCAAAAGTGTTGGCAAGGATAGAGACATTGTTTCTACCGCCGGAATCCTCTTCCCCTTTTGAAAGTAAAAGATATTTGCCAAGCAAAATATTTTTTCCGAGACTTGCCAAGGTTTCTGTTCTGACAAGAGCAGCCCTAAGGAGGGTTAATTTACCTTCCGGGTTTGTAGGAAGTTTTTCGAAGAGGTATTGTGATACGACGATAGAAAGAACACTGTCTCCTAAAAATTCAAGTCTTTCATTCGAATCACCATTGTAGTCCTTATGTTCATTGAGGTAAGAACGATGGACAAATGCGTTTAAAAGAAGCGATTTATTTTGGAAGTTTAAGTTGAGTTTCTTTTCAAGATCCCCGAGCTTATTGTCCTCCGGATTCAGATTTTTCATAAAGATAATTCACGATGTCCGACACCTTTTTAAATGAGCCCGTTTTTTCGGGAGGAATTTGCACTTCATATTTTTCTTGCAGCTTAGTTAGAAAGTCTTCCAAATCAAGGTCGGTGATGCTTAAATCCTCATCTAACAGAGAGTCCTCTTCGATATCTTCTTCGGGAAGACCGAAGTCCTGCGCAAGCATTTTTTTAATATCTTCAAACAGGTCAATCATGTTAAGTTTTGCTACTTTTAATTATAGTACCTAAAACACCATTGACGAAACCAGCAGATGACTGGCCTCCGTACTCTTTTGCTATTTCTACTGCTTCGTCTATTATTACCTTGTCAGGTTCTTTCGGCTCCTGAAATCTTAATTCCCAAAGTGCGAGTCTGAGGGTAGCAAGATCTATTGGGGAAATCTGATTGACTGGCCAGTTGGGTGCGTATTTTTTAATCATCCTGTCGAGCTCTTTTTGTTTTTTAAGTACATTTTCTGCCAGCGCATTTTCTATTCCCGGTTTTTTCCTAAAACTTTTTTGAAAGAGGGCTTTAAATGCTGCCACCCTTTTTTGGTGACGTGGGTCATCTTTTTTTTTCATGAAGCTGTTTTATATAAACTTCCGAGGGCTCCAAAGTCCTTGGTATTATCTTTTAAGTTTACATGAGCGCAGAAAACAGTCAACATTTTTTACTTTTTCCCCTCGAAAGTATGTATTCGCCCTTTGCATTCATCCGCCTGTCCGGACTCGACGGTTTTCTGTAGGCGAATATAAATCAGATCTTTTTAGGAGGCTTACTTTCTGTTTCTTCTTTTGCCTTGGTTTTATCAGCTTTTTTATACTGACCGCAATTTGGGCATACCCTATGAGGGAATCTCAAATTTCCGCAGTTTGCGCATGCAATAAGACTCGGAAGCGAAATCCCTTTTGTTGAATGCCTTGTGCGGCTTCTTGATTTAGCGTGTTTCTTTTTTGGTAACGGTGTCATGATTTAGTGATTAGTGATTAGGGACTAGTTCTTTTTCAACTAAATTCTGAAAGCCAATCGCTAAAACCTAAAACAATTTGGTTAATATACTATATCAAGTTATAAAGGTAAAGCGAAAAGTGGTTCTTTATTTAATTAGGCTGGACGTATTCCAAGTTTAATTCATCTAGTTTTTTAGCAAGGAGCGGGAATTTTTTGAGAGAAGGGTCTTCTTCGGTCAGTTTTTTCGCTTCTTCCTGAGTTTGTACAATCAATTTTTGGTCGGAAAGGTCAGCAATTTTAAGGTTTGTGTAGCCGGATTGGCGAAGGCCGAATATTTCACCCGGTCCCCGCATTTTCAAATCAATTTCCGCAAGCTTAAAACCGATATCTACTGACTCCATGCTTTTAAGGCGATTCATCGAATTTTGGGAGTTGGATTCGGAAAAAAGTAAACAAAATGATTTATACTTCCCTCTTCCAACCCTACCTCTAAGCTGATGGAGTTGGGCAAGGCCAAAGCGGTCGGCCGATTCGATCATCATGATTGTCGCATTTGGGACGTCAATTCCAACTTCCACAACAGGTGTAGCAACTAAAATATCTATTTTTTTGTCCTTAAAATCTTTCATAACCTTTTCTTTTTCCTTTGATTTGAGTTTGCCGTGCAATAAGCCTAAAGATTCTTTTTTGGAAAAAATTTCCTTGAGTTTTTTAAATTCTTCGGTTGCTGCTTTAATTGTGGCCATGCTTTCGGAAGGTTCTACAAAAGGGGTAATTATAAAAGCCTGCCTCCCCTCTTTTATTTGGCTTTCAATAAATTTATAAGCATCTTTTCTTTTAAAATTCGGTACTACATGCGTTTGAATTTTTTTTCTGCCAATGGGCATTTCGTCCAAAACGGAAAGATCCAGGTCTCCGTAAAGGGTAAGAGCTAAGGTTCTTGGGATCGGAGTTGCCGTCATTGTCAAAAGATGGGGACTTTTCGCCTTTGCTGTTGATAGCGACAATTTCCCTCTTTGGGCAACTCCGAATCGATGCTGCTCGTCGACAATTACAAGCCCCACTTCTTTTTTGGGTTTATAAGACATTAAAAGCGCGTGAGTACCGGAAATTATATCTGCATCTTCTTTTTTGGAAGCAGTCCAGATTCCGACGCCGATTTTGTAGGGTTTAAGCATTTGGGCAAGAGTTTGCTGATGCTGGTTTGCAAGGATTTCCGTTGGAGCGGCAAAGAGAGTTACAAAGCCATTAAGATAAGCGAAATAAGCAGCTGTTGCCGCAACAACAGTTTTTCCGGAACCAACGTCGCCCTCTAAAAGCCGGTTTGCAGGTGTTTTCTTTTTCAGATCCTCAAGAATTTCCAATGTTGAGCGCTTTTGAGCGCCGGTTAATTTGAAAGGGAGATTATCGAGGAAGAGCTGAAGTTTTTCCCGATCTATTTTAAAAGAATTAGCAGATTTTTCCTCTTTCCATTTTCTTTTCCTGATTTGAGAAGCAAGCTGCAGGGTGAAGAGTTCATCAAACGCCAAGCGGCTTCTTGCCCTTTCTATAAGATCTTGCTCCTTTGGAAAATGGACTGTCTGGAGGGATGGGGAAAGATCCAGGAGTTTTTGTCGTTTAAGAATTTCGTAAGGTAAAAAATCTTCCAGGTTTTTAAGATAATACGGCAGGAGATTTGCTATTTTTGACCTCAGCCATTTGGAAGTAACGCCCTCGGTTTCGGGATAAACCGGAATGAGACCCCCCGTGTGAATTGTGTTACTTTGCATAAGTTCCCTTAGAATTTCAAATTTAGGTGAAATAAGTTTAGGTTTTTTGCCTTCTATTTGGACTTTGCCGGAGACGGATAAAAAAGTTCCGGGTTTTATAGTCATAGTTAAATAAGATTGATTAAACCAAACGATATCTATAGTTCCCGTTTGGTCTGCAAGAGTTGCCAGCGTTAAGAATTTTCCGGTCCGGCTTCTGAGATTTTTGATCGTCCAGATATTGCCCTGTAATGTAACTGTTTGTCCGTCTGTGAGGTTTGAAATAGGAAGCAAATTAGAAAAATCGTCATAACGGAAAGGAAAATGATAAATCAAATCTTCAAGAGTTACAATTTCCAGTTTTTTGAGTTTTTTGTTATAAAAATTACCAATCCCGGGAAGTTTTTCTATTGGTGTTTTTGGATCCACAGGGTAATTTTAACTTAGGCCGTAAAGTAAGTAGATCGCGAATTGGCCGACGATAAACGAAAGAGCGACGATTATTAGAATTAGTTTCCAGAGATGTTTGAAATATGAGCGCTTAAATAATTTCATAATTCTATTATAAGTTTCACAAACTTTTTCTTACCGACACGCATTACTTGATTGTTTTCAAGAACAACTTTGGATTTTTCTACTATCTGGCCGCCAATTTCAACTGCTCTTTCCTTTATTAATCTTTTGGCTTCCGATTTACTTGGTGCAAAATTATTTTCAACTAAAAAGTCTACGAGTTCGATATTCGGGTTTTTGATAGTAATCGTTGGAATAGATTCAGACACCCCACCTTTTTGAAACAATTTTTCAAATTCATCCTGGGCCTTTTGGGCGGCCTGTTGACTGTGGAAGATTTTTACGATTTCTCTGGCCAGCCATTTTTTAGATTCAAAAGGTTTGAGAGTTTTGAGTTTGTCTTGCGGTAAATCAGTTAAGTTTTTCCAGTATTCTTCAATCTGAGAATCAGCAATTGACATTATTTTGCCGTACATTTCTTCTTGGGAGTCGTCCAGCCAGACGCAGTTACCGGAGCTCTTACTCATTGGCTGACCGTCTGTTCCGGAAATAAGCGGGGTCGTAAGTACGAATTTTTCCCGATTTTTCATTTTCTTCTGCAATTCCCTGCCAATTAGCATATTGAAAGTTTGGTCTGTCCCGCCGATTTCCAAATCAACATCCATAACCACCGAATCATACCCTTGCATAAGCGGATAGAGCGTTTCGTGATGCCATACTGTTTCGCCTTTTTTGATTCTCTGCTGAAACATATCACGCTTAATAAGCTGTATTGATGAGATGTTCGAAGCGATATTTACTATTTCCGGGTAAGTTAGTTTAAGAAGCCAGTCCCCGTTGTATTTGATCTGGACTTTATCAAAATCCAATACTTTTTTGGCCTGCCCTTTCCAGGTTTTGATATTTTCATCAATTTCATCCATGGTTATTTTTTTTCTTGCTGCTCTTCTTTGGGAGGGATCACCTACAAAGGCTGTTCCGGTTCCGATCAAAAGAATTGCTTCGTGGCCGAGGTTTGCAAATTCCTGCAATTTTCTCATCGGGATTGTGTGTCCGAGATGCAGGTGAGTTCCAGTAGGATCGATTCCGAGATATACGCGGATTTTTTTTGATTCCATCAGCTTTTGGAGACTTGCCTTACCAGGTAATACCTGCTCTACTCCCCTAGTTAAAACTTCGTCTATTTTATTCATATGTTTGAATTTTACACTTGAACCTTTAATCTATCAATCCGGTTTCTAATTAAAGTTATTTTTTGATAGAATACCCCTTAAGTTTAAGATATATTATAATTTATATCAGCAGCCCCCCTTGGCACCCTTCGGTTATGTCGGAGTGGTTTCACTAGATATAAATTTAAAAAATTTATGAAGTTTTCCTCATACCGGACAGGGTCAAAAAGATTTTCATCAAGGATTGATAAATTAAATTCAAGAACCCAAAAACACCCTATTTTACGGAGAGCCGGTTTTGGCGGACGACGATTTTGGATCAGGTTTTTTGGGATTGCTTCTTCTGCTTTATTTTTTTCTTTGATAGGGCTTATAGTTCTTACTATTTTTTCTTTCATAGTTTTTGCAAAGGATTTGCCGTCGCCTACTAAACTTACAACTCGCGATGCCTCGCTTTCTACAAAAATTTACGACAGAAACGACAAACTTCTTTACGATATTTATGGTGAAAAGAACCGGGCTTTAGTTAACTGGAAAGAATTACCTCCTTACGTAAAGGATGCGACGATTGCAATAGAAGATAAAGATTTTTATAAACATCAGGGATTTTCCTTTACAGGAATTTTAAGGGCTGTTTTCAGGATACTGACACTCCAAGGACTCGAGGGTGGATCAACAATTACCCAGCAGGTTGTTAAAAATACCCTGCTTTCGCCGGAGCGGACTTTAACCAGAAAAATTAAAGAATTCATTCTGGCTTTGCAGGTTGAGCGCAAATATACAAAAGATGAAATTCTGCAAATTTACTTGAACGAGGTTCCTTATGGTGGCACTGCATGGGGAATAGAGGCAGCATCACAAACTTACTTTGGAAAAGATGCAAAAGATTTAAGCTTAACGGAGGCTGTAATACTTGCCGGTCTTCCCCAGAGCCCTACTTATTATTCCCCGTTTGGAACCAATCCTAAGGCTTATGCGTCCCGGGCAGGTGACGTTGTAAGAAGGATGGAAGAAGACGGGATCCTGACTAAGGACCAGGAGAAAAAATTAAAAGAGGAAATTTCGAACGTTAAGTTTTCTTCTAATTCGCAAGGGATCCGCGCCCCTCATTTTGTTTTTTACGTTAAGGATTTGCTGGTCGAAAAATACGGAGAAAAATTTGTAGAACAAGGAGGTCTTAGGGTCAAAACCAGTTTGGACTTAGAGCTTCAGGACAAGGTCCAGAATATTGTTACTGAAGAGGTTAATAAGCTTGACGAATTTAGGGTTGGAAACGGTGCGGCTGTTGTGATGGATCCAAAAAACGGTGAAATTCTTTCGATGGTGGGTTCAAAAGATTATTTTGCCAAGGATTACGACGGTCAGGTTAATGTAACACTCTCGCAAAGGCAACCCGGTTCTGCATTGAAACCTTTTGCCTATGCTACTGCTTTTAAAGCGGGTTACAGTCCAGCTTTTGTTCTGATGGATGTACCAACCGAGTTTCCGGGAGGGGTTGGGCAACCGCCATATAAGCCAGTCAATTATGACGGAAAATACCGCGGTCCCCAGCAGGTAAGGTTTGCCCTTGGCAATTCACTTAATATTCCTGCTGTAAAAATGCTTGCTTTGGTTGGGGTTAAAAATATGTTAAGGACTGCTTATGAAGCCGGAGTGAGATCACTGGAGCCATCTGATGATAATTTAAAAAGGTTTGGCCTTGCAATATCCTTAGGAGGCGGCGAAGTAAGGCTTTTGGAACTTGTTAACGGCTTTGCCACTTTTGCCAATGAAGGTGTTTTTCAGGAACCGGTGTCTATTCTTAAAGTTGAAGATAAGGGTGGCAAGACTATTGATGAGTACAAAGAAAAGAAAGGAAAACAGGTAATCGACAAAGGAGTTGCGTTTATCGTTTCGCATATCCTTTCGGACAATAACGCAAGAAGTGCCGTTTTTGGAACGAATTCACTGTTAAATGTTTCCGGCAGAACGGTAGCCGTCAAAACCGGTACCACGGATGATAAGCGTGATAACTGGGCGATTGGTTATACGCCTTCTGTTGCAGTTGGTGTATGGGTTGGTAATAATGATAATTCGCCGATGAACCCACAAATTGCATCCGGAGTAACAGGGGCTACTCCCATATGGAACAAAGCAATCGTTGCAGCGCTTTTAGGCAAAGGAAATGAGGGTTTCAATAAGCCAGATGATGTTACCGCTCTGGAAGTAGACGCTTTCGGAGGAGGTTTGCCTTGCCGTGATCTTCCAAAGAGAAGTGAATATTTTACAAAAGGCACGGAGCCTACCAAAGATTGTCTGGTGCAGAAAAACCTTGACGGCAAGGAGTACTTTGTTTTTGTTGAGTTTGACCCTGTTTCAACCGACGGAAGAAACAGGTGGCAGGAAGGGATAAACGCATGGGCAGATTCGCAGGGCGACCTAAAATACAAACCGCCTAAAGAATTACTTTCACAGCCGAACCAGAACCCGGATGATATTAAAGTAACAATCAGAAAACCCGACGACAGAAGTAAAGTAGATTTTAGCTTTGAGGTTGAAGCCGACGTCGAAACCGGCAGGAAAGTTACAAAGGTGGAATTTTATATCGATGGTTCTATTAAGGATACAAAGTCAAGCGGTCCCTATAAATTTAACTATACGTTTTCTTCTAGTAACAAGGGTAAGCACAAAATTAAGGTAAAGGCATTTAATGAGGCAAATAAGGACGCTGAGCGGGAAATTACTGTTTCTGTTGGCGAAGATTGGCAAGACTAGAGCCTCGTCACTCTTGTATTTATTTAATTTTATTGCTTATACTGGGTGTTAATGTCTGTTTCTTCTAAACTAAGATCCGGTTTTATGCACATCCCTTTAATTGTTCTGGTTTTAGTTGCGACTGCGCTTATTGCCTCGTCACAAATTGGAACGACTAAAGAATATAAAAATGGAGTTGAGCCGGCTATTTTGGGTGAGGATAATGAAAGCGAAGCAACAAAAAAAGCACAGGAGGTGTCAACGGAAGCCGAAAAGAAAGCCGAAGAGGCAAAGAAGGAAACTTCAAAATCCAGTGGAAGCTCAAATCTTCAGGTAAAGTCAAAGTCAGAATCCTCTAAAGACGGGATAAAAATAAAGTCTGAGTCGGAGGGAACAAAGAGTGAAACAGAAATAGAAACCGCAGACGGCAAGAAGATAAAAACAAAGGTGGAAGATGACGGAAGCACGAAAGTAGAAATCGAAGACAAAAAACTTAAACTGAAATATGTTATTGAAAACGGAAAAGTGACTCTGAAGGCAGAAAACGAATCCGGTGAAGAAGTTGAACTTGAGGATGAGGATATTGATGAGTTGGAAAACGAGATTGAAGACGGACTTGAGGACGAAGGCATTGAAATTGCAACCGGCAGCGGTTCTCCTATAATTATTAAGAACAAGGTTGGGGCGTCCGTTGACTTTCCGCTTTCTATTAATCCTACTACGAATGAATTGATTGTGACTACCCCCGCTGGCCAAAAGATTGTAACGGTTTTACCGGACCAGGCTATTGCAAACCTTCTTTCTACAAATGTAATAAGCAGCGTGGAAAGTGATGCTTCCGGACTAACGCCTGAGCTTGGGTCTTTAGACGGAATTGTTAAGCTGGAAATCCGAAACGATAAAATTGTTTACAAGGTCAAGGGCAAGAAAACCCACAAAATAGCAGGTATTATACCGGTTGATACATCTACTACGGCTTTTGTTTCGGCAGATGACGGAAGTCTGGTAGCACAGGAAAGAAGTTTACTTGCAAGTTTTGTTGATTTGATTTCTCTCTAGGTTTTTACTATGATTGTCGGTTAAGGATCAGATATTTTCCTTCCCCCACTATTTCGATCTTATCTCCATTTGTTTTTACAGCTGATTCATCATCCATTGCGTAAAGAGGCTCCTTGTGTCCTTTCGCAAACTTTGAGAGAGTATCTTTGTTTACATAAGGGAAGGTTGGACTATTAAAATGTGGCCTGAAGTAAAAATTAATCAAGCCTAAACCTTTTTCATCTTTGTATTTGCTTTTTAGATCGGGATAGTAGAGCTTTTTTGCTTGAGTTAAACCGATTGCGTGACCAGCTACCATGCTTCCCGCGCTTATTCCCATGTAAATACGCGACTTTAAAAGTTTTGGAAGCAAATCAGCAAGCCCTGATTTGTTTAGCCAATACATGAGATGAAAAGTGTTACCTCCCGAAAAAAGAAGAATATCTGCTTCTTCAAGCCTCGGAAGCCAGAGATTTTTATCGATTGCGGAAATATCGACGATGTCTATTTTAGAAAATCCCTGTTTTTTGCAGTTTGACAAGTCGTCAATAAACCACCACTTATCGCCTGCTTCGACGTTTGCGGCTGTTGGGATGAAAGCGAGCTTTGATTTGGAAAAAGGTTTCCCGAGAAGGTCCAAAAGCGCGTTTGCTATTGTTTTGTTGCAAAGTCCGTTGGAAGTTAATAAAAGTTTCATCTTCTGATTTGGGCGTGGAAGGCTGATATCAGTTCCGCTATTATTTTTTCACGGGCTTCGGCAACTTCTTTTGCAGTCGGAGTTCCCGTGGTTTTTTGGTAAGTGATCCTAATTGTAACGGATTTTTTACCGGTTGAGAGATTTGCTCCTTTGTAAACATCGATGATTTCTACTTTATTTAATAATTCACCGGTTTTTTGAACTATTGATACGATTTCGTTAAGGTCTGTTCCTTCGCCAAATATTGCGGAGATGTCTTCCAGGACCGGAGGGTATTTACTGATTGGCTTGTAAATTTTTGAAAAGTGCGGCAAGCAATATAGTTTGGATAGGTTTATTTCGGCGGCTACTATGCCTTTTTCAATCCGGAAAATGTCTTGGGCATATGGATTAATCATCCCGATGTATCCAAAGTATTGATTGCCCGACGTAAGTTTTGCAGACTGGCCTTTAGCTAGCAGCTTGTGGTCTTCTTTAAGTTTTTCGAATTCAACTTTACTATTGAGTTCATCAAAAATATTTTCGATTAAACCTTTGCCTTCTAAAAAGGAGGAATCCGTTAACGTAAAACACAAAAAAAGGTCCTGGATTGGCAATGCCCCTTTTTGTTTGATGTAAGTTCTTGCTACCTCAAAAATTTTGATTTTTTCTTTTTCAAACCGGTTCCTGGCAATTACTTCCAGAAGCGAAGGAATAATCTGAGGTCTCATGAATTGCCATTCTTCGGTTAATGGGTTTGACAGCTCGACGAGTTCTTCGGGTTTTACGTCTGTTTGCCTGACAAGTTTTTTGGAGATGATTGAATAAGTAACTACCTCCGTCAACCCTAAAGTCTTAAGGACATTCTTAAGACTAATTGCTTTTTCCAGTTCGTTTTTTTCTGTTTTAGGAATCTGACCAGTTGGAAGGGTCGAAGGCAAATTATGGTAACCGTAAATTCTGGCGATTTCTTCAATTAAATCAACGTTTTCAACAACATCCTTTTTACGCCAGGAAGGAGGTGTAGCTACCAATGTACGACCAAAAGTTCTGACTTTAAAACCAAGCAACCCAAGAATTTTTTGTGCGTTTTCAATTTTCACCTCGGCGCCCAGATATGCGGTTAACATATCGGTTGCTAAATTGATTTCTTTTTGTTTCTCTTTTTTTGCTTCGTGTATATCAATCAACTCCGAGGCTATTTTGGCTCCTGCGGTTTTTTTTGCTAAATAAACTGCTCGTTTCAGGACATTGGGAATGTTTTGGAGGTCAACCCCTTTTTCAAAGCGGGATGACGCATCGGTCCTGAATGCAAGTTCCTGACTCGTTTTACGGATTGATATCGGGTCGTACGACTGGACGAACAACACGACCCTCTTTGTCCGGGATGTTATTTGCGAGTTTGCACCTCCCATGATTCCACAAAGGTCGATTATTTTCTTAGTGTCTTCTATGACAATAGAGTGTTCGGGAAGCTGGCGTATCTGTCCGTCCAAAGTTTTTAGCTTTTCGTGAGGCCTGGAGAGTCTTAATACCATTTTGGACCCTTCTATTTTGTCGTAATCGAATGCATGCATTGGTTGGCCGGTTTCCAGCATAAGGTAATTGGTAATGTCGACTATATTACTTATTGCACGTATACCTGAGAGCTCAAGGCGGCTCCTTATAAGCGCTGGAGAAGCACCGATTTTAACATTATCGACAATGATTGCAGTAAAGCGGGGACATAGCTTTTTATCGCGTATTAAGACCTCAAGGGGCAATGGTTTTGAAGTATCCAGCTGTAGTTTTGTGTCAAAGCCTTTTGGTTCGATAAGCGATGAGGGGATTTTTTCGTATGACAGGATTGCATGGGCCTCCCTTGCTACCCCAAAAACCGAAAATGCATCAGGGCGGTTTGTAGTAACTTCTATATCCAATACGTAGTCCCTGTCTTTTTTCTCGATTTTTTCAACCGAGGGCCCGCTTTGCGATAATTTATGTGCCAGAGTTTTTGCGGCAATATCGGCTTTTAAATAATCCCGAAGCCAGCTTACGGGAAATTGAATATTCATATAATTTCAAATAATTACCAATTTCAAATAATTACCAATTTCAAATAATTGGATTTTTACTGGGTATTGGATATTGCAAATTAAAAATTTGAAATTCATGGTTAGAATTGTTCATTAAAGCGCAAGTCGTTTTGAAACAAAAGGCGTATGTCAGGAACGTTTGTTCTCATAGCAATTGTTCTTTCGATACCCCAGCCGAAAGCAAAGCCGGAAAATTTTTCCGGGTCTACATTTCCGGCTTTTAGAACGTTTGGATGGACCATTCCGGCTCCTCCAAGTTCAAGCCAGCCGGATTTACAAATCCGGCATCCCCGGCCAATACAAACACCACAAGTTACATCTACTTCAAACGAGGGTTCGGTAAAACGAAAGTGGTGAGGTCTTAACCTTGTCACTCTGTCTATGCCAAAAAACTGTGTCGTAAAAAAATCAAAAGTCCCTTTTAATTGACTTATAGAAACATTTTTGTCGACTAGCAAACCCTCAAACTGATGGAACATTGGTGTATGCGAAACATCAATTTGTCTTCTGTAACATCTTGATATGTTTAACATCCTAACAGGCGGATTTTTAATCCTGAGGAGTTCTCTTACCTGACCATTTGAAGTGTGAGGTGTTAATACCTGATTGCCATATATTGGATCTTTTTCACTTTTAACGAAAAAAGTTTCCCATTCATCTCTGGCCTGATGTCCTTTTGGCATATTTAGCACTTCAAAAGCAAAATAATCCCAATCTACCTCCGGATAACTCTGAAGCGAAAACCCCAGTTTTTTGAAAATATCGATTATTTCGTCTATTGCCTGCGAAACCAGATGCAGATGACCAATTTTTGTTTTGACCGAAGGAGAACTTATATCTACGTTTTCTCCGGTAAAACTTGTAAGTATTTCTTCTTTCTTGGCAACCAATAATTGATCAATAGTCCTTTTTGCTTCGTTTAAGTTTTTGCCAAATTCAGGTTTTTCCCGAGAAGATAATTTTGGAATTAACTTTGTAACGTTTGTAAAAAAACCTTTTTTTCCAAAAATCTCCAAACGAACATTGTCAATATCGTCCTTGTTTGTTATCTGTTCGATCTTGGTTTTTGCCTTTTCAAGAATTATTTTTATAGATTCGTTCATCTGAAAAATTATATATCAGCCAAGTTCGCTATTGCGAGCTTCCTTGGTATATCAAGAGAAAGCTTAGTGTACTTATTGCGGACCTCATGAATATTCCTGAAGCCACAAAAATGCCTCTCGGACTTAAAATTAACTTCAAGAGCGAGAGGCAAAAGAATTTTTATCAAAGAACCAAGAGATATGTCAAGGAGGCGAGGCTAAACTACTTTTTTTACCAGTTCCTCAAACGCCTTTGCGTCTTCCAATGCTATTTGTGAAAGAATTTTTCTGTCAATTTCGATGTTCTTTTTTTTCAGGACACCAATGAATTTACTGTAAGATATATTTTGGCTCTTGAGTGCTGCTGAAATCCTGATTATCCAAAGGCTTCTATTAACCCTTTTTTTCTCTTTTCTTCCCCGATAAGCGTCTGCGCCCGCATGCATGACGGCCTCTTTTGCTTGTTTGATAAGTTTGGATCTGCCACCCCTGTATCCTTTTGCAAGAGCCAAAATTTTCTTATGTTTCCTGTGGCTGGTAACTCCTCTTTTAACCCTCATATGGTAGAAGCCTTTCTATACGAACTTTTTCAGTGGCCGCTATTTGGGCCGGCTTTTTATAGCGGCTCAATGCACTCGAACTTTTATTTGACTTTAAATGGTTTTTCATTTGCCTTCCGCGCATGATTTTTCCGGTTGGCGTAATTTTGAACCTTTTAGCTGCTGCTTTTTTGGTTTTTAGTTTCATCATTTTCCTCTATATTTTCTTTTGTTTCTTTCTTTTGATTTTCTTTTTCCTGATCCAGGTGTTTTTTAACTATGCCTTTTTTAGGCTTAACAATCGTAACATACCTTCTCCCCTCAAACCTTGCTTCCCTATCCTGTTCGGCAATTTCCCCGAGCGAAGTTAGAATTTTCTCAAGTAATTTTGGCCCGAATTCCGTGTGGGCCATCTGTCTTCCCTTAAATTGAATTGATATTTTAACAATATCACCGCCTAAAATAAACTTTTTGGCTTTTTCGAGGCCCGTGTTCAGGTCATGTTCTCCAATAAACGGTGAAAATCTAACCTCTTTGAGCTCAGTTTCCCTTGTGTGTTTCCGGGCCTCTTTTTCTTTTCTTTCCTCCAGATATCTAAATTTCTTATAATCTATAATTCTGGCAACCGGAGGCTTGGCGTTTGGAGCTATTTCTACAAGATCCAATTCTTCTTCTTGGGCTTTTTTTAGTGCTTCTTCTTTTGTTAAAACCCCTATTTGTTTTCCTTCATCGTCTATAACCCTCAATTGAGCGGCTATAATTTGATGATTTAATTTGTAGTACTTTTTTACCTTAGACCTCCTGCTTTTTTGGTCATAAATTCAGAGATTGATCTTACCATTTAGATACCCTTGTGGCAATTTCGTTCTCGACTTTTATTAAAAAATCAGTCAGGCCAACTTGGTTAAAAACTTCTCCTGACCGGGTGCGGACTGATAAATTCTCTGACTCAGTTTCTTTCGCCCCAATAATTATCTGATAAGGAATTTTTTCCGCAGTTGCACCCCGTATTTTTGCCTGCAATGTTTCGTTTCTATTGTCGAGCTTAACCCTGATGTTTTCTTTTTCTAATTTGATTTTTATTACTTCTGCATATTTAATAAATTTTTCGGATATTGGTAGAATTGTGATTTGGACCGGAGCCAGCCATGTCGGAAAGTTGCCGGAAAAATGTTCGATTAAAATTCCGATAAATCGTTCGAGAGATCCGAAAATTGCCCTATGAATTACAAACGGTGTTTTTTGGCTTGAATCGGAATCCGTATATTTTAATTTAAATCTTTGGGGTTGGTTTGGATCGAGCTGCATAGTCCCCATCTGCCAGCTACGACCGAGAGAATCCTTCATAAGAATATCGATTTTGGGTCCGTAAAAAGCCCCTTCGCCTTCTTCAATTTTGTATTCCTTCCCGCTGTTTCTTAGAATTTTTTTCAAAACGTTTTCGGCTAAATTCCATGTTTTGATATCACCTAAAAATTTTTCCGGACGGGTACCGAGACGGAAGGAATATTCCAGGCCAAAAGCAGAATAGAAGGTATTAACAATTTCAAAAAGATTTGAAAATTCACTTTCAATTTGATCTTCTGAGATAAAAATGTGTGCATCATCCTGGCGGAATTCTCTTACCCTGAAAAGCCCGTTTAAAACGCCGGAAAGTTCATATCGGTGAAGAGTGTCCATGTCGGCAAGTCTAAGGGGAAGGTCCCTATAAGATCTTAGCTGTTGCTGGTAAATTACCATAGCATTTGGACAGTTCATTGCTTTGATTCCGTAGACCTCGTTTTTTCCCATATCAGCGACAAACATGTCCTGCCAGTAATGGTCAAAATGGCCGGAAGTTTGGTAAAGCTCTTTTTTGTTTAAAACAGGGGTCGCGACTTCGATGTAATCCCGTTTTTTTAATTCCTGTCTGTTAAAGTTAATCAGCTGGTTGTAGACTGTCAGACCGTTGGAAAGCCAATATGGCATGCCGGGAGATGTTTCGTGGAAGAAAAAAAATCCGAGAGCCGGTCCCAGCTTTTTGTGATCGCGTTTCTTAGCTTCTTCTAGCGTTTGCAAATATTCGTCAAGCTCTTTTTGCACCGGAAAACAGGTTCCATAGATGCGGGTGAGCATTTTGTTTTTTTCGTTCCCACGCCAGTAGGCACCTGCTATGGAAAGTAATCTAAAAGCTTTTATTTCACTCTCCGGATTTTTTGCATGGCCACCGCGGCAGAGGTCTTCAAATTTTCCGTTTGATACTATGGTTAGCTTCTCTCCTTTTTCGGAAAATTCGTTGATTAATTCCGTCTTGTAAGGATTGTCTTTAAATTGTCGATTTGCTTCTTCCTGAGTTATCTCTTTTTTTTCAAATGCTGACCATTCTTTTAATATTTGGGTCATTCTGTTTTCTATTTTTGGCAAATCTTCTTCGCTTACCGGTTTTTCAAAATCGAAATCGTAGTAAAAGCCGTTCTCGATGGCAGGACCTATTGCCCTTTTGGTTTTAGGGTATATTTCCATTACGGCTGCTGCTAAGAGATGTGCACAGGAGTGGCGTAAGTTATTTAAATACTCTTCGTTTTTATCAGGCATAGTTTTTTAGAAACTTGCAGCTCATCGAGCCTGGAGGTTCCCTTGTGCGGATTCTATCACTTTAGCAAAGAAGTTACCCAAAACAGGGACAAAGTCTATTTGGGAGGCAAAATAACCGACGAGAATAATTAAAACCGATGTTCCGAGAGTAAGCCCTATCCCCCAGCCAAGTCCTCCCAATAATCCCACAAAAAACTTTTTCCAAACGGACGGGTTAACTTCGATATAATATTTTTCGACTAGTTTTTGGTTTTGCTGTTCTTCTGCCATTAGTTTGATTTTAGTTTTTGTCTTTGCTTTTGGCAATTTAGGGAAATGGACAGGGATCGTGGATTGGGTTGATAATTGATTTGTGGAAATAACTAACCCTGATGTTATAAAGGCCCAAGTTGAGAAAATTATTGCTCAAAGCAAAGCCACTTCAAATTCTTCGGGACAAGGAAGGGGCTCCTCAGTTCCTGATGAGGTAAAGGGGTGGAGCTGGGCAGCGTTTCTTTTTAACTGGATTTGGGCGACCAATAATAAGGTTTGGATTGGAATGATTTCGTTCGTGCCCTACTTAGGTATTTTTATGATGTTTGTTTTGGGTGCAAAAGGGCGTGAATGGGCCTGGCAATCCAAACACTGGGAGAGTGTTGAAGAGTTTAATAGAATCCAAAAAAAATGGTCGTTTTGGGCGGTTACTATTTCCGGAGTTACGGCGTTTATTGCACTACTGCTTATTGTTTTTGCTTCGCTTAGCCTTGCCCCCTCTCTTTGAATACTTCTGTTTGCCTGTCTTTACCCGCTCAGTTTGGCAATCGTTGACAATTTATACACAACAATATTCCCGCAATTATTACGGGAATATCATTTGTGCTAACTTTTAGATGAATCTATTACCAGCGCTTATTAGTACGCGAGAAATTTCCTCTTGAGTTATTATCTCTAGGTGGTCTGTTTTCCTGCGGTTTTGCTTCGTTTACTACGATTGTTCTTCCTTCTAAATTGTAGTTATTAAGCTCTTTTATCGCTTTGTCAGCATCCGCATCATTTTCGTATTCTACGAATGCGAAGCCTTTGCTTTGACCGGAAAATTTATCCGTTATTAAATTAACGCTAGCCAGCTTTCCTATTTTCGCAAACACTTCCTCAACCTGAGCACTTGTTACGTTATAAGACAAGCTTCCAACAAATAATCTTTTTGCCATTAATTTTTCCCCCTTTCGTATGGAATCTTAAGAAACTGAAGTTTAATGAAGTTTAGAGTTATTGAACCTCAAACTGATTGAAACGATCAATTTATTTAAGTCAGTAAATACTATCATAAAAAGCGCAAATATTCCACTATGGGGTTAACTTCCTGTCACCGCAATTTTTATATAAGTATGTTCTTTGATATTGCGGACCGTTGGCTTTCGCTTTTAAGTTGAGGTGAAGTGTGGATCCGAGAGGACTTACTTCGCATTCGCTCAGCATAAACTTCTCATCCTCTTCTTGACCCCACTTATCTTTCAAAGTGCTTGCACTGAGCCCTTTTGTTGTCAGGTGAAGTGTGGATCCGAGAGGACTCGAACCTCTGACCTTCACAATGTCAATGTGACGCTCTAACCAGCTGAGCTACGGATCCTTTTCAAAATTGTAATCAATTTTGAAATTAGATTTTAACAAAATGGAAAGAAGAAGGCCAGATTAAGCGGCTTTTTTGAATTTTTCAATTTCGACCGGATTTTTAAGCGGGAGTTTATCGGCTGCTTCCCAAACCAAAGGGCGGATTACTTTATCTACTCTTTGGCTTACGATGACGTCTTTAGCCCCTTTGTCGAGTTTTTCAAAAGGTAAGGTTTGACGAGCGCTTACTTCATGCAGATGATCCCTGGCTTCGTTTTGTGCGATTACTTTAGTTACTTCGCTTATTGTTTCATCCGGTGTTTGATCTATATCTACGTTTGCATTGGCCTGACTTGAGATATCCGGCATTTGAAGAGACTTATTTGCTATGCGCAGTTTTTCGTCAGCTGTTAGATCGTCTAGCTGATTTAACCCGCCTCTAAGCAAGCTTGGATCAACTTCCCCATTTGTTCCTGTTGCCGAATTTACGACTTTCTTTGCCATGTCTTTTCTTCTTTCCTGTACATCCTCGGCTGTTTGATCGTGTTCTGTAATTTCATAACGGACCCAATAAGAATCCGGAATTTGGATTGTTTTCTTTTTAATATCGTCATCCGCGACTTCAACGTCTTCTTCCGTTGTTGCGAGCGTGTATTCTGCCTCATCAATAATCTGAAGAACTTCTTCCTCAACTTGAGGAGTTGTCTGTTCATCTTCGACTGAGGCGGGCTCAACCTCTCCAAAGGTTAATTCATAAGCAAAACCTGGAACCGGTCCGGATTGCGGACTTGCAGCTCTTTGCAGCCTTTCGATCCACTCATGTTCCTCTTTTTCCGGAAGATTTAAACTTTGAAGGTCTGCGAAGGCTTCCTGTAGTACTGATTCATTTGCAATTTTTTCAGCTGTAATTGAAACCGCCCCACTTTGCGCTAAGGGTTCAGTTGTTACCGGGTTTGGGGAAAAAGGCATTTTTTCACGAACATCCTGAAGAGTTGTTGGTATCTCAAGTTTTCTGATAGATGCATGCGGTAAGGAAATATCTCCTACTTCTTTCGTATCCAACTCAATATTAGACTGAGTGTTTTCAACTATGGATTCTAGAAAAAAGGTATCAGTTTCTAAATCCCGCTCTTCATTAACAATATTTTCTACAACCGACTGATAAAGGTCCGGATTAAAGGCAAGTTCCGGAAGTTTTTGGGTAGTATCCAGAGAGATAACTTGCGGGTCAAATCGGTATTCGGGCAAGGTAAAAGGGTTTTCGTACGTTTGGCTGTGGGTAGTTTCAGGTAAACCAATCGTTATTGAAGGTGATTCAAAAGTTATAGCAGGAGCCGGAGCATACGACTCTAATGCTACTGACGAAGCCCCTTCGCCTCCTACACTTGAAGCTCCTATTACTGAACCTGTTTCTGTGCTCATACTATTTTCTTATCCCTGAAGAGTAAGTGTGCCCTGTTCATGAATTTTCATTTGCTTCCCGCTTACCCAGGCAAGCATTCCGGTTGTTCTCTTTGAATTCGATCTTTGAGAAACAAGTTCCTGTGCACTTTTTGACTCCCCGGCTTTAAAACGTAAAAACTTTATGATTACCGTTAATAGTTTAATATCAAGCTTGCCAACCTTTTTTGTATTATTCTGAAGGTGAGCCTTTGTTTCAACTCCGGCCGTTTTTGCAAGAGCGGCTACTTCCTGCTGCAACTCTTCTACTTCCTGCGAGAGCTTGCGGTCCTGGTTGTCTATAGAATTTTGGTGAGAAGTGTATTCTCTTTTAATTGATTCAATAATTTGAGCCTGGCCCTTGGTGGATTCTTCATCTGTTTGCTTATTGAGTTGTTGTATCCGTTCTTCCTCTCTTGCCCGGGATAAGTCATCTTTTGCAATTTCTTGCGGTCTTTGGCTTAATCGGTTTTTTCTATCAAAAAAATTTAAGCCAAGTTCATTGGTAGCCTCTTCCCACATAGGGTTTATCGCCTGATCCCTGATTGTTTCCAAAGGATCGACTAATGTTTTCCCTATAGTTTTAAGTACCGGTCCGGTTTTCATAAACAGCGCATTTTACCAACTTTTGAGGCTAGAGTCAAAAGTATTATTTAAAAAAGACATTTAATTCCGGCTGTGGTGGACTAAAGTCCGAACGAAAATTCTCAAGATTATCTATTTTAGTATTGAACCCGGAAACTTTTTTTTCAAGTTCGATAAATTCCGCGCTCTTTGACGACTCATTAATTTCCTCCTTTGCGATAATTTTTTCGGGTATTTTTTCAACAACCTGAGGTTTTTGGCTAAAAAGGACGAGTCCCAGATAAATAAGGAGAAGAGTGAAGATAGAAGCTGTTAATGCCATTAATCTTCCTTTAGTTATTTTAATATCGAAATTTTTGAAAATGCTTCCCGCTCTTTGATAAAGCAGAGTATTTTTCTGTGGTTCATTTTCTGCTGCCTGCTGAACCACTTGGGGTATTGCTTGGGTCTGTTTTTGAATTTCGTCTTCTGTTTGATTCATAAAATCCTCAAGACTTCTTCAAATAGTTTTTTGCTTCTTTTGATATTGGACTTTGCTTCGTTTGACCTTATGGAGATGTCTTTGAATTGTTTTTCGCTAGCCGTGTTTTCCGTAGTGTCCAAAAGAATTATCTCCGCAGCCTTAATATTCTCTCTAGAAATCTTTTTGATGTTTTCTATTTCCGAGCGCCAATTAGCGATGACTGAAGCATTATAAGTTGGCTTATTGGAAATATAATTTTCAATGTCAGTACTCATTGTTTCCAGATTTTTCAGAGCGGATTTTGCTTCTGTTAGTTCGTAGAGTGATAAAATTTTATAAAGTTTAAAAATTGTAAGCTTTTTTATCCGGTCGTCGCTTATTTTTGAGATTGGCGGTAATTCTTCCAAAGTTTGAGTTTTTGAAATATTTTCTTTTTGCCCTTCGATAAATGTAAATTCTTCGTTGATAAGCGTTATGGTTTTATTCCTTAAGTCAGTTGCTTCGGACCAGTCAATATAATTCCCTTTTTCGATTATCAATAAGAGGTAAGAAGTGTAAAGAATATTTACCTGGTTTAAGTAATCTTTTGTAGCAAAAAAAGCTTCGTTTTTGGATGTTGCCGTTTTAAATTTTTCGTAAGCACCTTTACTTATCTGGAATTTTGTTTGGGTTTCCCTGTATTTGGAAAATTGATAAGCATAATCGTCTTGCGCGGTTTCGAGGGGTGTTCTGCCAATAATTAAGCTGGAAGATGAAAAAAAGAAGAATAAAAGAAGAAACAAACCAAGAACGCTTCTTTGAATGAAGGACATTAGTACTATTCTATTCTATTTCTATGTTTTTGCTCAGATCAAATTATTTTTATATTTTGTGGGTCGGAGAGGAACTTCAAATCATTTCATGATTCTGCGTATTGTTCCACTGACTATTGAAATCGTCGTTTCAATAGTGTTTCACAATAGCGAACCTCTCTGTGTGCCCAGAGGGAGACTCGAACTCCCACACTCTCTCGAGCACTAGCTCCTAAAGCTAGCGTGTCTGCCAATTCCACCATCTGGGCGCGTATGCCACTTTTTGCTTTAGCAAAAACGCGACTTTTCGCCACCGACCCTTTTGTTGCATGAAAATTTTATCAAATATCAGGCTTGACTGCGAGCTCGTTTCACTGCGGATTGATGAGCTTGCCATTCGACTGAATCGTCGAGAGGTTCTAATTTCACTGTTCCGTTTCTTCTTTCCAGTGCCTTACTTATTAAGTAATCTGCAAAATGAGGGTTTTTGGGAAGTAGCGATCCATGAAGATAGCAGCCAAAGGCGTTTTTGTAAATTGCACCCTCAGTTTGATCTTCCCCGTTATTACCGGATCCAGAGATTACTTTTCCTAGGGGTTTAACCCCTAAATTTAGGTATGTTTTGCCGCTGTGGTTTTCGAAACCAATTAGGCTGGTTGTCAGTTGTCGGTTGTCAGTTGTCGGATAGGATGATTTGATTGTTTGAGACAGTGAAGGATTCATTTCTATCAACAGGTTTTGAATCATGCGGTCATTAGAGCCTTCGGTATGCGCATCGAAAAGTCCAATACCGGGAATAATTTTTCCTTCTTTCGTTTTAAAATAATTCTGGAGGAGCTGATATCCCCCGCATATTGAAAGCATAACAGAGCCTTTTTCAATCGACTCCTTTAGTTTTTTGGATTTTGACCTTAGATTGCTACTGACAATTTTCTGTGTTTTATCCTGTCCGCCGCCAAAAAAATAGAAATCAAAATCTTTTTCTAAATTATTTTCCAAAGTGATATTTTCAACTTTGATTGCAATATTCCGCTTATTACATCTGTATTTAATTGCACTTATGTTTCCATTGTCTCCGTAAGTATTCATTAGATCGCCGTATAAATGACAAATTGAAAGACTTAATTTTTGTGCCATTTTGCTATTGCCCCCATTCCGGCCAAGTTTTTTTGAACCTCAAGCATAGCTGTATATGTAGGAAGAATATATAGAGTAGTATTATTGTCCATTAAATTTATAGCATGTTTTAATGAATAATATATATCCTCATGAACATTATCTGTGTTCACGCTTATATTTGCATATTTAAACCGTAAAGCGAGATCCCTTGCTCTTGTTCCCGATATTTGAATTAAGTTTGTTTTATTAGATAAGGATTCCCACGAGGCGTCCCAAATCCACGAAACATCTTTCCCGTCTGCAATTTTATCGTTCAGGATTGCAAGAATATTTATTTTTTCGTTAGTACAAATTGCTCTTAAGACTTCGTTTGTACCTGTTGGATTTTTGATTAAAAGAATTATTATGCTTTTGTTCGCTACACTGATTTTTTGAGATCTTCCAAAAGCAGTAGTAAATTTTGAGGTTTTGTCATTAATTTCTTTGAGCGTAATTCCAATTTGTTTTGCCAAGCACGCCGCTGCCAGGAAATTGTAAATGTTAAAAAGACCCGGAAAATCCAGCTTTATTGAAATTTTCGATTTGGCTTGTGTTAGTTCAAAGGTGGAAGAAAATGCTTTTGAGAACTTGATGTTTTTGGCAACGAGATTTGCTTTTGGCCTTTGAAAGCTGCAGTTTATACAGTAATAGGAACCCATATGAGAGCTAAAAATGGCATCATATGACAAGCGGTTTAAACAAATAGGGCAAAGTTTTACATCGGAGACATTGCTTATTTGAGGAAGGGATACTTGACTGTCGCCAATTCCAAAGTAAACGATTTCTTGTTTTGCATTTGTTAAAAGAGAGGAAATCGAAGGGTCGTCGGCGTTTGCTATTATTAATGCGTTATTTGGAAGACTATTGATAGCTTTCTGCCATTTATCTCTAATGGTATCTATTTCTCCATATCTATCTAACTGGTCACGAAAGATGTTTAATAGCACAAGGACACTAGGTTTCAATACCTTAACAGTCTGAGGCAGGACTGCTTCGTCGACTTCCCATACAGCAAGATTTTCGTTTAATTTTCCGTAAAATGAAGCTTTTTTAATGATAGTAGATGCTATCCCCCTGAGAAGATTTGAACCCTGGCGGTTATGAATGATTTTGAACTTGCCTGATAAAAGATGAGAAGCTATTCTGGCAGTTGTTGTTTTTCCGTTTGTTCCGGAAATTATCGAAGAAATTATATTATTTCTTTTTAAAACTTTTTCAATCAGGCTTGGATCGACTTTTAGCGCATACAAGCCGGGTGCTGCAGTAGCGCCTTTTCCTAATGCAATTAATAAGCCCGAAATAATTTTTCCAAAAAGAAGAGCAACAAATAATTTAATATCCACTACCGAAATTTTACCTCAGAATAGCATTTAGGGGACATGGAAGCCTACAAGGAATTCATTTGGGAGAAGAAGTGGTTTATATCCCTTGCCCATTTTCCGCCCGTTAAAATCTGTGGTGGGGCGTAAATCGGCATCATTTGTTCAGGGGTTATAAGACCTTTATCGGCATATTTGGTTTTTATGGTTTTTCCAACAGTCTCTATTGCTTCTTCCCAGCTGGAAAACTTTGTCCTGCCATTTTCAAAACCCCAGGCATTGTAACTTTGCGATGGTGCTGCATTACCGGCACTCGATTCTTTCATGGCAATTGCCGGTATAAGCCGATAATCCAGCTGGTACTTGTCGGAAATTTCGACTATTTGTTCGGAATAAGGTTCAAGAGGTGTCCCGTTTAGGAATCTTTCAACAATAAATGGCCTGTTATCGTCTATTTTTACGCCTAACACTTGTTGGTCCATATGTCTTTCTCCCAGTTCATTGACTACCAGTGGCAGTTTTGCATACATTGTTTGAGGAGATTTGGTGTTTGTATATAAAAGTAGAATTGCTATTAACAAAAGCAGTGGCGTTGCCAAAAACCACGTTGTGGTAAAGGCTAGCTTTTTAATCATCGGGCGCGCTAGATCCAATATGCCATTAATAAGTTTAAGTGTCAATTTTTTAAACTTAATATTGTTTCTGGAAAATGAAAGCATCAAGAATGCGTATTTTACTACACTGTGCAAGTTGCCTTGATGTTTGGGCTGAACCTCCAACTATTTTATAGACCCAGGGCTTTTATTACTTCTTCTGCAGAATTATAGTTACCGTCTGGTAACTTTTCCGTGAATTCCTTTTTATCTTCTTCAGAAAAGCAACTTCCTAAGTTGATAACTGATACTCAACAGCGAATACAACCTGCTTTGTAAATGGTGATAGCGACTTAGGTGTTATTCGTTTTCAGTAATCAGGAAAATAAATAAGGTATATTCGATTCGGAGCGGGAGACGGGGATCGAACCCGCGACCTTCTACTTGGCAAGCAGACGCTCTACCACTGAGCTACTCCCGCGAAATTAACAGACTCTTAAACTGTATTCCGCCCTTCATCCTCTTAAGCTCAAGCTCTCTTTTCCTTGCTTCTTTGGACGTACCGAATACTTCTTTATAAAGTAAATTCAAGGGCCTTCTTGATTTTGTTGATTTTACCAAACCCTTATTGTGGCTTTCTAACCTTATTTGTATATTACTTGTAAAACCAATATAGTGTTTTTTTATCCTTCGAGCTTTGTAAGACGTAAACATAGTACATTCTGCACCTTCTACTTGGCACCCCGCATTGCGGGGCTACCACTGAGCTACTCCCGCTCGTCAGAATCGGCTCCGCTTATCAGTTTTTCAAAATGAAAAACTTTACCGCTTCGCAATTCTTCCTCTTCAAATGCAAGCATTTGACTAAGAGCACAGGGATTTTCTCAGATATCAAGCTTAATTTCAATGTACTTGACCTTTTAAGATTGAAAAATATACTTTACAATCAAATTGTGCCCTTATTGAAGAAGCATAGCTTTTCGCTGAATAAAGAATATCTTCGTAGCATTATTTTCGGGGTTGAAGATAGTCTGGTTTCAACGACCGGACTGATTGCCGGAATAAGCGTTGGGTCCAACAACAGAGAATTTGTTCTTCTTGCCGGTATTGTTGCTGTTTCAATAGAAGCCGTTTCAATGGGTGCCGGAGAATATTTAAGCGATGATGCGGTTCAAGAACTGGAAAAAATAAAAAGATATCGAGACAGGCCTCTTGTGAGCGGATTTTTGATGTTTGTTTCCTATTTTACTGCCGGACTTGTTCCTTTGGCTCCAATTTTGTTAGCAAACTATCCAACATCTCTTGCGCTGGGTATAACATTTTCTTTAATTGGCTTATTTTTATTAGGTTTTGCTAAGGGTAAAATTATGCATACTTCTCCTTATAAGGGCGGGTTTAAGATATTGATTGTAGGCGGCTTGGCTACAATTTTGGGTTTAGTAATTGGTTTCTTATTTAATATTTAATAACTCCTTTAAATCGAACCAGACACGTATTTTGTGATAAAATTCTATGACTTGCTTTGCCGAAGTGTCCCTTCGATTTCACCCAGGGCAGGCAGGTGTGGCGGAATTGGTATACGCGCACGGTTCAGAACCGTGTCCCGCAAGGGTTGGAGGTTCGAGTCCTCTCACCTGCACAGACGAGTCGAAGTGGTGGAAAGAGTCGTTTTTGCTTTGCAAAAAAGTGATAGATACGCGAGTTAAATAGATGCGGACGTGGCGGAATTTGGTATACGCGCACGATTGAGGTTCGTGTCCCGAAAGGGGTGGAGGTTCAAGTCCTCTCGTCCGCACAAGAGTGAAGGCCGAAGGTCCTGAGAGAATTCGAAGGATTTGAGGTTCTGTCCTCGGCACATCGGATCCGTAGCTCAGCTGGCTAGAGCTCGTTTCTTTTTTATTCAGCGAAAAGCTAATGCTTATCGTAAAATAAAAAATATCAGGCTAAGTAAATTTTGGGTTCGTAGCTCAGTTGGCTAGAGCGTCTCGTTTACACCGAGAAGGTCAGAGGTTCGAGTCCTCTCGAACCCACACAATTTACTTAGAGCTGATTCACCGAGAAGGTCAGAGGCTATAGTCCTGAGATATTTTATCGAAGGGTTCGAGTCCTCTCGGATCCACTAAATGAAAATAATTAATCAAACTTCCAGAAAATGGGAGCCGGCAACTCATGAAGACCCGAATGACCCGGGTGTGTGGAAAAAGGTAATTGTGAGGCGTGAAGAGGTTGATCCCGGTTCTAAACTGATGATGGTTAATCTGTGCCGCGTGCCTATCGGAAAAACTCATCTTGCTCATTTGCATGAAACAATGGAAGAAATATTTTATTTTACAGGTGGGATCGGTGAAGTTAAAATTGATGATGAAACGGAAAAAGTGGAACGGGGCGACAGGATAATTGTTCCTGCAAAAAGCGTGCACCAAGTTAGAAATACGGGAAACATTGATTTGGAGTATATTGGCTTAGGAATTGCGCTTGATTAGGCCGGGATGGCAGAGGTGGTCAACGCACCCGTCTGAAAAACGGGCTATGTCGGTTCGACTCCGACTCCCGGCACAAGGTATTTTTAGCCTCGAATTTTGACTACCCAAACTCGGAGGTTAGAACTTTTCTATCTTTGATATACTGATACCACATGCCTGACGATTCCCAACTTGAATCTACTGAGAATAACTCTCGAACAGACGAGCAGGAAGTTAAAATCTCAACACCATTTTTTGAAATTCCAATATCCGGTAATTTCTCGAAAGATGATGTTGCGCTAAAAGATACTCAAGAAAGAATACATAGGCCGGTTTGGATTGAGGAAATTATTGATAAAAATTGGGAAAAAAGAAAAGGCGAGGTTGAAGCTAGAGGTGGAAAATTGGTAGATACACCCAAGGTATTGTTACTAGGATTCAGACAAGAGGCAGGTAAATTGCGCTTAGAGTTAGGCAGAGGAGCCTATAGGGACTTTGTGGGTACTTACGATTCGGATTTAAAAGTGACGAATCCTGAGACCGTTCCGAGATTATTTAGCGTAGCCGCACTTCTTGAAACATCAGATGGTTTTATTGTCTTAAATGAAAGAAGTTCATCTGTTTTTCAAAACCCACATTGGCTTAGTACCTTCGGTGGAAGTGTCGAATTAGAAGATATCAGTGAAAATGGGCAAATTGACCCTTTTAAAACGGCAATCAAAGAGATTTCAGAAGAATCAGGTCTAAAACAAGAGGTGATAGGTAATGTTGAATGTTTGGGTTTAACCAAAGATACTTTTACCGGTGTTGAAGATTTGTTATTTCACGCGAAGACGGCGTTGACAAAAGAGGAAATAGAAATGGAACAAAAAAACAAAACCTTGGAAGAAGGGAGAAGTATATTTGTATCATCCACTCCAGATGAACTAAGAAATAAGATTTTGGAATTTTCGAAGATATTTGTCTCAGATGGTTCGGCTCTTTTAACTTTATTTGGACGCAGAAGATTCGGAGAGGATTGGTTTAATTTTGTGATTGAAAGACTTAGACGTAGAGGCAACGTATACTCCTCTTTAACAGAAGAACAGCGTAAAGTTTTAGAACAACGTCTTATTGAGAGATTAAGTAGGATACGTTGACAATGTTGAATCACTCTGCTTACAAAATGTTCGGCTTGAGTTCTAAGTTATTTTGAACCCAAAAAGTTCTCCAACTTCACTAAAGTTTCGTCGGACAGGTAACCCTTCGGCAAGCTCAGGATCTTCGACATCGTCTACCCTTCGATTAAACTCAGGGCCATGGCGTGCCGGCACAATAACCCATAGTTTAACTACCATCATCAACCAATGCCAGCTAGAAAATTTGATGGTTTATCGTACTTTCAGGCTTGATGTTGTAAAGTACTGTATCAGCAGGTCGCCTCAATTTTTATTGATGGCGTTCCTCTGATATATCAGATTCGGCTTCGCTGAAGGCTGATATTGAGACAAACGATTTCAATAGTTAGCGAAACAATAAGCAGAATTGCGAAGCAATTTGTAGATCATAGCCCGGCAGCTTTTTTGTGGTATGTTCAGTGGACTATGCCAGAACTTTTACTAAAATAACTTCATGAATTATAGAACCCTTGGGAAAACAGGACTAAAGATTTCGGAAGTCGGATACGGCACTTGGCAACTGGCTAATGACCCAAATTGTTGGGTAGGTGCTGATTTAAAAGAAAGTTTGAAGAATCTGCATAAGTTTTCGGAGCTTGGGGGGAATTTTATTGATACGGCCTGGGTTTATGGGTATTCAGATGAAAACCCAGAAAGACACCCTTCGGAGGAATTAATAGACAAATTTCTTAAAGAGTCTGGTAAGAAAGACAAAATGGTGATAGCAACGAAGGTTGCACCGAAAAACTGGAAGTGGCCAGCGTGGAAAGGCATTCCTATTTCGGAAGTTTTCCCTGATGACCATATTATAAAATGCGTTGATGACTCGTTAAGGAGTCTTGGATTAGATACAATTGATTTGGTTCAATTCCATGTTTGGCAAGATGACTTTGTAGACGAAGACTCTTGGAAAGAAACAATTACTAAAATTATTAAGTCTGGAAAAGTAAAGCATTGGGGAATATCAATTAACGATTACCAACCAACTAATTGCTTTAGAGCCATAGAGACGGGTCTAATTTCAACAATTCAATTTATTTTCAACATTTTTCATGAAAAGCCGACAGAAAAACTCTTGCCTTATGCAAAAGAAAATAATATCGGTTTAATCGCAAGAGTTCCACTGGATGAAGGTGGCTTGTCAGGACAGTTTACTAAGGACACGCAATTTGAGGAAGGTGATTTTCGCTCTCAATACTTTACAAAAGTTAGGCTGAAAGAATTGGTTAAAAGGACTGACGATTTAAAAAATCTCTTAGATGGAAACGCTAAATCGATCCCAGAGCTTGATCTTAGGTATATCCTATCATTTGATGAAATATCAACAGTTATTCCAGGAATGCGAAAAAGCGGGCATGTTAGGGCAAATGTTTCAGTTTCAGATGGAAGGAAATTATCTGCAGGACTCATGGAACAACTTAAAAGTCATGCATGGGAACGAAACTTTTATCCAGGTGTTGATCCCGCATTGGAAGATTCTAATTACCTTGAGCCATAAAAAGTCCCTACATAGTAACTAGTGCCGGCAAGATTAGACGCCCTACTGACTACAATGTCTCGAAAAACCCAATGAACTACTCACGGCCTGAAGGCCGTGGTATTTTGATTCTCACTTCGCGAAACTAAAAGCTTCATCCATGGATTGAAAGTCAAGGTTTTCGCTTGCTCGAAATAAAATTATTTAGTTAGAAACTTAAATGTGTTTAGTGTATTTACTATTTGTTTACTATTTGAGGTATATTCTATATAATTACTACTAATAAATTAGACATAGACTGTTTCTTGAAGTCGCTGCTCCTCTTAAATCGTTAGTAAACAAATAATTGCTATATTAATGAAAAGAAAAGCTGTCGAGGGCTAAAAGCCCACGGTATTCACCCTTCGAGCTGGCAGTATTTTTATGACTGGATTTATCCCAGGCGTAGGAAGTCTGGGATTTCTCCGCTGGAAAGCATAGGTAGTGTCGAACGTTATGCTGTTAACTTAATAGATTATAGGAGATTTTTAAAGATATGATCGCATACCTCATCTTAGTACATCGGTATCCTAACCAGTTCAAAAGACTCTTTAAGGCAATTTACCATTCCGCCAACTATTATCTGGTTCATGTGGATAAGAGATCAGGCGTTGGATTACAGTTGGAGATACAAGATTTCTTGTCAGGTTTTCCTAACGCATCTTTACTGAAGAGTGAAAACACTCTTTGGGGGGGATACAGCCTGATAGATGCTGAATTGCGAGGCATTAAGGAGTTATTGAAGATGGGTTTGAAGTGGGAATTCTTTATAAACCTTAGCGGACAGGATTTCCCCCTAAAGTCACAGGCGCACATCCAAGATTTTCTTAATCGCAATATAGGAAAAGATTTCATTAAGGTGGTTAACCAGAGCAAGTTCCGTTTTGATACGCTATCTCGAATACAGAACCATGTTATCGAGTTTGGCAACAGGATACTTCGTACTCCTATCAAGCGACCGTATCTTCGAAGTGTGACTCCTTATATCGGAAATCAGTGGATGATCTTGAGCAGGAAGTTCTGTGAATTTGTATGCTACAGCCCTGAGGTCGAAAGGTTCAAGAAATTTTATCGGCACACCTTCATCCCTGATGAAGGATTCTTTCAGACGGTAATAATGAATACTAGCTACAAGGGAATTATCGTCAACGACGATAAAAGGACAATTGAGTGGGTGCCGATGGGAACAATAAAGTTACGTCCAAGAAACTTCACATTCAAAGACGCCGAATTCTTGCTAGCAAGTCAGGGCTTGTTTGCCCGCAAATTCGACGAAACCGTTGATAGGGGAATTTTGAGTATATTGGAGTCGAGAATCTATCGTAGACATTTTAACTTATCACGGAGAGCGGACCAACAAGCCTCGAAAATTAAGGTACTGGATAGTAAAACTAGGGAAAGAATAGCTCTTCGAAACTCAATAAACATACGTTGGTTGAAAACTAGTTCAAACATATCCACAGATGGCCCAGGAATTGCTCACATGGTAAGAGCTGATGTTAAAAGTTGATTTTGAAGCCAAAAAGTTCTCAGTTTACCCCGAGTTTCGTCGAAGGGTCTACGTGTCGGCACACTTCGACTCGCGTGGCTCGCTCAGTGTAGCCTTGAGAGTCGAAGTTTGTCAGTAGAGTTGAGTCGTCCGAAGGACGACGGAGTTTATCCTGAACGAATGTGAAGGGACTCCCGGCACAATACATTTTTAGCCTCAGTTTTGTTAACTAAAATATTTTTAATAAACTCCGATTGAAGAAGTTTTTAGCGTGAAAGCGTTGGAGTGACTAGCACCTTAATCATCATCGTCCTTGTCATCATCTGAATTACTACCGCCTGAGCCGCTCTCACTATTACTACCAGAATTTGAGCCAGAACTACCACTACCTGAGTTGCTATTTGAAGAACCAGATTTGTTATCATCCTCGTCCCCGTCATCTTCATCTTCCTCCTCATCATCATCTTTTGAATCATTTAACAGTCCATCATCTTCAAGATCATCAAGGTCATCATCTATTAACTCCGCTGATTCAGTCGCTTCTTTCTCAAAGAATTTGATTTTTGCTTTTATTTCACCATCTTCAATTTTTATTTCAACTTTTCGAATCAACCCTTGATGGGTAGCAAAAAGAGTTTGTAATTCAGTAAGAAGTGCTTGAAGATCAGTGGACTGCAATTTAATTTTATTTTCCTTAAATTTTACTTCAACATTGCTTACAGCAGCAGTTGCGTTACTGAGTGCTTGCTGCACTTCTGGCACAGCAGGATCAACAGGCTTGTTAGTATTTGTAAGCGTTTGGAGTTCGTCAAGTCGTTCACCTGCAATCTCTAAGCGAATTTTTGCTTTTGCTTCATCTCCAGGCGTAAAAGTGACTCGCATTTCTTCAACTGTCTTATCGATGCCAAACAGTGCATCACCTGGATTACTGTTGTTTGAAGCAGTGACAGTACCAACACCTGTAATTCCTACAGCAGCTAAAATTAGAAGAATAATGGCAGGTATAAAACCCCGTTGCTTGGACAGCACATTTTTCATATCAATCTACAATTTGAGCGATAGCGAAAATTTCAAGCTGTGCTTATAATCTACTGTGGCAAATTTTTATGGGGTTGTCAAGGGTGATTTAGATAATGTAAACAAACGAATTATCTCTATAATAAGTTCCAACATAGTCCAAATAGTGTCAGCTTAAAGTTGATTTTGAGCCCAAAAAGTTCTCCAACTTCACTAAAGTTTCGTCGGATGGGTAACCTTTCGATTAAACTCAGGGCCATGACGTGTCGGCACAATAACCCATTGTATAATTATCCTCGTCAATCAGAGCCAGCAGATGATCGTCTCTTTTTTAATGACTTCAAGCTCGATGTTTTGGGTGGAAGTTCCTAACTGATTAAGACAACTATAGACAGCCTTTGTCGGCTCATTTCTTCTCCTCCACAACTTCGCCCTCTATAATTTGGCTTTTGTCGAAATCAGGTAGTTGCGATTTTCTCTCAGTCTGTCTTTTAGCCATTTTTCTCAAAAGGTAAAAAAGCGCCAAGGGTAGCAAGGATAAAAGTACCTTCCTGAGTATAACAAGTGGAATCATTTTTTTCTTCAGTATGCAAGAAGTGGCGAGGCCAAAAAGCTGAGCAGTATTAATGTTACAACAATAAGCATAGCTTTTCTGCGAATAATGGTAAACGACTTATTAAGATTCACTGACGCAGCTTATTGAGAATCTCCCCCAGCTTTTTGATTTCTTCTCCATATCTAGTCCAATCACCGTCTTTTTGGGCACGGATGGCGGCTTCATACGCATCGCTGGCTTGTATCAGTAAATCCTCTTTGCTTATGCTTACATCTGTGGGTGCTGCGGGGGTAGGTGTTTCGGTGGTGGACTTAGCCTTATCAACACTGGTGCCAAAGATTTTTGCAAGTCCTGCTTCCAGTGTTTCCTCCATGGCAATTTTGTTTTCGTAGGCAACGATGACCCGTTTGAGTTCTGGGATTTTTCCTGCTTCCGCCTTAAGATAGAGCGGCCGGACGTAAACAAGAGATTCTTCAATCGGAATGACCAACAGCGGCCCTTGAATTACCTGTGAACCACGTTGGTCCCATAGAGAAATTTGCTGACTGACCTGGGCATCCTGGTTGATCCTGCCGATAACCTGTTTGGGGCCAAACACCAGTTTATCTTTGGGGAAGCGGTAAACGACAAGTTTGCCGTAACTCTCGCCGTCGTTTCTGGCGACCATCCAGGCAGAGAGGTTGTCTTTGGCTCGCGGAGTAAATGGCAGCATCAAGATATATTCCTCTTTTTTCTCACCCGGGAGTTTCATAATCATGTGTCTTGGAGTCATTGCCGGAACTTTCCCCTCTGCTTGTTTCTCTCCCTCTTGGGCAATAATTGGTACTTCCCACTGGTCTTCCTTGTTGTAAAAAATCTGGGGATCATCCATGTGGTAGGTGGTATAGATAGCAGTTTGCAGAGTAAAAATATCCTCCGGATAACGCAGGTGGGTAGTCAGGCTTTGGGGCATATCCGCGAGCGGGCGGAAGACACCGGGAAAAATTTTGGCATAGGTTTTGATGATGGGATCGTTGGGATCGGCTTGATAAAAACTAACCGTTCCTTCGTAGGCATTTACTACTACCTTGACTGAATTTCTGATGTAATTAACTTGGCCACCGTTTAATGGCAGTGGTTGTGAATATGGATATCGGTTACTTGAAGTGTAGGCATCGAGTATCCAATACAGCTTTCCTTCGGCAACAACGAGATACGGGTCGCGGTCATAGGTTAAAAACGGTGCGATCTTTGCTACCCTCTCTTTAATATTGCGTATGTAGAGAACGCGGCTTTCGGAACTTACGTCCCCTGATAAAAATAACTTTAGTGAGCTAAACCGCATAGCAAGCAAAAAACGCCTTATGGGTGAATTAACTTCAACTCCCCCCTGTCCGGCATACGTCGTATAAACATTTTCTTCTCCTTTGGGGTAATCAAATTCGCGGGACTTGGTTTTGACGATTACATAGTCGTTTACCAGTTCGCCATAATAGATTTCCGGCCGGGTGATAGCAAGCTCCTTGACTTCCGATTTGGGCGGAAGATCTTTGACGAAGAGTACCGGTAACCCTTCAGGGGTAACTTGATTGACGGGTCCGGCGGCAATGCCATAGCCGTGGGTAAATGTCAGTCGCTCGTTTATCCAGTTTTTGTTTGGCAGGCTGTCGGACGCTAATTCTCTGGGGGAAAGCATAATTTGGCGTACTTCATTGTCAATCGTGTAGCGGTCGTTATCGACAGAAGTAAACTCGTAGTAGGTTCTGATCTCTTGGATTTGCGAAAAGGTAGAGAGAAGCGGCTCCCTGTCCCAGAGCCTGACATTCTTGATGGTTAAGTTATTTGCCTCTATGTCAGAAGACGTAAGGACTTTATCAGCAACAGTTTCCCGTTCTTCGATCTTATCTAAGCCGTATGCCCTTCGAGTCGCCTCAATGTTATTTTTGATAAAGGGGGTTTCTTTGGTTAGCTCGTTAGGGGCAACCACTAGCTTTTGAAAAACTACCGGAATTACTGCCTGCGTCAACCCTATCAAAAGGGTGAAGGAGATTGCTCCAAAAAGAGGTGCAACTCTGCCACTTATTCCATAAAAAAGTGCCAGAAGTGCAGTCAGGCCGTAGGCAAAGACAGAGATGCGCAGAAGCGGCACCATAACGTTAGCGTCGGTAAATGCCGCACCAAACACGGGACCACTTTGGCCTGTAAGAAGATTGAAAAGCGAAAGGTAGGAATTAGCTGCGACTGTTGCTAGAAAGAGAAATAATAGGACGGCGATGTGGAGCCTTGCCTTATTGTCCGCATTTTTGGCCTTCACCAATTTTGCAAGTGGGCTACCGAGTTTTTCAATTAATCTATCAAAGCCGAATTTGCCAAGAAGTTTAGAAAGGCTAAGACTACCCCGCAGGACATAGACCACAGTACAAGTTGCGAGTGACAACAGAATAAGTATCCTGATAAGCCCCAGGCCTAGAGTGTAAACCGGCAGGGAAAATACGTAAAATGCTACGTCTTTGCCAAACAGTGGGTCGCTTTGACCAAACGGTACGGCGGCAAGGAATTTCAAAACGTCATGCCAACTGGCAGCGGCGATAAGAGCAATAAGGAGGGAAGCTAAGAGGCTTATGACAACGCCGAGTTTTCTCACCGTACGGCCATCTAAGCTTATGGGTTGACCGACTAAGGCTTCGGGAATTGTTGCCATCCAGGGAACTTTAGAGCGCACAGCTACCAGGAAATTGCCCAGAAGAAAAACTGCTGCAATAAAGCCTGCACAAAATCCTATGATCAGCTTAGCGTAGAGGGACTTCAAAAAGATTTGAGTGAACTGGACTTCGGAAAACCACCACCAGTCGGTAATTAGGGAGGATATTTTCGAGAAAAAAATGAATATAAAGAATGCTACCCCAAAGAAGGCCCAGGAAAAAAATTTTGTTGTGTTCATAAAAAAACCGACCTTTTCTGTCTTGGCCGGTTATAATTGATAATGGTTCTTAGCTTCAAGACGCAAGTTTTTGACCATTCGTCTTTGTTGCTTCCCATCACCCAAGGCGATATTAGACTGTTGTAATTGTACTAAATACCAAATTTTTTGCAAGCTTTCGCAGTAAAATCTATGTTAAGATTAATCTTTAGGGCAGTCTTATCGTATGGATATTTTCCATCTGGATTTAATTAAGCTTATTGAAACTGTTGGCTATCTTGGCTTATTTGCCATAGTGTTTGCCGAATCGGGTCTTCTTATCGGTGCTTTTTTACCTGGTGACAGCCTTTTGTTTACCGCCGGTTTTTTAGCCTCACAGGGTCTCTTTGAAATAAGATTTCTTACCCCTTTGCTTTTTTTGGCAGCTGTTTTGGGGGATAGCGTCGGTTATGCCTTCGGCCATAAAGTAGGCAGGAGGTTTTTTAATAAGGAGGAGTCAATTTTTTTCCACAAAAAACATCTCATGAGGGCTGAGCAATTTTACGAAAAGCACGGAGGCAAAACTGTAACCATCGCTCGCTTTCTGCCCGTTATAAGAACTTTTGCACCCATTGTAGCCGGAATAGGAAATATGCCTTACTCGAAATTTCTTTTCTATAATGTGCTCGGAGCCCTCCTATGGGCGGTTGCCCTTCCTCTTGCGGGCTTCTATCTCGGTAGCCTAATACCAAATGCCGACCGCTATCTTCTGCCAATCGTGCTGGTTATTATTATTGCTTCAGCAATGCCGACCGTTATCCATATTGCAAGAGAGAAAGAGGATCGCAAAGAGATCATCGAAGGCCTCAAAAAAATCAGGGTAAGCTTTTCCAAGAAACAACTAAATCATAATCCACATACTTTGGATAAGGACTGATTTCTGCATAACGAACTAATGACCAGTTAAGAGTTGATTCTGAACCCAAAAAGTTCTCCAACTTCACTAAAGTTTTGTCGGACAGGTAACCCTTCGGCAAGCTCAGGATCTTCGACATCGTCTACAAACCGGCACACTTCGACTCGCATAATTTGCTCAGTGTTGGCATGAGAGTTGAAGTTCGTGTGTGTTAAGTTTAGTTGCCTCGACGGAGTTTACACTGATAATTAGTTTGTCGAGGGAGAAGTGATTCCCAGCCCATATAACCTATAGTTGAGCAAAGCTATTGCATTTGGTATAATATCGGGGCTATTGATTCATTAAATAATTAATAAAAGAATTATATATTTACTCCACTAAAAATAACCTTCTTTTTAGCAAAGAGTAAAGCTACCTTTTTTAATCTGCCAAGAAAAGATAAGTTGGGTATTAGTTGCTACCCAATCGTTCATTGTCGTAAAAATGTTAAAAGAAAAATTATGAAAGCTTTAATTATCGCAGCCGGTGACGGCACCAGAATGCAGCCAGTAACCAGAGGCCGACACAAGTCGCTCATGGATTTGCTTGGTCTCAGGATAATGGAAAGAGTAATTTTGGGAGCAAAAGAAGCTGGAATCACCGAGTTTGTAATAGTGACTGGCTATCGAGGTAAAGAACTGCAAAACGTTATAGGTAGCGGATCAAAATACAAAGTTTCTATAGAATATATTCAAAATGATGATTGGGAAAAAGCGAACGGAATTTCAGCTTTGAAAGCCAAAAAATGTTTCAGCGAGAACTTCGTACTCCTAATGAGTGATCATGTTTTTGACTACCGTACCCTAAAAAGACTAATAAGATTGAAGCTGCAAGACGCAGAATGTGCCCTGGCTATTGACAGAAACCTTGATTCTGCGCTGGATATTTCTGATACCACAAAAGTTGTCATTAAAGCAGGAAGAGTGCTGGAAATCGGTAAACATTTAGAAACTTATAACGCTTTTGATTGTGGGATGTTCTTGTGTTCCCCAAGAATTTTCGAAGTTCTTAAAAAAACAACTTCAAGAGGCAAAAACTCTTTAACAAACGGAATTAACATTTTTGTTAAAGAAGGAAAACTGCGGGCTTTTGACATTAAGGGTAATCTTTGGTCAGACTGCGATACTTATGCGGATATTAAATTCGCTGAAAAAAAGTTATTGAAAAATTTATCAAAACCAGCGGATGGTATTGTGTCTAAAAAGTTCAATAGAAAAATCTCTGCGTTTATTACCAGTTTTTTGATTAAAACGCCCATTACTCCAAATATGATTTCTTTTTCTATTCCGGTTTTGGCTATTTTCGCGTTTTTTATACTGTCGCGAGGAACTCAAATGTCATTTATCGTAGGAGGTATATTGATTCAATTTTTATCTATTATTGACGGATGTGACGGCGAAATTTCCAGGTTGAAATTCCAAAAATCTGTTTTTGGTGCCTGGCTCGATCCTATTTTGGACAGGTACGTTGATATGCTTTTGATTGCAGGAATGGCCTATGGTTATTGGAACAGAACAGGAAGCGATCTAATTTTATTCATGGCAATTATGGTAATTTTTGCAGATGTTTTGCAAGACTATATGTCTGCAAAGTTTTTCACTCTTACCGGTAGAAAACTTAAAGCATCATTGGACTTTCCATTCAAGAGGGACCTTAGAATGTTAATTTTGGCCATTGGGGCAATTACTGGCCAAGTTTTAGTTTCATTTTTAGTCTTTGCTGTTTTGGTAAATCTAAAAGTAATATTAAAGATTGTTAACGTTAAGAGATTTAGTGAGGCAGGGAGTATACCCTTAAAATTATCTTCTAAGGTTTAATGTAGTTGTTCTTACAAAGGTAATAAGTATTTTTAGCGTACGAATTAACGACCAGTTAAAAACTGATTCTGAACCCAAAAAGTTCTAGCTTCACTTGCTTAATGTAAATATTGCTTCGTAAACTGGGTGCACTTATCGTTTACGCAAGTTTAGCCAATGTAATTATTCTTATTTATTTTTCCCACGCCACTCCTCAAGAAATTCCTGAGCTTTGGGCGTTAGAGAGCCACTTCCTCTTGTGAAATATTCGGACCTTATTCTTCTGGATAGCGAATGTGAACCCTGACTAAACGCTTCGCGAAAAGCTTTTTCTACCTGATTATCAATAAGTGTAATTCCTTCTTCGTCTAAATCGTCGTGTAATTTAATCTTTTTTGTAATTAAATTCCATAATCTTGCTAATCCGCTGTCTTTTTCCGGTTTGGCATCTTTATTTAAAAAATCGGGAAGTGGAGTGGTTTCGGTTGTGTCGAGACCGACATCGTCAAGTGGAACTTGTTGTTCTTTTGCTTCGTCCATTTGTTTGTTATTTTATCTCTTAAAAGATTTTGTGCCAAGCTTTCCTATATAATTTTCTCATGCTAGTTAGGTTTTTGATGTTAATTGTTTTGGTTGTTTTTGTAATTGGTGCCAATGCTTTTGCATACCCAATTCCGAATAAAAAGACAAAAAGTGAATACAAACCAACATATGGTGTTTCTTACAGTTTCGAGCAAGCCGGATGGTATGGGTTGGATGCCCGGGCCGATTTTGTAAAGCTACTTGTTGAAGTTAACCCTGATTGGGTCAGACTCCCCTTTTTCTGGGATCAGATGGTGGACTCAAATGGGGATCTTAGGATTGATGATTTAAAGTTTGCAATAGAAGAAGCTAACATGCGGAATATCAAAGTTGTCATTGCACTTGGTGCAAAGACCCCTTATTACCCAGAGACTCATTTTCCTGCCGAAATTAGCCGGCAAATTAAATTTGGAGAGAGACTGACACCGGATCATCCTGTTGCTGCAAAACTTCTCGATGTCGATAGAAAGCTGGTTGAAGAACTTTCCAAATATTCAAATATCTCTCATTGGCAGGTTGAAAATGAGCCACTATTAGGAGACCCGAGAGGTGTTTCTGTTTCTGTTGATTTGGTTAAAAAGGAGGTAGATGTCGTAAGAGTTGCTGATTCAGCGAGACGTCCGATAATTGTTAATCATCCGGCAGGTTGGTATTTTGACAGAAAATGGCAGGACCTTCTTTCGATTTTAGAACCTGGGGACGTGTATTCGACCAACGCATATTTTAAAACAAAGGGGTCTCATTTGATTGCAACGAAAATATTGGGAATCGAAGTTAAAATCCCATGGCCTGAGTTTTTAACATGGCCTGTTCAATCCTGGCCGCTTTTCTCTCCTCCGTATGAATCTTTTAAGGTAAAAGCCGCCGAAAAAGGTGCCCACTTTTGGATTATGGAGATGCAGGCCGAACCTTATATAAGGGAGACAAGCGATGCGCAAAAAAATAAATTTGAATTTGATGCGAGTGATATTGAAAAAGGTAATAAATTCCTTAAATCATTTGGAGTTGAGTCGATCGGTTTGTGGGGTGCGCATTTTTGGCAATTCAGGCAAAAGAATAGTGATTTATCCTGGGTAGAAGCTGTCAAATCCGTTACAGATTAATAGACGTACAATTTGTACGATTGCGACATCTCTATTTTTTCTATCTGGTTTGAGTTGTTAATGCTAAATCCGATAATCTGTTCGTTTTTGGTTGAGACACCCAGAAAATATCCGTTAAACTTAGCGTTGCTCTTCTTTACATTTGTCACTTCAGGAGAGTTTTGGTTAAATTCAAAAGGAACACCGTTATTTATATATCCCATTTGTGTTGCAGTTTCTTCCGGTGATAAACTTCCACAACAATCAGTCGACATAAGCGTTACTTCGACACTCGGGGTTTTCATATAATTGGTAAGAGATATGTAATTTTTTGCGTTGATTTGATTTCTAATTACAGTTTCTAACTGGGCTTTGTTTAAATTTGGCGGAGAAGGAGCGGCTGAAGGAGATGAGGACAGGTCTTTGGGGCTTGATGAAGGGAAAACGGATACTTCCCTGTCAAATTTTTCCGTATTTTGGTTATCGTATAACAGTGCCTTACTTTTGGAAAAGAAAAAACCGAGAGTGGTGACAGTTATTATTATGATGGTCAACAAGATTACAGTAAGTTTGTTCATTTAAGATCAGTGTTTTCAAAATTACTATATTTTAAAATTGTAGCTTAAGTCAAAGTCGTTTAAAATACTCCTGTGTATGAGCTTTAAACAAAAGGTTGCTGTTGTTACAGGGTCTGCTAAGGGACTTGGAAAAGCCCTTGCCCTTTCGCTTTCGCGGGATAAGTTTACTGTTGTTGTCCAATATAATAAAAGTAAAAACGAGGCGGAAGCTGTACTTTCGCAGATAAAAGTAAGCTCCCCTAATTCTATAGTTGTTTGCGGTGATTTAACCGATGAAGACTCGGTACATGAAATATTTACAAAGATTCTTAATAAATTTGGAACTGTTGATCTTCTGGTAAACAACGTTGGCAATTTTATTTATAAAAAATTTTCCGATACTTCAAATAGAGAATTTGTGGACGTTCTTGAATCAAATATATATTCGACTTTGTTTTGCACCAGAGCCGTTCTTCCGGTAATGAGAAAAAATAAATACGGAAACATTATTAATGTAGGTGCTGTTGGTGCGGACCTTGCGACAATTCGAGAGAAGTCGACTCCTTATTTCATAGCTAAAAATGCGCTCTATTTTCTTACTAAAATGATTGCATGGGAAGAAGCAGGAAATGGGATTCATATAAATATGATTTCTCCTGGTTCGTTGGTTGAGGATATATTTGATGCTTCCCAGTTTCCAATGGGTCGGTCTGCCGGGTACGAAGATGTCGTAAAAGTCCTGAGATTCTTGACTAGCCAGGACGCATATTATATAAATGGAGCGAACATCGAAGTTGCCGGCGCATTTATTCCGGGCCTGAGTGAAGGAAAATGAAAAATAAAATTTTATTTTTGGTTATTTTTTTAATTATCGGGTTTATTCTGTTGCAGATACCCGTTAATTTCCTTGCTGGAGCGAAAGTTAAATTCACTCTTTTTGATCTTTTTGCCCCAATTACAGGGGTGTTTCTTGGCACTCTACCCGGTTCTCTTGCTGTAGTTTCTGTTGCATTTGCAAATTTAATTCTTCATGGTTTTTCGGGACTACAGGGAGATTCAATTTTAAAACTAATTGCGACTCTGAGATTTTTGCCTTTGATTGCAGGGGTTGTTTATTTTTCTCACACAAAAACATTGGGAAGACTTGCGATTGCCATTCCTCTCCTTTCTATTCTAGTCTTTAATTTGCATCCAGTTGGCAGAAGTGTTTGGTATTTTTCCCTATTTTGGTTAATTCCTCTTATTACCTACCCTTTTAAAGACAGATTTTTACTTTTAAGAGCGTTGGGATCAACATTTTGCGCGCATGCTATTGGCGGTGCGGTTTGGATTTGGGCTTTTGGGCTTCCGGCTTCTGTCTGGCAAGGGCTTATTCCGATTGTTATTATGGAGAGAGGAATTTTTGCGCTGGGAATATCGGCGAGTTATATTATTTCAAATAATATTCTGGCTATTCTTGCCAAAAAGAAGTTTGTCTCGAAAAATTTTTCTTTCGATAAAAAGTATTTGCTTCCTCTGTTAAAATAAGTTAGTTTATAGTTCATTCATGAAATCAATTTTAAGGCTAATCGATAAGTTTTTTGTGCCGCAAGTAGCATATGCGCACTGTGATGTTCCTTGCGGGATTTATGACCCAAAGCCTGCTCAAATTGCCGCAGAAACCGTCATAAAGATGGTTGAAAAAATCCAGGCTTTTGATAATTTGAAAGCGACAGTAACCGAAAGGAACTCTTTTGTTCGAGCTGTTTGGACCAAAGAAGAGCACGCCCGTAAGTGCAAAGAAGAAATACTGATCCTGTGGACAGACTTTTTTAAGCCTGAACACCTAAAGATGTTTCCTAAACTCCATGATATTTTCTGGAAAGCAGCAAAACTTTGTTCTAAGAATAAGCAGGAAGTCTCAAGGGAAAGTGCGCAAGAGTTGAAAAAAGCTGTTAATGAGATAGCGGAGATATTTGCAAAAGTTGCGGCATCTCTCTAAAAAGTAATTTGAGACTTCTCCCTTTTTCCAGATTTATTGTTGAAGACAACAGCATGATCCCGGTTTTCTATCCCGGAGACCGTGTATTAACTTTCAACTGGATTGTTCCTAAAAAAGGTGACGTTGTAGTTTTTAAGAAAGTTAGCACGAATTTTGTTAAAAGGCTGATAAGAGCTAAAGATAATATATTTTTTCTTCGCGGGGATAATAAACATAATTCGAGAATTATATATAAAACTGTACTTGACCATATAATCGGAAAGGTTATTTTAAAATACTAAAGAGAAGTAATAACGGTATTTGTTTACACAACAACACTCAAGGCCCAGACCAGTCAAGCCTACCGTAACAGCCTTTTCAGTTTTAACGACCTCTTGGCAGTCGTAAATGCTTTCTGCCAGTTTCAGACAAAGAAAAGGCCTCTCTTGCGAGAAGCCCTTCCAAGTTTGCCTATCTTGCGATAAGCAAAATATTTTATAAACCTTTTAGCTGTTCTTGTCAATATACCTTAAATGTATCAAAAACTGTCAAAGTTACAGAAGTTTTTTATTTCGGAGATTTTGGAATAAATCCTTCTTTGAAATAAGAAGTGCCCCAAAACCTGTTGGTACAACCAACAGAGTAGTTAACAATCCTACAAATGGGATTAAACCCAGAACGAGGTAAATAATCATTCCGGCTGCGAGTGAAAGGAAAAGATCGTTTTCCCTCCTATCATTTGCAAGAAGCTTCTGGCCGACTGCAACAGCTACGAATAACTTTGAAATATAGAGTGCAATGAAATAGTCAACAATCAGGAAAACTGAAATCGGGATTCCGACAAGCGTGACAAGTAGAAAAATGGACGTGATAGGGATAAGAATTATGGCAAGCAAGCCAACTGCAAACATGGCAATTGGCTTTTTCCTGATATTTGCTGCGGTTGATTGAGTGAAATTAGGCATAAGTTTAACCAAGATGAAACCTATAATAAGAGCAGAAATTAAACTAATGATTGAAAACGTAAGCTTTGCTCCCGTCAATAATTTTTTCGCCTGCTTCTGCTCCTGTTTGGGTGGAAGTTGTTGAGTTACGCTTCCTTTAACCAGTGCCCCGTTTTGGATAGTTGCTTTTTTCGAAGAATAGTATTTTAGATTTCCGTTAATATTTGCGCTTGAAGTTAGTATTAAATCACCGGTACCTGCAGTTATATTTCCACCGACTGAATTTCCGAAAATTGCGGACCCTGCCCCTATCGTTGCGCCCCTACCTACTTTTCCAAAAACAGAAAGATTACCGCCTCCCGAAGTTAAACTCCCGTTGATAGTGGCTCCGTCGGTAATATTCACGTTACCGCCCAAGGCCGTTACATTCCCCTCAATTTTACCGGAAATTGTAACATCACCACCAGCCACTCTAAGATCTTTTAATATATTCCCCCTGATATTAACCGTTCCTCCTGCTATAAATAGATCACCGTTAATTGTTCCGTCAATAAAGGTATTTGATCCCATAATGTATGCGTCGCCATTAACCGTCCCTGAAATATTTACTTTCTCGCCCCAGGCAAAATAATCCTGATCGAGTGTTTTTTCGCGGGCAAGTTGGACATTCTCGCCCTTTTCCAGAGTTTGCGCGGAAACAGGGTTTAAAGTTACGAAGAACAGAATTAGAAATAAAAGCAAAAGTAAATATTTTTTCATCTGTTTTATTTTAATATTCAAGTCAAGGTTTCTTAAACTTGTTGAGAAATTTGAAGTGCCTTTCTATGTACCAGGCGGCAGCAATAACGATGATTACTACAATAAGAATATCGAATTTACGGAAATAGCTTTCCAGTTTTACCCAGTTTTCACCCATATAGTAACCTATTAAGGTTAAAAGTGTTGACCATATGAAGCACCCGACAACTGTGTAGAGAGTAAATTTTTTCAAGTCCATTTTAAAAAGCCCTGCAGGAAGCGAAATAATAGTTCTGATTCCGGGAAGAAGCCGTGAAATAAATATTATTTTATCGCCGTATTTGGCAAACCATTTGTTTGCTCTTTGGTAATCTTGATGGGAAATAAGTACGAACTTGCCATATTTTTTAATTAGATTTTCCAGAACGGTTTCTTCCAGAAGGTAGCCAATAAAATAGGCTGCATATGAACCGGCAAGATTGGCCAATGTTCCGGTTAAAATTACCAACCAAAGAGAAAGCTGACCTTTTGAGGCGAGAAAGCCTGAAAAGGGCATAGTTATTTCGGAAGGAATCGGGATGAGCGCAGATTCCAGAGCCATAAGAATGAAGATTCCTAAGTACGTGGTGGATTCTATGAAGGCAATTATGTAATGGCCAAAGAGCTCAAGCATTAAAAATTATCCTAGCACTTTTCCGGTTTATTCGTCTATTCTTGTTAAGTCAGAAGTGAAGTGTGAAGTTATCGGGCTGAAAATAATTACTTTGACTAAATCAAAGGCTCTTGTTGCTTATTGCGAGACCTTCCAAAACCGGAATAGGTTTTGGAAATTTAAAAGAACGGTTGAGCTTTGTGTAAATCAAGTCAAGCAGCTGGTTTGGGTTCGTTATTAGATCTATTTCGACCCAGGAATGAAATTTGCCTTTATCGGTTAATGTTCTTTTTTCGGAATCAAAGAGTTCATCATCCAGCCAGAAAAAATCTTTCTCCCAGTTTATTGCTTCGGTTTTATCAATTCTGTAATCGGTTGGATTGATTTTTTTAATCAAAGGTATTAACTCTTTTGGAATAAACTTGGACAGGTAGCTCACAGTGTAGATGCTGTCACCCTTGCAGCGGGAAGTTAACCAAAAAACAGAATAGTTTTTTGTTATGTAAGTGAGCATTTCCTCTAAATGGGCGGCAGGCATTCCTCCCTTGGTCAAAATTACCCCATCAATATCAAGGTAAATTATTTTTTTCGAAATATGCATTTAGTTTTATCAGCTAACAAATGTTAATGCTACACCTTTTTTGTTCGCTCTGCCGGTTCTTCCTATCCTGTGAATGTAGTCTTCATAGGTTGAAGGCATGTCAAAGTTAATAACATGGCTTACATTCTCTATATCCAGCCCGCGGGATGCTACGTCTGTTGCAAGCAAAATTCTTATTTGGTTTCTTTTAAACTGGTCCAGTATGTTCTGCCTTTGGCTCTGGCTTTTGTTTCCGTGAATAGCGCCCGCCTTAAATCCCCTATCAATCAGCTCGTTTGCAAGTTTTTGTACTCCCCATTTAGTGCGGCCAAATATTAAGACCTTATCAAACCCATCTGTTATTAACAGGTCGTGCAGCTTGTTTATTTTCTGCCCGCTATGCGCTACTTTAACAATATCATGATTAACGTTTTCTGCGGTATCCTGTTTCTTAACAGATATTGTTACGGCTTCTTTAACAAAAGCTTCAAGAACCTCCCTTACTTTTCCGTCAATTGTAGCTGAAAAAAACAATGACTGACGTTTTTGAGGCAGGAGGGATATAAAATATTTGATATCACCGATAAAGCCGATGTCCACCATCCGGTCTGCTTCGTCCAACACTACGTTTTCGAACTGTGACAGGTTTAATGCCTGTTGCTGAATAAGATCCTTTATTCTGCCGGGAGTACCGATAACAAAACTTGGCCTTCCCCTTAAATCCCCTTTTTGTTTCCACATACTCGTACCGCCAATGCAAAGGGTTGAATAGATATTAAGGTTTTTTGAAAATTCGCGCAGTTCTTCTTCGATTTGAAGAGCAAGCTCTCTAGTCGGGGTTACAATGAGCACCCTCTGCAGGCTGTCCTTTATAACTTTGTCAAGAAGAGGTATAAGGAAAGCTCCGGTTTTACCGGTACCCGTGTTTGCTATTCCAATAACATCTAGGCCCGAAAGTATCTGCGGAATTGCCTGGTCCTGGATGGGTGTTGGGATTTTGTAGCCTTTTAGCGCAATATTGTCTTTTAGCTGGGTTGAAATTGGAAAATCCGAGAAATTATGTTTTGTGACATAGTCACTACTTTGTTCCACCATGTCCCTACTCTTGTTTTGAATAGATTGGATGGCTCTAACAATTTCGGAATTATTTCCCTCATTCCTAGAGCCTCTTTTCATAAAATTTCTTTTTGGTACGAAATTACTTTTTACAAATCTTCTTTGCATAGTTTTGTTTAAAATATTTAAATATTTTGGAGATAGCCTACTTAAATTGGAAGTAAAATGTGAGAAGGAGAAGCTTTCTTCTGTTCAGACAATAAATCAATTAAGCAGATTTTATCTCATCTGCATTTGTCAGCATAGCACTATCGGCATTTAATGTCAATGAACTATAGGGCTAGCTCGTTTTTGGCATTTATCTGAGTGAGCATTCAGTCACTTTTACAAACATTTCCTACGGCTTCGCGGATTCTTCTTGTGGAATTCCTTGCAGAATCGGTGGGACTAACTTTTAAGGGTTCTGAAAACTCTATTGTTAGCTTTCCTTTTTCATCACGATAAATTCCAGTCGGCAGAACAGTAACCTCCCGGCCGGCAGATTTACAAAGCATTCCTATCCCACCATAAAATTCCAGTAACTTTCCGTCACGTCCGAAATTACCTTCGGGGAATACTCCTACAGTCCTATGATGTGCCTCTCTTAAATATTTTCTGGCTGCAATCAGGGCAATAGCCCTTTCTCTTCTTAGTTTTTCGGGATCAAGGTAGTTAATAGGAACAGGTATAAAATCATACGAATTGTGTATGCTTTTAAGCACTCTATTTACGACCGGATATAAAATCTCACTTTGAAATACTTGCCGAGGCACTCTGGAAAGAAGGTTTTTAGCAGCCATCCAACTGATATCACCAGGTAAACGGTGTTCTTCTCTGCTCCGGGAGAAAATATGTGTTATTTGTACAACTCCGACGACGAGTTCATACACACCGGGATGATTGCAGGCAATAATTACAGGATTATGATCCTGCGGTATATTCTCTTGTCCCAAGATTACCGGAAGTTCAAATTTTTTCGAAAGGTGCTTGCAGTCTTTTGAAAAAGTTCTTTTTCTGCCATCGAGAACAGCAGCAGCAATATTTACAAGAATCGATGGCTCTTTAGTCACAAATTGCAACACGTTTCGTCCAACTCTTTCCATGGTGGAGAATTATATCTAAAATTGTTTTAGTTGTCTAACTATAGGCTTATAGTGATTTACAACTGATAGGTATATCAAGTTTTCTACAATCAGCTTCGTATTTTTGTTAGAATATTAGCATTGCGGGATCGTCTAATGGTAGGACAGCAGCCTTTGGAGCTGTTTATCTAGGTTCGAATCCTAGTCCCGCAGCAAACGATTTGGTTATTGTAATAACCTAAATTGTTTGCTGGGATTGCTGCTTCAACCTACTAAGGTTCGCTTTTGCTTTAGCAAAACTCGAGAAGTTAGATCCTAGTCCCGCAGCGCAAATTCAAGGCTATTTCAATAAACTTGGTTATGAGTACCAATATCGTAGAGCCACAAATCATTGTTTACAATTTTGTAAACCACACGTATGTCCCCAGTAATTGAAAAGGCACGATAAGTGCTGAGTTTCCCTGTTAATTTATGATCTTTAAGCACGGAGTCATTTGGATTTTCTATGAATAGATTAAGTCTCGCCTGGAATCGGACAGCTAATTGCGGATTTGAAGAGATTCTTTTCTTGAAGTTTTTGTAGAATTGTCTATGATACTTTATCCGCATTCAATTGAGACATAAGTTCATCTACGTTCTTTGCGGAACGAATATTTTTACCTTTTTCAAAATCCAGTGTTGCTTTTAAATAACGCTTTTCGGATTTTTCAGAAAGTCTGACAGATTCCTGAATGGAAACTTCTATTTTATTTGCGGCGAATTTCGACAAAAAAACCCTTACTACCTCCTGTAATGAAGAGAAGCCTTGAGCTTGTGCGGCTTGCTCTGCTTCATTTTTGAGCTGTCGATTTATAGGAATCTGTAACACAGTTCTTTGCATGTGTGATAATTGTAATGTTTTAATAATATTAATGCAAATACTAATTGTAGTCCGGAATATAAAACTGTTCTTGATTTATTCTATAATTGGATTAAATAGCGTCTAGTCCCGCAGCTCAAAATCAATTTCAAATAAATTACAATATTGACATACAAACTTCACAAATTAATAATAGTTGCTGATGAAGAAAAGTGACCTTCAGGAAATTGGTTTAATAATAGAAGAAAAACTTGAACCTATTAAGAAAGTACTTGACGAGCACACAGATAAGCTAGATGGTTTGACGTTGGATATGATCACTGTTCAGAAGAAAACAGATGCGTTGCCAGATTTACATAGCATGATCAAAGACACCAGGGAAAAAGTAAACGAACACGAGGATAGACTTGACAATCTGGAAACTTCAGTATAAATTCTCAGTCCAATATCATCCTGCGTATACAACCTGAGCCAGCTCTCTAAAAATGGCCACTCCGAAGGGCTACTTGAAGTGTTTAAAGGCAATTTTTTGCCCGCAATAACTGTATTCAAACTACTTGAAATTTCAAACATGTAATTGAATTGTTCCCTATTCGGATTTTTTCTTTTTTCCCTTCCACCAGATAAAACCGGCTGCTGTAAGAAGAACCAATCCAAATATTCTGTGGGCCATGTGATTCGTTCCCAGTCCGATTGCTTCGTGATTTAAGGGAAGTGGCGCCACATGGTCAATTAAAAAATAAAGTCCAAGAACAACCAGAATAACTACTAAGATTTGTTTAGATTGCATATTTTTTATATTCACCTTCTTTCTATTTCTGTATTTGATATTAAAACATAACTGCGGGGATATTAAGTGCCGTTCGTACTACCTTCTCTTATCAATCTAAAGAAAGTAATAGTTTTGTCAATTAAAATAGTAGTAGTTAGTAGCCAAAATCCCGCTATGTAGCCTGCTAAAATATCGCTTGCATGGTGTACTCCCAAGTAGACCCTGCTCAAACCGATTAAAAAAATAAGAATTGATGCAATAACCAGCATAAAAACACTGAGTTTTTTGTTTTTCGTAAAGTGATAAACGAAGTACGAAATTGCCCCATAAAACAGCAGGGAATTTAATGCGTGACCGGAAGGATAGCTGTAAGAACTTTCCGTTGTCAGCGCAAAAATACCCGGTCTTGGAACTTTGTAAAGTAACTTTAAAGTGGTGGTTGCTGCAACTCCCATCAAGAGCATGATTGCAAAAATAACCGTTTCCCTTCTATGTTTTCTAATTGTTAAAAAAATCACAATTATGACAGATGTAAAAATTATTACTTCGCTTCCTAAATAACTAAGAAAAAGCATAACTGCGGTTATATTTTCCCTACGCATTGAATATATCAGGTTAAAAAAAGCGTTATCGATCTGGCTTGCTTGCCTCGCGAGAACGGCATTCGTAATGTATATGTATAAAAATAATGAAGTTGCGCTTGTTACTATTCCTAATATTACTTCAACAAAGATTAGGGAGCTAACTTCTTTTTTTGTGAAAGCACCTCTTAGAATACTTTTTATTGTTATCACCCTTTAATTATAATGAGTATTAATATTTCTGTTAATATAAAACTGTGGAAAAAATCGTTAAAAATGAAATTAAGAGTATTGGTTATGCAATTTCCGGAATTATTATTGCTTTTAAAACCCAAAGTAATTTTAGGATCCAGTTTGTAATCGGGGTTTTAGCCCTACTGCTTGCTTTTGTTGTTAATTTCAGCCGTATTGAATGGCTTGTGCTCCTAGTTTCTATTTGTCTGGTTTTATCAGCAGAACTTATAAATACTGTTGTTGAGCATCTTGTTGATATTTCGTTTACAACTTACGACCCTAAAGCAAAAATAGTAAAAGATCTTTCGGCCGGAATTGTTCTTTTGGTATCCATTATTGTTTTTGTAATAGGTCTTATACTGTTTATTCCTCACTTATTATCTATTTATTAAAATTAAGTGCATGGGGTTTTCCATAGGCGAATATAAAGTTATAGTGGAATAAGGTATGGCAGACAATATAAAAATATTGGAAGCAAAAATAAAGGACCTTGAGGGTGCGCGCGATCAGCTGAGTAGTGGATGGCTGCAGACGGAAAGAGAGAAGTTAAGAATCGTTGCTTCTATTAATAATCTGCTGCTTGGTTATGCGATGTGTGACGATGTTTTAAACATAATCTATAAAAATCCTATCCTGGAAAAGTTACTCGGTAAGAGCGTAGAAGGCGACTGGACGGTAAATGAATTCCATAAGCGGCTTTCGGGTTTTGACCTTGTCGGCTCTTGCCAGCAGGTGTTGAAATCAAAGCAGGGATTTGTCGGCAGGAACATCCCTTACGAGGGTAAAAATATAAATATATACCTTTCACCAATTTTGATCCTGAAAGACAGTCTGACCTGTTTTGGAGCAACCATAATTATAGAGGAATCTATGTCGGCAAGCTCGGATTCCGAAAGCCTTGGAGACCAGCTTATTGCTATTTACGGTTCACGAATACAAAGGGAAATATTGAACCTGATCGCACTGAGCAAAAAAGCGACAAATACGGAAATTTCAACGGATGATGCCCTTCTTCTCGTTTCTCAAAACGAAAAATATTTAGATATCCTTTTAAAAGACATACGAGATCTGGTTGGTGGATCCGAACAGCTGATAAAGATGGTAGTAAAAAAAGAGGTTTTCGATTTAAGTGAACTTGTGCAAAACGGTATGAAAAAATTTGCGGTAATTGCTGATGAAAAGTCTTTAAAGATTGAGTTTGAAAATTTGGAGCAGGGGTTTTTGAAAGCCCATGCCGATCCGTCGGTTGTGACTGCTGTATTGGATAATTATTTGCAAAACGCAATTCAATATACAGATAAAGGAGTGATAAAGGTTTCGATTGAAGAGAAAAAGGGATTTTTAAAAGTAAGTGTTTCGGACAGTGGTTGCGGTATAGCCGAAGAAAACGTCCAGTTACTTTTTAAAAAGACGCCAAAGATTGACAGTAAATATGGTGTCGGTCTCTACCATTCAAAATTGCTAACGGAAATTATGGGGGGCGAGGCTTATTTGGAATATACCGAACTTGGGAAAGGGAGCTCTTTTGCTTTTACGGTCCCTGTCGCAACAGGAATCAATTCTGCTGAGGTGGCTCCTCTTGCTTAAAGGGGTTGGTATCTTCTCCTAATGCTTTCTTGATGTACTCAAGAAGGTCTCCCGGGGTGATATCCGATTTTACAAGATTATCTTTGACACCCAAATCTTTTGCCATATTTATAACCGGGTCGTGCGTAAGGTTAGTTAATAGGACAATAGGCCCGTTCTGGACATTTGGCGGTTCGTTTTTTAACGCACGAAGCACATCGAGCCCGTCCATTTTAGGCATCATGACATCAAGAAAAATGATATCGTATCCTCCTATTTTTATTTTCGAGAGTCCGTCTTCGCCATCGATTGCGGTATCGAGTTCATAACCGGAACTTTTTAGAAATTCTTCATACAGTTCACGCGTGAACTTGTCGTCTTCTACAAGGAGAATCCTTTTTGCCATCAATATGATTTAACTAGTTTTTATGGCTATTTGTCAATTTAAATATAGTTTTGTCTTTTCCAGCTCTTTAGTATTTTCTGTTTCTTTAGGGGCACTTTTGGCTAAATCCTGCGCAACTTGTGAACCAACGATTGGCAATGTAAAGCTAAATGTTGTGCCCTTACCTGTTCCGGGACTTGATGCTTTGATTGTACCTTTGTGAAGTTCGACCAGCGACTTGGAAATAAACAGGCCCAGACCGGTTCCGCCGGATTCGGCAATGGCAACGTAGGAATTTTCAAGACGTCCAAATTTGGTAAAAAGTTTGGCCAGGTTTTCTGAGGAAATTCCGACACCGGTGTCGGTAACCGAAATTGTTATATAGGGGTCTTGAGCAGTAAAGTTCACGGATATTGTTCCACCTGCCTTTGTAAATTTAAGTGAATTTCCAATCAGGTTTAAAAGTACTTCATGTATCTTGTCTTTGTCGCAAAGAACCTTCGGAACGTTCTTCTGGACTATTACTACGTCGATGTTTTTTTCGTTGGCTTTTGTAAGGATTTCATCGTAGACTTCACGGGAAAGTACAACCAAATCTGTTTCGGCAAGCCTCAGGGCAATTCTCCCTCCCTCGATTCTGGAAATATTTAGCATATCGTTAACCATGTTGATCAGGCGTTCTACGGAAATATACGCACGGTTCAGATACCTCTGCATGTCGGGGGAAAGTTCTTTGTAATGCTGGTTTAGGGCAACCCACAAATAACTTTTAATCGCAGTCATTGGGGTGCGAAGTTCGTGAGAAGCAACCGAGACGAAGTCATCTTTTAATTTATCAAGCTCCTTAAGCCTTTCGTTTGCCGATTCCAGCTGTTTTTCTGTTTCCGAAAGGGATGTATAAAGTTTGGCGTTTTCTACGGCTAACCCTACGACGTCAGTAAACCCCTGAATAAGGTCTCTTTCCGCCTCAGAGACTTCTTTTTCATCTTTAACCATGCTAAAGATTAAAAATCCAATTGCTTTACCTTTAGATATAACCGGAAACACCATACTCGTTTTAATACCTACTACTTTTTGAACCTGGGCAGCCTCTTCTCTTGTATAGGCGGGTTGTAATATATCGAACCAATCGTGGGTTGTAAAAACCTGCACGTCTCTTACCGATTTTGCACAAATATTGTTAGGTTCAGTTATCGGAATATCTATTTCATGGAAAGGAACCGGAGTAACTGCCAGGGCTTTTTTTGCTTCTTCTGTTTGAGAAATTGAAATTCTCTTAAGGACTTTTTTTTCTTCATCAAGAAGGGATAATACTACTATCCTGTATCCAAGTTTTAGGTCTCCAAGTTCAGTAAGAACGCTGTCCACAATTTTTTGAACAACTTCATTAAAATCAAGGGTATTTAAAATAATCTTTTGCAGTCGCCAGAGAGCTGCTATTGTTCCCTGGGATTGGGGTGTTGTTCTAAAGAGCATAGGCAGGCATTTTAAATAGATTACTCCATTACCAGGTGGCCGTTTCCGTTTTCACCCGACGGCTTAGCGGTCCTTATTACTTCTTCATCATCGAGGTCCGAGTTTTTTATATTAGCCTGCCGCAAAAGTTCTCTTGCAAGCTCGTCGGAATATTCGATCTGTGTTCCATATTCTTTATTAATTCTGTCTAACGTTGCTATTACATTATACTTTCCGCTTAGTGTTCCAATATTGAATTTGTGTTCCCTGCCCACCCTGAAGGGCGAGACTGCGCTATAAACTACTCCCGCAATATCTTTTCTTCCCATTTGTAGCGCCTTGTAAATTGCAGCAGTATGTATGCCGGACATATTTGTGAAAACTACTTCACCTGCTAGCGGTTGATTTGCTGGAATTGGAACATTAAATGATTTAGATGTTAGCTCAATTGCCGGGACAGCGTAGCCAAGGTCGTACCTGTCAATATTTCTTCTGTCTAAATCGCTTAAAAGGCCTTCCATTGGTGTATTGCCCGCCCGTTCACCGACTCCAAGCCATGTTGCATGCACTATTACGTCTGGAACAGCTTTAATCGCTGCAATGCTATTTGCTACAGAATTTCTGGTGTCGTCATGACCATGGAAATGAATAGGGAGACTGGCTGCTCCGTTTATTTCACGCCTGATCCATTCCATTTGAAGCTTTACCCCGACTGGATCGGCATAGCCAACAGTATCTGCAACACAAAGTTCGGTGGCGCCTCCTTCAATACCTGCTTCAAAGATTTTTTTCAAAAAAGTCGGCCTGGTCCTTGTTGTATCTTCCGTAGCACAAATAACTTTTTGTCCGGCATTTTTTAACCTAGTCGAAAACCTGAACATATCCTCGACAATTTGGTCTTCGTTCCAATCCTCTGCAATAAGCCTTAAATCGCTGGTTCCCCTAAACAGGATTACCGAAAGGGGTACGCCTGCCTCTTCAGAAAATTGCATCGTGGCTACCACGTCATCCTCAATGGTTCTTGCGAGTACAACAATGTCAATATCCGGGTAAGTTTCGTGGATGTACTTTGCACACTCAATGCCTTCTCTGTAGTATTTACCCCTGGTTCCAGGCATACAAATATCTATGGCATCAATCCCTGCTTTTGCATTTAAGTCAATGATCCCCTTTTGATCTTTAATTGAAGGCTGTTTAATTTTAGGTTTCTGCCTGCCGTCCCTTAGTGTTGTGTCGAGTATCCTAAAATTGGCATTCCGCACAATTTCTGAGCCTTCGTGGTCCCAGTCATGAATCATTACTTCGGGGGTTCTTATTACTTCGGGTTTTTGTTCTATTGTCATTTTAGACAGCCTTCCTGACAATGTCCGTGATTTTGTCGCCTATTTTGCGTACCAAAAGCGAGGCACCTTTTTGTGGATGCCTACTACTATAATTTTCGTCTATTTTCCGCATAAATTCAAATACCATGGGAGTAATATCAAAATCGTTTGGGTGGGCTCTTGATGCATACGTCGCTCCTTCGAGATGAATTATCGGCAAATCAGACTTTATTCCCTGCCTAACGACTGCTTCAACACTTGTTGAACCCAGCCTGTGGACGTACCATCCAGGTTTTTCCCACGCAAATGCGGGTCTTATTTGAGGATGAGAACTTTTCATAGGAATTTGTTCCCCTTGGGAATCCCTGGCAATGAAGTCAAATGGAAGTCTTCTTTTTGCAACCACGTAACTACCTGCATCTTCAAGCTGAAACGCGGGCATTTCCCCTTTGTCGTTAAAAGAAGAGATCGCCGTTATTGCGTAGGGGTTTTCTAGATATGCAATGTCACTTATATCTTCAAAATCCGGGTCGTGCCACCAAATCTGACTAAACGTAGGAACAGACAAATGTTGTGCATGGGGTTTTTTAGATTTTTCCCAATCTTCGGGATATGTAACTAATAACGGGTGAACCGAAGGGTGAGGATCCAAAATAGGCAGGATTATATGATAAACGCCAATTCTCCAGGATTTCTCCATTTGGTCCCTCGTAAAATGTTTTCTCTGTGAAGGGTGAATGACACCAATGTCAACAAACGGAAGTGTGTATTTAGGAGGCGCAAATAACGGAATTTTATCTGAATCACTTCGATCTGGCTTAGCGTCCTTAAAAACTTGTGACCTGTCCGGATGAGATTTCATTCGCGGGTCACGAAGCGCTACAGATATTCCGTAAACACCCGCACCGTGTGCAATGAAACTCTGATAGTCGTCAATTCTTCTTCCAATTTCCAGGTGATGTTCGTTGTTTCTGATATCGAACACAGGTACAGTGGCTTCCGCCTCTTCAGTTGAAACGGTAAATTTCCACGGGCCTGAATCAGGTCTTACAATTTTGTAAGTTACGGTCTCGCTTTCTTTTAAGCTATTTCTTATGTCCGAAATTTGCCGTTCTGCCCCCATAGTTGTGTATTATACTATATCCTATAATATATATGGTATAATCTTTGCTTGTATGAACGGAAAAGAAGGTCTATTGCCTCGTATTAAAGATAATATATCTGTTGGTGCGCGTACTCTAAGCGCTGCTGCCATGGTTGGCGGTTTCTCTGCGGGATTTAATCCAAGTTCCGAAGTTTCTGCCGATTCGCACACTCATGAGAGTGGAACTCATTTGTTTTTAGAAAAAAGTCCATTTGATTCAAATAGTTCACAACTAAGTGGATTTGAAGAGTTAGATTTATCTAATCTAAAACCGGATATTTCTACCGAAGATGTCGATAAAATTGCACAGACTTTATTTGTAAGTGCATACATGATTGGAGTGCTAGCTCAAGTGAGGAAAAATTTGGAAATTGCAAGGCGTGGAGAAAAAAGGTTTGGTTGGGGTGGCGCAGCTGTACAGACACTTTCCGCAGCTTACGGACTTGCCCGAATTTGGGAAGCAGACTTCGGTGATATTCAGGATGAACTTGATAAGACTGCGATTTCCGGATTTATAGCAGGCTATATCAGTACGAAGGGTGCTCTTACGCTGCGCTCAATGAGTAATGGATTACCATGGACGAAGGCAGTCGCCGAAAGTGGTTTTGGGACAGAAGCAGCCGCTGGCGTTTATGCAATCGCAAGGGTTACGGAAGTAATAAAATAAATGTCTCCAGACAGACTTAAAACAAATCCCGAAGCAGAATTAAAGCTCCATGGGAGAATTTTGTATTTAACGGAAGATCCAGCGCTTGTGCGAAGACAGCTCGACGGTGAAAACTTAACAAATGTTCCCCTCTCAGAGTTAGCAAAGGGTGTCTCGACCGATGCCATAATTCCAGCAAGACATTGCCTTTCTCTTGATAATGATTATCTAGCCGAATATTGCTTAACTGGTTGGAAAAAGGGCTTCATTAAGCCTGGTGAAATCAGAAACGGAGGTTTCGATATGATTGTGGCGGGTCCTTCTTTCGGTGAAGGTTCGGCAAGAGAGCATGCTCCAATTTCACTGAAAGCGACTGGTATCCGATACGTTGCCGGTTTTCCTTTCGAAAGTATATTTCGTAAAAATAGCGACAACCTTAATTTAATTTGTATTGATGACCCGGAAATGCTTGAAACATTTCTATCTGATAAATCAATTGATCTAAATTCTCTCCTAAAAAATTCTGACGTAATTAGCGCAGCAATTGTGAAAAGCGGCGGACTTTTGCAATTTTTGGTTAGAAAAGCAAAAGGTGAAGTCCGTATTTCCCCGATTGAAACGAAACCGAGACTCATGAATGCTGTGGAAAAAATTATTTTGAACCATCTGAAAGTAACTAATAGAAATGCACCTGAAGCTGTAAAACCTGGAGATGTAGGTTTTATTTCATCAGACTTAAGGTACTCTTATGAAATCATGACTCCGGTGGCAGAAAAAGCAGCCATGGAGGCATTTGGACCAGATTTTCCAATAGCAGATTCCAGTAGTATTGTATTCTTTGAAGACCATACTGCTCTTCTTGAACAAAGGAAAGGACAAAAGAAGGAAGAGTGGGATGAGCAGGCACGTTTTGTAGGGAAACTTCTTGCAACCCAAAGGAGACTTGCAAAAGATAGAGGAATTGAACTTCCTCCTGCAAACGCTGGTATTTGCCATAACGTAATTGCCAAAGAAAGAGCTCTTCCCGGCCAGGTTATTGTTGGAACAGATTCGCATACACCATCTCAGGGTGCTTTGGGAGCTTTTGCTTTTGGAGTTGGGGCAACAGAAATGGCAGGTGCATGGGTTAGTAACGCAGTTAGGGTAAATGTGCCAGAAGCTTGGCGATTCAAATTTACGGGAAAGCTTAATGAAGGTATTTACGGCAAAGACGTCATGCTTTATATCATTTCGAGATATGGTATTCCTCAGGGTGAAGCAGTTGAAAAAGCTTTTATATATCAGGGGGAAGGATTGGAATCGATGGATTTTGATGATCATTTTGTTCTCGCAAATATGGTCGCTGAGGCTGGTGCTATAGCCGGTTTTGTAGAACCAAATGAAGTAACCATTCGGTATTTAATGGAGAATCGTGGATTATCCAGAGACCAAGTTGAAAGACATTTTGTCAGAAGTGACCAGGATGCAACCTACGAGAAGTCATTTGATATTGATCTGTCTATAGTTCCTGAGATGATTGCAATGCCAGGAAGCCCAAGAAGAGGAGTGCCTGTTTTCGAATTAAACGGGCAAGAGTTTGACGTAGTTTACGTCGGATCGTGCACTGGTGGAAATATGAAAGACATTGAGGCCTTTCTTAGAGGGCTGGACGGAGGAAAAGTAAAAATACCTACATACCTACAGCTGAATGCATTAACCGAAAGAAAAGAAGCGGAAAAGAGGGGTTACATAAAATTTCTGTTAGAAGCTGGGGTTCAGATTCTTGAGCCGGGATGCGGGGACTGTGCCAACTTGGGTTTTGGTATAGCTGAAAAAGGCCAAAGGGTTGCTTCTAATACGAACAGGAACTATGAGAATAGGATGGGTCCACCGGATGTTTTCCTTGTAAATTCGAAACGAGCTGGTCTTATTGCGCGGTACGGTAATATTGCCGCTTAAATCTCAATATATTGACATTAATAGTTTTTTCACACTACTCTTAAGTTAGATTGGAGGTGAAAAACTTTGACTTTTTCAATTGATCTGGTCTGGTATTTTCTGAGCGGAATGTTTGCGTTCAATTCTTTGCCTCATTTAATTTCCGGAGTAATTGGGAATAAACACATGACTCCATTTGGTAAAGATTCTTCCGCGGTATTGAACGTTGGTTGGGGATTTTTAAATTTATCAGTGTCTGTTTTAGTGCTGAGTCTTGTGACTGGCAATTTACAGTTGCCCTCTTTTCCTCAGGGTATAGCAGCGTTTTTGGTTGGAGGTTTAGTTTTGTCTTTAATGGCAGCTAATATGTTTTCGAACCCCAATTACAAAATGCCCTGGTGGAAGTAGGGATTTAATAGGGTTTGTAATATTTAAGAGTTTTGCGGTGAATAGAGATTATCTAAAGCTGATTCCGGTGTCTGCTGTCGGGTCAAAAGGGATTTTAATGTCTTCGTCACTTAAAAAATACTTTTTTACTTTGTACTTGTTTACGTATTCTTTAACCTCTTCCGGATTATTTGCTATTTTTATCTTTTCTTTTATCCACCAGTCTTCGGAAAGCCAAGGTTCAAGCAGTGGGGGCGGTTCTGCGATAAGGTAGGTGATCGGTTTTTTTTGGAAAGAAACAATGTTTTTTTCCGGATGTTTTTTGGATGCGTACAGCATTGCGTATTTAATCTGGTAAGCGTAAGCGTCCGGAGCATAGGTAAAATATCCCAGTTCTTTTTCCGGCCCGCTGACAACATAGTTGGCAATTTCGTTTAACCTTGCCCAGGAATCTCTGTTATTATAAATATGAGCCCTGGATTCTGTGATAAAGTTTTGGGCAAGAACAAAATTTGTAATAAGTATCATAGACAAAATAACCAGAAACTGATTTTTAAATTTAGTTTCGTAAATACTTGCAAATGCCAAAAATACAATGGGTACAAAGGGTAAAAACTGGTGACCCTGAAGATTGCCTTTGTTTGTCAAGGTAAGCAGGAAATACCCGAAGATAAAGTAAAAGGAAGTTAAATAAAAGAGCCGGTTGGTGTTGTTTTTGATTAACGTAATTACAAAAAATATAAAAAATAGTACATAGAGCTTGTTTTGCAAACTGCTTTCCCTATTGAGAACAAAGGGTGCCCCCAAGGTCAAGAAATAATCAATCCTTTTTACGATAAACGTTATAAGATCGAAGCTATTGCCGGGTTTTTCGCCTAAGTAGGCAATAAAGTTTTTAAGCTGAAAAAAATCGTGTCTTAAGTCGAACAGGATAAAAGTTAAAAGAGGGATAAGGACCAATAAATATGCTAATAAGTGCAGTGGAGTTTTTCTTCTTGCGCAAAATACTGATACATAAATAAACGACAGGATCACGAAAGGAACGCCTGCTGCCATTTCGAACTGAATAAGCAAGCCCGCAAGCAGGACGTGAGCAGCTAAAAATATAATTTTATTTGTTTTGACATACCGCCAAAGAGTAAAAAATACAACTGGCATTATGAAAAAAGCGCCCTGCGGATGGGTATACTGTGCCGAAGAAGTTATAACGAGGGATGACAAAAGGACAACGAAAATCAGCGCAACGGATGGGGAAAATATGTGTTTTGCTATTTTATATGATACGAAAAGAAAAACAATTGTAAGCAGTACCCAAAACCATGCAACTACTACCGGATTACCATGGCCAATAATAAATGCCGGAGCGTTGATATACAGCCATAGAGGTCCGTGAAAAACACCGTAAACACCGGCCCTTTCCCCTATCAGAACAATTTTCTTTTCAATCAGGTCCTGAAGCAGTAAAAAATCCCGTGCTATGTCCGTGTGAAAATACAAATTGCCATGTAAAACATTCCATGAAGCAAAATATACGTTTAGTGCGACAATTGCCAAAAGAAGAAATTTGAATGGTTTGGAAATTTGTTTTATCGTGAAAGGTTGTTTTTTCTCCATTTAAGGAAAATTAGATTAATTGATATTAATTGTCAATACTTGCGTCAATTATTCCGTCTTTTTAGGGCATTGGTTTAAGATTGGACTTGTTGCTAGAATAGTTTTAATGGGCAGAATATTTTCTGTCCTTCTGCTTGTTGTTGCAATCGCGGGAGGCTTCTTTTTTTTAAGGTCAAATACAAGTAAGGAATTTTTCGACTCTCCGGTACCCAAAGTATTCGGTTCGGCTACGGAAAAAAAGTTTTTGGCAAATGAATGGTTCCCAAAGCAAGTTTCCCCTTCCTCCGGCGCAGCCGGCCTTAATTTGAGTGCCAAATCAGCGATTCTTGTAGACTTTGATTCGCAAAAAGTAATTTTTGCAAAAGAGCCCAATATGCGACTGCCGGCTGCATCTACCATAAAAATAATGACGGCATTGGTTGCTTTGGAAAATTCGGAGCTTGATGATGTTTTTACGGTGAGCGGGAAAGCGGCCAATGTAGGCGAAAACAGTATGGGTCTTACTCAGGGTGAGAAATTAGGCTTAAAGAAGTTACTTTACGGATTAATTTTGGTATCAGGAAACGATGCGGCTGTTACAATTGCCGAGGGTGTTTCCGGTAGCGAGGATGCATTTGTTGGCAGAATGAACCAAAAAGTTGCCGAACTGGGCTTGGTTGATTCTAAATTTGTTAATGCTTCCGGGCTTGATGAGGACGGGAAAGAACAATTTACTACGGCCTTTGACATGGCAACTATCTCGCATTATTTGTGGGAAAATTATCCAAACTTCAGGAAAATCTCTTCATCTGAACAAATATTTATTGATGCAAACTCCGGTCATAAAAGTTTCGATTTGTACAATGATACAAATTTATTAACTACTTACCCCGGTGTTCGCGGAATTAAACCGGGGTTTACGTGGGAAGCAGGACTTTGCCTTGTTACCTACGCGGAGAATGACGGCAAAAGGCTCTTAGGAGTTATTCTTGGAAGCGATGACAGGAGAGGTGAAATGAAAGAGCTACTGGACTTCGGATTTAATAGTTTTGGGATAACAATTTCTCACCCGGCCCTGGACTAGTTTGTGACTCTAGTCCCCCTTTTTTTAAATTCAAGCCGCGAGCTTTTTCTTTTTTGACCAAAAAACCGCAAGAAGAACAAACGTTGTTGCAATAGGGAGTATAAAAAAGAACCTGGGATTGCCTGCAGTTAGCAGGATAGTACTAAAAACGATCATTCGGCCCAAAACTGTTGGTATTTCGCGCAAAAGCAGAAATTCTTCTTCCTTTTGATTTTTCACTACCTTGTAAATCATGCTGAAATATGACACCAGGAAAAGCGTCATGACAAACGATGCAACAGTGGTAATCATGTATGCGCTCAATGCGCTTTCTATAAATATACGTATTACCCAAACCGTTATCAGGCCGGCAGATGCTAAGGGGATTAACATTTTGGCGCTTTTGTTGGCGTATTTACCAACTATCACCGTAAATACGGCGCCACCGAATGCCTCAAGACTTCCTATGATACCGGGGGCGTGAAGTGTACCGATAAGAAGAAATGCGAAAATCCCCCAAAACCATTCTGATTCTTCAATGATGTTATCAAATCCTTCTAACTCAAAAAGTAATTTTCGCTCGCGGATCTTTTTCCAGGCGCGTGTTATTCGAAAATTAAACGAGGTTGTTATTTCACTATTTTTGATGGATGCAAGTGGCAGGTACGATAAAATCAGACCAATCATAACAAGAGCAAATATTGGCCAAAACCCGACGAGAGGGATAAGAGCCGCGCTTATTAGCGGGCCTAAAATGCCAAACACTTTGGGGAGCGCAAAAAAATTGGCTAGATCACTTCCCATATTTTCCGCTTCTGCGTGTTTGATAAGAAGAATATTCATTGGAACCCAATAAGAAAAAGTGGCCAGTCCACCAACTGATGCAATAATCCAGAAAAGAGAAGGCATTGTCGGCAAAAAATTTAGCAAAACGAAAAAACAAATTTCGATGGGATAATAAAGTTTAAGCAAGCGTACCAGTCCCCATCTTCTTACCAGATATGGACAGACCATTAGGGTAAATAATAATCCGGCAACATGATAGGTTGCGAAAAATGCAATAGTTTTTGTTAGCGAAAACCCAAGTGTTAGCAGGAAGATCGGGATATAAACACTAACGACGGAAAGTGCCACATTGTGCAGCGTGTGCGATAAGTGAATCCGGTATATTTCCCGCTTGTTTTTAAAAGAGAGAAGTTTCATGGGAATCTTTTTAGTGCGCCTGGAGGGACTCCCTTCACTTCGTTTTTACCCATTGCAAACTCGTTCAGGGTAAACTTCTCGTCCCTCCCCATTCGGAAATGAGATTGTAATTTGTGCGCCAAGTCTCTCTAGAATGGAACACCTTTGAAGCCTATTTTAGCAGAGTATATCAGACATTTCAGCAATACCAAATTCAAGTTCCCCAGTACTCTTAAGCTATTTTTCTACTGCGACAACTTTGACTTGTGTAAGCTCAGAGAAACCAAACTTACCATGTTCTCGTCCCATACCAGAGTCTTTATACCCTCCAAATGGACTGCATGGCTGAATATAGCTTGCTGTATTAATACTTACCATTCCAGCCTCAATCTGGGATGCAATTTTTAAAGCTTTTTCTTTATCTTTTGTATAAATATATGAACCTAAGCCATACTTCGTGCCATTTGCCATTTTTACCGCCTCTTCATCGGTACGAAAAGTAATAATTGGTAAGACTGGGCCAAATACTTCTTCTTGCCAAACTTTCATGTCTTTCGTCACCTTAGTAAGGATAGTTGGTTCATAAAACGCCCCTTTAAAATTACCAGGTCTTTTTCCTCCTATTATTATTTTTGCACCCCTATCTGTTGCATCTTTAATTTGTTCTTCTAATAATTCCAACTGCCTTTTTGCCACAAGAGGCCCAATATCAGTATTTTCATCTTCGGGATTACCAACCTTTACAGATTCAACTTTTTTCCTCATTCTTTCTATAACTTCATCGAATATATCCTCATGCACAATAAGTCTTTTGAGTGCGTCACACATCTGGCCACAATTTGTAAATCTATTTCCATAGATTACTTCAATTACTGTATCTAAATCGGCATCTGGGAATACAATGCCAGGAGCAGAGCCTCCTAGTTCCATAACAGCCTTAATAAATTTCTCACCAGCAACTTGATAAAGGTGTTTCCCTACTTTCGTGCTCCCAGTGAAACTAATTAGGTTTATGTCTTGGTGTACAAGAAAATCGCCCAATGTTCCATCACCATATACTTCAGAAAATATCCCATTTGGCAAACTGGCGCTATTAATTGTTTCTTCAAGCAACTTGCCAAAAAGTGGACATTCTTCTGAAGTTTTATAGATGACAACATTTCCAGCAATTAAGTTTTGCGCAGCACCCCAAACAAAATTTGAAAGAGGAAAATTCCAAGGAGTGATAACTGCCACGACTCCAAATGGTTCGTAGAAAACTGTATGGATTATTTTGTCATCTTCGAAAACAACTTCTGGGGAGAGGTATTTTGGGGCATTAACAAGATACCAAGTAAAATAATCAATTGCATCATTCACATCCGCTTTACTCTGACTAATTGGCATCCCCATCTCCCTGGTTGCCAGTCGTGCTAATTCTTCTTTTTTCTCCGTTAATTTATCAACTACTTTTCTCAATAACTCGGTTCTTTTCCCCAATCCTAACTTCTTCCATCCTGTTTTTGCAAAGCTTGCCTTTTTTACAAATTCCACTACTTGTGTTTCGGATGTGAAATCAACTTCACCAATGACTTCATAGTTTGTGGGGTTTATTGAGGTTAACTTATTCATGTATGCAGATTATATCCAAAAAAAACAGTGATTGGAAAACTCTAAGAAAATCGCAAAAAGTCCATAGATCTGTGCGCCTGGAGGGACTCGAACCCCCAACCCCTGGTTCCGAAGACCAGTGCTCTATCCATTGAGCTACAGG
>Ga0209514_10000148_pt1 | contig 161283 bp, 181 predicted proteins | sample Subgrocontami58m_FD_187452 | JGI IMG/M metagenome (GOLD analysis project Ga0209514, IMG submission 187452) | Subsurface groundwater microbial communities from S. Glens Falls, New York, USA - GMW37 contaminated, 5.8 m (SPAdes) (version 3) | ecosystem: Environmental > Aquatic > Deep subsurface... | reverse complement strand
GCTTTCAGTAGCATAGCGTCAATGCTACGCTACTTTTTTATTTTCTAACTAGAATAAGATTTCTATTTTTCGCAATTCAGCTCGAGACCTAAAGGAGTAGAGTGTTCTTGCGACTAGAGGATATAAAAAGAGAAGTCGTTTTTCTGAACAGTCCAATCGTCAGGAACGTTGAATCCAGTATTCTCAGCTTGTTCTCCACTCGGATCCGTATACACCATCGGGTTATTCATAACATACGTATACTTATTCAACCGCTGACTGTTATACTGGTTCCCGCTAACCGGATCGCCCGAAATAAATCTGCCCAAAGAACTATCATAATACCGTGCACCATAGTAATACAACCCCGTAGAATCATCTTGCTCTTTTCCCGTATACGTATACCGTTCCTCACCACTTGCATGCAAACTAGATCCAAACGGTTCATAGTCCGATCGATACACCACCATCCCTTCAGAATCCGTCACTAACGCACTAGAACTTAAATGATCTGTATGATAATATGCTATCTCACCACCCGACTGTTTACTTAAGAGTCCACTAGGCCCATAAGCATACACCGTTATCGATTGAGGAATAGAGTCTTGGGGTTCTAAAGGGGCGAGGCGTAAACTAGGAAAGAAAGACGAGCCAACAACCAGTGCAGTTAAGGATAATCCAACCATAAGAATGAACACCCACCTCTTCATAGCAATAAAACTAAACAATACAATTTATAAAACTTATTAAAATTTAAAAGAAAAAAAAGAAAAAAATTATCGTTTTCTTCGTATTACTACTTTCTTTCTCGGTTCAGGAACCACTATCTTTTTTACAGCCCGAATAGATATATCGGGTTTAGCTAACATTAACACTGCTTTCAAAGCAACAATAGCCGTAGCAGGAACCACAAAAGCAAGCATATAAGAAAACACACCATCTAAGAGTAATCCAACGCCACTAACCAATCCTAAGGTCTTACCAACACTACCAACTCCTGCAGCAATAATCAAAACAACCGAATAAAGTAAAAAGTCTTTAACTTGATTATCTGCAACATTTAATAGTCCAACAAGTAGTCCAAAGATAACTAAGAATGAGGTTAATACAAGTACAGCACTCTCACTAATATACAAAGAAGCTATACCTAATACAACGGCAATAAGTGCACCTAAGATAAATGCATATTTTCCAATCGTTCTCTCCATAGCTAACACACACCTCCTTTTTATTTACATGTTACCTTTACAATCCTTCCGACAGCAGTACTTTCTGGATGTAAAGAGAATAAAAGTGTAGTATCATCAACACCTTTGGAGCCCATAGCCAAGTCAAACTCAACAATCGAAAAGCCCTCAAGGGTCTTTCCAAGGTCATTTAATTTATACTCTAGAACGCCACTAGTTCCAGATTTTAAATAATGAATCTTCCCTTCCATCGTCACCACGACAACCCCCTCTTGACTAGAGAATTCAGCATCAAGAGCACCTTGCGTATACCACTCAATTTTTTCATAAAATGAATACGTATCATCTATTTTATATTCTACAACCGATCCATCAGCCCAAACAATTAAATAACGATAACCCGTAGGATCTACCTTAAGAGAGAGAACGCTTAAGCCTGCATTAGAAAAGGTAAATTTAACATCCTTAGCATGTTCCTTATCCCATGCATAAATTCTTACCTTATTATTAACATCAACATCAATATAATAATCGTTATCAGAATACATAACATCATGATAATCTTCCGCATAAGGAATAGCAGACATAGAGTCACGATCAATTTCCAAGCAACTTCTCACATTTAAATCAATATAATCCTTGTCGTCTATATCTAAAAACCGCACAATTCCATTTCCTACATAATATCCATCACTTACCGTCTGAATACCATTTTTAAACGCTCGTCGTTGTTTGCCTGTAGTAGGATCAACACATTCAATATCTCGGTTACGTTCATCTACAACCGCAATATACCCTTCATCAGAGGTAGTTATTATAGCACTATATTCTGAAGTTGATTCATCATAATAACTCCATGCTAAAACACATTCATTAACGTCCGCAGTAGCCTGACCACTCAAATTAGAAGAATCTCGTGAAGTCATATACAGAATAATAGAAAAGACTAACCCAAAAGCAATAAATATAGATACTAGATAAGAATAACGAAATGATCTCCTTGTTTTCTTCATTACATACAATATTTAATGGAGGTATTTATAAATCTTTCTAATAATGGGTCCCAATAATCATTATAAATAAAAGAAAATTCCCTTATCTATGGAAACATGGTATGAACAATTAGGATTGTCAGAAGATCCATTTAATGAATTGATACTTAACCAAGAGTTAAAAGAAGAAATCCAATATACTATAGAAGCGGGAAACCTATTATTTATTGAAGGCCCAGAAGGCTCAGGAAAAACAACACTACTTAAACACGCAATTGATATGTTCAAAGGTAATAAAAAGGTAGCCTATATTGATGCCCAAAATATAAAAGATATAAACATAGAGTCGCTCCTAAAAAAGAGAAGTAAGCTATTTGGAAAAGAGGAACTACCAAAAAGAATGATCCTTCTTTTAGATAATGTACATCACTTAAGTTATAAAAATACAGAAAGATTAAAGTTTTATCACGACCATGATTATATCCGTTCTGTAATTTTTACTTCTACTTGCCTCAAAGAGACTAACCTTTCCGTATCATTAAGGGAAAGAATAGGAAATAGGGTAATTAGTTTAGAAAAATTATCCGAAGATAAAGTAGCAAAAACTCTTAAACAATGCGCTATTCCTGAAAGAGTGATCAAAGAGATATACCATCTGTCCGATAAAAATGTAAAGGTCTTAACAGAAAATCTGGTAGTCTTCTATAAAGAGATTGAACCTTATCCTATTGAGAAGGTATTAAATATGACCCATAATCAAATAAAACAAATTTTGGAGCAAGCAAAAAATGACAACTTGGTTTCATCACCTGGGATTTAAAGAAAATCCATTAACCACTAAAGTAATCGAGAATTTGGAAAAGATAGAAAGCTATAATGAAGTGATTAAAAGAATCACTGCCTCAATTACACAAGGAAAGGTCATAGCCATCGAAGGTGAGTATGGGACAGGAAAAACTAGTATAATTCATAAGATTATTCAAATATACAAAGGCGATAAAAAAGTTATATATTATAATACAGCAAGGGCAGAAGAAAATTTAGATCTAGATAAATTGATTACTCATAGAAGTTTCTGGACCAAACTGTTTAAGATCAAATCCAAAAATTTACTTCTAATTTTAGATGAAGCAGAATTAATGACAGAAAGAGACGCAAAGGGTATTTTAGATTACTATACTAAAGGTTATTTTCATTCAGTAGTTCTCGTAGGAAAATCTACAAAATTATTCGCTGAACCATTAAGGTCGGAAATAAAGAGTTATCTGTTTAAAACCGACGTCTTAACAGAACAAGAAGCAATTAAGTTAATTCAGTTAAGGTTAAGGGGATTAGATATTATTTCAGAATCCCAAATTTTAAAGTTATATGAACATGCAAGAAAAAACCCAAGAAAGCTTTTAATGACGGTAGAAGAAGCATGTAAACAATCTTTAAAAAAAGAGAATAAAGTCCAAGATAAGGATATCCAAATGATTACCCAAAGGGCATTCTAGAACAAAAACATTTATAAAGCCCAAAAAAGTCCTCAAAAAGAGTATAGGAGGAATTAAAATGGTTGCAGAAGCTCAAGATAAAGCTTATGAAGCAATTGAGATTGCGAAAAAAACAGGAAAAATAAAAAAAGGGGCGAATGAGGTTACGAAGGCAGTGGAACGAGGAACCGCCAAGTTAGTCGTAGTAGCTAAAGATACCCAGCCAATAGAAGTAATCATGCATTTAGCTCCCCTATGTAAAGAAAAGAATATTCCTTATATTGAAGTACCATCACGGTCAGATTTGGGAACGGCAGCATCTCTTAAAGTACCTACTACAGCAGTAGCAATTACTAAAGAAGGTGATGCAAAAAAGATTATCGAAGAATTTAACAAATGAAACCGCAAGAAAAGCCACAAAAAGAGGAGTCGCAAGTAAGTTCTTTATTCACTAGGGCCGTTCAAGCCAGGGTAGAAGAAATAGTGGGAAGAACCGGTATGAGGGGGGAAGCAATCCAAATACGATGTAAAATTCTAGAGGGTAGAGACCAATCCAAAGTTCTAAGAAGAAATGTAAGAGGATCCATAAAAGTGGGCGATATAGTCATGTTAAGAGAAACAGAAATTGAAGCAAGAAAGCTGAATGCGGGTAGAAGATAATGGCAAAATGCAGTTTCTGTGGGAAAAATATTAATCGGGGAACAGGAAAACTATTTGTTACTAAAGTAGGCAAACAATTACCGTTTTGCTCATCTAAATGTGAAAAAAACCTCCTAATACTTAAAAGAAATCCAAGAAAGTACAAGTGGACTACCCACTATAAAGAACAATGAAAGAACAAACGTTAGTTATTATTAAACACGATGGAGTTCTTCGGGGCCTCATTGGTGAAATTATAAAGAGATTTGAAAATGTGGGATTAAAGATCCAATCCTTAAAGATGGTATGGGCAGATGAAAATCTTGCTAAAAATCACTATCAGATAACGGAAGAATAGGCAAACACTCTGGGAGAAAAAACCAGAAAAGCCATGGCGGAAAAAGGAATCGTCATGAAAGAGACAAATAGGGAAATTGCAAAAAGGATTCAACAATATAATAAAGAATTCTTAAAAGAAGGTCCCGTAGTAGCTCTAGTTCTAGAGGGAAATCATGCAATTGAATTGATAAGAAAACTAGTAGGAACCACGGAAACTAGGCAAGCAACCCCCGGAACGATCAGAGGAGATTTTGGTTATGATAGTTATATGGTCGCCGATGATGAGAAAAGAACCGTAAGAAACCTCATTCATGCATCTAGTTCAGTTTCTGAAGCAAATCGGGAAATAACCCTCTGGTTCACTACAGAAGAAATATATAACTATGCTCACCGAAAGGATAAGGGAATTTATTAGACTTTTTCTAGTTCACAAGTTTTAAATATCATACTATATAGTATATCTATATAAAATATACAAAGTATATAGATGGGGGGATTTACATGGAACAAAGAAAACTAATTAAGTTTGGAAACTCTTCATTTGTAATTTCGTTACCCAATCAATGGATCAAAAAGAATAAACTAGCAAAAGGATATGCAGTATTTCTAAAAGAAAACGAGGAAAATGAATTAATTATTTCTCCCACTATAACCGAAAGGAAAAAAGAAATTAAGAGAGTAACGATTAATGTTACGGGAAAAGACGTAGCAAGACTAAAAAGAGAAATTATCTCAGCATATATACAAGATTATAGTATCATAAAACTAATAGGAAAAGATCTAAAAGACCACGAAGAGGATATAAGAAGTGCCATCAATAATCTTATGGGTTTAGAAATAATCGAACAAACTAGCGAATGGATAATCGCTAAGGATTTTCTTAATTTAGAAGACTCATCTATTATGGGCCTAGTAAAAAGAATTGATATCAACGTGCGCTCTATGTTTCAAGACGCAAAAAAAGTTCAAAGTGAAAAAGATTATAATAGTATCCTATCAAGAGAAGACGAAATAAATAAGCTATGGTGTTTGGTTCTAAGAGCAACAAAATATTATTTATCCAGCCCAGATCCTCAGAAAACCACAAAAATGTCAACGATACAATTATTTAGTTTTTGGAACCTCATGTACTGTATTGAAGAATTAGGAGACAAGTTAAAAAGATTAGCAAAAGCATACTTAAAAATAAAAGGCGAAAAAAAAGTGATAGGCCAAGTAAATCAGATTTACGACCGGGTAGAAATTACCTATAGTGAAATGATGAAGGCGTATTATACTAATAACCAGGTACTTGCATTTAAATTATCTACAGAAAAGAGTGAAATAGAAAAAATGGGTGAAAAGTTAAACGAGGAGTGTTGGAACGTAAAGTATACCCCTTTATTGGTCTCTTTACTAATAGACGCCAGTACAACTATTCACAACATAGGGAAAGTAGTATATAGTTACAATCCAAGTAACAATGGGGAAACCAAGGATTAAAGTAAACTCAGGGAAAGTTCCTCAATATCTAAAGGAAAACCTAGAGAGAGTATTAGAAGATAATCTACCATTGTACTTAGGAATAACTAGAGAAGAAGGAACAATAACGATTAAGGGGGTAGAGATAAGAAAGTTAAGTGAAAATTTTAGGGCAGATGTATATAAAACAAACGTCTATATACGAGTGGGGAAGCATATTCTCAAAGACGAAAGAGTATTGGAATTTATACTAAAAGAGTACAAAGATACAATAACAGATACTTCCGGTAGAGAGCCCAGAAAAAATAGACTAAGACAAGAACAGGAGGCATTAGAAATTCTTAGAAGTACAGGAAGAACACCAAAACCCTTAGTAGCACATTATTTAGTAAAGATAGGTAATAGCGAAAGATATTGGATAATTATGGAATGCTTAAAAGGTAATTTAGAACATGAAATAACAATGCCCTCACCGTCCGCAATTTCTTTATTAGAAACCTTTGTAAAAATGGAGCCAACTACCAGAGATATATTAAAAAGCGCAGAATTTGGTTGGGAAGATAGCACAATCGAAGAACTTTTAGAATCAGGTTTAGCAAAAGAAAGAAGGACAAGACCAAGAATAATATACCCAGATATGGACGCAGTTCTAAGAGTAATAGAAAGAGAACCAAACGGCCACTATGTAGCGTCAAGTAAAAAATTAGAGATGATACAAGATACAGCAAGAAAAGTGATAAATACCATCCTAGGAATGCAAGAAATAATCACCGCTTGTCCCGGAGGGTCTGACCTAGTTGATGAATCAAGAAGATTCATAGAACCAGAGGATTATTGGGCTAATATTGAAATAAAACTTCTTGGTTTAATTGTGTATAAACAAGGGTTAAGAACCGCAGAAGAAGGAAAGATAAAAGAAATAGAAGATAAGTTAAGAAGGGAAGTAAAAGACGTATATATTAGAGAAATAGCAAAGCCACTTGTAGAAGCTACTCGAAGAGAAGGACGTGTTATCAATATTGGAGATTGCAACATTGGAAATTTTTACAAAGATCCAAACGATTCAGAAGGAATGGTAAGGGTATCCGATTTATTCCATCTACGATGGGGGCATCCATATACCGACATAACTGACTTCTTAATTGATTTGAAAATAAAAAGCAGAGTAAGTAGGGGGGAAATAGGAAGACTAGGAGAGTACGCGCAAAGTGAATTATTAAAAAGAAAAAGAAGAATTTATGATCCCATAAATATTGGAAGAGCGTTTGAACCGATCGAATCAGCTATAACGTTTGATAGAAGTATTTACATCGGAGGGTATATCGCCTGGATGTTAACAGAAAGAAGGGGAGAGTTAACCAAACCCGGGATAAGGGAAAAAACAAGACAATTAGAGGAATGTATTGATATTGCAAAAAATAGTGCAATAGGAAATCAAAACTTGTATAGTGTACTAAATCAAGAGTTACCAACCGTATTTACCAGATGATTAAATAATAATCATCTGTAATTCAAGCATCACAACCTAAAAGGGTGTTTAAAACAGAAAAGAAAAAACTTTTAAAGAGGAGTAGATCTTCTAAAAAAGAGAAAATGGTTAAAGAAAAAACTTATTTAAGCGAAGAACTTATGGGTAGGTACATAAGTGGCATTGGAATTGCAACAAGATTAAGAATTTCTTATGAAAGATTAATAGAAATGATAGAAACAACAGAAATAACCCCTAGATGGGTATTAGAAGGCAATGCAAAAATCATTTATATCCATCCCCGGGATATAGGTAAACTAGAAGAAATAACCCATAGAGAGTCCTACCTATAAACAAAAAGGTTTAAAAGATAACTTTATTTCTTATAAGGATGATACGTCAGCCAATTTGTGTAATTTTGGGCCATGTAGACCATGGAAAAACAACTATTCTAGATAGCCTACGTTCCACCAAGGTAGCAGAAAAAGAAGCAGGAAGAATAACTCAAGCCATAAGCTCCTATAAATTAACCCCACAAAGAATAAAGGAATTAATCGAAAAAATAACAAAAGGTTTAGAAATTAAAATTCCAGGAATACTATTTATAGACTCTCCCGGCCACGAAGCATTTACCTCACTAAGAAAGAGGGGGGGAAACCTAGCAGATATAGCTATTTTGGTAATTGATATAAATGAAGGCATTAAACCTCAAACTAAAGAGTCTATAGAAATTTTAAAACAGTATAAGACTCCTTTTCTTATAGCCGCTAATAAAGTAGATCTGATTAATGGTTGGCAAGTCAATAAAGAACCTATTATCGCTTCAATAGGGCTTCAGTCAGAAAGAGTAAAAGTCGAACTAGAAGAAAAAATATACCGTATAGTCGGCGATCTGTCTAACTTTAGTTTAAGTTCAGATAGATTTGATCGTGTATATGATTATAGAAAGCAAGTAGCTATTGTTCCTTTATCCGCTAAAACTATGCAAGGACTTGCTGAATTAGTATTAGTTATGATAGGACTAGCGCAAAAGTATCTAGAAGAAGAATTAAAAACAAATGTAGAAGGCCCAGGAAAAGCAACTATCCTAGAAATCAAAGAAGAGAAGGGACTGGGTTTAAGTTTTGACACTATAGTATATGATGGAATTATACGAAAAAATGATAAAATTATTATAGGCACTACTTCAGAACCAATTATAACGCGAGTAAAAGCATTATTAGATATGGAAACAAAAAAACCTATCTCGGAAGCGTTCGCAGCAACAAATGTAAAAGTTATTCCTGTCGAAGGAGAAGGAACCTTATCGGGAATGCCTTTACTAGTAATTAAAAATAATGAAGAAGAATTAAAGAAGAAAGTGAAAGAAGAAATAAACGAGATATTAATAGCAACAGATAGAGAAGGAATAGTCATTAAAGCGGATAATCTTGGATCCTTAGAAGCGTTGATAAAGATAATAAAAGAAAAGGAGATTAAAATTAAAAAGGCAGATATTGGAGAGATAAATAAAAAAGATATTGCAGAAGCTTCTGCAATGAAATTACCTGAATTAAAAGTAATTCTTGGGTTTAATGTTAAAGCAGTTGAGGAAAGTAAAGAAGTCAAAATAATAACAAATAACATCATTTATAAATTAATAGAAGATCTAGAAAAGTTCCAAGAAGAATCAAAAAACCTGGAAGAAGCAAAAGTATTAGATAACTTGGTAAAACCGTGTAAGATACAAATTGTTAAAGACTGTATTTTTAGGGAGTCTAACCCAGCAATTGTAGGGATAGAGGTTTTGGCAGGCACATTAAAAACAAAAATGCCATTAACTAAAACCGGAAAACCATTAACTGAAGTAAAAGAAATCCAATTAGAAAAAAAAGCAGTGTCTGAAGCAGTTGAAGGAAAACAAGCAGCTATAGCACTTCCAAAAGTAATAGCAGGAAGACAAATAAAAGAAGAAGACGTGTTATACGCAGATATACCTCAAGAAGATTTTAAAAAAATGAAAAAATTCTTAAAATATCTAACGCAATCAGAAAAACAAACATTAAAAGAATTTGCAGAACTAAAAAGACAAGATAATCCTTTATGGGGAGTTTAATTTACCTCTTTACTCTCAAACGCCCTAGGGCTTAAACCATTAATCGGTTTATAGTTAAACGCCTAGTAGAAGCAGTTCGGACACAAATCAAAACACGACAGATCTCACGATTTATTTTAATTTAGTATAAAAGTAATAAAACAATAGAAAAAGATACATAAGTTATAGAAAAATGTAATCCCTGCGGCCGGATTTGAACCAGCGACCTTTCGGGCTCGGCTATCTATTAGTCATTCCATGCCCATAGGCACAGTCAAATAGCGAATCTATCTACAGCCGAATGCTCTACCGTTGAGCTACGCAAGGATATAAAAAAGATAAAAATACACTCTTATAAATCTTCGCATCTATGCAAAAAGTCTCAGTCGAGAGCTACTTGAAACAATCATTCTTTTTCCTTTAATATATCGCGCATAAGCAGGTGGCAAGACTAATTGAGATAATCCCCGCTTAGTGTTGGTAGTATAAGAAAAGGAATGTTCTTCTCCCGAAGCTAAAGTAGCAACCCTCCAAATCATTTGAGTAGTATTAGAAGGTTTCTTAGTAATGCTCATAGGACCCTTTCCATCAAAGTGTCGAGGAACATCACTTCCAGGCATATGGTCCATAACATTAATATTATTTAATCGATGAAAACCCTTGTTTTTAATCGTAACTACAATTTTCATCCTATTAGTTCCATCACTATTTTGACCAAGCACCGCCACATGTTTTTTAACAAGAATATCTTTTCTTGAATACACAATAATATAGACTATCAAAATAGTGACTAATAATCCTATAATCATAGGCCAAAGATAATCTACAGAAATAAGAAGAGTATAGGATTCACCTGGCTCTAAAGAGTATTCCCATAGATAAGTATTGCCAACTTTGCGAGTAGAGTCAATATCACTATCTAAGAATAAGGAAGCAAAAGATCCACTGGTATACTCATAAGTATCTTCGATAAGGGTATTACCTTCATTAACAATAGTTACGCGAAGGTCATAGTGCAAAAAACCATCCTCTTCATGTTCTTCGACAACGGCATTGCTTTCAGGAGAAATAGAAAAAGATTTCTCAGCAAACCCGACTAAATTTTCACCACTATATAAAGATACGGTTACTTCATACGTTCCTTCTTTTGCAGTATCATCAAAAAAGACAGTGAACGGCACGGTTTTCCGCTCATACGCATCAAAACCAATAATCTGTTCTTCATTAAATAGACTACTTTCTAATACTACTTTTAAATCTTCAAGAGAAGTATCGTCCCGATTCTCTATGTCTACATTAAAAACAAAGCTACTTCCGGATTCAATAAATTTAGGAACCACAATTCTAGGAAGAATGGGATGCTCAACTACTTTAACGTCTAAAACATAGTTAATAGAAGCAGCTCGGTCAATAGAAGCAACGGTAATAGGTACTTTATGAATTCTAGCTTCCTTATCACCCATAGGAGTTAAGGTAACAACAATAATACCCTCAGCATTTGCACCAATATACAAGTTAGAAGGGTCAGATGAAAGCTCCCAATCAACAACACTAGAGACCACTTCAAAAGTATCCCCTACGTTTTGCTCATTAGTAAGAGTTAAACGAAACGATACTGGTTCATTGGGTCCAACTAGACTTTGTAAAGGCTCATCCGTAACGCTTATTCCTCCCCCAAAAACAATAGGTAATAAGGCTAAGAATAATAAAATGTAAACACCTCTTTGAACCATAAAGCTACTCTAACACGAGGTGGTATTTAAATATTATGCTCTTAGTTTAGTATACATAAGAAAAACTATATAAACTAGCCAGGGTAATAGAATACCACACCTTTTAAGGAGGGGTGGAATATGACATCAATTGTAGCGAATTTTGATTTCGAAGAAGAAGAGAGTTCCAATGACAAAGAGTATTATGACGAAGAATGGTAAACTCATCTTTCTCTTTTTATTATTTTAGGCACTGCATCGGTAAGATCGACAAGAGTACTTGGTTTATTATATAAAGGTCCATCATCAATGATATAATCCACTCGTTTTTTAATTCCAGACGGAATCTGTTTAATCTCTTGAATTGGAGATTTACCACTATAATTAACGGAAGTAGTAATAAACGGAATAGAAAGATAAGAAGTAAACGGGTGATTAGGAATTCTTACGCCTAGAGTAGGCAATCCATTATTAACCGCTGACGAAACACATCGTTGTTTCATAGTAAGAATAAAAGTATACGGCCCGGGCAATTGTTGAATGTAGTGCTTATTAAAAATAACAAAATGATGATAGATCCATTCCTTACTAGGAGCAATTACTGAGAAAGGCTTAGCATCTCTCTTTTTTATTTCACGAATAGTTATAACCGATTCTTTCTTCTTAGCATTACATCCAAGACCATAGATAGTATCCGTCGGATAAATAAAAATCTTTCCAGAAACGAGTTCTTTTTTAATAGAGGCATCCAATTGAGATAACGATAAGATCTCTACCATCTTAGTTTCCTAAATAAGGTAGGTTTGTTTAGCTTGTTGGAACGCATAATATAAATCATCATTAAAAGCAACTAGTATAATGTGGTTAAGAGTAGTAAAGTGAAATTGCTTAATTGCTTCTGCCATACTATCTGCAGCCATAACATAGGACACTCCCCCTGAAGCTAACCCGGGAATAGCTATTTCTTTTAACTTATTCCATTCAGCGCAAGCTAAAGCAGCACGCATAGCCAATTTTATATTTTGTTCCGTTACCTTCTGTCCGGGCCGTTCCATGATAGGGACATGAATTATGTAAGAAGAAGACAACCTTCCCCCCTTAGTAATGACTGCTTTTCCGATCGGTACCGGTGCATATCGTTGAGCGTCTAGTCGAATCTCTTCCCCCCCTTCACGCCTAACGTCCCCCGCAAGGCCACTCCCCATAGTAAGATGGGAATTAGTGGGAATCACTAAAGCATCAGCTTTAATAGTAGTAATATCTCCCTTAATCAGATTAACATCCATAAATCCAAGAATGATAAAAACTATTTAAAACTACCGTATGACCCTAGAAACGTGCCCATTTTTCTCAAGTCGAATAACGCAATCAACAAAGCTCTCTATCTTAGGTTCATGACTTACAATAATAAGTTGTTTTACTCCCAATTCTTTTAAAACATCGCGTAATCGGTCTAGTTGTTCATAACTAAAACCATCCGTAGGCTCATCTAAAATTAAAAGATCTTTAGTTTTAACCCTACTAATCAAAGTGTTAATAACTTGATTAAGTGCCAACCGATACGCTAAAGCACAAGCGGTTTTTTCTCCCCCTGACAAATAGGTATAAGGCAGATCATATCCATTTTGAGTAATGATAGGAGTAAATTCTAAGTCTAATTTCACCTTTAGGTGATCATTATCGACTAATCGAGAAAACCAATCCATAAAAAAGGTATTAAACTCATGATAAATTCTAGTCATAATTTGTTTCTCCATAACCGTTAATAAATTAAAGAAATACTCTTCAAAAAAAGTTTGCAACACCTCTAAATCTTTGATTTTTCCCGAAATGCCTTCTTTCTTAGTAATCTCAGTCTGAAGTAGCATTAAACGGGCAATGAGCTGATCTAAATGACTACTACAACGAGCACGTTCAACTAAGATCTCCTTTTCTCTAGTTAATACTTTATCCAAGTTTTCTTTAGCAATTAAATACTCTTTGTCTAAAGTTTGAATATCGGATAAACTCTTAGTTAAATTATCTTTTTTAGATATCAAAAGTAAAAGTTTCTCTTTAAGACTAACAATGTCCAGAGTATAACTCTCATATTGTATTCTTTTCTCATTAACATGTTTTTGTTTTAGAAAGTAAGATTCACTCTTCTGTAAGGCAGTAAGTAAGGTATTATGGTTCTCTTTTAATTGGGCCAAATAAATACTATGTTCACTATATTCTCTCTCTACTCGTTTAATTTTCTGTAAAAATTCTTGGACAAAAGCATCTTGGGCAACACAAAATTCTAGTTTATAGTCTTCCCTAACTAATTGCTTACACGTAGGGCACTTACTAAGATGTAAAAGATCTTTTTTAGCCGATTCACTATGCTCTTTTTTTATTTTTAAATCGTGTAGTTGTAACAAAAAATCCTTTTCTTTAGAAAAAGCTAAATCTAATTCTTTTTGTAATATCACTTTTTTTGGTTCTAGTATATCTATATTCTCAATAGGATCAAACGCTCCAAACTCTTTAATTTCTTTCTCAAGTTTTACACAAGTAGATTCAAGAAAAGATAATCTAGAGTTGCTCTCGTGAATAGAAACATTTAAAACAGCAAGCTCCCCCTTCATTTCATTATAAACCTGTCTAGTTTTCTCTAATCCTTCTAAGTTCTTTCGTGCATTCAAAACATCCATTTGTAATTGAGTAAACAAAGAAATCAAGGTATCTAATTCTTGCTCCAAGTTCTTTTTTTGCGTTTCTAACTGAATAAAATCTAGTCTTTTATCTTCTAAGTCATAAATCATCCCCAAAAATTCTTTCTTTTTGGATTTTAAATGGCCTACAAATAATCGTCCATTATGGTGAACACGATGGTATCGATCAATTCCAAAGATTTTACGTAAAGTATCGAGCCGTACATCTTTATCACCTAGTAAAATAGATTTCATTTCTTCTTGAGGGGTATAGACGGTATAGCGATAAAGTAACCCCTTACTCTTAGTTAAAAGGTCTTGTGGATACGCAAGTAGTTCTAAAATAGCCTGTTTTAATTCTAGTGCCGTTCCCTCTTTTTTAGTACCGTTTAGGGTAAGAAATCCAGATTCTTGAACGGCGCTCTTCGCCCCTAACCTAATGGTCCGTTTAATAATAATGTCTTTCTGGTCGACAACAAAATGGACTTCTACACTACCTTTTTCTGCTCCAGACCTAAGTAAAGCATCCCCTTGTACCCCCTCAGACCGCTGAATACCAAAAAGAGCAAAATCTAAAGCATATAAAATAGTAGATTTACCACTCCCCACGTGTCCATGTAGTAATACTGAACCAAGGGGAAATTCTATTTGTTCATGGATATAACTCCTAATATTTTCTAAGATAATACGTTTAATCTGCATTCCATACTCCCTCTAACGTTAAAAAAGAAATAACATCTTTCTCAAGTCTAGACTCAAAATCAGCATTTGTCTCTCCTTCCATTTTCTCTAAACTTAGCGTGGTAATTAGTTCTTTTATTTTTGGAACGTCCATATCAAATCCTTTCAAAGCATCTTGGTGAGCCTGTATAATTCTCTCTTCTACTTCAGCAACGTCTCCCGTTTCAACTTTAATGTCTTCAAATTCTTTAGTAGATAGTTTACTTGAATTTTTCAAAATCGCATAACATCCAGAAAAACGTTCCATAATCTTATTAAAATCAATATCGTAAGGCTTACCCGTTGCTAATTCGCCAAAGACCCGTAACGTAACAATCTTATTAAGAAAGTTTTCGTTAGTAAGATCTAGTAGTTTTTTCTCTGCTTCTGTAACCGACAACCCCGTAACATCAATAGACAAGTTTTCAACGTCATAAAAAAGTATAGGTCTATGTTGTAAGTGAATAATACCGTTACGTACATCCACCATATAAAATCCACCGTGTTTTAACTTTTCTAGTTCACCAAAGTTATTGGGAAATAAGGGTCCAGGATAAGCAATCATTCCGTAACCTTCATGTTCCTTGCCATACACAAAATGGGGATGCCCTCCCGCATAATAATTAAATCCCTTAGGTAAAAGGCCAAGGGCCCCACCTTCAATCATATCATAATCTTTAGGTTTTAATTCTCGTAAAAGTGTATGAAACAGAAATATTTTAAATCCTGGCTCTTTCTCTAATGCTTCTTTATTAAGTTCTTTATAGTCAGCGAGCTCTAGTCCACCTTTTTTTCCAAGCATACCCGTTAATTTAACCCCGGTTCTGTCTTGAGTAAATTGTAGTTGACTATCTTTAAATTTCATAACATTTTCAACAAGTCCGGCTCTCTCTAGTACATCAAGCATAGTTTTCCCAGAAGGAGAAAAATCGTGACTCCCCGGAATAAGGTAAACGGGAATGTCTTCTTCTTTTAACTCGTGAAGCGAAAAAGCTACCTCTTTAATTAGATCAATATTAGGTAAAGCCGTATCAAATAAGTCTCCAGCAATTAAAACAAACCCCACTCGTTCAGAAATAGCAGTTTTGATAACTTCTCTAAAACCCCTTAAACTTAATTCACTTAGTTTACTTTCTCTCCATCCCCCAATATGACAATCAGAAATATGAATAAATTTCATAAGAAAAGGGAAGAGTTAAAGAATTAAAAGGATTGCTATAGTAAAGAAGGTATAAACAAAGGAAACAATAATAGAAATTACGGTGGTTCTAGCATCGTTTTAGACAAAGTATAATCGGTATGAAATCCTCTGGGTATCTCTCCAATTTCAGCATAAATTTGATCCAAAGATTGTCCGGGTGGAAGAGTATATCCTCTAGCCAGTGCCCTCTCTAAATTTCCTGTAGCACCGGCTGCAACAACCACCTGAGAACAATCAGTCCAACTTAGTCATTAGCCCGTGCATAATCCATTAAGACCATAGAATTAGCTGCTCACCATAATATCCATACATCAGTCTTCTTAATTAAAACCTATTTTGGGGGGTATATTAAAGCACCATAAATCTCAGAGGGATATACTACATCAGCATACTGTGAATCAATAAAACTAACTCTCCCACCCACATTAACTGCCCCAATATTGTGCCTTATACCTGGAACATCACCATAAGTTCGAGAAGAAACACGAACGCTAGCTGATGCACCCGGGCCCAATTGAGTAAGCTCGGTAGTAAGTTCATCAATAGAACCAAAAAATTGAGGTTTCCACATAGCGGCCCTACCCATGGGATCGGCTGCAGTTCCCGTCAATCCGGGAAGTGCTGAAGTAGGGTTACCGCTCACTGTGTTAATAAAAGCATCTGTACAAGCAACACAGTTTGAATGCCTACCTGCCCACCTTCCAGACTCAATACCTGGCCTTACATTAATCTCTTCTATTTGTCTAGCAAGTTGTGAGCCAACAGCTTCATCCAAGGAAGAAGTAGATAAAGAAATGGGGGTAATATCATCAATTAAGTTTAACGTTTTTACCACTGTACCTACACCTCCACGAGGAGTAGCAGAAATGATTCTTCCAGCAGTAACCACTACCCCAAGCGGAACAAGAGTTCCAGGTGAAGCTCCAACTAACCCCTCTCCAATTCCTCCTGCAATTGTTGTAAGTGTAGCAGCATTAACTAAAGCAGAGGTAGCAAGAGCACTACCACCAATAACTCCAGAACCCGCTACCACAGAGGAACCCCCTATACCTACCAAGACTCGTAATCCTCCAGCAAGTAAACCAATTCCTCCGCCACGATGAAGTTTATAAGGATTGCTTTCTTCTCCCTCCATCCCCGTCGGATCCGTATACACCATCGGGTTATTCATCACATACGTATACCGATTCAACCTCTGTCCACTATACACACTCCCCTGTACCGGATCACTAGAAATAAACCTGCCTAGAGAACTATCATAATACCGTGCACCATAGTAATACAACCCCGTAGAATCATCTTGCTCTTTTCCCGTATACGTATACCGTTCCTCACCACTTGCATGCAAACTAGATCCAAACGGTTCATAGTCCGATCGATACACCACCATCCCTTCAGAATCCGTCACTAACGCGCTAGAGCTTAAAGAATTAGTATGATAATATGCTACTTCTCCGCCGTGCTGCTTACTTAACAGCCCACTAGGCCCATAAGCATACACCGTTACCGATTTAGGTAAGGAATCTTTCGGTTCTAAAGGTGCGAGACGTAACGAAGAAAAGAAGTAAGAACTTGCAATAACCAAACTAGTCACGGATACTCCTAAAATAAGAATGAACACCCACTTCTTTGATAACATAAACCTTTCTATTTTAGCTGATTTTTATAGTTAATGGTTAGAGTTATTTAATTCCGCACGCAGTGCAAAAATCAGAGGTGTTTAACCTTACCCCCCTTCTCCGTGCAACAGTTTCTACAGCACTTAAAGTTTGTTCAATAGTCAAAAATTCCAAAGAATCTGCCCCAATATTTTCTCTAATTCCTTCAACACTTGTATATTTATTAAAAGCCAACTCTCCATCAGTAGCCGTATCAATACCTTCCACGCACCGAGTCTTCCATGGATAAAAAGGAATTCTCCAATCAATACGTCTAGCCCCATTTTCTCTTAATAAACGAGTAATTCTTTTACTAGTAGTTCCTCTAACAATAGAATCGTCAACAACAACTACTCGTTTACCGTTAACGACAGATTTAGTTACACTTAGTTTTCTTTCAACTCCCAACTCTCTCAACTCTTGTTCAGGTTCAATAAAAGTTCTTCCACTATAATGATCTCGATTTAATCCCAAACGAAAAGGAATACCTAACTCTGCGGCATATCCTAGTGCTGCAGGATTACCCGAGTCCGGAACCGGAATAACTACATCGGCGTTTACCGGACTAACACGAGCTAATTGTCTCCCTAATTCTTCCCTTACTTCCACTGTAGACAAACCAAAAATAGAACTAGCCGGGTGAGAAAAATAAGCTAATTCAAACACACAATGAGCCTTCCTTTTCATCTCAAACGGCTTGATAGATTTCAACCCACCCTCATTAATTAACAAAATCTCTCCAGGTTCTATTTCTCTTATATAATTAGCCCCCATTAAGTCAAAAGCACAGTCTTCAGAAGCTAGAACATATCCGTCTTTAATTTCACCGAGTACTAAAGGTCTAACCCCCCTAATATCTCTAGCTCCAACTAAAGTAGAATTAATGAGCATAGTTACAGAATAAGATCCGTGTTGAATAGGAGCAAACGTTTCAATTAAACGATCTTCTAAAGAATCAGTAGGAGAAGATCGGGCAAAAGTATGAAGAATGATTTCGCTATCACTATTCGTTTGAAAAAGCCGCCCTTCTTTACTTTTACTATACGTCTCTCGTAATCGATAAGCATCCCGAATTTCCCCATTGTGAGCGACCGCAAGACTAAGACCATCTAAACGGGCAGTATACGGTTGAGCATGAATTAAATCACTGGTACCTTTAGTACTATAACGAAGATGACCGATAGCAACGTTTCCTTTTAACTCCCCTAAGCTAAATTGATCAAAAACACCAAGAGTAATTCCCATTCCAGCACGATAATGTGAACTAGTACCGTCATACGTTGCAATGCCGGCACTCTCTTTAGCTCGATGTTGCAATCGATGTAGTCCATGATACGCTAAAGTAGAAGCATTCTCAACACCATAAACCCCAATAACCCCGCACATGAATAAAAGAAGAACTAGTGAATTTATAAAAATATAGAGAATTAAAAATAAATATTAAGATTAACGAAGAGCTAAGCTATCTCCATCCTGCATTCGGTGAACCGTCTCTCCCTTCTTATATCCCATAATTTTAGCAAGCTCTATAGCCGGGTCCATTAGTTGATCATCCCCATGAGTAGGAATGATATGTTTAGGATGTAACATATCAATAAGATCTCTTAAATCCTCTCTACCACCATGACCACTTACATGGATATCCGTAAAAAGTCTAACATTCTTTTTAATAAGATTTTTTTCCATTTTAGCACGATTGGTTAGGTTAGGTTCTGTCGGAATAATACGATTAGAGAAAATAATATGGTCTTCAGGTAAAAATTTAAACTGTAGATCTCCTTGTGCAACTCGAGTTAAAATGGCACCAGGTTCAGCTTGCCCACCGGTACAGATAACTAAATAATCCTCTCTATGTTTTTCAACGTGTTTTAGTGCTTTTTCTACTTGACTAGCATAAGGAACAAATTGAACCTCTTTAGAAAAATGAACAATCCCCGCGTGTTCAGCAGCATGAATATATTTATACATAGATCGTCCTAAGATAAGAACTTCCCGATCCAATTTTTTACCGAATTCCACCATACTAGATAAACGAGCAAGGTGACTAGCAAAACAAGTAGTAAATAATGCATGCCCCTCATTATCTACACCCAACATAACATCTTTTAACATTTCTCTAGCTACACTCTCGGAAGGAGTTTTTCTAGGACTTCCAGAATATAAGGAATTAACAATAAGACAGAGCACTCCCTCATCACTAGCAATCTTTTTCAGTCGAGCATAATCTGGTTTTTTTCCAACAACCGGATGATTATCAAGTTTATAGTCATTCACATAAAGAATGGCCCCGTTCGGAGTATGTAAAGCCACAATAGACGTTTCTGGAGTAGAGTGAGTTACATTAATAAATTCTATAGATAAATCCCTAGAAATTTCATGAATCACCCCTTGTTTAACTTCTCTTCGTTCACAAAAACTAGAAACGTCCTCGGCAAGGGTATTCAAAACTTGCGAAGTAAAGGGAGTAGAGTAAATGGGAACTGGAAAGGCCTGGTTAACATAAGGCACTGCACCAATATGATCTAAGTGACAATGACTTAAAGCAACCGCTTTAATATTTTCCTTCCATGAATCTAGTACGCGATAATCAGGAATAGCCCCAATAGTAAGCATGTGTTTACCCGTCAAGCTTCTTCTATCCCCACCTTGTTCTTCAAAGCTAACTACTTTAGGTAAATAAAAACCACAATCAAGAATAACGGCTTCTTTTCCAACCTTAACTGCCGTCATATTCTTTCCAACTTCACTATACCCCCCAACACTACACAGTTTAATATCCATTATGTACGCCTTTGCATGGTCTTATCAACAATCCGAGGATCCCATCCCTTGTCTAAAAGAGCATCTCGAATTTTATCATCAGTATAACCATGGCTCCTAGCTTCTCTAATAAAAGAATAGACTTTTGCTTCATCTCCAATTACTGGTTCATCTCGAGTCATTGAGTCTTTAGAATAAGGTGAAGACTGGACAACAAAGCCCGTAGATTTTCTACCCCCCCTAGTTCTAGACCAATAAATAATAAAAGTAATAACTCCTACAATAAGTAAAGGAATAATAATATAGTAGATAAGAGTGGTATCAAGAGTTCTAACATTACCTTCATATTTAGGATCTTGGGTAGGATCACTAGTATAATCAGGTAAACCATCATCTCGAATAAACGGATCTTGACCAGAAACCGTACACCCTTGAGAAGTTAGAGGCATACCCGTACTAGTACCACATAAGTTATTGTCCGTACAAATCTTAGTTTGTACCCCATTTGTACAAAGACCCCAATCCCCACAAATCCAGTTCGGAGTACAATCATCATCAGGATCATTATTAGAGTTTGCAGTCACATTAAACGTAAAGACAAAAGAGCCTAATTCACTAATGTTTTTCACACTAGTATAGTTTACTCCACGGTAATATCCACTCAAGGTGTGAGGAGTGTAAACAACAATGTCTACATCATTTACATCCTCTTCAATGGTATACTCCGTAATATTAATTAAAGGTACTTTTCCCTTGCTATCACTAAGTTTACCATAGATGGGAGAATTAGTTTTAGTGTATATTCCTATATCTACCCCACTTAAATCATCTCCATTTTTATCTTCGCTAGATAAATCTAAATACCACCTAACGTCAAAAATACCTTCATCCATATCATAAGAAAAGGTTCCGGTTCGTTTACTGGTATCAGGATCAATAAGGTCAGGATCCACTAATATAGTCGTAACAGCATCGTCAGAATGCATATCGACCGTATTATTAGTCATCCAGTCTCCAGAAGTAAATGTGTTATACTTAGAATTATCTAAAACAGATAAACCCACGGCTAAATTTTCAAAAATAGTATGGTCAAATCCGTTATCGTCGGAGTCCATTAAGACAACCCCTTTTCCAGTAGCTATTCCTTCAACATACATTTCTACTGAATTAAACTGGTTATCATTAGCATTCTGTAAAAGAATAAAATCAACAGTATCATCATCAAACGATTCCAATTTAGAGTTATGAATAGTATTCCAGTCTGAAAAGTTTAGTTCTAGATAATACTCTCTTGTTCGATTAATTTGTTTAAAAGAAAGGTCATTATGATTAGAATGGTTTAATAAGATTCCTTTTTGTTTCCCATCTCGTATTCCCCCACTAACTAGATTATCTTCGCTATTAATAAGTCTCATTCCGAATTCATTAGAATCGAGAATATACACGTTAGTAATCGAACTTTCATCTACGTTATCTAATAATAGTCCGGTATCAAATCCAGTAATTTCACAGTCTTTTAAGGTAACTCTTTCTAAAGGATTAGTTCCTGTAGACTTAATCCAAATACCAATATCCTGTAGAATAAGATTTAAACTTGTTCCAGTAAGTTTATGCCAATCACAGTCTAGAGTAACATCACTTCCTGTAATGATTAAACCATTACTATTACAAGTTAAATCACTAGTTAAGGTATGAGTTCCGGAAGTAAAGGTATCTCCACAAGCAATAGTTTCACTAATAGTTAACAAATTGCTCTCTGTATCGGTTTGTCCCTCATTATCAGTAACGGTTAGAGTCACGGTGTACATTCCAGGTGCTTTATTGGTGGTATAAACTAGAGTAGATCCCGTACCTATAACCGTGCCATCAAGAGTCCATGTATAACTCCTAATTGCTCCCCCAACATCATACGACTCGCTTCCATCAAATTCTATAGTGCCCCCTTCAACAATAGTCCATGGTCCTCCTACAACAGCAGCGGGTGCTCCAGAGGAAGCACAATCGACAGAAACCACGTGTTTATTCCCACTATCGGCAACAAGAAAATCCCCATTAAGGAATATAATGTCTCTAGGACTAGTTAAGGTAGTAGAAGAATAAGACACATACTCAAGAGAGTTAACATAAGACAGTTTAGTTAGAGTAACCGGATTATCAGTTAAAACTGCTATATATCTATCTGTTTCGTCTTGTAACTCATACGAGTCTATAGCAAAAATATTGCCCTTGTTAACAGTATAGCTAAAAGATTGTCTAGAACCATCTAGCCCATTCACCGAGTATACTTTAGAAGGATTAGACTTATCAGCCACTAAAAAAATATCATTTTCTAATAAATCAATATCTACAATATAGTTAATCTCAGCGTCAGTATAAGTCCATAAAATAGAATCAGTTGTACGAACATATTTAATCACTTCATTAGGATAAGCAATTAGATACGTAAAATCATTGATAATTTCAACAGAAGTTATATCGAAGGGCTTACCGACCAAAACGGGACTACTCAAAGAAGAATCCCACACTATAGCTCCATCTCCAAGCATTACTTTTAAATTCCCTGCATCTACAACTAGATATTGACCGTTAGGTAACAGTTGAGCAGAACTAGGAGAAACAAAGGTACCAGGCAAAGTAAAATCAAGGCTTCCATCAGAGCCATACTGTTGAATCGTTTTGGCAGAAGAATCAACCACTAGTAGCTGTTGAAGGGAAGGTATATAAGTAATATCCACAGGAAATACAAAAGAGTTACTAGTCAAATAAGAACTTTCAGCACAAGTATCAATAGGGGGACTCAAACGAAATTCTTCTTTAATAAAAAAACTCATAATAAACGCAGCAGTTAAAATTAAACCAAAGACTCCAATAACCCAGTAATACAAACTATAAGAAACATCCCTCTTTTTTTTAGACATAATTAATATACCAGAACTTCTCATTTATATAGTTTTTCTTCTAAAATCGAGTATATCTCCCAAAGAAATAGGGTTAGTCATGTTCGGACATAATTCTATTACATATTTAGCTTTTTTCTTAGGTAAAATAAAAGGAATAAATGGTTTAACGTCACGACGTACATCCACAACAGCATAGTGTTTATTTAACCAGAGGATATCAATAGGAAAAAAGACAAAAATCATATGTAATGAAGTAAACCATCGACTCTCAAAAGAATGCTCTAAGAGTATACCTTCTCCCCTACGTAAACGTTTAGAGAACATTAAGCCTCTAAATTTAGAAAAAAATCCAGTACACTCCTTAACCGAAGCTAATCGTCTATTTTTTAAATATACGTCCATTTACAACCAGCTCTTATGTTTAAAATAAAGAAGCATAAGAGAAACACTTAAAATCATTAAGACAATGGGAAAATAAAATCCATAAGGATGAGTATAAAAAGGAATAAAAGAAAAATTCATCCCCCACACTCCGGAAATTAACATAGGCAGTAATAATAAAGAGGTAATAACCGTAAAACTCTTCATAATAACATTTAGACGATTAGATAAAGAAGATACATATAAGTTCATTCCTTCTACCAGTCTTTCACGATAAACCTCTAACACACTGCTAACTTGAGTAAGTTCTACTCTTAAATCCATAAATAACTCCCTATTTTGTCTTGATATAAATGAAGCTTGATCTATTTGGTCCAAGATTTGTTCATTTCCCGTTAAAGATTTTCTATAGTAAAGCAATTTTTTCTTCAGACTAAATAATCGACTTAAGTTTGTTTCTTTCTGCCCCTTAAAGATTCGGTTCTCCGTACTTTCCACTTCATATCCAATTTTATCTAGCTCCAAAGAATACTCCCGAATAGCACTTAAAAGAATACGGTAAACGATTAAGCTGAGTTCTTTCTTAGAGGAACCATTAAGTTCCAAAGAAGAGTGAAGCCTTTTTAAAAAATTCAAATTCTCTTTATGGACTGTTAGCACATAGGAGTCTCCAATAAAAATGCCTAAAGAAGTAGTACCTAAACGAAAAGGCACTCTAAAGATTAATAAAGTATATTTTGAATGATTAACAATCCGGGATAATTCTCGCGGATCAATAGTATCTTTTAAATCTCTTAAGACAATTTGTAGTTTACTCTTAATTTGCTCTAGCTCCTTCTCATTAGGGCGAGTTGCATCCAACCAATATACTCCCTGAGAAGAAATAGAACTAAACGCCACTAGTCTGCTCTTTCGAGAAGAATACATCACCACTTTTAACATCCTTCTTTTTAGTCAAGGATATTTATAAATCTTCTTACCCTAACGGCAGTAAAGAATTTACTTCCGAGTCTATTCTTCATAAAATATAATTATTATATATTGGATATATACCTAAGTTTTATATAAAAAGTAAGACCCACAAACTAAAATGAAAAAAAATGAATATATGGAAGAAGAACCCTTAGAAGATGCCTACGATGTAGGACTAGAAGAAGAGATAATGGATATAGAATTAGAACCCGAAGATGAAGGATTTATGAGGGGATATTCCGACGCATTGGAGTTGGAATAAATCTTTCTTTGTTTTTATTCAGTTTAGAATTATGACTAAAATTAACTAGCAGAAATAAAAAAATCATTCGGGAGTAAAATCATCAATAGTATACGTAAAGTCCTTCTCATCCTTTAACTTCCCAAGCATCTTAAGATATTCTTTAGATAACACCCAGAAAATAAGCGCTAAACTTTTCTTTCCCTTATTATTACAGGGGACAATAAAATCCACATTTAGTGCCTCATTATTAGTATCACAAAATGCAATAATAGGAACACCACAGTTCTTAGCATCATTAATAGCATTTTTATCTGGCCAAGGGTCAGTAACAATTAATAATTTAGTTTCAATAAAATCTCTAAGTTGAGGATTGGTTAATACTCCTGGTGGATAGCGCCCTGCAAAGACCTTAACTCCGGTAAGTTTAGCAAACAATTTAGCCGCTTTCCAGCCATTCTCTCGTCGACATACCACTAAAATGTCTTCAGAATTATATTTACTCATTAAGGTAAGAACCATTTTAAGGCGTTTATCAATTTCTTCTACATTTAATACAGGTAAACCATCCGGTCTAACTTTATAGATAAAACCAGACATATGTTTAGTCTTTACCTTAGTACCAATATGTAAACCCACTTTTAAGTACTCATCTAAAGGAACTAAAAACGATTCCGTCATGTAGTCAGTGATAAAAGGTTACTTTATAAAGGTTTTGGAAAACTTTAAAAATAAAATTGCTCACTTGGTCTTTTAGTAAAAGAAAACAAAAGATTAAAAACAATAATTATTTCTAGTCAGGCATGAAATATTTGGCTTCTAACGGAACAGGTGTACCTACTTCCCTTAACCATTCTGTATCTCCAGAAAGTAAAGCACTGGAAGTATCTAATATCCTTTTCATTTCAAGAGACATCGGATCATTATTAGCTCGACGAATTGTATAAATGTCTTGCATAGTAAGTATATCAGAAAATAGATAATCGGCAACAAATGCAAAGTTTCTAGGAACTTTCCTTTGGAACTCCAGACTAAGGGGTCCATCGAAGTCAAACGTCTCTAAAATAGCATATTCATAGCCCTCTCCTAACCTTCTCCTAGCTAAAGTTGTCTCACCAAGCATATTATATACATCAGGAGCATATCCTTCCCATCCTCCTGCCCAAAATAATGCACTATTTATAGTTCTAAACTTCCATCCCTCTTCACTAGGAAAGTCGGGATGTTGACGAGCATCCCAATCATACCAAGGATCATTCTTATGCGCTTCAGAGATTAATGTATTCCATTCATCGTCACTAATACTAATCTCTCTTGGTTTTCCAGAGCCATATAAATATGCCGCCATTAGTTGAGTACCTCTTCCTTGATTTCCCGTAAATTGATCATAAATAAAAGCTGGAATGTATTGGCCCACATAGGCTAAAGCCTTCATACCGGACGATAATTCTGGTTTCTCTCCTTCCATCCCCGTCGGATCCGTATACACCATCGGATTATTCATAACATACGTATACCTATTCAACCGCTGACTGTTATAGAGATTACCACTAAGAGGATCACTAGAAATAAATCTTCCTAAAGAACTATCATAATACCGGGCACCATAATAATACAATCCCGTAGAAGCATCCAATTCTTTTCCAGTATACGTATACCGTTCCTCTCCCGACGTATGAAGAGAGTCACCAAAAGGTTCATAGTCCGAATAATACACCCTATTTCCATCCTTATCCGTAACCAGTGAAGAACTCCCTAAAGAATCCGTATGATAATATTCCACCTCTCCACCCGACTGTTTACTTAACAGTCCATTAGGCCCATAGGCATAGACAGTAATGGATTGGGAAAGTGAGTCTTGTGGTTGTGTGGGAGCAAGTCGTAAACTAGGAAAGAAAGACGAGCCAACAACCAGTGCCGTTAAAGATAATCCCAGGATAAGAATGAACACCCACTTCTTTGATAACATAATAAACTTTCACTTAAATAACTATTTAAACATTTCTAAGGTTAGTAAAAATATGATACTAAAGGACCTAAAGTTACTAGAAGAAGAGAGTATTACACGAGGTATCCCTATTATTGGCTCAAAAAAGGGGGCATGGCTCCAGAGTGTAGTAAGAAAAGAAAAACCTAAAACCGTCCTAGAACTAGGAACCGCAAATGGATATTCTGGAATTATTCTTGGGTCAGATGGAGCTCACCTTACAACGATAGAAATTAACCCTTTAGCAGCAAAAGAAGCTCAACAAAACTTTAAGAAATTTAACATCGACGCAACGATAATCATAGGAGACGCCATACAAGAGATAAAAAAATTAAAAGAGAAGTACGACCTTATCTTTATTGATTTTGTAAAAAGTGGGTATATTAAAATATTAGACGATGCATTTAGACTAGCCAATTCCACAATTATAGCGGATAATATAACCTTTAAAAATTGTCAAGATTTTAAGGCGGCAATAGTAATTTACCCCCATCTAACCACTGAAATTATCTCTATTGGAGATGGACTTTCTTATAGTAAAAAATTTTAAAAAGGGTGGCATACTTCTAAATCCATGAAAGTTATATGTGGATATCAATACAAAGTAATAAAAAATAAGGAAGAACTACGAGATAAAATTAAAGAACTCTGTCTATCTTTAAACATTAAAGGTAGAATTCTTATCGGCCAAGAAGGAATTAATGCAGCAGTTTCAGGAGAAGATAAATCCATAGAAAAGTTTAAAGAAGAACTTAAAACTATAGCATTTAGAGAACAAGAGATAACTAACCCGGTCTATAGAAGGTTAATTGTAAGAACAAGAAAGGAAATCGTAACAATTAACAAAAAAGTAGACTTAAAAATGAAGGGAAAATATATAGACCCCATAGAATTTAAAGAAATAATCGATAAGGGAAAAGAGATAGTTATTTTAGATGCGAGAAACGATTATGAGTCTAAAGTAGGAAGATTTAAAGGTGCCATCACCTTACCCATTAGTAATTTTAGAGAGTTTCCTAAAGCAATAAAAAAACTATCTTCTCTTAAAAACAAAAAGATTATTACCTATTGTACGGGCGGGATTCGATGTGAAAAGGCGTCGGCAGTACTAAAGGAAGAAGGCTTCAAGGAAGTATACCAACTTAAGGGAGGTATTATTAATTATATTAATCAATTTAAAGATAATAATTTCCAAGGAAGTTGTTTTGTATTTGATAATCGAGTAACGATAAAAGTATCAGAATCAATTAGTAAATGTGAGTTTTGTAGTGCGTTAACCGATCAGTATATCAACTGCCATAACCTTGACTGTGATAAGCTTTTACTATGTTGTCTAGAGTGTCAACAAAAGATGAGAAAAACATGTTCTTTAGAGTGTAAAGAAGCACCTAAACAAAGAAAGATTATAGTCTCTGTTTCTGCCTTTTCTTAAAATTGTTAAACCACTTGAGGATATTACCATTAAATCCTAATCCAAATCCTAGACCAAGAGCTAAAGCAATTCCTAACGCAAACCCACCAATAAGGATAAGGAAGGTATTTTCCAAAATACTAGTCTCAATTCCAATCTGAGTTAAGGCAACAATCACCATTAGAATCATAATAATAATCCTTAATACAGTAGCAAGAAGTTTAACTCCTCGCATCTTAGTATGCTCCGTCATCTTAAGTTCTATATAATAGGAGAGTCCCAGCCCAAATAAAATAACTAAAATACCAGCAATAAGATTAGGTAACCAAAAAATAAACGAAACAAACAGATTATTTAAGACTCCTAAGTTAGTTAAAGAAATAGCTATCTGTAAAAAAATAATAAAGGTATACCATCTAAAGAGTTCTCCAAAAAAAGAAGAGAGGTCAAAACTGTCTTTCTTCACAAGACGAGCTTTTCTAACACGTTCGTCCAGTTTAAGATGGCGTAAAATAAAACGAATTAAAAAACCTACTAAAAGAGAAATAAAGTACCCCACCAAAATAACTAATAGCGCAGCTAATAAACCCGGATAGAAATTCAAAAAATCATACCACAGTTGGGCTAAAGGCTGGACTAACACCTCTTGTAACATAAGGTCTATTTTAGAGAGTCCTGTTTAAATAAGTTATTATTCTCCGTACATAGAAGTAGAAACTTTTAAAGTCTCATGAATGCCACTAGGAGACCCTTATTTTTTCTTTAAGTCTTTAAGAATCGTAGGAATCATCGCTCTAGCAGCAGTCTGTCCTCTTTCAATGCATAATTTAGAACGACCTAAATCTAAAGGAGAAATTCCATCAAAATCTGGATGAATAATAACATTCGCCTCCCTAACCTTATACTTAGATAATTCGTTAACCATCAAATGAAAACTAGCCACATTATATTTTAAAAATTCCGGGAGTGCCATTTTACCGCCGCCTCCTTTAAATAAGTCAAATACTTTAACGGGATTAAAAAAGAATTGAACAATCGGGGCTTTTTCCTCGACATGAAGATAACGTCTAAGATGAGTTAATTCCTGTTCAACAAAAGTTTTTTTTAAATCCTGATTAAATCGGCTAGGTTTTCCTTTCTCAAAAGTTACCGATACAGGGGTAGATAAGTCCACCGCAATAACATAGTCAGCACCCATATCTTTAACTACCGACACCGGAACAGGATTGATAACCCCCCCATCTACGAGGATAGACCCATGTCGCTCCAAAGGATTAAACACTACCGGAATAGACATGCTGGCTCTAACGGCACTCGCTACATCTCCTTTGTGAAAAACAACTTCTTTTCCAGACTTTAAATCAGCAGCCACAACCCTTAAAGGAATTCTTAAGTCTTCAAAGGTAGTTGCATGAATCAAATCTTGAATATACTGTTCAATTCTCTTCCCTTCTAAAAAGCCTTTACTAGGTAAAACAAAATCCAACAAATATTTCCACGGGGTAGTATGAATCAGATGTTCAATTTTTTTCACACTAAGTCCAGAAGCATACAAAGCACCGACAATACTTCCAGCACTAGTTCCCGCAATATAATCCACAGAGATATTATGTTTCTCTAAAGCCTTAAGTACACCCACATGAGCAAATCCCCTAAACGATCCACCGCCCAGCGCTAAACCAACCTTTTTTCTTGCCATCATAGAATAATAGAATAATACGTTTATAATAATATCGTTGTATCCAATAAGAATTTTTAAAGATAAACTAAGTAACAAATAAATGACAGCTTATCAAAATATTATTCTGTCAGGTTTACCCGGTGCAGGAAAATCCGTATTGGCTAAAGAGTTAGTAAAGATATACCATTGGGAATCTCATTCAGTAGGAAGTATATTCAAAGATCGGTGGAGAGAAAAATATCCCCATAGAGAAGTTTCTTTCGACCAATATTGGGGCAATTGTTCTAAAGAAGAAAACCTGAAAATAGATGAACAAACAAGAAGGGTACTAGAAGGGGGCCATATAGTAGGAGATTTTCGATATGCTATTTTAGCGGGGGGAATAGATGCGTTACAAGTATTTGTAACGGCAGATCTAGAAACAAGAGCAAGAAGATATCTTGGGTCAGATAAAAATAATTTAGAAATTAAAGAGACACTAAGAAAAAGAGAAGAAGATGAAGTAAGAGTAGGAAAAGAATTATATGGTTTAGAGTATGATTATAGAGAGTCTTCTCAGTATGACATAGTGTTAAATTCAGCAAGGCTAACTTTAGAGCAAGAAATTGGACAGATTCAACGGTTAATGAGGCAAGTGGGCCGGGCAGGACTCGAACCTGCGATCGACACGGTGTAAACGTGTAGTCATAGCCACTAGACCACCGGCCCAGAATAAAAGAGCAGATCTAAAACAATTTATAAAACTTCCGTCCAAAGGTTTCAAGTCTACTCTCCATCAAATAAACCAATTTATTTTAGTAAACCCTATTTAATAAGAAGAATAACATTACTTCTTCCTTTTTTAATGCGTTTAATTACTCCCTTAGCTTCCAGTTCGGTTAATAACAAGCTAACTTTAGCCTCACTTAAAGGCAACATTTTCTTTCTAATTTCTTTTTGTGTAATTCTACCATCTGACTCTTTGATAAACCTTAGCACTTTCTCTAAATCTTCATCCGTATGTAGTATTTCTTCTTCAATTTTTTGGATTTTAGTAGGATTATCCTTTTTACGCAATATAAATAATAAAATCCCTCCTAGAAGTAAGATACCCGCAATAATAAGAAAAATAGTAGTAGAATTAGATTCATCTTCTAAAGTAATTTCGTCATCTCCTAAATCGGGAAACTCATCATCAAGTAGTGCATCAAATAACACTAAATCTAAAACATACTCTCCTTCCTTTTCAATAACCAATTGATCCTTATAACTATAGACTCCGTCGGAAGTCTTAGCAGAAATAATATAAGTTCCAGGTTCCACAATAAAACTATATTCCTCTCCCGCCCTAACTACATCTTGTTGTTTAGGTTCACTCGTAATTTCTACCAGAGCATTCACTTCTTCTAGAGTATCCCAAGCAAATACCTCACCATGAATAGTAGCAGCCTCTACACTAGAAAATACTAGTAAAACTCCCACAATCCACATTAAAATCTTCATAACTCTTCTAGATAACGGAAAATATATAAAGATTTGCATACGTAGATTATTTTTTTATAGAATTTCATTGAATAAAACGATTTGTATGTTATCAAAATAGTTTCTAAAACTCTCCTGTTTCTCGGCCATAAAATTCTCTAACTAAAGCTTTACAAGCCTTATAAAGCTCTATAAAGCCAAATAAAGGGTTTTAAGAAAGTATGCTTTTAAACAAAGTATCCTTAGTAAAATTAAGGAATTTCTAAATAAGAAGTTCCCTAAAGGAGAAAAAACAAAAATGAAAAATACACTATACAACGCATTGGTGTTATTCATAGTCTCCGCTGTTATAATCAGCGCCTTACCTATGGCAAGCGCCTTATCTCTAAAAGAGAGAAACGCTAACTGGGTAAACGAATACTATGACGCTAAAGCTAAATATACTACCGCTCTAAATGAGTGGGAAAAAGATCGACAACATTGGTTATATTCAACCGATAAAGTACAAGACTTAAAGGATTTAAAACGAACCAATGCCTTCTTTACCCAAGCACAAGAGTTTGAGTTAAGTGCCTTAAATGTAATGGATACGCATAACGACGTATACATCGTTTGGGCAGAAAACATCGTTTTCGAAAGTGAGGACTTAAGAAAAGAAGTTTTAGATCAGCTTTATTACAATAGAGCTAAAATAGAAGACTTAAAAGAAAACGTCCTTAACGCCCAAAACGGTCAAGAGTTAGTAGACGAATCTAAGAAAGTAAAAGACTACTGGTTTGAGCAAAGAGAATCCACCAAATGGATCTCCGGTGTATTGCTTTCACAAAGAGCAATATACGTGTTATCCAAAGCAGAGTGGTCAGCCGATGAAATGCAAGAAAGATTAGATAAAGAAAGTGACGTAAGGTTCACTTCCGAAGATAAACTTTACTTACAAAGTATTATAGACGACTATAGAGAAAAAATAGCTCAAGCAGAAGCAGAGTACCTTAAAGGGGTTAATAGTTTCGAAAGAGTCTCAAAGGTTAGAGAAGCAAACGAGCTAACCAACGATGGACACGAATTCATCAAATCAGGTAACCGTTATATGGAAGACGCGCATGCAGATTTAGTTGAGTTCGTTAAAGAATTCAAAAGTAGAAGCATTCCTCCCCACATACAGTAAACCACTAGTTGCCCCCATAAGGGGCATTCTTTTTTCTTTTAAAAACAAAAGTTTTATATAGATCAAGAGGCAAAAAAGAAAAATGAAAAAAATACTAGTTATGTTATTATTAATAATCTTAGTAGTAGTCGCAGGATGTAAAGGGGGAAAAAATGTACCTCCTAAAGAAATCGATGATACTACAGAAGACCTAGGAGTCGACGAATTAGCAGAGAATATAGATGCCCTAGACGATTTAGAAGACTTAGAAGAACCAGAGATTAGTCCTGACGATTTAGATTTAAATTAATTTCTTTCAAATTTTAGTACTAAAGAACAATACATTTATAAACCACATTAAGTCTTTAAAAACCAAGATGGATCCACCATTAATGTCCCCAGAGTTACCAGAAATTCCTGAAGAAGTAAAGAAAAAATACGATCAACTTAAAGCAAAACTAGAAATCTTAAAAAAAGAAATTCTTAAAGAGAACAAAAAACACATAATTGGTCTCTCATTATTACCGCCAAAAAAAGAAGAGAAGGATAAGATAAATGTCTTAGTAGTCATTAACGATAATAATTCAGAAAAAATCCCAGACTATAAGCTTAAAGACAAGCTCACCATAGAGTTAGTTAAAGTTGCTAAAAAAGTAGACGAAACCATATGGTTAGAAATCATGCTCACCTCAGAAATTAAAGAGGCCTGTTTTGATTCTAAATATGAAGTTCCACAGTTAATTGCTATGGGCGCTCAATTCTATGACCCTACAGACCTACTCGGAGCTATAAAAATAGCCGAAGTCCATAAATCTATGACTATAAAGAAATTCGAAAAATATGTAGTAAGTTATGTAGCAGCAGGTTCCTTATTTAGGGGAGAAAAATCTCATGATATCGATGTTTACATTATTGTAGATGATACCGACGTCAAGCGAATGTCAAGAATTGAATTAAGAGACAAATTAAGAAATATTATTATTAGTATGGGTTTTCAAGCAGCAGATATGACCGGAATTAAAAAACAATTCCATATCCAAGTATATATTCTTACAGACTTCTGGGAATCGATTAAAGAAGCCCATCCCGTTATTTTCACGTTCTTAAGAGATGGAGTTCCTTTGTACGACCGAAGTGTCTTTATTCCATGGCGCCTCTTACTTAAAATGGGAAGGATTAGACCCTCTCCAGAAGCCATTGACATGCAAATGGAAGTGGGAACTAGGATGCTAGAGCGTGCCAAAGGAAAACTACTAAATATTGTTATGGAAGATTTATTCTATGCAACCTTAAATCCATCTCAAGCCGCTCTAATGTTATACGGGTTATCTCCCCCCACACCAAAAGAAACCGTCCGATTATTAGAAGAAGTATTTGTTAAAAAAGAAAAAATACTAGAACAAAAGTATGTAGACATTTTAGAGAATATAAGACTTAAGTTTAAAGAGATAGAACATGGAAAATTAAAAGAGATAAAGGGTGTAGAAGTAGATAAGTTAAGCGAAGACGCAGAACTATATCTAAAAAGAATCAAGAAATTGTTTGATCAAATTTCTAGAAAGAAAGAAACGGAGAGTATTAATAAAATTTATGAAGATTGTCTATCGATTACCCAAGAAGCCTTAGAAAAGAAAGTAGCAATAAATAAAGTAGTAGAAGAGATTAAACAGTATACGGTAGAAAATAAATTGCCAGAAAATTTATCAGAAATTCTTAAAGGCATAATTCAAGCTAAAAAAGATTTTGATCAGAAAAAGCTAGTAAAGGCAGAATCCGACAAGGTACTAAGAGAGTCCTCTACCTACATAAGAATTTTAGCTGACCATGTACAGAGAAAGAAACATCAGTTAATAGAAAAGACTACGATCCATGTACGATATGGAAAACAAATGGCAGAGATAATACTACTAGAAAAGGTAGCTATTCTTATCTTAGATCAAGAAGCAAAAGAAAAGATATATCAGCAAGCAACCATAGATAAAGAAGGAAAACTTAAGGATATAAGAAAAATAGATCCTGAAGAAGTAGAAGTAATTCTATCTAAAGTAGAAATTCCGGGAGTAGTAACCCTAAAAGAACAAACGTTTGAAAGTCTAAAAACGCTCTTTGGTAAAGAGTTAGAGATTATTTTATAAATCCAAAACCTTTTTAAAGGCTACTCTTTCCTACTCAACTATGGAAGGAGTTATTATAAATTTTAGAGGGAGTCATAAGACTCAATACGACAACCAAATGATCATAAAAATAGAAAGTATAAATTCAAAAGAAGAAGCACAGAAATTAGTGCAAAAAAAAGTAGTATGGATAACCTCTTCAGGGAAAGAAATAACCGGAGTAATAAAGAAAGAGCACGGTAATAAAGGAGCAGTTAGAGCAACCTTTGAAAAAGGACTTCCCGGCCAGTCGCTTGGAACTAAAGTAAAAGTAGTATAAAATACACACACATGGTAACATTAAGACCAGGAAAATGTTATAGGAGTTTAACACGACCCTATACTAGAAAATCTAAAAAGAAAAAGAAAGGGTTCATTAAGTCTATTCCAAGTTCTAAAGTATCTAGGTACAGTACAGGAGATACAAAAAGAGTCTTTGAAAAAAAAGTAGTACTAAAAGCTAAGGACGCAATTCAAATTAGGCACAATGCATTAGAATCTTCAAGAGTAATTATTAATCGGCATTTAAACAAAAGAGTAGGTCCAAAAGATTATTTATTAAGAGTAATAGCCTATCCGCACCACGTATTAAGAGAAAATAAGATGTTAACCGGCGCACATGCAGATAGATTACAAACCGGTATGGCTCACTCATTTGGAAGAACGATTGGGGTAGCAGCGCAATTAAAAAAAGGGTCTGTTTTATTTCTAGTGGGAATAGATTCTAAAAATATAGAAGCAGCAAAAGACGCATTAAAAAGGGCGAAGCATAGGCTACCTGGAAAGACGATGGTAGAAATAGTTTAATATAATGACAAAAAGAAGTTTTCTTTCCATTCTTAAATTCAATAAATAGTGTTATAATAGGGGGTTTATAAACACCGAAAAGCTTATAAATAGAGATATCTACTACAAAGTAGTAATAAAATGGCACTTGACGATACAATTCAAAAAGAAATAGGGAAGATAGGACAAGTATTAGCATTAGAACAAAGAATGCAATCTTCCGAGGTTTCTGATCTAGAAAGAGCAAATCTGATAGAAACATATATCCAAAATTTTGTACCAGACACAGATAAGCCCGCAGTATTAGCCTCATATTATGATAGGCCCTTACATATTTCAACCAGAGAAACAATAAATAGTATAGGGGCAAAAGTAAACGAATTTAAGGATAACCGATACAACGATATTAAAGAGCAACTAATTCAATATGCAATAACTCAAATAAATGCTACCTTAAAAGATACAACCCAAAAAGGAGAAGCTGCAGAAGTATTATCTCAAGTATTAAGATCAGTGTTACAAATCCAAGAACCGTCCTTACAGCAAGCGGTACAAGGATTTTCGCAACGAAGTGGATATTCATCTCGATATTTAACCCAAGAAGCAACTCAAACAGTAATGAACCAATCAATAGGTATGGCCTATAGAAGTGCAGCAAGTGAATATTTAAATGAAATAAAAGGCCAAAACTCCAGTAAATATACCGTTAATGCAGAAAAAGTAGAAAAGCTGTTTGAGGATGTAAAACAAGGGGCAACACTGTACCAAGTAGCTAAACAGTTAGAAGAAAGAACAAAAGAAATAGCAAAGCAAAAGAAAGCTTAATCTCTACCGGGATGCGGGGCATCAATTTCAAATTTTCTTACTAATCGTGCCATTACCCCAATATATTTGTCTGTTTTTTCTTGCCAGTCATAGAGTATACGTGCATCAATTCTAGATGTTTCTCCCCGACTAATTTTATGGGCAAGGGCATACAAATCATAATACCAACGTACATATTTACGATTTAAATGATCTTTTTTAACAAACGCATCATGTAATAAGTCGGGAATGTGTTCCGGACTAGGAGGAGTAACCCCTGCAGCCATAAGTGCCGCATGACTACTATCCACCATTGCCCAATATAATGCCTCAACCGACATTAAAACGTTATAACGTGCCCGAGTTAAATGAACGGGTGCACGATTCAACGCAGTAAAAATAGCTTCTCGACTAGGTCGTATCCTTCCTCGAGCAAGTAACACTTTTAAAGGTTCAAAAAATCCACCAAAATCAATTAAAGCTACACCATAACGCAAAACATTAATAACTAAAGGCTCTCCCGCCATTACTTCTTGCCAAAATGTGGTTAACGTAACCGTATTAACATGTAATTTTCTAGGATAAGAATGAGAATCCACAATCTTAGCCAGTTCAGTACGGTACCATGCAGTCATAGTATCGTCCCATTTAACCGTAGCATCGTCAACAATAATAATAATATCTAAATCACTAGCCCTTTTTCCTTCTCCCTTAACCACACTTCCAAATAAAACAATCGATTTGATTAGCTCTCTAAACTGTTTATATACTTTGGTTGAAAAATCGTAGGCAATGTCATAGTCTTGCATATTTTGCCCTTGTTGTTTTAGAGAATCCCGTTTATGTCTATCCACTATAGATTCCACCTCTTGCCTCACCTCTTTTTTTCTTATCATGGTTTATGCCCGCCCAGCAAATCTACTTCTATCTTCTCCCGTACCCACGCCCCCTAGTTCCGGTGGTAAATTAGTAAACCCTGCCCCGTAAATATTTCTAAAATGAACATCGGGTAAATTACCGTAACCTGCCCAATAGCTTCCTTCTGTTTCCCATATATTAGACCAATAAGGAGCTTGGTGCTGAAATAGGGGAGAATCAAAATAAGATAACACATCTAAGTGAGGATTAGTTTTAAACTGTCCTACAAAACCTCCGGCCTCTGCAATAGCGTTTCCTTTCTCTAGTTTAAATCCATGTTTTTGTAGCATTTCAATCTGCTCTCGTATAGGGGCAGTCCCCATGCCGGGGGGTAAATGAACATCATCAAAACCAAAATTATCATTAAGATGTAATTGTTTAACATGCGGCGCAATTTCTCGTGCTTCATCTAATATTTTTTTCTTTAGTTCCTCTCCTTCAAGCCCCTGAGTTCGTAAAAAGTTAATATGTCCTACATCCCAGGTAACCCCAATAAGTTGTCTAGACGTTTTTCGCGCCTCGTCTTTACTCATCCCGTCCTTCATTAATTTATTAACAAATAAGTCTTGTGATTTCTCAACCGCTTCCCTTAATTCAGAAGCACTACCAATCGTTAAATCATGCCGATAGTTTTCTAGCGTCAAAAGGGGTGAATTTTTTCCATAAGATTTCCATGCCTTATAAGCAGCATTGGATACCGTTTCAGCAGATTTTTCTATGGCAAAGTCCGTAGCCCGTTTAAATACTTCCGGTTTAGGAATTTCAGCCCCCCCATCCACATCTCCTATTTTATTCAGATTATTATGTAATAAGTTATCCTGTTTTTTTTTCTGTTCCTCAATAGCTAAATGAACTTTTTCATACCCTGCCCGATCATTAATTTCTTGCTTGTATAACCGAATAACTTCGTCTTGAGCAGATTTATACCCCTTCTTAATCTCATCTCTTAAGGCATTTACCTTATTTTTATATTTTGGGTCAACATAGTCCAATTTATGAAATAAGTCTCCTATCCCTAGATGAACATCCCCTTGTAATTCCTGCATATGGTGATCAATACGACCAATAGTCTGTTTAACTTCCTGTAATCTCTCCTTTTCAGCCCCATACAAAATTCCTTTCTTTTCACCCTCAAGAAGATGTTGATGTTGTTGTAATAAGTTTAATTTTCTATCCATTAGTTCATCTTTTTCTTTCTGCAACCGAAACACTTTTAGTCGGTCATCATCCCAACTTTTTTCATTCAAAACGCGTATCTGACTATCCGGATCATGGACTTGGGTCCCCCAAGGATAATGTTTAACTTTTCTCTCCATAGGGATAATTTCTCCCGTATCTTGGTTAATGACTCCCATACTTTCTTTAACAAATTTTATTTCTCCAAAGCTTCCTCGTTGCACCTTAACCGATCTTTTTTCTGCATCACTCATCTGAGTATACTCTTCGTCAGTTACCTTTCTTAACCTATCACCCGGTATTTGAGTACTAATATGAAAATTAACCGGAACATTTCTATGTTCATCTAAAGCATGAGCACGTTCAACGAAAAAATTAAGCTGATTTTCAACAAACTTCCTTTGTTTTTCGTCAATTCTTCTTCCACTCTGATCTAGTCCTACTAAATCGGCAATCGGCCCATGTAAGCTCACACGAGCATTATTAAGTTTAGCCAACCGTTGTATTTCTTTCATATGTTCTCTAGGAATGCTCTCTAAAATTTTAGGATCAATCGGAGCTAAGTCTACTCCAAACACTCCGGCATTTAATCGTTGGTTAACTTCGTCTAGCTGATTAGCAGTGTTAATACTCGTAGATGCACCTATTGCATGTTGGGGCACTAAGTACCGAGGATCCATCCCCCCATGATAATTTTTAACCACCATGATTACACTCTTCCCACTAACTTACGTTCATATTTCATTAAGTCCTCTTCCGACGACCACGGCATTAATTTTTTAGCTTTTTCTTTAGCCTTATTACGTTGTTCAATACTAACAAAAGTAGGAGCAGTATCATTATCCGTTAAACGTACTGCAGCATTCATGTCCAAGGTAAATTGCCCAGTATTTAATTCCGCCATAAGATACCCTTCCGACGAACCTAAATGGTAACCTTTGGCTTCAGAGTAGAAAGTTTCAGATACCCCTAGTTTTTCCTCTTTTTTTTCATAAGAAATAATAGGAACTGCCGCTTGTAATCCCGAAGTAATGGGCCGAGAAGGAATATCAATAGTCTGTTCTAAGGTAAGTGGTTTAACTATAACCTCTTCTTGTATTTTTTCTTCTTTCTTAGTAACTTTTTCTTCTTCCTTAGGCAAAGATCGTAAAATAGATTCTAATTCTTTTTTTAGTTCATCTACACTTATGGTATCAAGTTTAGTCTTCAAACTATCTAATTTAGTTTCAACCTCCTTATATTTAGTGCTCTTAACCATAGTGTATTTTAGAGTAAAGCGTTTATTAAAGTTTCTATAAAATTAATAGGTTGCTTGGTCGTAACGATTCGTAGAACTATAAAGAGAAGTCATCGTTTCTAAAGGAGAAGCAATAACATAGTTAGGCATACCTCTTTCTTCAGAATGTTCGAGGTACTCTCCTTTTTTTAAGTCATAACAACTGCCGCACATAGAAAGAGAATAGTGTTCTCTCTTTATAAAACTTTCGGTTGATACTACTTTATAAAGACAACTACCAGGCGGTCATACGATGAGCCTTTTTAAAGATGTCATATACCACTAAACATTTGGTTAAGGCATCCTCTTTTGCCTTAGAATAAATGCTAGCTTCCACAAAAGGAATCTCTCCACCTAAGCCAGGGGGCCTAATCATCTCCCAAAACCCTTTTCCAGCCCCCTTTACAGGTTTACCTATATGGGATTCAAAACCTTCAAAAACATTGCCTAAGGGCCACTCAAACCCTTTCTTCTTCTTTGTTTCTTCTGCCTTAGGTTCTTCATCTTGCGTAAAATGGTCTAAATCTGCCTGTAATTGGCCTAAACTTACATCCGTTAATTGGTGCACTAGTTCTAAATCCTTAAGACCTTCATATTCCTCTAAATTCTTTATATCTTCGTCAGTTAAAGCAAAAGCTCTAAACGTAATGGCTGCTTCTCCGGTCTGCATATACTGACCCTGCCCCATAATCTTAGGTAGCGTACGATATCTAAATTGTAACTCTACACAGGCATAATACTTTTTAGATAACTGAGTATGTTGAAAATTAGAATGTACACTCCCTGGTTTAATTTCACTTTTAGCAAACAATTTTAAGTCCATAACCATGTTATTAAAAGCAGCCACAATATCAGGACTAGGTAAACCACTTTTAGTAGTAAATTCCTTCATTCCTAATTTCTGAGCAGTTCGTAAATACGGTTTAGCCCACTGTGTATATAATTTTAACGATGCCACTTGTGTTTTTAAATAATGTTTTTCAATCTTATATCGTTTAGTTAGTTCATCATCACTCTTCTCTTTCCATACTTTATATTCTAAAAACCTAGCTTTCAAAATGCGAGTAACCCGTTCATTTAAATCTACCGGAGATCCATCGGGTCCTTTTAAACTCTCATCCTTAATATAAAAAAAAGCATCTCGCAAGGTGACAAACTGTAATTGTTGAGCCAAATTATTAATACTCCCTCTTCCTTTTTTCATATCCACTTGATCGAGCCATATAGCTCTTAACCCTAACTCTGCCGCTTGTTTTTGGTCAGAACTAGCTTCCTTGTCTTTTAATACTTTATAATTTTCTAAGCGTATCTCAAATTCTTTTAAGTCATAAATAAGGTTAATAATACTTCTAATTAACGTATTAACTAGTTCTAACATTTTCATCGCACGGTCCTGCATAACTCCCGCTCGTTGCCCCATCTCCCCTAAAAAAGCAGAAGAAGCAGATGCATCAAATTGTTCATCAATCTTATCAACGTCCATTCCTAAACCAGAAGGTTTTCCACCTCGTAAAAAGTCCAGTAACCAAAAATAAATAGGTTCTAGTCCTTGCCCAAAGATATCATAGGTAATCACATATTCTACCGGGTCATTTAACCCACCAAGCATAACTGCCCCTTCTTTTCGAATTAAGGAAACCAACTCTTCTCTAGCCTTCATTCGGTCATCGCCTTCCAACTTTTTTAGTTTTTCTCGATAAAAGGAAATCTTGGCCCGATTATTAAGTAACGCATTCGCCTCTTTTTGTATTTCTTTAAGTCCCATAGTAAAACAAAACAAATATAAATGTAAGAGATTTTAAATCTTTTGTTTATAATGAAATGGTTTGGTAAAAAAAGAAAGGATGAAGAATTCTTAGATTTAGGAAAAGAACCGCTCCCAGAGCTCTCAAGAGAGCCTTTAATGCCTACCGATAATAGTTCTACAAAACTAGACCTTATTAATGCTCGATTACAAAATATCGAAGCAAAATTAGAAAGAATTGAATGGTTACTGAATAATCAACAACCTAAACCTCAGCCCAATAACTCCCCTATAAAATGGTGAAGTTCTTTTCTGTCGTGCTAGTGGTTCTTATTCTAGATCAACTAACGAAATACCTAACTAACGATATTCATACGAGCATTATTAATTATACCACTAATACCGGTGCAGGGTTTAGTATTTTAGAAGGTCAAACCGTTTTATTAATTATTGTGTCATTAATGGTACTAGGATTAATTCTATACTACAGGAAAAAAGAGCCTAAGTATGAAATCCCTCTAGCCTTAATTTTTGCAGGCGCACTGGGGAATGTTTTAGATCGTGTAATCTTCGGCTATGTCCGAGATTTTATAGATTTAAAAGTATGGCCTGTATTTAATATAGCAGATATGAGTTTAGTAGTGGGGACCATAGTATTAGTTTATTTTTCTTTTAGAACTAATCACGAATAGATCTTTTTAAAGTACGTCTTAAGTCACGTAGGGTATCTTCATCTATCCGTCTAGCTAAGTTACACATAGCAGTAACGTAACTAACCCCCCATATATCAAGAGGTATTCTAGCTTCATATCTCCAACAGCCTTCTCTTAAAAATATTTCACGGTACTTAGAACCATTCGTCCAATTTCTTGAAAGGCGAGAATGAACATCGGACGCAGGCCTATCGGAAGCGACGATCTCGAACAAAGTAGGAGAATGGATTATTCGGTCCATAGCACCACCCAAGTTACCCAACTTAGAAAGACGTTCAATATACCAAACCGCCATCATCCTCCTTAATTCATCTCCTTCATCAATTGAATCATTATGTACTGCAATAGCTGAAAAAGGAGCTACCATTGCCATATTTCTAATGCCTGAAGAAGAAGTAGCCCTTCGATAAAGATCAAATACATTTGCTCCTTCGTTATTTCGAATAGAAGCGAGTTGTAGCACTAGATTTTCGCAATTTCCGTTTTGATCTCTTAAATCGAAGCTTAAGCTAACTGCATAGTTAGAAAGTTCAACAACCGCTTCAGATAATATGGGGTTAGATCTATTTTTAAAAGAACTATACCAAGAAAAATGTTTCTCTACTTTCCCATAAAGTTCCATATTGGCCAAAAAGGGAACTAAGTATGGACTCTTACGCACCCCGTCTAAGACATAAGGTCTTCCATATTTCCGTTCGGCATCTTCCATAAAATTCAAATATTTATGTAGATCAAATCGATCAGAGTAAGCCAACTGTGCCAAAGAAACATAAGGGGTAGTGTCATCCAGCAAATGGGTAAGTCCCCCCTCCTCACTCAAAGAAGCAATATTTTCCGTATAAGCGAGTATCGCAAGAGGCAAATCTCCAACCCTATCAGGAGAATTAGGATAGCTAACCAAGCTAAATATTTCACGTATTCTAGCCTTATCTTCAGCAAAATATTCTTCTCGATTATCCATTCAAAAAACAAAGGTCTCCCCTTTATAAATGTTACTACTATACAAGGTTAAAAAATATTAAAAAGACAAGAAGATTCCCTAAAGAGATGAACACCATACAAGAAATATATAGTCTTCTTTTAGAAAGATTTGGTCCTCAAGGTTGGTGGCCCTGTCCCGAGTATCACTCTGAAGACTATTCCTTCCCAAAAACTAAAGAGGAACAATTAGAAATAATTTTAGGAACTATTTTAACTCAAAACACTTCCTGGAAAAATGTAGAAAAAGCACTAAAAAATCTTAAAGAAAAAACAGAACTCAATAAAGAAAAAATAAAACAACTCCCAGAAAAAGAATTAGCGCTCCTAATTCGATCATCAGGGTACCATAATCAAAAGGCTAAAAAAATTAAAGAGTATCTTAAAAATGAACCGAGTACAAGAAAAGAATTACTAAGCACCTGGGGAATTGGGCCAGAAACAGCAGATTCTATTTTATTATATGCCTATAAACAACCCGTTTTTATTATCGATACTTACACAAAGAGAATACTCTCAAGGTTAGGATTTAAAGAGAATTCTTACGAAAAGTTACAATATCTGTTTGAACACCAATTACCAAAAGACTACACAATTTATAACGAATACCATGCACTCTTAGTTAAGTTAGCAAAAGAAAATTGTAAAACAAAACCAGAGTGTTCTAGTTGCCCCCTAAAAGAGAAATGTAAATTTTATAAATCATTAATTCAATAACTTAACTCGTCTAGATTTTGGCACAAAATTTACCATCGTATTATCCTTCACCTTACCACACCCCACACAATCTTCCCCATACTTAACTAATACATAACCATCACCATAAGTATAAGGAAAGTTCTCTCCTCTCATCCAAAGTTCCATTTGATTGTTTTCTAAAGTAATTACATTCCTTTTAACCAAGTTCGCAATAAATAAAGCTCCATCAAAACTTAAACGATATCCATCCTTTTCTTCCGTACAAAAGTAAAATCCAAGAGAAATAATCGGCAAAGTTGAGAAAGAAACACGTTCAATATCCCTAGTAATAAGATAAATACGTCCCTTGTGACTTTTAAAAAAAGCATACGACGTAGATAATTCGACTCCAAAACGTTCTCGTAAATAGTTTAGTAAAGGCTTAGTTCCACGCGAATTCAACACGACTAAAGATAACATAAAAGAAAGAAGAAGTTAAAGATTATAAGGGTTACGATAAAAGGTAGTAAATCATTCTTCTCGGTCTTCAATACCTAAACGAGTTCTTACAATCCCCCCTATTGTATAAATAGAATATGGTTTAGAAACACGTTCCACAACATTAGGAGTAGTCACAAGTTTTTCATGAGCATAAGAAGACGCCAAAACAATAGGAATACCACGATAACGTTCATCATTATACAGACGTCGAGCAAGATCTACTCCATTAACAATCGGCATATCTATATCACTAATAATTAATTTAGGCATGACTCCCACACAAGCTAAATAAGCTAAAGCTTCCATTCCGTCATAGCAAGGATAAACTCCAATTCCTAGGGCATTCTCAATACTGACTTTAAGTAAATCCGTAATCGCACTATTATCATCCACAACTAATACGCTAATGTCGTTGGGCATAGTGTGACTCCTCCCCTTTTTTACCAAGAACGTAAGCATCCCTGTCTAAATCGGGAAAAATAAGATAGTCAGAAACATCGGGATTAGGATTATAATGGTTAAACATATAAATATACCAGTCATAAAGAGCAGAAGAACGCTTTTCTAAAACAGCTTCCTGCATATAAGCCTCAAAGATAAACCCCGGATCAATCACCGTACTTTCATCTAAAGAAACCCCTAATAACGGAGCAGAAATTAACTCTTTATCTAGGTTAAAGGATTGTAAACCTAACCAAGTAAATGCACCAAAAGCGCCTAAGCCAATGACCGGAAACCAAGGATTTCCATTAGAGGGATGTTTAAGAGTAGGGTTCATTATTATGTACCACTTAGTAGAAACAACATGTTTATAAATCTTTCGTTTTTAGGAAAAGAAATAAGTTTATATAGGAAAATAAAAGAACTAAAAAGAATGGAAACTAAAAAATTAATTCATGTTCTCACCTTACAAAATGCGATAAAGTATAACGGAAAGGCAGAAGTAAATTCTACCCTAGGACAAATACTATCGGCTAATCCAGAATTGCGATCAAAAGCAAAAGAAATAAAAGAAAGTGTAGAAAAGCTAGTAGTAGACATAAATACTCTCTCACTAGAAGAACAAAAAAAGATTTTAAAAAAATTAGGAGAAATAAAAGCCCCAGAAAAAAAAGAACCTAAATCAATTGAGTTAAAAAATGCAGTAGTAGGAAAAGTAGTCTTAAGATTTGCACCTAATCCTAATGGTCCCCTATCCTTAGGACATTCTCGACAAGCTATATGGAATTATGATTTAGCACAAAAATACAAAGGGAAATTTATCCTAAGGTTTGACGATACAGATCCAAAAATAAAAGTTCCTCTAAAAGATGCGTATGAATGGATAAAAGAAGATTTAGCCTGGCTAGGAATACAACCAAAAGAAGTAATAATTCAGTCTCAAAGATTACAAACATATTACGAGTACGCAGAACAATTAATCAAAAACCATCATGCTTATGTGTGTACGTGTGATTCAGAAAAGAAAAGAGAAGAATTATTAAAAAAAATTGCTTGTGTCTGTAGAAATGCAAAAGACACCATAGAAGAATGGAAAAAGATGTTTACTAAGTATAAAGAAGGGGAAGCAATTCTAAGAATTAAAACCGATCTAGAATATAAAAATCCTGCAGTAAGAGACTTTCCAGCATTTAGAATTATTGATAAATCTAAGCATCCGCTAGATAAAAAATCGAAAGTCTGGCCATTACTAAATTTTGCCTCTGCAATAGACGATTACGAAACTAAAGTAACTCACATTATTAGGGGTATCGACTTACAAGTGTCCGACGAACGTCAAAAGTATATCTACGAGTACTTTAAGTGGACATATCCTCACACCTATTATAATGGAAAGTTAATTATTAAGGGAATTAAAAGTACGTCAGAAACCAAAAGATTAATAGAAAAAGGAGAGCTATCGGGGTGGGATGATCCACGACTCGGTACCTTAAGAGCATTAAAAAAAAGAGGGTTCCAACCAGTTGCCATTAGAAATTTTATTAAGAAAGCACGATTAAATAAATCAGAGATACAAGTATCTATAGAAAATTTAGAAGCAGAAAATAGAACAATTGTGGAACCGATAGCTAACCGATATTTCTTTATTAAAAATCCTAAAAAAATTAAGATAAAGGGAGTACCAGAATTAACATCTAAAGCCCCATTGCACCCAGATGACCCAAAACGAGGATATAGAGTACATAAAGTAAGTGAAGAGTTTTATATAGAAGATGAATTAGAGAAAAACAAAAATTATAGATTAATGCATTTATTAAATTTAAAGAATAATATATTTATTTCAGAAGAGTACGATCCAAATTTAAAAACCAAACAAATTCATTGGATCTCTTTAACCGTAGAACCCATTAATGTAGAGATAATAATGCCTGACAATTCTAGAATAAAAGGCATTGCTGAACACTATATTGAAAATGTAAAAGAAGAGGAAGTAATTCAGTTTGAAAGATTTGGATTCTGTAAACTAGACAAAAAGGGGAAAATGTATATTTTTTATTTTACGCATAAATAAGGATATAAATATATTTCTGAGAACTATAAATCAATTAATCCAAGACTTATTTTTAAAGCCTCATCCATCTCTCTCATCTTGTTAAGGTCCACCCCACCAATTAGTCTAACAAGTCTAATCTTATCAATAGCTCTAATTTGATTTAATAATACCTTAGAGGTAACTTCAATGCCCTTTTCTTTTTTATTCAAAAGAACCTCTACCGGATAAATCTCATTTACATTTTTGGAAGTAATGGAGGCAATAATAGTTAAAGAGCTATAGATATTCCCCAAATCGTTCTGCACAATTATACACGGCCTAATTTTCTTTATTTCATGACCGATTGTTGGATCCAGGTTAACTAACCAAATCTGTCCACGTCTAATTTTATTCATCAGGGACCTCGGTAGAAGCAATATCCCATTCCATGATTAGTTCTTTATCACGCTTAGCAGATTGTTTATACCCTTTAATTAGCTTAGATTTTAAGTCTTCTGTGTTAGAAACAACAAGTCTTAATATAACAGAATCATAACTCTCATGTGCATTTTTCATTCTATCCAAAAGGAATTTCGTCCTCTTTCTTAGTTTAACTGTAGTAATATCCATAGTATACTAAAAGGTATACCACATTAATAAACGTTGTGATTATTTAACCCGACTGCTTACTCTCACATTCCAAAAACTAGGCAAAGAACTCAAAATAATATAGGTTAAACCTTGCCAATATTTCTTATATAAATTAGTTATAGTCTTCCCCAAATTCAGCATATAGATTCATAACTACTCCCGTCCCCCATAAATAAAGACGGTTAATAACTTTCCCTATCTAATACACTTCTTCTTAATCCAGTCTAAGGTCTCTAAAGAAAACGAGTGATCTCCTCGTATCACTAAAGGAATATGCCCTTGTTCTAGTGCTTCTACCGTACATAAATCAAAAGCTTCGCATTCCAAATTCTCTTTAATTTTTTTAACAGAATAACCTCTTTTTTTTAATCGTTTTTGTAGTTCTTTTAAGTCACATCGAACAAGAATACATAAATCCACATCCCTTTTGTTTAAATAATGACTTAAATGCCCATCAATAATAAGGTCCTTTTCTTTATTAATAAGCCCCTTTACTACTTTTCTTAATTCTTTAATATCAACAACCCAACACTTCTTTTTCTTATCATATTCTTTATGTAAAGAACGTAGTGTGCTTAGGTTAACGTAAGAGAAAGATAATAATGAAGATAATTTTTTAGCTAGGGTAGTCTTTCCACTTCCAACACATCCACTAACAGCAATAACTACCATTTAAGTTTTCATTGTAACGCTATAAAATCTATCCAATAATAGTACCTTCAAAACTCTTCCCCCCTAAACAGTGTTTTAAGTTCTTTAGATCTTTCCCTATAATATAAACTTTAATGTTAAATTCTTTAATAAGTTTAGCCGCTGCCTGATCCAATACAAAATGTTGGCCCGCATGGTACCTAATTTTATTGATAATTCTTAAAAAGTCATCGTAAGAAATAGAAGGAATTAAAGTAGCTCCTCTTAGTTTTGGGTCTTTTGTATAGAGTCCCTTAACATTAGTGATATTTAAAAAATAATCAGCCCTAATACGGCTAGCAACTTGAGCAGCGTTTCCGTCCGAAGTCATGTTCTTTCCTTCACCCAAAGCCCCACAGACTACCAATTTATGCTTTTTTAGTTCCCTTACTACTTCTTCTAAAGATTCCGGAATAGTATGAGTAATACCAAAAATTCCTGCAACAAGACGTGCATTTAGTCGAGTAGAGGCAATACCCACTATCGAAGCAATTTTTTCAGGTAATTTAGCTGCGTGTATGGGTTTTAAGTAATTTCGAGCAGTTTTTCCCCCACCCGTTACAATAACCACTTTATTCTTTTTAGAAAATTTTTTAATAATATCTTTAAAACGATTTAAGTAAACAAAGTCTACTTTATCCGGAACAATAACACTACCTCCCAAACTAATGACAATCGTTTTCATTCATCCACCATAAATAGCCGTGAATCCTTAACTTTCCATAAACCTATCCACGCTCCCGCATCAAGCCATCCATGGGCATAATTTAAGGCAGCAAAGGCAGTAACCATATCTCCTTTCTCTTTAAAATAATGAGCGTCGCTAATATAACGAGAGATCATATCTAAAAATTCTTCTCTAGCACGTTTGGTATTCAGTTTTTCTTCTGCCTTAAGGGCAATTTTATAAGCAGATTCAGTTAATTCAAAATATTTCTTTAGTTTAGCATCACTCACTTGTTTCATAAGCTAATCTTAAAAGATGAAATATAAAAAGATTTGGGTTAAGAGTTACGAAGATAAGTTACAAAATCATAGCTTTCTCGCTTATCTCTACTAAATTCTCTCCAGTCACAAAGATCAAATCTAGGAAAATAAGCATCACCAGAAAAAGAAGAATAAAGTTGAGTAAGCTCTAGTCGTTGGGCCACAGCAATTGCCTCTTGATAAACGCGTTCTCCACCAATAACAAAAGACGTAGTATCCCTTTCTTCAGCAAGTGCTAAAGCTTCATCTAGGTTTCGGACCAGAAGTATATTAGTCGGTGAAGACAAAGTAGTTGAGATCACAATATTAGTTCGTCGAGGTAAAGACCCAGATAATCTCCTAAAAATAGATTCATAGGTATTTCTCCCCATAATTACTGGATGGTCTAAAGTTAAATGTTTAAAACGTTTTAAATCCTCAGAAATGTGCCAAGGAATCTCTCCATGATTTCCAATAACATAATTGTTAGCCATAGCAGCAATGAGCACAATTTCCATCTTCAAGCCGCCATAACCGCCTTAGAATCCCATTTTAAAGGAGTATATCCTTCTAAAGCTAAAACCTCTTTTGCAGGTTTTTGGATGATCTCAAACAAAGGCCCACGGTGGATATGCAACCTAGGAAGAGGTTGCGGTTCTTTTGAAAGTTGTTCCAAAGCGAAAGGCACATGATCTTTTCGTTCATTTCCCTCGCTCTCAGCGGGAGCATGTTTCAAATACCATTCCTTAATGTCCAAATAGTCTTCTAATCTAATTGCGCCCTTAACTTTAGTCTGAAGATCAGTTAAGTTCGCATCATCTGCTAAGAATGTCGATCGTGGAGGAACCCCTACATAAATATGAATATTACTATAGGTATGTATAAATTTCCTAGGGACTAAATCAGTTTCCATAGCAAATAAATGATTTATTAAAGCGTACTGAACAATATTGAACGGAACCCCTAAATAAGAATCACAAGATCGTTGAAACATATGCACGTCTAAATCTCTATCTCGAGTAACCGTAAAGTGGGCAAGCATATGGCAAGGACCTAAGGCCATGGCAGCAATATCTACAGGATTCCAAGCGGTAAACAAGTGATAGCGTGAACCCTTATCTGCTTGTAAGCCTTCAACTACTTTTTTAATTTGATCGATTTCTCCACCTTTACTATCTGGCCAATGTCTCCACTGCCAACCATAAACTGGACCGAGATCAGAATCAGCTAAATTAAAATTAGGATCAATTAGCATTCTTTCCTGATATACCCGAAAATCTTCATTCCATTGAACGGTGTTTTTAGGAACTTTTTTTTCAAGACCATTTCTTATTAAATAATGTTGAAAAGCATTTCTATTCCAAATATCTACTCCCCTATTATATAAAGATTTGGCGTTTCTCTCTCCCCGCAACATCCAAAATATCTCCTCACCCACCCACCGTATAGGAACAGAAGATTTCGTAGTACATTGTGGAAAACCTTCTCTTAAATCATAAATACTCTGGTCCCCAGCACTAACGATCATCAGCTGCCCAGTTCGTGCATTATACTGTGGATCCCCATTAGATAACACTCGTTTAAGTAAATCCAAATATTGTCGCATAAGGAATAAACAGTAAAAGTAGCTTAAATAAACTTAGCAACCGTAAAACAATAAATCAATCACTACAATAATTATATATAGAAAATAAGTTCTAAGTAAATGCAAGGAAAGTTCATAACCTTTGAAGGGGGAGAAGGCTCAGGTAAAACCACCCAAATAGCCCTCCTAGAGGGATATTTAAAAAAGGAAGGATATTCTTATATTAGTGGAAGAGAACCAGGTAAAACTCCCCTAGCAGAACGTATTAGGGCCATTCTTTTATATGAAACCTCGGAAGAAATAATCATAACCCCCAAGATAGAAACATTATTATTCATAACGGCAAGAGCAGACTATGTTGAACAGTTTGTAAGGCCAAGTCTCCAACAAGGAAAAATAGTGTTATCCGATCGGTTCTATGATTCAACCGTAGTCTATCAGGGTTTAGCAAAAGGAGTAGACTTAGAAATGATTAAGACATTAAACAGGCTAGCTACAGACGGATTAACCCCCGATCTAACCTTAGTACTAGACGTACCAGAAGAGATAGTAGCAAGAACTCTTGCAAAAGCGATTGGATCATCAGGAGTAACGGATAGATTAGAAGCAGAAAATATTGAATTTCATAGAAAAGTCTATGCAGGCTTCAGATCATTAGCAGAAGAAGAGCCAAAGAGAGTAAAGTTAGTGCCTTATATACATGGGGGACTAAAAGAAATGCATCAACAAATACTTGCGTATGTCAACCCCCTTCTAAGCAAAAAAACAACATAGAAAACTATTTAAAAGAAAAATTTAAAAGTAAGGGATGGAGCCATTCTATGGAATCATTCTCGCAGTAGTATTAAGTATTATTCATTTCTACAGCGAATCTGTAGCAAAAATAGCAAAGCAAGAAAGAAGGAGTTTTCTAAGCTTTTCTGCAGGTATTTTAATTACTTTAATTTTTATAGAGATGCTTCCGAGCGTTTCTTCAACACAAAACATAAACATTTTCTATTTAATGTTAACCGGATTTACCGCCTTTCATCTAGTAGAAAAACACGCCTATCACCACCAAGTAAAAAGAAGAAACGAAGAGATCACCGATTTACATAGCTATGGGTTTTTTCTAGATCATTTTATCATAGGGTTCTTCCTAATTCTTGTAATCACTTCCTCTTTTTCAGCGGGACTAATTGCCACCATTCCGTTTATTCTTATAACCATTAGTTCTTCTATATCCCTAGAAACGATCCATCAACAAAAAAATAATATCTTACGAAGAATCTTTTTAGCGTCTTCAACTACTATGGGTGCAATAGTGGCCATCGTTCTAGAAGTATCTTTAAGTACCTTCTACTATTTATTTAGCTTTGTGATTGGGGCAGTAATGTATATTACCATTAGGGATATCATACCTACTGAAGGAAGGGAAAAGAAAGCAGAGTACTTTGTTCTAGGAATTATAATAACAATTTTAATATTGTATCTAACTCATCCCATATGAAAGAAAAAATTGCGATCGTATCCTTTGTACTTTTTATAGTACTAGCAAATCTTCTAAGTATATTCTATGTTTCTTTAGTAAAAGACCAAGAATTAAGTGAGTTTTTTATCAATGATCAACCCTTATCAAATAGGTATTCCGAAAGGGAGAAAGCACATTTAGAGGAAGTGAAGAGTCTAGTAAGTTTAGGTTTCTTCCTACTATTTTTCAGTGTATCTATACTATCGTTTATCTATCAAGAAGGAATAGTAAAGAAAGGAGCTAATTTACTAGTAAAGATAATGGTTCCCTTAGTCATAATTACACTACTTGCCTTTACCTTTCTCTTTACGCTCTTTCATAAAGCGGCATTCAGAACAGACACCTGGCTTCTACCCAGTAACTCATTGTTAATTTCTTTATACCCAGAATCTTTCTTTTTAGTTGTCACTATAATACTTGAGACACTAATAATCCTAGAAGCAATAATAATTAAAAAAATAATAATTAAAGAACGTTAAGAGTTCCAGCCATGCCCGTATGCCCACTTCCACAGAATACGCTGCATCTAAAGGTGAATTCTCCAGGTTTATCCGCTAAAAATTCGACCGTCACTTCTTCTCCAACAGATATCGTCTCACTAATATCATACTCAGAAATACTAAATCCATGTTCCACATCCTCACTAGTAATATGTAACACGACCGTATCCCCTTTATTTACCGTAATAGTATTCGGTACAAATTCAAATTTCTTAGCAACCAAATCAAACTCTACCTGTGTAGGTTCACTTTCATCGTTAGGCTCTTCAACAACCGGTTCTTTTACAATAGGTTCAGGCGTTAAAATGTCCGAAGGTTCACTAGTTCGTTCGCTAGTGCATCCAACCAAAAAAACACCTAAAACTATTACCAAAAACAAAATGTGTGGTTTCATAGTTATTAAGATGTTTAGAATTATATAAGCTTTTCTAGCCTCCAGAGATAACACTTAACAGTCTAATCGTATCTCCTTCTCTCAAAGTAGCGTGCTCAGTAATTAATTCGTTATTTCTAACAATAATAAAAGAGTCCATAGATAAGTTAAGTTTTTTAAAAATTTCTGAAATAGTGGTTACATTGATAGTCTGTTCCTTATTCCCCTTATCAACATATACTTTAATGTTCATTTAATTTCCCCCTATAGTAACACGTTTGACATACCTCTCTAGAGGTAGGTTCTTTACATCGAATACATACATTAATAGATTTCGTTTCTTTAAATTCACGTTTTAACATAGGTAAGATCGATAAAAAACTGTTTACTAAAGCGTGTTTAGTTCCAGGATATTTCTCTTCCATTTTATTGAGTAAGTTTCTTACATCATTCCTATAGCCTTCTTGCGCGTTAGGACACTCATTAAATCCAATCACCAAATTATTTAAATAAGCATAAGTCATCACTTCTTTCTCCGTCACTAAATATAGTGGTTTTATTCTCTGAATAAACCCTTCATTTTCAGTAACTCCCGTTAGGGGGCCTAGACGTGCACTAAGCTCTGGATTATCTCTAAATTGGTTCATTAAAATAGTTTGAGCCTCATCATCTAAATTATGGCCCGTAGCTAAACGTTCAACCGTTAGTTCTTTAGCTGCCTTATTTAATAGGTATCGTCTAAATACTCCACATACACTGCACGGTTTAACCTTAAGTTTTGTTAACGTTTCATCTAGAGAATACCCAAATGCATCTTTATAAGAATAAACATAGAGGGGTACTTCTAATTGAGTACACACTTCTCTAGCCTTAACTAAAGTATGCGCTCGGTAATCATGAATACCTTCATCCACGGCAATAGCTACAATTTCCATAGCTCTTCCTTCACTATATTTTTTTAGTAAAGTTAGAACCGTTAAACTGTCTTTCCCCCCCGATAACGCTACACCCACTCGTTTTATCTTATGGATTAATTTATGATCTCGTATTGTTTTAAACACCTTACGTTCAAAGTAACGTGTAAAACATCGTTTGCAAAGAGAGATCGGACTATTAGTTAAAGTAATTACCGGATGTTCTTTACACTGTTTACAGGCCATAAAAGTAAGAAAGACGTAAAATTTATAAAACTAAGTAAACCTTGTTTAAAGAGAATCAACCTATTACGGGATAGGTTCCTCATAAGAATCTACAACGGGGAAGGGTTTTCCATGTTCCTGTAACCACCCACCACCAACCCCAAGATTCTCTGCAAATAATTCTTCAGATAAGGCCATTCTATACTGGAAGGGTTCCTCTTCATATTTCTGATACTCAACTAAAGTAGATCTACCATCAGAAGTTGCACTTACCCACTGCGGGAAAAGATACTCGGCAATATCCGCGGTCAATTTTGGAACTAATCTTGCATACTCAGATTTAACGGCTCCGCCCACAAAATCAAAATATTCCCTAGCAATTTCATATCTATAGGCCTCTTCAAATTTTTTTCTAACTAGTGTAGTCCTTCCTAGCATATTCCACGTATCACTATATACATATAGATTAAAACTACTTTCTCCTTCTACATCCTCGATATATTCCCAGCCTTCATTTGCTGGATATTCTAGAAAAGAGGAAGGTGCCCAGTTTCGTCCATCGGTTCCACCTATTATTACTCGCCATTCCTCAGACGACAACTGTGGATCCATTGGAGTCCCAGAACCATGCAAATAATGTATAAAGAATCGTGCACCCCTCCCATAACCTCCAGTAACATAGTCAAGAATAAAATTAGGTGTAGCTAAAAATAAGAAGTGTAACCTATCGCTTATTAAAGGTTGATTTTTATTAGTGGTTACATCTTCTCCTTCCATCCCACTCGGATCCGTATACACCATCGGATTATTCATAACATACGTATACTTATTCAAGCGTTGACTATTATACACGTTACCACTAATCGGATCACTAGAAATAAATCGTCCTAAAGCAGAATCATAATACCGTGCCCCATAATAATACAACCCCGTAGAATCATCTTGCTCTTTTCCCGTATACGTATACCGTTCCTCACCACTTGCATGCAAACTAGATCCAAACGGTTCATAGTCCGAATAATACACCCTATTTCCATCCGTGTTCGTAACCAGCGACGAGCTGCCTAAAGAATCCGTATGATAATAACTAATCTCTCCACCGTGTTGTTTACTAAGTAAGCCACTAGGTCCATAGGCATAGACGGTTATCGATTGAGGTAGTGAGTCTTGAGGTTGTGTAGGAGCGAAGCGTAAACTAGGAAAGAAATAAGAGCTAGCAATAACCAAACTAGTCAAGGATAATCCTATAATAAGAATGAACACCCACCTCTTTGATAACATAACAATAAAGGAAATTAAGAGTTTAAAAAGGTTACTCTACGATTGTAAGATTACCTAAATCCGGTTCATCCAAATTTTCAGGTTCTTCTAAAATATTCCCATTAGAAATATTTTGTAGTTGTGCAACCAGTTCTAAGTTAATCGGTTGAGCAAAAAAGTATTTTCCGTCCGGACTAATATACGCATCGAGTATTTCTCCATTGACGTTTAAAGCAATTTTATAGAGACCGTACTCCTTACCTACATCTTGAGCAGTAACCTCGGCTTCCCCTCCGAGTAACAGATTAACAAAATTTACGGTCTTTTCCTTAGCCTCTTCTCTAGAAATTCCTCCAATAGTAAAGACCGGTCCAACGACTAAAGAGATTAATAATAAAATAATAGCAACCCCGCTGATTATTTTCCAATAATTAGATGAATTTCCGTAGGTTACCTCTTTTTTTCTAGATAAGGTTACAGGTTCCTCGTCTATTTTCGTTTCTACAACAGGTTCAGTAGACATATTAGTAGACGAAAGAGTAGGAACATCTTCTTCCGTTACCTTTTCAGTCTTCTTTCTCATAAAGAAGGAAATTTATCTCTATTTATAAAGATTGTTACTATCCTACTGAAAATGCCTATACTACCAAAATATAGCAAAGAGCAATCTTTAAAAAGTCATCATCATTACTAAACCTATGGACAAAGAAACCTCATCCACCCTACTTAAAATAACGGGGATTATTGCAGCAGTAATCCTTATTAGTTTAATATCTATTCTTGTTTATTTTAAATCATATGGTGAAGAAGAAAAAGTGATAGAAGTACAAGGTTCTTACCAAATAACAAAAGAATCAGATACCGTTTGGATGTCTTTAGGAATAGAAACAAATACTAAAACTGCCAAAGAAGCAGAAGCAAAAAATAAAGAGATATCTAATAGATTTTATAAAGAATTGGAAGGTTTAGGATTAACTCAAGAAGAATATAAAACAGAGTCCTATAATATTTATCCCAATAAAAATTGGGAAGATAGTTCCGGCGAAATAGAAAGTTATACCGTAACCCATGTAATAAAAGTGCAAACTCCAAAAATAGACTTAGCGGGTTCCATCCTAGATAGCGCAGTACAAGCAGGCATTAATTCAATTAACGGTGTATATTTTGATCTAAGTGAAAATGCAAAAGAAGAAGCTAGAGCAGAGGCATTAAAACAAGCTACAGAATCTGCAAGGAAAAAAGCAGAGTCTATCGCAGAGGGATTAGGGACAGAAATTAAAGGAATAAAAAGAGTATCCGACTCCTCATTTAATTATTATCCCCTTTATAGAGATGTAACCACAGCAGAGGTAGCAGAAAAAGGTGGTTTAAACGTAGTAACAGAACCGGGAAGCGTAGACATAACCGCGACCGTCTCAGTTTTGTATGAAATAAAATAAACTTATTGTTTTTTCATAGATTTATACAGTTTAAATAAGAAATAACTGCTAACAAAGAAGATAATAACGTTCACCATTTGCGGGTACGTTAATCCTAAAAACGGACGTTCCCATTCTCGATAGAATTCTATAAAGAATCGTAAAAACGAGTACATACATAAAAAGCTAAAGAAAATAAATCCTTTAGGTAATTTTTCGATTTTCCATAACTGCCATATAACTCCAGCGATAAAAAAATCTTTCAAAGCACTATAAATTTGCACCGGATGTCGCGTGCCTTCTACACCATTAAATTTAACTCCCCAAGGTAAATCAGTTAGCGTCCCGTATAATTCTTGATTAATAAAGTTCCCAATTCTCCCAAACCCTAAGCCTATTGCTAAAGGAAACGACAAAACGTCTGCCATATCTAAGGGGGCAATTTTTCTCTTCTTACAATAATATCCTCCCACCACTAAGGCCCCGAGTAACCCACCATGAAAGGATAATCCCCCATTCCAAACCGCAATAATTTCTCCTAAATGGGCCCCATAATAATTCCATTCAAATAAAACATGTATTAATCTAGCACCGATTACCACCCCTGGAATTAGATAAGTAAAAAAGTCATAAACGTCATCCTTAGAAATACCCCGTTTCTTTCCAAAATAAACAGCAATTAAAGCACCAAAAAAGAAACCTAAAGCATAAATAATCCCATACCATCGAATATCTAAACCAAAAATAGAAAAGGCAGTAGGATCAATCATAATCAGATAAAAAAGATACAGTTTATAAAAGTTATGTTAGATAATAAATAGATGTTCCAAAGACAGATAACCTATCTAGGAAAAGAAAATCAAAGTAGGATAGAGAAAGAAAAGATTTGCATAGTAGGTCTAGGTTCGTTAGGGTCTACTATCGTCGAACTATTAGTGCGTTCAGGAGTAAGAAACTTTACGTTAATCGACCGAGACATAGTAGAAGAAACTAATTTACAGTCTCAACATCTTTATGCGCAAGAAGATATAGGTAAACCTAAGGTCCAAGCAATAAAACAACACCTGTTAAGTATACATCCAAAACTAAATCTTACCCTTCTTTTTGATCATCTTAACTATGAAAATATAAAGATTAAAGAGAGAATAATTATAGATTGCACGGATAACTTAGAAACTAGACTTCTACTAAATGAATACGCATTAAAGAATAATAAAATTTTAGTCCATACTTCTTGCATTCAAAACAAGGGATATGTTTATATTATTACTAAAAATAAAGCCTGTTTGCAATGTTTCTTAAAAGAAAACGTAAATCTAGAAACCTGCCAAACCATAGGTGTACTAAATACCATACCTACCGTAATAGCAGCCATAGCAGTCTCAGAAGTAATTAAAATTATAACTAGTAAATTAATAGAATCAAACATGATTAATTTAAACTTAGAGACTAATGAACTAACAAAAATAAGAATAAACAAAAATAAAGACTGTAAACCCCATAACAATAGATTCGATTATTTAACGGGGAAAAAAGAAAAATCAATTATAAAATTTTGCTCCTCAAGCACCTACTTAATTCCCCATAAAAAGAATATTAAAAAACTAAAAGTAAAACTAAAAAAAGAAATAACTCAAGAGGTAGGCAACGCATTCATAATAAAGAATATAACTATTTTTCCAAATAAAGTATTGATAAAAGCAAAAGATAAGAAAGCTGCAGAAACCATTTTTTCTAAGTATATCGGAAACTAGGATCAATCAAAAACCTTATATATCCTTTAAATACCTCAAAAAGCATGGCTGAAATAAAGTTAACCATTGGTGATCCAAAAACCGGAAAATCCTATACTAAAGTATTACCTTCAGAATCCGATTTAGAAGGTAAAAAGCTAAAAGAAACCCTCCAAGGGGGTCAATTTGGCTTTAAAGGATATGAATTCTTAATAACAGGTGGTTCAGATAAACAAGGGTTTCCTATGCGAGAAGACCTTCACTCTCCCGAAAGAAAAAAGATCTTAGCAGTACAAGGAGTAGGGGTTAAAAAGAAAGGACCGGGAATAAAGCAGAGAAAAACCGTACGGGGAAATACCATAAGTCAAGAAATAGCACAACTTAATCTAAAGATAACTACATACGGCCAAAAATCAGTAGAAGAATGTTTAGGATTAGTAAAAGAAGAGTTAGCTAAACAAGAAGAGTAAACCAATTACAAAGTTTTTAAAAATAAAGGGTTCAAAAAGCTAAACATGAATCTAAATAAAATCCAAAGAGTTAAGTTAGAATTCGACAAAAAAATGAAGTGGAACAAGTTCCATGCTTCTAATGTTTTAGTTCATCTTTTAGAAGAGTTAGGTGAAATTGGACGGTATATAAACTTTGAAGAAGGATACAAAAAGAAAGGTTCCGGGAATAATCCGAATATAAACAAGAGTGAATTAAAAAGAGAGTTTGCACAAGTATTAACACTATTATTACAGTTAGCTAATCACTATCAAATTGATCTAGAAAAAGCATTCGAAGCTGAGTTAAAGATAACCAAAAAAAGATTTAAAAAAGAGCTCAAAAATAGAAAGTTTAGCATTGGTGGAGAAATATGAGTAAAGAAACTAGAGAAGAAAAGAATTTCTGGGGAGAAACGGTTAAAGGAGTATATGAAGGGGGTAAACGGGTTGGAGAAACTAGAACAGAAACTACGTTCTTAGGAGATTCACGAGAAGTTCATTATCAAAAAGAAGCCGGGGTGTTTGGAGGGTATACTAAAGTAGGTCATAGCCAGCAAGAAAACACCGTTCTAGGAGACAGTAGGTCTGTACATTATGATTCCTCTGGTAGGGCTGTAGGGGAATCTAGAGAAAGCACGACATTCCTAGGGGATCCACAAACCGAGGTTTATTCTTATGATGACGGAAGTAAACAAAGAGTAGGTACATGGAAAGAAGGAACACCTATGCCCTGGGATCCAAGTTATTCCAAAAAAGTTTTAGAAGAAAGAAGGGGAACTAATTTAGACCCACTCACCGGTAGAGTGAGAGTAATCGTAAGTCCTATAGAACGCACATCAGTTGTTCATAGATCAAATTCCTATCCAACAACCTGCTCTAGAAGTTATGGTGCAAGTAATACGCAACAACCTACTTCAACATCTGAAAGCTCTCCAGCAACAGGATTGGTCCTAGTTCTTCTAGGAACACTAGCTCTTTATTCTCTTCTGAGTTCACCAACACCCGCACCAGAAGTACCACAAGTAAAGAATATAGAACAATATCATGTACAAAGATGGGACAGTTCTTCCAGTCTAGAAAAAAAAGTACAGGGAAATCTCCAAAAAGGAGGCAAAACTGTAGGAAATATAAACGACTATGTTATTGAAAGGTGGAACAACAATTAAGAATTAAATAAACTAAGTGCTTCCCTCTTCTTATATTCCTTAATAACCCCTAAGTATTCACTATATTTCTTATTGGATTCTTTAATAACTGGCCCACTATGGTCCTGTCCTCTAAAATAATGACGACGAATTCCTTGAGAAGGAATATAAATATCAAGTCCATCAATATTACCATCTGCACCCAGATCGGTATAAGTAATAATCTTTCCTGAATGATCTTCAGTCCGCAGATATCCAGTAGTCGAATCAAACAAATGATCTTTACCCCAACATGTTACAGTCTCATTCTTAATTCGACCTTCGAAATGATATTCTTGATCGTAGCTAACACATCCAGTTACTAGTGCAGCAGAAACTAAGGAAACTAAAGTAGATCTTCTCATAAAATAGAGAAAAGCTAAAACTTTAAAAACCTTACTAAAGTGCATAGAAACCCTTATAAAGCTTCCAACGATGCAAAACCTATGTCAAAAGAGTTAACACCAGAATTAAGTATTTTAATGGTGGGTCACGTAGATCACGGTAAAACTACCCTTCTAGAAAAGCTATCTGGAAAATGGACGGACACCCATTCCGAAGAATTAAAACGAGGAATTACCATTCGTTTAGGTTACGCAACTACCACGATATATGAATGCCCAAAGTGTAAACAATATTCTACTATAGACAAATGTGAAACCTGTAAAGGAAAGACAATCCCCTTAAGAAAAATTTCATTTATTGACGCCCCTGGGCACGAAACCTTAATGGCTACTATGTTATCCGGGGCAGCGATTGCCGATGCAGCTTTGTTATTAATAGCGGCTAACGAAGTGTGCCCACAACCCCAAACCAAAGAACATTTAATGGCTTTAGAGATTATAGGTATAAAAAAGATTATTATCGTCCAGAATAAAATAGACCTAGTGCCTAAAGAAAAAGCATTAGAAAACTACCATCAAATTAAACAGTTTATAAAAGGTAGTATTGCCGAAAATGCCCCAATTATCCCTATTTCTGCCCAACATGGGATAAATATTGACTCATTACTAGAAACGATTCAAAGCGAGTTTACCACCCCCATAAGAGACACAAAAAAGTCGCCTTTATTCTTAATTGCTCGTTCTTTTGACATTAATAAGCCAGGTACAGAACTTAAGGAGATTCAAGGAGGAGTACTCGGCGGAGCAATGAAACAAGGAATGTTAAAAGAAGACCAAGAAATAGAAATAAGACCGGGGTTAAAGAAAGAAAAAGGATACGAACCGATTAAAACAAAAATTAAAGGATTAATGTGGGGTGAGAAAAAAGTAAGTGAACTTATCCCCGGCGGATCTGCAGGAGTATTAACTTTCTTAGATCCATCTATAGTAAAAGCAGATAGTTTAACCGGCAATGTACTAGGCATTCCCTCTCATCTTCCCCCTGTGTGGGATAGTTTTTCATTAAAACCACATTTATTAGAACGAATTGTAGGGGCAAAAGATGATTTAGTAGTAGATCCAATTAAAAAAGGAGAAACATTAATGTTAAATGTGAATTCTGCCGTAACCGTTGGGGTAGTAACGGAGATCAAAAAAGATAAAATACATGCTACATTAAAAATCCCCGTATGCGCATCAAAGGAAGATAGAGTTACGATTTCTAGAAGATTAGGAACCCGTTGGAGATTAATCGGGTATGCAGAAATAGAAGGATAGTATGGAAACAGAAATAGAAGCTAAATTTATTGACATAGACCCTAAAAAAATCAGAAAAAAACTTAAAGAAATTAAAGCAAAAAAAGTATACTCAGAAGTATTAACCCGCAGAAAAGTTTTTGATTATTCCGATGATCGACTAGATAAGATAGGGGGCTGGATAAGGGTTAGAGATGAAGGTGACAAAATAACTTTGAGTTATAAACAAGTAAATGATAGAACGTTACAGGGCACAAAAGAGATTACGGTAGAAGTTAAAGAATTCGAAAAAACTTGTCAGTTTCTACTGTCTATAGGTCTAAAACAAAAGTCATACCAAGAAACAAAAAGAGAAAAGTGGATACTAAACGACTGTGAAATAACCATAGACACCTGGCCATGGATTCCCCCATTTGTTGAAATAGAAGGGCCACAAGAAAAATTAGTAAAAACAACGGCAGAAGAGTTAGGATTTAAATGGTCCATGGCTATACATGGAGGTGTAGAAACAGTATATCAAAAACATTATAAGGTTACGGAAAAAGAAATAAATAATTGGGAACAGATAACCTTCATACCAACGCCACAATGGTTAGAAAATAAAAGAAAAAATAGTCAAGTTGACGTTCATAAAAAATGATCAAGATAACGTATTTTGTTCACGGAACAACAGCCGATAACGAAAAAGAAATTTCTTCAGGCTGGCACGATGTAGAACTTTCTAAACTAGGAATCCAGCAATCAATAGAGTTAAAAGATAAGGTCAAAGGAAAGAAATTCGACGTAGTTTTTTGTTCCGATTTAAAAAGAGCAGTAGACACAGCGAATCTAGCTTTTGGTAAATCCGTTAAGATTATTCAAGATCCACGGTTAAGAGAGTGTAATTACGGACAGTTTAATGCTAAGTCTTCAAAAATTGTCGAACCATTGCAAAAAAAATGTATAACTAAAAGGTTCCAACAAGGAGAAAGTTACGAAGATGTTAAAGAAAGAATTAAAGAGTTTTTACAGTTCTTAAAGAAAAACTATGATAAAAAAGAAGTAGCCATAGTCGGGCACAAAGCACCGCAGTTAGCCCTAGACGTTTTAATTAAGAAGAAAACATGGAAGCAAGCATTTAAAGAAGATTGGAGAAAAACAAAAGCGTGGCAACCTGGTTGGGAATATACTCTCAAGTAAAAGATAACAACTAAATTTTTCTTCTTAATTTATCGTACTCTTCTTTAGTAATCTTAATCTGATTGAAAATTTCACGCAAAAGTCCCTTACCCAAATCTTCATTGCCATGAACGGGAACTACCGTTAAACGCCCATCATCATGCCTATATCGAACATGACTTCCCTTGTGATGAATTTTTTCAAGAAGTTTGCACATTTCTTTACCTGAAATGGGCACTAATTTAGTCATGAAGAAGCAACCTCAACATGTTGAACCCCAACAAATTTTAGAGGTGCATAAGGTTGCTTATCCGATTCTACACATAATTCAATAGCCTCCTTAATACGATCCATCACTTCCTGAACGGTTTTTCCTTGGGTATAACATCCAGCTATATCTGGCACCTTAGCTACATAAATACCATCCTCATCTTGTTCTATTAAAACTAGATAGTTATATATTTTTTTCATAGATTACTAAGAAGCTAGGTGTATATAGAAATATCGAAACACCTCGGTCAACTCATATGTACCTTGCTAACTCTTAAAAAAAAGTATTAATAAGTTATCGTCGTCTATATCGTGGCGCTTCTCTTCGTTGCGGCCTAAAAGATTCTCTTACAACTTCAACCGTAGCTATTTGAGGAAGAGACATTTTTTCGATTGAAAACTCTCGATATTCTCTTAAAATTTTAGAAAAGGAGTCATGGTCATAGTTAGATAAAAAATTAATAGCTTTTCCTTCTTTTCCCGCTCTAGCCGTTCTTCCTATCCTATGAACATAATTAATCGGGTCTCTAGGAATTTCGTAGTTATAAATATGAGTAACATTATCGATATGAAGCCCACGTGCAGCAACATCTGTGCAAACTAAAATATTAGTCCTAGCTTGATTAAATGAAGAAAGAGTATTCGTTCGTTTATTTTGGGATAATCCTCCATGAATAGCCATAACACGAATACCATTAGTTGAAAGATTCTTAACCACAAAATCAGTAGTTTTTCGAGTATTACAAAAGACCATGACTAATCCAGTTTTTTCATACTTTAAAAAGTGAACCAGTAAAGATAGTTTAAGGTTATGAGGTACGTTATAATACTCTTGTTTTAATTTACTAGGGTCCACTTGTGATACTGCAGAAACTTCCCGAGGCTCCCTCATATAACGATGAGCCAAACGTTTTATTTCAGAAGAGAGAGTAGCAGAAAATAACATGGTTTGTCGATTATTTGGGCATACCTTAATAATTTTTTCTACATCATCAATAAATCCCATGTCAAACATACGGTCTGCTTCATCAATAACTAAATAACGAATATTAGAAACCTTAATAGTTCTACGGTTTAAGTGATCGAGAAATCTACCCGGGGTAGCAACTACCACTTCTGCTTTAGTTAATGCGCGAACTTGTTGGTCAAAAGAAACTCCACCATAAACAGAAATAATACGAAGAGGTCGTTTATCTAAAAACCCAATTAAAGAATCCTTAACTTGCTCTGCAAGCTCTCGAGTAGGAGTAAGAATCAAAGCTTGTAACCCTTGTCGTTCAACAACTCGATCAATGATACCACATCCAAACGCCAGAGTTTTTCCAGATCCTGTAGCCGATTCTGCTAACACATCTTCTCCGGCTAAAATATGCGGAATAGATAAAATCTGAACCTCGGTGGGTTCTACAAATCCTAGTTTTTTAATTGCGGTAAGGAGTTCCTTACTCAATCCAAACTCTTCAAATGCAGTCATTCTATCACTTATTAAGCACTACTAAAGAAAAAGCTAAACAAGTGCTCTCTCATGAATAGTCATGCTCTATCTATTTTAAAATTAACCTCTCTTTATAAACCTTTCCATTATGTAACTTCGCAACAGTAATCAATGGTAAAATAAAGAAAATTAAAGACAATTAACTATCCTGTTTCTCTTCTTTTTGTATCTTAGCAACTCCAATAATCTTATCTCCTTCATGTAATCTCATTAAACGAACACCTTGAGCATTTCGTCCAATCACAGAAATATCTTTAACGCCCACTCGTGTAATCATTCCCTGTTTAGTTATGAATAACACTTCGTCTTCATCCATAACCTGTTTTATTCCGATGACTTTTCCATTTCGTTCGCTGCATTGTATATTAATAACTCCCTTAGCACCACGGTTAACTAATCGATAATCTTCAACTAAACTCCTCTTTCCATACCCATTCTCCGTAACTGTCAATAAAGTTCCAAGAGAGTATTCCATTCCTACTACCTCATCGCTAACTAGTCTAACTCCACGAACTCCAGAGGCATTTCGTCCCATATCTCGTATTTGTCCTTCATTAAATCGAACGGCTATTCCTTTCTTGGTCCCGATAATCATTTCATCATTACCGGAAACAACCTTAACATCCATTAATCGATCTCCCTCTTTTAATTTTAACGCAACAATACCCCCTTTTCTAGGTCTGCTATACTCTTCTAGTTTAGTTTTTTTCAAGAGCCCCTTTTTAGTAATCATAAGTAGACTACCATTACTAAAACCTTTAAGAGGAATAATAGCACTAATACGTTCATCATGACTTAACATTAATAAATTAACAATATTACCACCCTTACTATATCGACTACCTTCAGGAACCCCATAAGCCTTCATCCAGTGCACTCTTCCTAAGTTTGTAAAGAATAAGAGGTAATCATGGCTTTGACAAACCATTAGTTTTTCTACATAATCTTCTTCTTTCATTCCCGTACCAATTACCCCTTTTCCCCCTCGTGCCTGTTGTTTATAGGTATCTAAAGATAAACGCTTAACATATCCTGAACTAGTAATCGTAATGACTACATCTTCTTTTGCAATTAAGTCTTCATCTTCAATATCTAAAGAATCATCGTTATCTATTATCTTAGTGCGTCGAGCATCTCCATACTTCCCTTTTAGTTCTAATAGTTCTTTTTTAATAACGGCATAGATTTTAAATATGTCACTAAGTAAGTCTTTTAGTTCTAGGATCAATTGCATAAGCTCGTTATATTCTTGATTAATTTTTTCCGTTTCTAAAGAAGTTAATTTTTGTAATTTCATGTCTAAAATAGCCTGAGCCTGCAATTCACTTAAAGAATAAGTGTTCATTAAAGCTGCTCGTGCAATAGTAACATCCTTACTACCTTTAATCAAAGCGATAACGGCATCAATGTTTTCTAAAGCAATCTTTAACCCTTCTAAGATATGTGCGCGTTCTTCAGCTCTTCTAAGCTCATATCGAGTACGTCGAGTAACCACATCTTTTCGGTGTTCAATAAAATAAAGTATTAATTCCCTAAGCCCTAAAACCCTAGGTTGTCCCTCTACTAAGGCTAAGTTAATCACTCCAAAACTAGATTGTAGTGCAGTATGTTTATACAATTGATTTAGCACTAGGCTCGAACTAGCTCCACTCTTTAATTCAATCACTACTCGCATACCTTCTCGGTCACTTTCATCCCTAAGGTCACTTATTCCTTCAAGTCGTTTATCTTTTACTAAGTCTGCCATATTTTCTATAAATAAAGCCTTGTTTACTTGATAGGGTAGTTCAGTAATTATAATTCGTTCTCTTCCTTTTAGCTCTTCAACGTCAGCTACCCCTCGAACCACTACTTTTCCTCTCCCAGTTTTATAAGTATTTAAAATTCCCTTTCTACCTAAGAGAATACCCCCTGTCGGAAAGTCGGGGCCAAATATAAAACTCATTAGTTCTTCTATAGAGATATCTTGATTATCAATAAACGCGACACAGGCATCAATCACCTCTTGTATATTATGGGGCATCATATTAGTTGCCATGCCTACAGCAATACCAGAACTTCCATTTAACAACAAATTAGGAAGTTTAGAAGGTAGAACTAATGGTTCTTTCAGGGTAGAATCGAAGTTATCTCCCATATTCACCGTCTCTTTCTCTAAATCCGCCAATAACTCTTCAGCGAATTTATGTAATCTAGCTTCAGTATATCTTTGTGCAGCAGGAGGATCGTTATCAACACTTCCAAAGTTACCTTGCCCATTAACTAAAGGATATCGTAAGGAAAAGTCTTGAGCCATTCTTACTAAAGATTCATAGACGGCTACATCACCATGGGGGTGATATTTTCCCAAACAGTTATGAACAACCATGCCATTCGCAATAAACTCATGGCGATTTTTAACTTGAATATCATAAGTAACTTCTCCTTTAACGGAAGTTACGTTTTCAACTTTTACAAAATAAATTTGATCCTTTACTGTTTTTGCTAAAAAAGAGAGTAATTCAGAACCAATTCTTTTAAGTTTTTCTTCAATACCCCATTCCACAATTTGAGAGAAGCGTAAAGAAGAATCACATAGTTCTTTAGAGTACCGAATTTTAGCTCCAGTAGGGTATTTAATACCACTTCTAAATTTTATACCTTTAGTATCTTTATACCAACCTCCTCCTAAATGGAACTTACTTAACTCACTGAATAAGATCTTGCTACCGAAGGGCAGTATTTCATAAAAAGATTTTCCCATTTTTCTATTTTTTAATTCATTAATTCTAAACTTTTTCCTCTCGTCTGCAAGATCAAGATTTTTTGCTAATTCTTGCGCCGGTCTTCCATTAAACTCTATAGCATAAGCAGTATGTCGATGTTTTACTTTCTTACCAAGAATAAATTCGTTTTCTTTAGGTTCATGAACATATACCTTACCCTGAATACCAAAACATTGTAAAAGTAAAGCAAGTTGTTTAACTAACTTATTGGAGATAGTCGCATAGGTTATATTATTCCTATGGTTATGTACACATCCATCTCCATCCATTAATCCACTAATAAAGGAAAAAACAACTGGCTTAGGGCTCCTAAATATCTGCTCCGGAATAAATTTAGTCCCCGCCCATATTCCCTCTAAATTAAATAAACTAACTACCTGCTGGTTGATAACATTTCGATTTATCCTTATTTTATACATTTTATTTTTAAGTAGCTGACCGTTAACGGTCTTAAGGTCGTATGTCCTTTCCTCAATAGTAGGAGTGTATCCAAATTCTTCACTAAAAATTCTAACAATTCTATTCATTATTGAAACAGAAGAAGAACAAAAACCTAAACGCGGTTTACCTCGAAAATCATTAGATACCCAACCATCCGACATAAGTAAACCAAGCGCATAAGCTAGATTACAATTTAGTTTTCTACCCTTTAGAGAAACCTCTTTTTTAATAAGGGGATACGTAGATTTAACAAAAATATAGTCACCCTCAACCAAATTTTTCGCATCTTTCCAAATAAATTTCCAGTCAGAAGTAAGTACTTTAAATTTCTGAGATTTAGTCGCGATATTGTCTATACCATTTTCCAGAGAAACTTTTAATAAGTCTTGTTTAGGCATTACGAAAAGTTCTGAAACTTCTTCTAGTCCAGATTGAGTATAGACTTTATCGCCTCTTTTTATTTGTTGAATAGGTACAAGACCTTTATTGGTAAGCACTAAAGTATCTTTAACAAAACATTCTCCTACAATTCTAGCACATTTCTTAAAAGGTTTATTAAAACTTAAGCCAAGTTCATGCATAGAATATAAAATTCTTCGGTGCACTGGTTTTAGTCCATCTCGAACATCAGGTAAAGCTCGTCCAACAATAACACTCATAGCATAGTCCAAATAACTCTGCTTCATCTCGTCTTCAATTAACCGTAACTGAATTCGTCCGTCCATAAAACTAAACATCCAAATTTTTTACAAATTTGGCATTCTCCTCAATAAATTTTCTTCTAGGTTCAACCTCTTCTCCCATTAGTAAAGTAAACAAATGATCTGCTAGTGCAGCGTCTTCAACCGCAACTTGTTTTAACATTCTATTCTCTGGGTTCATTGTAGTCTGCCATAATTGTTCAGCATTCATCTCACCTAATCCCTTAAATCGTTGAATAATAATTCCATCTCTTCCAATTTTCTCTAGTAGTTCAGCTAATTTGGCATCATTATAAACATAGTAGCTCTTCTTTCCCTTAGCAACTTTATACAAGGGGGCCATAGCAATATGTAAATGCCCTTGATCTACTAAAGATTTCATATAACGATAAAAGAAAGTTAATAGGAGTGTACAAATGTGCGAACCGTCGACATCTGAATCACACATAATAATAACTTTCCCATATCTTAGTTTAGTTATATCTAATTCTTCATTTACCCCACAACCTAAGGCGCTAATCAGAGTAGTAACTTCAGCATTATTAAAAACTTTATCAATTCTAGCCTTTTCTACATTCAAAATTTTTCCTTTCAAGGGTAGAATAGCTTGAAACTTTCTATCTCTTCCTGCCTTTGCACTTCCACCTGCTGAATCTCCTTCCACGCAAAAAATCTCACACTTACTCGGATCACGTTCTTGACAATCCGCTAATTTTCCAGGTAAACTTCCGGACTCTAAAACTCCTTTTCGAATAGTTAACTCTCGTGCTTTTCTAGCCGCTTCTCTAGCCCTAGCGCTTAGTAAACACTTCTCTAAAATAATTTTAGCAACCTTAGGATTTTCTTCTAAAAACGAACTAAGCCTACCAAACACTAAATGGTCAACAATACCTTTAATGCTTGAATTTCCAAGTTTGGTCTTAGTTTGTCCTTCAAACTGAGGTTCAGGAACTTTCAAAGAAAGAATAGCACTTAACCCTTCTTTAACATCTGCTCCACTTAACTTTTCATCGGTATGTTGTTTTTTCTTAAGATACTCGTTTATCGCCCGTGTCAATGCAGTACTAAACCCAACATAATGAGTACCGTGCTCAATGGTATTAATATTATTAACAAAGCTAACGACATTTTCATTATAGCCATCATTATATTGTAAGGCCACTTCAACAGAAGTTCCTTGTTCTTCTTTTTCAAAATAGATAATTTCTTCATGCAAGGGTTTCTTATTACGATTCATATACTGAATAAAATCGAGTAATCCATTAGTATAAGAAAACGTCTCGCGTTTTCCGTCACGTTCATCTTCAATAATAATAATCAGTCCTTTATTAAGAAATGCCAGTTCTCGTAACCGACTAGAAAGTAAGTCATAACTAAAAACAGTCTCTTCAAAAATAGTAGCATCCGGAGTAAAAGTAACCATGGTCCCGGTTTCAGTAGTATCTCCTAAAACCGTTAGTTCAGTAACCTTATCTCCTTTTGAAAATTCTTGTTCATGAATCTTTCCGTCTTTCCATACACGCACCAATAATTTAGAGCTTAATGCATTAACAACAGAAATACCTACTCCGTGTAGCCCTCCAGAAACTTTATACGTTTTTTTATCAAACTTACCGCCGGCATGTAAAATAGTCATGACTACTTCTAACGCAGGCTTACCTTCTTCTGGATGAATATCTACAGGAATTCCTCGCCCATTATCTCTAACAGAAACGCTTCCATCCACACATAAAACTACTTTAATACTATTACAAAAACCTGCAAGCGCTTCGTCCACCGCGTTGTCCACGGCCTCATACACTAAATGATGTAAACCACGAGTACCGGTGTCACCTATGTACATACCAGGTCTCTTACGTACTGCTTCTAGACCTTTTAAAACTTGAATGCTTTTCCCTGTATATTCTTCACTCATAATGCACCTTAAAAATGATAGAAGAACTCTCTTCTATAAAGAAAAAAACGACCGCTTGCTTATAAACCTTTCTGCCGTAATTCGTCAATATTCCTAAGAATTAAGCCAATTTAAAGAAGTATAGTAATATTCAAAAAGATTGTATTTTAATAGAAACTAAACAGTAGTAACAAAATAGAAAGGCTTATATATAAGGGTGCTTTTCAAAGTATAACATGGTAGATTTATTTGGTAAAAAGGAAATAGCTACACTTGAAGTAGAAAGAAAATCTCTTCAAACAAGATTATCTGAATTAGAGTATACTAACAACCAAGCTAGTACGGATTATATAGCACTTCAGACAAAATATTCAGTTTTGCAGACTACATCTGGAGAACAAGGTACTAGAATCTCAGGATTAGAAACAGCGGTTCAAACTACCGAAGGAAGAATTCTAGAATTAGAAGCTCGTTTAACTCAATTACCCAATAGAGAAATAACTACCTTAAAAGCAATTCAGGATTTAGCTAAGGGTAGATCTGATGAAGGTTACGATGCATTTCTTAAAGACATAATAAGAGAACTTGTAGATAAAGGAGTAACGGCGTATGAATCCACATTACATCAAAAATTAAGAGGAAGTGAAAGTAGACAATACCAGCGTGGAGAAGATCCATTTCCGACATTGATAGCAGATACTTATTATGCGGGCTTTAACGCATTAGATAAAGTTACAAAACCAACAGTAAATTTTATTGGAGTCAATTTTCCTTATCTTGATGAAAAAGAAGGATCTGATAACGATCCACACTCAACAAAAGGAGCAATAAAAAAACATTACGGTAGTTCTAAACCACAAGTAGTATTAAGATTTAGAAATGAACATGAAGCACAACATTGTCGTTCAAGACAGCAAGAGACAGATATGTTAGCTAATTTGACGCCAGAAGAATGGCAAAGAAGATTAGAAATGGACAAAGACATATTATTACAAGCATTTGGATTTGGGTTTGTTGCTAGTTATTATGAAGATGTAAGAGAAAATCCCCAATTACCAACCGTTCTTGAAAACTTGTATAAGACTAACACGTGGGATGTTCCTGCAAGGATTCTTGAAATGCAAGAAAGAGCAAAGCTAATTGAAAGTCCATCTCTATTGCAAGATTTGTATGAGTGTGTTCAAGGTGCAAACCCTAAGTTTTCTGCCGGAGTTTTAGGATATTTTAAACAAAATTGAGTAGAATAAGGGGAACTAAAAATGATACCTAAAGAATCTAGAAAAGCCATGAATGTTGAAGATTTAGTAGCGGTACATATGACCAATTATTTCCCCCATAATGGTGTAATCCGATCTAGAAATTTGGTTATGCCCAGTGATTCTTTAAGAAATAGTGTTCATTTTTCTATGAATCATCCAGTCCAAGGCCATAATGATGGTAATTGGGACAATAAATCGTACGCCGTTTTTGTTCCATTAGATAAACTAGTCCACGAAGAGGGGAATCTCCTTTGGAACTTTAATGTTATCGATACTTATTTTATTGGAGATGTAACACTACCGAAAGGTACAATCCTAGTAAATTCCACCCCCTTACAGCCAACAGATGAACAGTTAAGAGAAATGATAGAGAAAGGAATTCGTTATGCTATAGGTAGTAGAAATATTAGAAGGGATATATATTTATTAATTGAACAAGAGGGTTTCCAACCTATGCAAGGGGGAATGTGGGATTGGGGAGATTATAGTAGTTCTCATACGATTAATCAAGAGAAAATTGCTGAAGAACTAAGGGCTCAACAGAGATGTCATTTTAGAAGTGATTTAGACGGAATAGAGTGGCTTTCAAATAATTTAAGAATCATTTCAGGTAAGGTGGGAAAGAAACAAATACGGGCATATTTAAGGGCTGTAGAAGAATTAGGTGGGGCAGATCAATTTGAAAGAAAATTAATGGACTATCCAGAATCTTCTGACGAATTAGAAGGAAGAGATATTTTACATGGCAGAAACTCCGAGGGAAGTGATATTAATGCATATATTAGACAGTTAGAGATAATAAGGGAAAGTTTACCAAAGGATTATCAAAGAAGAATGGATAAATTTCTTGATGCCAATAAAGCAGAATTAAGGACATTTATTCCAGAAGCAGTAATTCAACAATACCAACTAAGTGTTTAGTTAATAACTATTAAAAAAAGATATGTCTATAAAGATTTACTAAAAATCCTAATTAAAGATAAATGTTTGATTGAATATGACAATAAGTTTGTTGAAATAATTCTTAAAGTAAATCCAATTCTAAAATTTCGGCTAACGATCCAAAGAACTGGACTCCTTCTCGACCCTTAAACTCTCTCTCTAAATAATCTCTAGACTGATAACCATAAGGGGGGTGAGCAACAACAAAGGCAGGCACTTTCGCTGCTAAAGCAGCATGTACATCAAAATCCATATCTCCAATATGTGGAGACTTATTGGGAAGCACCCCAGTATTCTCTAAATTTCGTTGAATAGCTTCTTTCTTACTCAAATTTCCACCATAAATCTCTTCAATACAATCTAACACTCCATAATGACGTGCTTCCCGTTCAATACAAAACTGCGGATGAGAACTAACAATGGTAACCGGAATTCCCATAGCATGAAGTGTGCGTAAAAATTCATTCGCACCGGGAATGAGTGTGGGGTGTATACCTCTCCTTAGATAATTCTCGTCATAAAACAACTGCATTAAATTAAAAGCCTCAGCATCATCAATAGAAAACCCCTGATCACGTAAAAATAAACCGGTTGTTCCTTTGGCATTTTTCCAAATTTCAGAGTAAGAAGGAAAAGGAATAGCTTCACCGTTTCTTCCCTCGTTCAATCGAGTATAAATACTTCGAGCAGCATGATAGACGGCAACTTTATCATAGCTAACGCATCCACTCCAATCTAGAGTTACTTGGGAAACCATTTCCTAGAGAAATAACCTCCCCCTACTTAAACATTTCTAAACAAACATTTTTAAAGATTAAAAACTAACGTATACCATGAAGATAATCATTTTAGACACTAATTTCCTCCTTCATTGTATTGAATTCAAAATAGATTTTATCCGAGAACTAGAGAGAATCTGTCCTTTTTCCTATCAACTCACTATTGTAGACAAAACCATTGATGAACTATTAAAACTTAAAAAGCCATTAGCCATTGCTTTAACGAAAGGTATGAAACAACTACCATCAAGCGAACCAACCGTCGACGAAGAGATTATTAAAAGGGCAACGGAAAATATAATTATTGCTACCCAAGACAAACGCCTTAAAAAGGCCATAAAAACGAAAGGAGCAGGCATTATCATTATAAAACAAAAAAAATACTTATCCCTAGAAAACCAAAACCTTTATTAAAGATCAATTAACCTCTCAACAAAGAAACATGTTTTACGAAATAAAGCTCAAAGGGCATATAAGAGTACCACCGACTCTTTTTTCAGAAAATACAGAAATAGCAGTGTTAAAGAGTCTAAACGAAATGTTTGAAGGATACGTAACCCCCGAAACCGGCTTTATTATAGCGATCCACTCTATTGATGAGATTCAAGATGGAATTATTATTCCTGGTGATGGAGCAACCTATTACGAAACGATCTTCACCGCCCTAACGTTTAAACCAGAACTTCAAGAGGTAGTGCTAGGAAAAATAACGGATATTACTGATTTTGGGGCCTTTATTGAAATCGGACCCTTAGATGGAATGATCCATATTGGACAGACTATGGATGATTTCGTTTCATTCGCTAAAGATAATGTATTAACTGGAAAGGAAAGTAAACGTTCACTAAAAGTAAACGACCTCTGTAGGGCCAGAGTTATTGCCATTTCCTTTAAAGATCCAGCCAATCCAAAAATTGGTTTAACCATGAGACAACCATGGCTAGGGAACATAAAATGGATTGAAGAAGATTTAAAAAGAATAGAAGGAGATAAGAAAAAGTGAGAAAGGTATGTAAATCGTGTAAACTCTTCGTAACGGGAGATATCTGTCCAATATGTAAAAATAAACAGTTTATAGAAAACTGGAAAGGAAGAATTGTGATTATTAATGCAGAAGAGTCAAAAATAGCTCAAAAACTAGATATTAAAATAAAGGGAGAATACGCTATTAAAATATGAAAATTATTAAAGAAACACCTCAAAAGTTACTGGGAAGAATTCGAATAAAACTAGAGTTATCTCACACAGGAAAAACTACTCCATCAAATCAAGAAATAAAAGAAAGTATCGCAAAAATAAAAAAAGTAGACGAAGAAACAATAGCGGTCCATCATATTTACACAAAATATGGAGAAGGAAACTCTAAGATATATGCAAATCTATATGAATCAAAAGAAGCATTAGATAAAACAGAACCAAAAATAGCTAAAAAGGAAGCTAAAACGGCATAATGGTAAAGAAAAAAGTAAAAAATAAGGTATCTTCAAAAAAGTACACTAAGTACAAAAAAGAAGGAGACAAATTAGTAAGGGCGCCAACCTGCCCAAAGTGCGAAGCAGGCACTTTCTTAGCAAAACACAAAGACCGATTATATTGTGGACGTTGTCATTACGTAGAAATGAGGGGATAAGCGTTCCTAAAGTAAAAAACTATTTTAAGTTAAGACAATTCTCTTTTTTAATGAAACATCTTAGTGGAGAAGAGGAAAGAAAAATAATTGGAGGCATGTTTAAAGCAGCACAAGTAGCTAAAGAGTCAACCTGCCAACAAGCCAAGTACGGCGCGGTTTTAGTAAAAGACAGTGAAGTTATTGGTCAAGGTTTTAATAGCCCCCCATCAAATAAAGAAAGTCTTCGAAGATGTGGTATTTCCAAAGATTCTTATCATAAAAAAGTAAGCGATAAAACCTGTTGTATTCATGCAGAACAAAGAGCAATTCTTAATGGTTTAGTTCTTAATCCAAGAAAAGTAAAAAATTCTACGCTATTTATTGGAAAAACCGATGCAACAGGAATTCCGCTAAAAGCAGGTGCACCTTACTGCACCATTTGTAGTAAACTAGCCCTAGAAGTAGGAATAAAAGATATAGTTCTCTGGCAAGTAAACGGTCTTTACGTGTACGATGCAGAAGAGTATAATTCCTTATCCTATGCTTATAAAGAAACGATCTAAAGAGAATTCTCTCTAGAAGTATAACCCCCGGAAAAGACCAACAAAGGCCTTCTCCCGGGGAAAAAAGAGGTGATACTATAGGAAAGCAAAACTCCTATATAAACTTTTCGGTCAGCAACTACTATAAAATGGTTACAAAATAACAAAACCTTTAAATATATTGCAGAAAATAGCGTTCTATGCACGACCAAGTACTCGATTTACTTCTTAAAAAAGATGAAATAACATGGCAGTCCATCCTGTATGAACTCATTAAAACAGAACAGATGAACCCATGGGACATCGATGTTGGTCTCTTAACCCAAAAATATCTAGAAACACTTAAAAAGCTAAAAGAAGTAAATTTTTTCCTATCAGGAAAAGTAATTCTAGCCGCAGCCATTTTATTAAAAATAAAGTCTGACAAGTTACTTACTGAAGAGTTAGCCAGATTAGACAGTCATTTATTCCCTCAAGAAATAGAAGAGCTTGAAGAATTAGCAGATTTTATTGATTACCCTAAACCCAATCCAACTCTTACGATTAAAACACCGCAAGCAAGAAGAAGAAAAGTAACGATCCAAGACTTAGTAGACGCACTAGAAAAAGCCTTAGAAGTAGATAAAAGAAGAAAATTAAGAAGGTTACAGGAACAGGTTGTACCGTTAAATTTAAAAATCCCAGAGAAAAAAATAGATATTACCGAAAAAATTAAAGAGATTTATAGCAGAATAATGGTATTCCTTTCCAATAAAAAAGAAAAGTTAACATTCACTAAGTTAGTTAACTCTGACAAAAAGGAAGAAAAGATATATACGTTTATCCCCCTACTTCATTTAGAAAATCAAAACAAGGTATGTATGGAGCAAGAAGAACCGTTTGGGGAGATAGAAATTAAATTAAAATGAGCTACACAGAAAGTATAAAACGACCGTTCACAAATAGTAAAGTATTAGGTATAGTCATCGCATTTTACTTTGTAGCCAATGCTATATCGGTGGGTTCGATAATTTTAGATTCGAGCGAAGAACTAACTCCGATTAAAATAGGAGCCTTACTTCTAAGTATGCTTATAACACTAATTCCAATAGGTTACAGCGTTATGTGTGCTAAAACCGCACATCTAGAGTCCCTACCAAAGTTTACTAATATTAAAAGATTATTCACCCTGGGAACAGGAACTATGGCAATAGGTATAATCTACAGTATTCCAATTCTTATATTTATTTATGTAGTTATTTTGTCTATGGATCTTACATCATTTATGGTAGCAGGTCCATCTTTCGAAAGCATTCCAAATCTAATTCTTTTTTTTCTACTAATGTTAGCAACGATCCTTCTTATCCCTATAGCCTTAGTAAGGTACGTTAAAGAAGAATCGTTCATTAAGGCGTTTAATCTAAATATAATTATTAAAAAAATATTCACTAAAAAATATCTACTCACTTTTATTTTAGCGGGAGTCTATACTATATTAGTATCATTGATAGTAGCGTACTTAAATATAGTAACACAATCAACCATAATTCTTCCGTGGCTATTTTCAGCTGTCTCTAGCACATTAATTGCTATCACGATAATGACTATGTATGGAAAAGCCGTCTAAAGTAACCGCTTAGTTAACTCAACAAGATTTAATAACTCCTCTTTTCCAGTCTGCATGTTTCGTAAAGTATACTTATTATGGCTAACTTCTTTAGACCCCACAATTAAAACATAAGGAATACCTAAACTACTAGCAAATCTAAGGTTACTACTTATATTTCTGCTAGAATAATCTGAATCCGTATTAATACCTGATTTTCTTAGATGTTTAATTACTTCAGTACAATCAACACCAATAGGAATAACATACACAGAAGTAGTCGTTTTCACCGTAGTATCTTTTAGTGCATCACAAATAGTAGATAATCCAAAAGAAATGCCCACCGCAGGATATTTTTCCTTAGACTCTAAAAAGTTTCCAATCATAGTATCATATCGCCCACCACTGCCTAAAGAACTTTTAATCTCTCCCTTTTTTAGAAACACCTCGTAAATAGTTCCAGTATAATAAGTTAATCCCCTCGCTAAAGAGATATCAAAAATAAAATCATTAGTATAACGAGTTATTTCTTCCATTTCATCTAGTCCTACACACGTGCCAAGTTCTTTTCTAAGTGCCTTAATTTTTTTATCGTTATTTCCTTGGATAGAAATTAAGTTTAAAATAATATCAATAGATTTAGTACTGATATTTTTTTCTTTTAATTCTTTTCTAACTCCATCTATTCCAATTTTTTCTAGTTTATCAATAATAAGAATGGTTTCATGAGCATTACTAATCCCCGCTTTCTGCATAATTGCATCTAAAATCTGGCGATGATTAACTTTGACTATAATAGCTAAACCTAATCGATTAAATACATCATGGAAAATAGAAATAAGTTCAGCATCTAGTCTCATCGAAGAAATTCCAACACTATCAACATCACACTGCCAAAACTCTCTGTATCGTCCTAGTTTTATAGGGCCATCCCGAAAAGCTTTCCCCATCTGATATCGTTTAAAAGGAAGTTTCAAGTTCTTATGCATTCCCACATATCGGGCAAAAGGAACCGTCAAGTCATATCGTAGTCCTAATTTTCTTTTTCCTTGATCGGTTAAGGTAAACGTCTCTTTTAAAATCTCACTACCGCCCGCATACTTAGCCGCAAGTATATCATAACGCTCTAGAATCGGGGTATCTAAAGGGGCATACCCATACAATTCAAATACCGTACGTAAAGTATCAGTAACTTTTAATTCTAAGAGTTTACGTTCAGGATCCGTATCATTAACTCCCTTAGCCAACTCTAGTTTCATAGTGTTTTTTAGAAGATCTCCTTTAAATAAGTTTAGATAAAAAGCGGTAGGAGGGATTTGAACCCTCGACCTCAAGCTCCACAGGCTTGCGTTCTAACCATGCTGAACTACTACCGCCATGGAAAAAAAGACCCATTCTTAGTTTATAAAGATTTCCAGATTAAGAAGTTTTCATCCCTTTAACTTCAGCTTCTCGTAGTAAAGAAGGAATGCAACGTTTATTAGTAAACCCACAAATGATACAACAACTAGCCAAAGGTGCAGTCATTCGTTGTTTACATTTATTACAATCAAAATATTGAGGACTAGAATCACGAGGTACCGTTCGTCTACTTCGTTTACGACAATGGCTGCACGTAATCGTAGCAGTTTTAGGAAGCTTAATCGTTCTCATTTAGCGTCGCAGTAGCCAATCAATAAATCCCCGTTTCTCGTTGTATCTTAACCCAATGAGTTCTGCCGCTAGTTTTTTATACGCAATAGCACTCTTACTTTTAGGGTGACTAAAAACCACCGCGTTCTTTTTAACTAAACTTTCACGCATCGCCTTGTCATCAGGAATAACCGCAATCACTTCTGTTTCTAGTAATCGTTCTACTGCGTCTACCGATAGATCCAAAGAATTCCCGGTCTTAGTTAAAATAACTCCCTTCACTCTTTTTCCTAAACTTTCAGAAATTTTAATGGTCTTTAACGCATCAGTTAAGGAAGGAATTTCTGGGTGGCTCACCACGAGCACATCGTCCACTGCCTCTAAAACAGCCAAGTTTTCATTTCCCAGCCCCGCAGCCCCGTCCACAATAACCAAATCTGCAAGTCCTCGAAGTCCAGGCAGCACTTCTTTTAATTTATGAGGATTAACTCCACTTAAGTCTCGTAAACTTAATCCCGCAGGAACAATTTTTAGCCCACTAGAATGACGATACACTGCCTCAGTAATTGAGTACCGTCCTTTAAGCACATCGTGCAAATTAATAGGCACCGACATAATGCCTAAGTGTAGACCTAGGTTAGGAGTACTTAAGTTACCGTCGACAACTACAACCTCTCGCCCAAACTGATGTAACGCAGCACCGAGAGCCAGAGTAGAACTAGTCTTAGCCACCCCCCCCTTTCCAGAGACAATACCTACAAATTTAGTCATGCGGTACTCCTCCCAACCCCATGAGTTCCTTAACAAATTCTCTAGTTTTATTATAATACCCTAATAACACCGGCACGGTAACGTCAATATCCTTATCCATTAAATGGGCAATGAGCGTAACATTTTTTCGATATTCTTCACGTACATTATAATCAGCTGCATTAATCTGTTTCATAAGCAAATAAAGGTCAAAGTATTCTTTTCCTCCCCGTTTCTTATAAAGACCCCTAAACAATTCAAACCGAGCAGTTTCGTTCTCAGGTACCTCGGCCAAATTTCCATTAGCCAACAAAGCCTGTAAAGATTTAAAGATAACAAAATTATACGCATTAATTAATCGCGTTAAGGTATTTTTAATAACATCACAGGTCCGAGTATACCTCATAGTAACATAAATAAGGTGATCCGCTCGCTTCAACTCCTCTATAGGATCATTTTCCTTAAAATCTTCATCGTACAACATCTTTCTTAACTATATTGCTCACTTTTAATATAAAAGGCTTTGCATTAATAACGTATCCTTTCACCTGTTCCAAGGTAATAGGCCGAAGCTGGTAAGTAGGAGAACAAATAATATATTGGTCATCTCGTTTAAACTCAACAGGGCTTTGCTTATGAGCATCCACTAATGCCCCTAATTGTTCATAAAGTATAAGAAAATCGTTAGATAAGTTATAACGAGGCATACAGTAGGTTTTAAAGATATAGAGTTTATGATCAATATTATCAGAATAGGGACCAATACGTTTATACGATCGTTCATACGCTAAAACTGCATCTACTAGGGCAAGAATAGATTTATGGAGACTATCAATAATTTGTAATAACAGTTTCACGTCCTTCACTAAAGGATACGTAACAAAGGTAAGATGGTCTGCAATAGTAAAATGACGCTGCATAGCATGAAAGCAAGTAGGAAAATCATCCATTAAATAAGTAAATAAAAGAAGTTTTTAAGGTTTCTGTAAAGCCAGTATAGTCTCGGCCAAATCACCCTTATGCTCTTCTAAAGCTTTTTTAGCTTTTTCGCGAGAAACTCCTGCCTGTTCCATAACCATAGTAATATCCTCTTCAGAAATAGACTCTTCAACTATATCTCCACTAATTTGAAAGCTTTCTTGCCCCATCATATTGACCTTAGTAACTTGGGGATTTTTTATTAAAAGAGTTCCTTTTTGAGTCTTAATAATTACTTCTAAAGCAGGTATCTCTTCTTGTTGAATTCCTAGCTTTTTCATAGCTTTCTGCATGTCTCGAGGATTGATTCCAGGCATCATAGTTAACCAAAAAGAGCAGCGCCCCAAATGTGCAATAAAAATTCAATGGCAATAACCAGTAAAATTAGTACAATAACAAATCCAGGCTTAAACTTAATCTTACTACTTGCTCCATCAGAGTAACGTACTAATCCCCCCATTCCCGAAGGCATTGAAACTTGGTTATCAGCCATAGATAAAGAACTCTCGTTATGTTTAAAAAGGTTTCTAAAAAATGAAACATATTTAATTACTGGCTTAGCCAAAGTTCTTGCTAGCTAGATCTCATTCTATTGAATTAACCATTTCCAGAGAGGTATATACTTAATGGTCTTGTTTTCTAGTATTTCTTCAGCCTCAAAATCTTCAGTTATAATAATTCCTTCACGCAATTTAAAGTAGTGAAGTGCTTCTAAAAGTCCATTTACCTCTCTTTCCTTAGAGTTTTTTATATCATAACAAACTTGAATTGCACTTAATTCCTTTCCATGTTTAGTAATAAAATCGCACTCATACGCACCAGCCCAATAATAAATCTCTTTTATCCCCCTCCGTAAATGTATAAAAACTACATTTTCATAGATTCTACCTAGATCGTCAGAAAACGTAAACCCTAAGATAGTTCTTATCCCTGTATCTACGCAATAGATCTTCTTAGGATTAATAATCTGTTTTTTATAAGAAAAGTCAAATAAACTAATAGGGAAAATAAGATAAGCATTTTCTAAAGCCCGAGTATAGTCTACAATACTATCTGTAGTTAAGTCAAGAATCTTACCAATTTTTGTAAAATTTGCTAAGTTGGATATATTTTGAAGGTAATACTTTACTAATCTTTCCAATTTTGCAGGATTACGAATAGTATTTCTTTTGATAACATCTCTATAAAAAATAGAGTCAAAATAGAAGCTAATTAGTTCTTCTTTGATTTTCTTGTTCCCCGTAAGAATAACCTCGGGAAATGCACCATAGTGAAGATATTCAGTAAGAAAATGATGTATCCTATTTCCTTGAGCATATAATTTTAAGCCATTATCAATTTCAATCCTTTTCAGACGCAAAAATTCTAAAAAGGTAAACGGAAAAAGTTCAAAAGAAGCATATCTGCCAGCCAATAAAGAACTTAGTTCCTCTCTAAGTATAGAGGCATTAGACCCTGAGATAAACAGTTTTACATTTTTTTTTAAATCATAAATTCGTTTAAGTGTTTTTTGCCATTCTTTAATCTCTTGAATTTCATCTATAAAAACAAAAATCTCTCCAACTGGATCAAGAAGTCGTTCATATTCATTTATTGCATTGTCTATTAAATTGCCAGGATCCACCCTATCATCATCGGCTTTAATAAAAAAAATATTTTTTGGACTTATTTTTTTATCATGTATAAGATAATGTATAATCTCAAAAAGCAAGGTTGTTTTGCCCGCTCGTCTAATTCCCATAATAGAAACAATCTCTCTTCTTTTAATCCACGGCAAAATATCAACAAATTTTTCCCGTTTTACGCCAGTAAAACTATACTCCTCTCCCCACCAAGGATTCCATTCAACAATAATCTTTTTCATCATTCGATTATAATCTAGTCTTATATATAAAACTTTCGATTATGATCGAATATAAATTAGTGCCCTATTCTAGGTAAAAAATTCAAAACTAGTTTAGTAAAGAATATAAGTGTAGGCACGCATAAGCCACATTCTGTCGGTTCCCATCTTAGGATGAACCGTCTCGACATTTGACTACGCGTTCCTTACGAACTTGCACGAGTAGGGACTCGCCGTTTCATCGTTCCCTTATACCTATTCAACAGGTTAACTCATTTCTCTCACGAGAAACTTCTCTGTCACATCTTTATAACGATATAAGGACGTGTCGTTTCTGAGCGGTTGCCTCCCGTTTCCGAGACTTTGAAATAAAGCTACCGATTATTACGTGTGTGGACTTTCCTCAGCCTAATAAGACCAACCGTCGAGTACGTGCCTACAAAAAGAATAGACACAGAGTGTTTTTAAAGGTATCGAAGGTGTCTACAAAATTAATTAGATGTAGTCACCCATAATAGAAACATTTAAATATGTAGTCACCCATATAAAAATATGCACATAGAAAGAAGAAAGTACAAAAAAACCATTAAGTATTACCTTGCGCATTCCTATAGAGAAGGTTCTAAAGTCCATAAGTTTAGAAAATATCTAGGTCAAGATCTAAAAAGCGACAAATTCAAAGAAAGAAAAGAAATAGCAGAGAAACTTATTTTAGAAGAAATCCACAAGTACACGATCATCAAAGATCCATTGCAATTTGAATTATCCAAAGAAGAAATAGATCAAATTAGGTCCTTAGAAAAGAATATCCCGTTAAAGATTACTCATTTGTCAGAAAGCGATTGGACTACGTTTTCGCAAATATTTACTTACAACACAAACGCGATAGAAGGAAGTAAGTTAAATCAAAAAGAAGTAAATAATCTCTTAGAGAAAGACAAATGGCCCGATAAATCCAAAGAAGATATAGCAGAAACATATGGGGTAAATGAAGCTATACGCTTCATAAGGACAACAAAAGAACATATATCTATTCCTATTATAAAACAAATACATAAAATAGTGTTCAAAAATTCAAAATCTTTCGCAGGCAAATTGCGAAAGAAAGGAGAAGAAGTGGTAGTTATGGATAATATTGGAGCGGTAGTGCACCAAGGAGCCCCTCAAGGAAGGATAAACCATTTATTAAAAGAACTCAGTTTATGGTACAATAAGAATAAATCTAAATACCCCACTTTAGTTCTAGGTGCAGTAGTGCATAATCAATTCGAGAATATTCATCCATTTAGAGATGGAAACGGAAGAGTAGGAAGAATAATTCTTAATAATATATTAATAAAAAACGGTCTTCCCCCATTGAATATTAATTTCAAAAATAGAACAGAATACTATCAATCCTTGAAGGTATATGAAATTCATAAAGACTTAAAACCAACCATAGAGCTATATATTAAAGAATATAAAAATCTACAAAAAGAATTAGATGACTACCATCAAAGGAAAAAGTAGTTTCCTTGAAAAAAATATATCTAGCAAAGTAATAAATTCTAAAAAAGAAGTAAAATAAATGATAAGCCGTACATAGGCAAATATAGATACCTTAAATTCAAGCGATTAGTAATCGCAGGCTAAACACCTCGTTACCTTGGTGCGTACACCCCGATCCTATCAAACTCGTCTTCTACGAGAGCTTGAAAATAGTGTCTCTTTTTGAGGCCGGTTTCCGGCTTAGATGCTTTCAGCCGTTATCCGTTGAGGCGTAGCTGCTCTGCCTGCCTTGTTAGACAACAGATTCACCAGAGGCCTCGAACCCTTGTTCCTCTCGTACTAAAGGGTCCTTCCTCTCAGACACCACACACCTCCACCAGATATCGAACAAACTGTCTCACGACGTTCTGAACCCAGCTCACGAGCCGCTTTAATGGGTGAACACCCCCACCCTTGGGCGCTGCTGCACGCCCAGGATGCGACGAGCCGACATCGATGTAGCAAACCGCGCCGTCGATATGAGCTCTTAGGCGCGACCACTCTGTTATCCCCGAGATAGCTTTTCTGTCATACCTAGCCCCCATCAAAGAGGACATAGGGGTTCGCTAGACCCACATTTCTGTGCTGCATTCCATACTGTTAGGAATACAGTCAAGCCAGCTTATGCTCTTGCACTCTACGATGGATTTCTGACCCATCTGAGCTGACCTTTGGGCCCTGCTGATATCCTTTCAGCAGGGTGCCGCCCCAGCCAAACTACCCACCAACCGATGTCCTTGTTAAAACAAGTAAGCGATATAAACCATGTAGGGTGGTGTCTCATCGTTGCCTCCACCTTACCTTACGATAAGGTTTCGACGGCTCCCACCTACTCTGCACAACACAGTTCACACCGCAACAGCAGGCTGTAGTAAAGTTCTACGGGGTCTTCGCTTCCCGCTGGAGGTCACTGGCCTTTGCACCAGTATAGTGTGTTCGGGAGGTTCTAGCTAGGGACAGCGGGGATCTCGTTACGCCACTCATGCAAGCCGACAATAAATCGGCAAGGTATTACGCTCGTTCTGTTACTTCACTCAATAGAGTTACTAACCAAATAAAATATCTGGCGAATTATGATTTCTCATAACTTCCTTATATCGCTATAAGGATCGGACTTTATCTTCCTCTTAGAACTTTTCTAAGAAGTCTGGCGTAAAGTCTCTGAGGATTCTCTATAATGATTATAGAGTCTTTCCTGCGAATTATCTGCACTCACGAAATTGTTACGCGACCTAGATAATCTATCGTTGTACTCTGAGATACTCAGACGTTCCCGCATATAGCCAGATTGATATCCCATTCTTCAAGTTATTCTGTTTAACTTGGGTCTTAAAGCAGCACTCCCACCTTAAGAGAATTATAGTTATTCCCGCCGTTTACTAGTCCTTGACTCCATTGAACTGAAGTTTCGGATACTAGCACTGGGCAGACGTCACTGACTATACGCACCTTTACAGGCTAGCAGTCAGTTACGTTTTTGTTAAACAGTCGGACCCCCCTAGTCATTGCACCCTGTAATCGCATCTATGCAGATACAATCGCAGGGATCTCTTATGCCTAAGGCACGAGACTAGATTGCCGAGTTCCCTTAGCTAGATTACCCTCACATACCTTAAGCTTCTCACCTAGAGGCACCTGTGCCGGTTCTGGGTACGAACGTCTAACATCCATCCTAGTTTCTTTTTCATGGCCTCCTGGCGTTGATCTAACTCCCTCTAAGGAAGCCATTCCTAAGTTTGATCTGGTTCTCGTTATTATAACACTCCCCAGACCTATCATAGTTAGTGCAGAAAAATGCACAGATCTAGCCGGAAGAGTCAGAAACTAAGCTAATGTCACCATAAGTAGTTAGACGGTACCGGAATATTAACCGGTTTCCCTTTCCCTCTACACGAGTTGTGTGGTCGGTTAGGATCGACTTACTCTTAGCTGACCTGCAGTGCTAAGAAACCCTTGCCCTTTCGGTACCAGAGATTCACACTCTGAACAGCTCCTACTTACACCAGGATTCTCATTCCTACTCGATCCATTTCCTCTCACGAGAAAACTTCGACTCAAGCAGGACGCCTGTCTACCACTCCCTTTTTGGAAGTCTCTTGTATCGGTAGTTGGTTTAGCCCCGTCCATCTTCAGGGCATAGCACCTTGACAGGTGAGCTGTTACGCTTTCTTTAAAGGGTGGCTGCTTCTAAGCCTACCTCCCTGCTGTCTATGGTGCTATACACCTTTTGCCTTTAACACTTAACCAACATTTTAGGACCTTAACAAAAGTATGGGTTGTTCCCCTTTCGCGAACCACGTTTACCGCGGCCCGCCGTCTCCCGGAATCTACGAACCTAAAACATTATGAGTTGGACAAGAAACCGAGGGATTTCTCCCCCTAAATCCCAAATCCGTAGCTTTACCATTTTAGGCTTCTCCTCCGAGGCTTGACTTCGGCCAACTTCGACAGGAACCAGCTATTACCAGGCTCGATTGGCTTTTCACCCCTAGCCGCAGGTCATAGGAACGCTTGTACACAGCACCCCTTCAGGCCTCCATAAGGTTTTACCCCTACTTCACCTTGCCCACGGCTAGATCGCACTGGTTTCGGGTCATTCCCATGTGACTAATGGCATTTTCATACCATACTCCTCCTCACGTGCGAGTAATTGGTTTCCCTTCGCATGCTTCCTTAACAGAATTATGCTCGCCACACAAGAAAACTCCCTGGTCCGTTATTCAAAACGTACGTCACAACTCCTAGAAGCCGTAACATACCGTCACCATTAGATTTCAGGATCTTTTTACTCCCTTTTACGGGTTCTTTTCAGCTTTCCCTCACGGTACTAGTACGCTATCGGTCTCGAGATGTATTTAGAGTTAGAAGTTGATGTCTCCCATATTCAGGCCTAATTCCCGATAGACCCTACTCTGGATACTCCCACACCACGTTTGTTTTTCCTACGGGGCTATCACCCTCTGTAGCATTCCATTCCAGGAAACTTCAGATTAACAAACAGCAATTAAAAGGAAGTCCAAACCCCACATCTCCCTTATCTTTCAATAAGGGATTCAGTTTGCTCTCTGTCGTGTTCACTCGCTGTTACTAACGACATCTCAATTGATTTCTTTTCCTGCGGGTACTAAGACGTTTCAATTCCCCGCGTTCCCGATCAACAATGATCCTTCCAAAGAAGAGGAAGTCCTATTGAGGAATCTTTAGTTCAAAGGCTGCATGCGCCTCACTAAAGCTTATCGCAGCTTGCCACGCCCTTCATCAGCATCTCGAACCAAGCCATCCATCTAATGGCATTAAGCTTAAGGTATCTATATTTGCCTATGCACGACCTCATAAATATGAAGTCCTTCACCCACCAATTTCATTGGTGAGCTGCACAAAAGTCATGATATGGTGAAATGGACTCGGCGGGATTTGAACCCACGGCCCCCGCCTTTCTTTGTCAGCTTAAAAGCATCACATCCATGCAAGGGCGATGCTCTACCAGGCTGAGCTACGAGCCCATATAATTAACGTAAGGGAAAATTTGCAGTGAGTGAAATGAAAATAAAAAGGAGGTGATCCATCCGCAGGTTCCCCTACGGATACCTTGTGACGACTTAGCCCACCTCACTGAATTTAGGTTTGAGCCTATCAAGAAGATAGGGCCTCACCCAAACCCTGCTCGGTTGGCTTGACGGGCAGTGTGTGCAAGGCTCAGGGACGTATTCACCGGGCCATGTTGAAACCCGATTACTACGGAATCCAGCTTCATGAGGGCGAGTTACAGCCCTCAATCCGAACTAGGGCATGATTTAGAGGATTAGCTCCTCCTCTCGGAGTTGCATCCCATTGTTCATACCATTGTTACACGCGTGTAGCCCAGGAGATTCGGGGCATACTGACCTATCGTTGCCTGCACCTTCCTCCATCTTTCGAAGGCAGTCTCTACATTGTGCTCAGTCGCATAAGCCTGGTGGCAAATGTAGACGCAGGTCTCGTTCGTTGCCTGACTTAACAGGACACCTCACGGCACGAACTGACGACGGCCATGCACCACCTCTCGGCTTGTCAGGTAAAACCTTCAATCTGACCTTCATCCTGCCGTCGCCCCTGGTGAGATTTCCGGAGTAGAATCCAATTAAACCGCATATACCTCCCGTTGTAGTGAGCCCCCGCCAATTCCTTTAAGTTTCAGTCTTGCGACCATACTTCCCAGGTGGTGAGCTTAACACCTTCGTTTAGGCACTGCATGTTCTCAAAAAAACACGCATCACCCAGCTCACAGCGTTTACTGCTAGGACTACTCGGGTATCTAATCCGTTTTGATCCCCTAGCCTTCGTTCCTCACCGTCGGAGCCGTTCTGGATAGGCGCCTCCGCCACAGGTAGTCCTCCAAGGATTATCACATTTTACCGCTCCCCTTGGAATACTCCTATCCCCTCCCGGTCCCAAGCCTGGTAGTGTCTTGTGCCCGTTGTTACGTTAAGCGCAACAATTTCACACGAGATTTTCCAAGCCGGCTACGAACGCTTTAGACCCAATAAACATGGTCCCCACTTGGAGCGCCGGGGTTACCGCGGCTGCTGGCACCGGTCTTACCCACTCCTTATTCACCGAGCTTTTTACACTCGATAAAAGCCTCTGCAAAGCAGAAGCACTCTGGATCCCCTTATCACACTTTCGTGCAGTGTAAAGGTTTCGCGCCTGCTGCACCCCTTAGGGCTAGGGCCAGTATCTCAGTGCCCTTCTCGGGGCTAGGACTCTCATCCCCCCTACTGATCATCGGTTTGGTGAGCCGTTACCTCACCAACAGCCTAATCAGCCGCCGACTCATCCTATGGCATTGCTTTTCAGAGATATAACAATTCCAGTACATATCTCCCATCCGGTATTAACCTCAGTTTCCCAAGGATATCCCAGACCATAGGGCAGATTATCGACGTGTTACTGAGCCTTATGCCGGTATTGCTACCTGACTTGCATGGCTAAATCGAATCCAAATAGCAGCGACCTCCCGCAGGATCAACGGGAACTAAACCGCAAGACAAAAAAATAACTCACTTCACTCAACTCTGCGTTTAAGAAATCCCTTACGTTAATCATACTCAATGTAATATCAAGTACTCACAATAATCACGACTTGATCCAATAAGTAAAACCTATTGAAACAAAATTGGATAAACAAAAGGTTATATATAAAACTTACTATTTAGTTTGTGCTTTTCTCTTTCTTTTTTCTTTTCTCATTCGTTTTCGTTGCCATTTCCAACGCATCTGTCCCTTTTTCTTCCATCGACGTGAACTTCGTTTCATCTATAAAAGAACATCAACGTGTGATATATATAGTTTTCGTTTAAGAATCGATAGTTCCGACTAAAAAACAATTAAGTGAATTTAGTAAATCAAGATTAAAAGAAATAGTTAATATATATCCAAAGTTTAAGAAAGATTTTTCTAGTTTTAGTTAACAACGAATGTTAAAATATTTTAAAAACTAACCTTTACAATACTAGGGCAACTTATCATTCCATTGATTCAACATATTTAATAGAGACTAAATTTCACCTTACGAACCTCAAAATCCAACCGGTACAAAACCAAAAATATTCAAGAGCAAAAATTATCGAGAAAGCAGGGGATAAATCTGAAAATCTTAACATTAGCGGTTTCGTTAAATCATAAAACTATCACTTCTCATCATGAGAGGTCATACTAAAACAAATAATTTACGCTAATTTTGCAAACTTCTCTAGAATAGTTAAGTTTAGGCATATCTAAGTTTCTAGTACAAGCAACAATTATAAAGAGTAAACGCCTTCTATGTCCATGACAGAAGATAGTTCAAAATCAGATAAAGCATTGGTCGTCTTTCAAGATAAAAAGATTAGACGAGTATGGTATAAAGAAGAATGGTATTTTTCAGTTATTGATGTAGTAGTTGCCTTAACCGATTCAGATAATCCAAGGAACTATTGGAGTATGCTTAAAAACAGGGAAGCTAAGCATGCAGTTGAGTTGTCCACATTTTGTGTACAACTGAAATTACAATCCTCTGATGGAAAATACTATGAAACCGACTGTGCAAATACGGAATCAATCTTTAGGATTATTCAGTCTATTCCCTCTAGAAAAGCAGAGCCTTTCAAACGTTGGTTAGCTCAAGTAGGCTATGAACGGGTACAAGAGATAGAGAACCCGGAACTTGCTCAAAAGCGTATGAGAGAGCTATATAGAGGAAAGGGGTACTCGGATGACTGGATAGAAAAGAGAGTTAGGGGTATTGCTATACGGGACGAGTTAACCGATGAATGGAGTAAACGCGGAGTAAAAAATGAAAAAGACTATGCTATTTTAACTGCAGAGATATCGAAAGCTACTTTCGGTATGACTCCTAGTGAATACAAAAAATTTAAAGGATTAAAAAGAGAGAACTTACGGGATCATATGGATGACTTAGAGTTAATCTTTAGTATGCTTGGCGAAGCATCTACCACAAGAATTGCGAGAGATAAAGATACTTTAGGATTCATTGAAAATAAAGAAGCGGCAAAGAAAGGGGGAATGGTCGCAGGAGTAGCTAGAAAAGAATTAGAACAACAAAGTGTCCGAAAAGTATCTACCCCAAAGAATTATCTTTCTGAACCAGAAAAAAAGACAAAACTAGAAGATAAAACGAAAAAAACTTAATTTTAAGATAAAATGATCATTATTTGTGAACTACTCAAGCCCTAAACAGGCTGTTCGACAATTAAGCAATTTTAAGATGGTTTTTTTATTACTCTCAGTCTTACACCATCCGTCAAATTTATTCAGTGCAATAGTAAACCTCTTCTCGCACCTATAGAAATCTATTTTATTATCTGGCATTGTGAAACCCCCAACGTGCCACCCTTAATAAGAATTAGACACGGCCGAGATTCCAACTCGTGCCAGGTATGCCCCCTCCGGGATTCGAACCCGGGTCTTGGCCTCGAAAGGGCCAAATGATGGACCAACTACACCAAGAGGGCGTTAAATCTTCCAAGTCTACACTTATTTTTAAATCTTTGGATAAAGAGATGGGCCCGAGGAGATTTGAACTCCCGACCGCTGGTGTTCCTAAACCAGTACTCTTGAGGAAGTATCTACAAGAGCAGTCATATAAGACCAGTGCTCTAAACCGGGCTGAGCTACAGGCCCAACAAAAGAAAAAAGTTAGAATGAAATATATAAGGATTACGTTTTAGCGTTTAGTAGACAAATTCTTATTTTTCTTCTCTCGAATAGTTGTCGTAGCACTCTCTTCTTTAGATCCCTCTCGATGTATAACTCCTTTTATCCATTCCGTGATTTTGCCACTATCTTCCTCACTAACCCAATATCCTTTTACATAGAAGAGGTAATGAGAAGCCACGAGTCCTAATAGTACAAAGGAAAATAAGATAGCTCCTCCCACTTTAGGATCAGCGTCTCCGGTTACAAACGCGAAACCAGTCAATAACCCACCAAACAAACCGCTAGGAGCGGTCGTTTCTTCAAGAGTTACGTCAGGAACTTCTTCAACAGGCACATCAACTACAGCGTCTCCAGTTCCTTCAACCGGTTCCTCTTCAGTAGTTTCTTCATCACTTGTAATTGTAGTAGAGTCATCCTCAGTGGTTATAGTAGTCTCTTCATCATCATTGGTTTCACTTGCAGGAATTACTTCCCATACGACCGACTCAGAATCCCCTAAGCTACCATCACTTACACTGATATTAATAGTATAATTACCTTCAGTACTTGGAGTAAAATTAATCATCCCCGTACTAGGATCAATAACAAACATAGAGGTATCATCTGAATAGGCTAGTGTATCATTATTAGCATCATTAGCATTCACGTCATACGAAAAACTTTCTCCTGAAACTAAGTCTTTACTACCAATCGACGCCAAAACAGGAGCAACATTAGAACTAACATTATAAGTAACATTAAATCCATTTGAAATAGGAGAACTAGATCCGTCACCAGTCAAAATAACTTTAAATCGAACACTCTTAGTAATATCTAGTCCTACTAGACTAGCTCCAGACATAACACTTACCCATTCACCACCATTGTTATAAGCATACGTTATTCCACTTCCACTATCGCTAGCATAAAATCCATTCCATTGGGTTAACGAAGCAGGTAAAAATTCTTGGGTTTCTAAAAGCCCAGAAGTATAATAATTAGCCGTCAGTGTTGCATCAGTTACAACCGAAGTTTGTAGGCCATCCGTAACAAAATCAATTTTATATTGGAAATATTGTCCGTCCAAACTAAGAGCTCCACCGTTGGTAGTTGCACTCCACGTTATAGAACTCAAATCCGCAGTGTTACCTGCCCTGTAAGAAACAATAATAGTTTGCGCATTTAACGTTTCTGTCCAACGTAATGCATTCCAATTAGTATCCATAATTATAGAATCATAAACACCTGAAGTATAGGAAGCATTCAAATAACTCCCGTTAGTTAACATAAGTTTAAGTTCATCTCCGCTAATATCCATATCGGGAGTTGTCACAAAATCAGAGGTTAACGTTTCTACATGATCACTAGGTTTTAATAAAGACACAACACCATTACTTAAGCTTAAAGATCCATTATAACTATAGTTTTCAGGGTTAGTATAATTCCAACTAGCCGTTTTTAAATTATCCCCGGTAATATAAGGGTCGTAAATAGCAAATCCAGTAAAATATCCTATAGTAGATAATGCAAATAAAAAAGCCCCAAGCAAAATTAAAAACACCGAAAGTGTCTTTAGTGTAATCACCCTATTTTTCTTACGTCTGTTCACCATAATAAGCAATTTTAAATAAGGTAATTTAAATAGTTTTCTATAAAACACACCGTAAGTCTACACAAGTTCCTTCCCGACAATCCTCATTAGTTTCACAGGTACAACTCCCATTACTGCATAGTTGACTTAAGCATTCAGAGTTAAAAGTACACTCAACTTCAGAAGAGCGAACACTAGTAAATCCAGTAATACCCCCCCCGGCAAAGAAAAGGAAAGTAAGAATAGATAATATTAAGACCACAACAGTAATAATCGGGGTAATGCGACCAGCCCATTTCTTCATAAGCTGTTTATAGAAAGACAAATTTATATAGATTTGCATTCTTCTAACCACTATGTTAATCGGGGTAGTAGGCAAAAGCAACGTTGGAAAGAGCACGTTTTTCAAAGCAATGACTCTCGCCGAGGTAGAAATCGCCAATTATCCTTTTGCAACCATAAAACCCAATGCAGGAGTAGGGTACATTAAAATAGACTGTATTGACAAAGAGTTTAATAAACAATGCAATCCTCGCGAAGGCTATTGTCTAAATCATAATCGATTTGTTCCCGTTCAATTATTAGATGTAGCTGGATTAGTGCCCGGAGCTCATACGGGTCTCGGGTTAGGATTAGAATTTCTTAATGATCTAAATCAAGCCGATGCATTAATACATGTCATCGACATCTCGGGGTCTACCAATGAAAAGGGAGAACCTATTCAGGCCCTAACGCATGACCCCATTCAAGATGTTTTATTTTTAGAAAAAGAATTAGATTATTGGTATTATAATGTACTAAAAAAAGGATGGGATAAATTTTCCCGATCCCTTCAACATACTCAAGAGAGTTATAGGGCAATCGCAAAACAAGTATCTGGGTTACGAGTAACAGAAAATATGGTAAAAGAAGCCATTAAAGGTCTTCCTTCTAACCCGACTGAATGGTCCGAAGAAAATCTTTTGTCTATAGCGCGAAAACTAAGAATAGAATCTAAACCCATGATTATCGCAGCCAATAAAATTGATGTTTCAGGCGCAGAAAAAAATTTAGAGCGAGTAAAGAAGGAGTTTTCATATTACCAAATAATTCCCTGTTCCGCAGAATCAGAATTGGCCTTAAAAGAAGCAGCCAAAAAAAACCTTATAGACTACGTTCCGGGAGAGTCTTCTTTTAAAATAAAAGGACAAGTAAACGAAGCGCAAGAAAATGGGTTGAAATTAATAAAAGAAAGAATACTCGATAAATATGGTTCTACCGGAGTTCAAGAGGTACTAAACCATCTAGTTTTAAATATGTTAAAATACAAAGCAGTATACCCAGGGGGGGTAAATAATCTAGTGGACTCTAAAGGAAACGTACTCCCGGACTGTTTCTTACTCTCAGAGAAAGCAACGGCATTAGATTTCGCATTCCGCCTACATTCCGATTTCGGAAATAATTTTATTAAAGCGATTGATGTAAAAACCAAAAAACCCATAGGAAAAGATCACGAGTTAAAACATCGGGATATAATAGAGATAATGACAAAGAAATAGTTATTTTACAAATTCAACGTTTTCCATTTTTTCAAATTCTTTATCCCCTGTTAAAAATATTAAATCATTTTCCTTAGCTAGGATATAGCCAACGCAGTCAATAAATGAAAAATTCCTTCTTTTATTCTCAAATTTAAATTCCATAGCCCTTACTATTATATTAACGTCAAAGGATATAATACTCTCTTTAAGTTTATTCTTCCATTCCTCAGCTATATTTTTATTGTAATCTCTCAACAAAGCATAATGTAATTCTCCAATATTCAAAATAGAGGTTGCTATTTCTTCATTAATAAATTTTGTATAGTTCTCATTATTCTTAATGATCTCTATTATAGCATAGGTATCAAAAAAATAGGTCATAGATCTCACCGAATAAACTTGCTGTCTAGTTCTTTATCAATGTCTTTCAAAATAGTTTTAGTCGATCTATTCCAGCCTTTAACTTTTCCAAATATATCCTTGACGGTTAAAGCCTTAATAGGTTTTATAGTCACTTTTACACCTTGATTTAATTTAACGTTGGCTTCTCTTAATTTTTCTTTGGGTATAACTATTCCAAAAGAATTTCCCCAGGTTTTAACTCTAGTTTCGTATTCTATCATGTTTATACCGTATAACTAATAATATATAAATCTTTCGTATTGAAAGTGAAAATATCTAAAGATCTCTTTTCTAGTTATATTCTTAAACTCTTGTGACTACCTAAGCAACCTTGTCTTCTAAGTTCTGCATTTCTGAAACGTGTTTATTTGTCATAGCCAAACCTACAGCCGTCACAGGAACCATAGTTTCAGTGGGAAGAAAGACCAGTAGGATATTTAATAAATTCTAAACAAATAGCTAAACTATTTACAGCTTTGTTCCTGGCAATATGGAATATGAGTTAAAATAACAATATTAATAAAAGAATTAAAATCTAAGATTAAAATGAAAATAATAAAATGTTTAGGTTTAGAGAGCACAGCACATACCTTCGCTGCTTCCGTAGTAGATTCTAAAAAAATGATCTACACCGACGTTAGAGATATGTATACAACAGAAAAAGGCGGAATGATTCCTACAGAAGTAGCTAAGCACCATCTAAAAGTAAAAGATATAATCATAGAAAAAGCATTAGATAACCATAAAATAGATTTAGTAGCCTATTCTAGGGGACCCGGTCTTGCTCCCTCCTTAAAAATTGGAAGAGATAAAGCCGTAGAAGTAGCAAAAGAGTTAAACATCCCTATAGTAGGAGTTAATCACCCAGTAGGTCATCTCTCTTCAGGATTATTTTGGTCACAAGCAAAAAACCCCGTTTTTGTATTTGTCTCCGGTGCAAACACACAAATAATTTCTAAAGAAGGAAATAGATTTAGAATATTTGGAGAAACCTTGGATATTGGAATTGGAAATGCCTTAGATAAATTTGGAAGATTAACGAGTATCGGTTTCCCCGCAGGACCAAAGATGGAACAACTCGCAAAAGAAGGGAGTTATATTGAACTTCCTTACTCCGTTAAAGGAATGGATCTATCTTTCTCAGGAATAGTCACCGCAGCGTTTAATTATCATAAAAAAGGAGAATCCATAAAAGATTTATGTTTCTCGCTTCAGGAAACCATGTTTGCTATGCTAACCGAAGTTACAGAAAGAGCACTAGCATATACGAATAAAAAAGAAGTAGTAATTATTGGGGGAGTAGCAGCCAATAAAAGACTATCCAATATGTTGGATAGTATGTGTAAAGATAGAAGTACAAAATTCTATAGTGTCCCTATAAATTATGCCGGAGACAATGCAACGTTTATTGCATGGCAAGGAATACTAGAAAGAAAAAATAGCAATAAAAACTATGGCAAGACCGAGATTTATCCTTACGAAAGAATAGATGAAATTGAAATTAATTGGCCCTAACTAAACTAAATTTAGAATTTATTAAATTACTTCCATAAAGACCTTTAATAACCCACGGACCAATAACGCCGTCTAAAATGGGTTGGGAGTCATTAACGTCTACGCCTGCCTTTTGTGCCAAATGTAAAAGCACGGCGTTTATCTCTTCAAAATGTTCGAAAGTAAGCGTGGTTCTAATTTGTTTTTTGTCTTTATAATCAATTAAAACCGGAGTGTCAATACCGGAGCAGTAGACTCCACCAATAGAGGGATCATTTATTAGTGGCTCCAACGCACCAAAACCCATAAAGTGTTTATAAATATAATATAAAGCCTTACTAGTGAATTCGCTACCGAGATTAGACTTCATAGCCTCTCTATGTAGAGTCTCCATTAAAGGTTGATCCCCAAGTAAAGAAGGATTCTTCTCAAGTAAGGATCGAAGACGATCTAAAGAATTAGTTTCTTGTTCGGTTAAAGGTGGTTCTCTAATAACATACACACCTTCCGAATTAATCTTAGGATCATCATTAGGTAAGGAACAAGTGGGGAAGATTATTCTAGAACTAGCTGCCCGAATAAGATAAAGCGTAAAGCGTTTTAAAAAAATAGTTTTAGGAGTATAGGCCTCTCTAGACTTTATAGTTTTATCAACTCTCTCTAAAAGGTCTAAACGTTTTTGTAAGTCCTCATCTACAATAAATTGAGATTCTTCGTCCATTATAAAGGTAAGGGGTAAGTAGCAGATTTATTTCTAACATATTCTTCAAGAAGAATTAGTCCTCTCGCTAAATCTTTGTTTTGTTCAATTAAAGAATCAAGACGTGCAGTCAGAGCACGGATATCTTCTTCGGGATTAGTAGAAGTAATATGTTTGCTTGCCTCTTCAAACAAAGAAACTAAAGTGTCAATTCGTTTAACTAACTCTTGATTGCTTTTTACTAAGTCTATCGTTACTTTCTGTAAATTCAAATTATGTTTAATTAATGTCTCAATAACGGTATGATCTGAAGAAGAAAGGTTAGATTCTTTTTTAGGAATAGTCATACCTAGTTTATGAAAAGGCTTCTATAAAAAGGTTTCTAATAAAACTTAACCGACAACTTCAGGATAATGAATATCCTCGGTAAGGGGATTTATATCAACAGGATAAGAAACGTCACAACCTCTTCTAAATGGAGTAATTAAAGGATCGTCGAATAAAACCATTCTTTCTAAAAAAGATAAATGAGAATAAGTTGGAACAAAAAGATAAGTCATATGGGGCCCATTAGGCAAATCAGGAATTTTCTGTACCATTGAAGTATATTCACATAAACGGTTCGCCATTTTTATTCTCAAATCGGTTGAGTATGGAATAGTTAAAAGGACTAGAAGAAGAGTCACTAAAATCCATAGATAATCCTAACTTAGGTCTAATTAAACAAAGGTCTGAACTCGGAAACCTAAGACCCGAAGGTAAAATCAAACCTGCCTCTCTTTCTAAAGCGCCTAGATTAACAACATTTCCATAAGAAGAGTCAATCACGCAACCATCGGGAACAGAAACAGACATACCTCCAAGAGAATAAACTTCAGTTCCGTCCGGTTGGGTATGAGAATAACGTGGAGTCAAAAGACTAGGAATTAAACGAGGTAAAAACCTACTTTCTGGTAAACCACTCTTTAAAGTTAACAATCGTACAAACAGATCATTATAATCTACTACTCGTGTAGGTCCTACTAACGTTTCATGCATAGTCATTTGTAAATCCGAAGAAATAGGCTGAACTCTAAAGGGGAAGGTTTTATCTTTTTTTCTAATATAATTCTCGGCAAAGTTATCCACTCTCAAGCACCTCTAAATCTTTCTTACCAATTTGATCCTTTAAGTTTAATTCCTTTAATAATTCTTTATATCGATTTCGAATCGTAACTTCGGTGACCCCGGCAACGTCAGCTACCTCTCGTTGCGTTCGTTTCTCATTATTAATTAAAGCCGCAACATATAAAGAAGCAGCCGCAATACCCGTGGGTCCTCGCCCAGAGGTTAGTTCAACTTCTTGTGCTTGTTCAAGTAATTCAACCGCTTTACTTTGAGTTTGAGCACTTAATTTTAAAGCTGTAGCAAATCGTGGAACATAATCAATAGGATTACTAGGTAAAATTCGTATTCCTAGTTCTCGAGTAATAAATCGGTACGTTCGTCCAATCTCTTTTTTATCAATGCCTGAGGCTTCGGATAATTCATCGAGTGTTCTAGGAACCTCATGGCGTCGGCACGCAGCATATAACGCACCAGCTACAACGCTCTCCATACTTCGTCCCCGTACAAGTCCTCGTTGTACGGCCATAGTATAAATTCTAGCAGATTCTTCCTCTACAGCCGCCGGTAATTTCAAATAACCACTCACTCGTTTTAGTTCCGCTAAAGCAAGTTTTAAATTACGTTCAATAGCCGTACTAATTCGGTGTTGCCATTTCTTTAATCGAAAATATTTATTTCTCTCTTTACTTCCCAATTGATAAATATCAGAACTCTTACCAATACTAGTACTTAATCCTCGATCATGTCGCGTGTAGGTCATAGGAGCACCAGAACGTCGTTGAGAACCTTCATCATCTTCGAATTCTCGCCATTCATGGCTAAAATCGATCATACGTTCTTCTACAACTAACCCACAATCTTTACAAGTAACTTCACCACGTTCCTTATTAGAAAGCAGATTAATACTACCACATTCCGGGCATTTCTTGATATAATTCGCCATATAATTAACCACCCTTAAATGAGGGCATAACTATTATATAGAAGTACAATTTACTATTTATAAAGCTTTCGTTTTTAATAAAATTACACTAAAACGGCATTAATTATACCCTCTTGACCAGGTCTAGAAGTAACCTTAGCACGCCCTAATTCGGTTTCAATAATAGCCCCTTTAGTAATAATATTTCGTCGGGCAAAGTGCCGATTAGCAGAATTTTCTACTACTGATTTAATTCCAACTTTTTTATATTTTTTATCCTTTCCCAACACATTAGCCACGTTGCTACTTAATAAAGCAATTTTTTGATCTCCGCCCCTAGTTCGAATAGTAGTTTTTCTTACTTTATCAACTTTAGTTAAAATCGGATTTCTCGATAAGTCTCTAAGTTTTTTCTTTCGATAATCAACGTATCGTCCACCCGTAACTTTTCGTCTAGAACGTAATTGTGATCGTGCCATGCTAGGGTGAAGAAATACATTGTTTATAAGACTTTTGATTTAATCCATTTGCTCCCGGTCGTCCCCACTGCAAATACCACTAACGTAGCTCCTAAAATCCATAGCCATTCCACTAAACCCAAAGGCACCGTATGAAATACTTGGTTTAATGGCGTATACAAAATCAGTAAATGAAGCCCTAAAGAGCTTATTAAAGCCCAAGTTAACCAACGATTACTAAACAAAGGTTCGTGATAATGTTGTCGAACCATTTGTACTCTAACGATTTGTAAAACAATCAACGTAGTAAGAGCAACCGTCTGAGCCAATAGTACCTCGGGTAAGAACTGATTAAATAATAATAAAGTAACTCCTGCAATCAAAAATCCAATAAAGATAATAGTATATAACATTTCCCGAGTAACAATGGGTTCGTCCCGTCGTCTAGGTTTCTGTTTCATAACATCCGGACTAACCGGATCTAGCCCTAAAGCAAGGGCAGGTAAACCATCCGTGACTAGATTCATCCATAGTAGTTGAATAGCCATTAAAGGTAGCACCAGCATTCCGTCCACGGAAAAACCAATCAACATAGCCAAAAAAATAACGAGTACCTCTCCAAAATTACTGGATAATAAATAATCCACAAACTTAGTAATATTATTGTAGATACCCCTACCTTCTTCCACCGCATTCACAATACTCACAAAGTTATCATTAAGTAATACCATCTCACTCGCTTCCTTAGCAACATCCGTTCCCTTAACTCCCATCGCTATTCCAATATCGGCCTTCTTTAAAGCAGGGGCATCGTTCACACCATCTCCCGTCATCGCCACAACATGATTTAATTTTTTTAACCCCTCTAAAATTTTAGCTTTATGAGTTGGAGTAACACGAGCATACACTCCGATGTTCTCTACTCGTTTAAGAAATTCAGATTCAGTAAGTTCATCTAATTCTTTTCCCGTTAATACCTCTCCACCAATACCGATTTCTTTAGCAACAGCTAACGCCGTAAGTCGGTGATCTCCCGTGATCATAACTACTCGAATGCCTGCTTGTTTACAGAGACTAATTGAGTCTCTTACTTCTAAGCGAGGAGGATCAATCATACCGACTAAACCAAGAAATATAGTTTTACCCTCAACAGAATAAGCAACGCCAAGTACCCGTAAAGCCTTCCCGGCCATACCTTCATTAATGATTAAAATCTCTCGCTTTAACGAAGGAGTAAATTTTATGACCCTTGTACGAGAGTAAAGAGAACCACACATAGCTACCACTACTTCTAGAGCCCCCTTAATAAAAGAAAAGTTTTTCTTACTAATAATATGCTTAGTTAACATATATTTACTCTCTGAATTAAAAGGAATTTCATCGATTCTTTCCTCTTTACTAGTAATGCCCCCCTTAGCAGCTAAAACCATTAATGCTCGTTCCGTAGGATCTCCCCGATCAACATCAGCATCATTACAAGAAGCGCAAATTCTTAAAAAAGTTTCAAGGTATTTTTGGTTATAGGTCTTTCCATTAGCAGAAAAATTTCCAACCGTCGCATAACCTTTACCTGAAACGTCAATAACTTTATGATCAAAATAAAGTTGTTCTACCGTCATTTCATTACACGTAAGGGTTCCAGTTTTATCGGCGCATATTACGTCCGTACTTCCTAAGGTTTCAACAGAGCTTAGTTTTCGTATAAGTACGTTACGTTTAACCATACGTTGAACCCCTAAGGCCAAACAAATAGTAACAATCGCCGGTAATCCTTCAGGAATAGCTGCCACCGCTAAACTAACGGAAATTAAAAACATAGTAATCCAAAGAGATCCTTTTAATATTCCTACAATAAATATAATTAAACACAGAAATAAAAATAAAATGCCTAAAAATTTACCCAAAGACTGTAATTTCTTTTGTAAAGGAGTCATCTCTTCTTTCTCAAATTGAATAAGTTCAGCAATCTTTCCCACTTCTGTGGTCATCCCCGTCCTAATTACTACTGCCTTACCCTTTCCCCGAGTAACAATAGTATTTGAAAATACCATATTTTTTTGTTCACTGGTGGTTAAGGTTCCCATCAATATACCAATAGTTTTACTAACCGGAACACTTTCTCCAGTCAACAAGCTTTCATCAATGGTTAGAGTATACGCTTCTAGTAGTCTGGCATCCGCTGCAATCTTATCTCCCTCTTCTAAAACGAGAATATCACCTACCACCACTAAAGAAGCATCTATCTCAACAGTCTTACCATTTCTAATTATCTTAGCCTTCAAACTTCCTAGTTTTTTTAGTGCCTCAATTGCCTTTTCGGCTTTATACTCTTGAATAAATCCAAATAACCCATTTAGAATGACGATAATACCGATAACCAAAGCATCTAGTGTTTCTCCAAGTAAAAAAGAAACCACCGTAGCACCGATTAGAATTAACACTAAAAAACTAGTAAATTGTCTAAAAAATAAAAGAATAGCGCTCTTTCTCCTTTTTTCTTTAAGTTGATTATAGCCGTCTCGTTTTAACCTCTTTTCGGTTTCTTCTTGAGTTAATCCCGTCAAACGAGAATGAAAGAAAGAAAGAACCTCTTCAGGTCGTTGCTGATAAAACTCACCCATACCCCAATTTAGGACCTATACTTTAAATAGATTTGCCTAAATAAGATAGCTTACCGATATCTTTTTAAACCCCTTAATGCTCTCAAAAAAACGTAGTAAAGAGGAGGAAACGAAATGGATGCATCAAGACCCTTAGACGCACTAAACAAGTCAAGAAACAAGCGAGTAATTATAGAGTTAAAAAACGGAAAACAAGTTATTGGAAGTCTTCAAGCCTTTGATATTCATATTAATACAATTTTAGAGGATGCAGAAGAAAGAATTAACGGGGAAGTAAAAAGAAAGCTAGGATTAGTATTTATCCGCGGAGATACGATCGTATTTATTTCTTTAGCTGAGTAAGATGAAAGGCACACCTTCGATGGGTAGGAAGTCGGGTAAGGTTAATATGATCCGATGTAGACGATGTGGCAGCCCTTCTTACCACATAAGAAAAAAAGAATGCGCACGGTGTGGTTTCGGAAAGTCTACACGACTAAGACACTACAATTGGCAAAGACCTAAGCTAGGTAAAAGAGCGTAATTAACAGATTTCTCTTAGTAGAAATAAACTAATAGTCCAACCATTGCTAGTACTCAACGTGTGAACTACCTGCCTTAACATAGTTCAGGACAGGAACTTCTAGGCAACGAAGTTAAAAATGAAATCGCTACGCTAGAGATAATATTCGTTTAGCGATTATTTCTCAAGTAACCATTTCCAAACGGGTTTAATGACTATTTTTTTTCCGTTTAGTTTAAGCTCTTCTTCCTGATTATTTGTCAGAAGCAATCCTTCTTTAAGTTTAAATTTTTCCATAGCCTCACTTAATCCCCCAATTTCTCTTTCTCTATTTTCTTCATTTAATTCATAACAAACCTGTATGGTTTGTTTTATTTCTTTATTTTTAACAATAAGAAAATCACACTCTTTTTTATCAAAATAATAAAAGATTTCATGCATGTTATTTAAGCAATTGAAAACTAAGTTTTCCAAGAGCCACCCACTATCGTTAGACAACTTCTTAGAGAGAACTCCGATAAATCCATTATCTAAAACGTAAAATTTCTTGTCGTTTATTATCTGTTTTTTGTATGAATAATCAAATTTATTTATTGTTTTAGCAAAATAAGTTTCTTCAAGATAAGATATAAACTTCTTAATAGTATTAACACTTTTAATACTCGTAACTTTTTTAAGAGAGTTATAACTAAACTTATTAGCAAAATTATTTATTAGACAAGAATATAATTGCCTTAAAATGGCCACATTATCTACTTTATATCTAACAGCTATATCTTTAATTATGGTGTCTTCATAAACTCTTGTTAATAGTTCTTGATCATTATAAATCAAATATTCTGGCATACCCCCTTTTATTAGATACTCTCCAAAATAAGTTTTAATTTTGATTTTTATTTCTGTTTTATAAATAGATTCCTTGTTTATTTTGACCCCTTTTAATTCCAAAAATTCCAAAAACGAAAAAGGCCTAACAATAATGTCCACATGCCTACCCGTAAGTTTTGTTCCTAACTCTCTGCTTAATAGAGTTGCACTTGAACCAGTTATAAAAAATTTAAATCCTTCTTCATATAACCGTCTTACAAATGTCTCGAAATTGGTTACATTTTGAATTTCATCAAGAAAAAAAGTTTTCTTTTTTCCATATAAGCTTATCAATGCCTCGTAGAGTCTATTAAATTCATTCGCGGGAAAATTAAATAATCTTTCATCTTCAAAATTTATATAATAAAAATTTTCATCTTTATACTGTTTTTTTATTAATTGTCTTAATAATGTAGATTTACCACTTCTCCTTAAACCGGTTAAAACAACAACATGGGGCAACTTTATCTTAGATTCTAACTCTCTTAAAACGGTTCTTTCTACGCCATATTTCTTACTAAGAATAGTTTCTTTTTGCCGGATAAGTATTTCCTTCATTTCTATTTCTGATAACATAATAATATCATGGAGACAGCAGTTTATAAATCTTTTCATTGTCATTGCACAAAATAACTATTTTTTGTTTATTACTATTGCACAAAATGTCATACTGGTTTTTTGACGTTTTTCAAGTAAGAGAACTATCTGCAAATCAAACCACATATGAAAAATTCTTCCAGTTACTGTGGAATACCTCAAAATTCTAAAGAGTAACCAAAAAACATTTATAGTATACACAAATCTAAATAGTCTAAGCAGGGGTGCCGGAGCGGTCAAACGGAATAGGTTTAGGCCCTATTGGCTTAGTGCCTACGCAGGTTCGAACCCTGTCCCCTGCATTATACTTCTAGTTACATGCAGTATAAATATACATGGCCAAAGGTCAGTTATAGTTTTAAGCAGCAAAAAATGATTTTTAGTATAATAGTTCACGCCAAATAGATTTCAATTTGCCTTAACAAATTCCACATTAGGTAAATTCCTAAAACCTTCATCACCGGTAAGAAACTTTATTTTAAGCCGTTTAGCCATTATATAACCTAAACAATCAGCATAAGATAATTTTTTTTCTCTATTTTCTAATCTAAATTTCATAGATTCTTCAACATAACTTAAATCGGGGTAGGTTATTATCGGTTTTAACAATTCCAAAACTTTTTTTGCCTCAGTAACACCGCCTTCTTGTATTATAGAATAATAAACTTCCAAAGCATTATATAATGTCGTTACACCTTCATTTTCTGTAAAATAACTTATAAATTTAGTATTATTATTTATGAATTCTATAATGGCATAGCTATCATAAAAAAATCTAGTCATTAATCGTAGCCTTCCTTTATATCTTTCATTATTTCTTTAATTGGTCGCTTAAACTTCCACAACCCTCGAAGTTTACTAATGTTTGCTTTTTTGCTAACAATATTAACTTTCACAATATCTTCTTCTTGCAAGTGTTCTGACTCTAAAAATTGCTTAGGAAGTATTACTCCAAAAGAATTTCCCCATTTCCTTATTTTACTTTCAATTTCCATGTTTATACGGGGTATATACTTCTATATAAAACTTACTACATTAAAAGGTTATTATTGCCCAACAAGAATGAACTGGAATATAATTAAGATCATACAACAATAACAAGATTATGACCAAAAAAGTGTATGTAACTACAGGTCATCCACATGGTGCGTACATTCAAACAAATGTAAACAGTACTCTTCATCTTCATATAAAATGAGTTTAGTAGCTTCATCTAAAGTAAATAAACTCGCAGTATAACTTTCAAAATTTAGTTTAAGAGTAAGTCGAGGGTCTTTATCAAAAAAATAATAAAAAAGATGATAGGTTACAGTAACTCCATCATACGCATGATAAGTAGTTTTAAAAAATTTAGGGTCTATCTCTAAACTCAGTTCTTCATAGATTTCCCTCACTATAGCGGCATAAGTTGTCTCACCAGAAATAACAGAACCCGCAACGCTCCCCCACAAACCGTCTTTAGTTCTATGTAAAAGTAAGTACTTAGAATCATACTTTAATATACACCCAACCGTCTCTCGATCCACCTTCATGGGTTTTGTCCTTAAGATCATCAGAATTTAATTAACTAAAAGTTTAAAAGAATTTCTAAAAATTAAAAAAAGAAAAAAATTAAAGCGGCCTCCGTCTCATTTGCCGCTTATCATAAACAAAAATAGTTAACGCTGCTAAGGCAATAAATGCCAAGGCCCATAGTCCACCCGTATCACTAGGTGAAGTAGAGACCTCTTTTACAACATAGCCTCCTCCGCCACCTCCGCCTCCGGAGTCACCACCGCCCCCACCAGTATCTCCTCCGCCACCATCGTGACCCCCACTATCGCCACCACCGTAACCTCCACCGTCGCCACCGTAACCACCCGATCCATCGCCCGTCCATCCACCACTTCCGTCACTGGTCCATCCACCAGAACCGTCAGGGGACCAATCCGTATACCCTCCAGAAGGGTCACCCATAGGTCCACCGGTAGGTCCCGTAGGCCCATACCCAGAGGTATAAGTTCCCGTAGCAGGATCATAACTTCCCGGTGTATAAGTCCCTATGTCATAATGCCCACCATATTCAGGAGAGGGAGTATACGTTTGACCCGACTGGTCGTAATATTGCACTCCCCCAATCGCAGGGTCATAATTATAAACATACACTTCTCCGATAGGATTAGTATACGTTCCATCCTCGTTATACGCATAACCCGTACTGGATTCCCAGGCTCCCGTTTTTTCGTCATAAGTCCAAGTCTCCCCGGTGGGGGTTTGATAAGCTCCTTGACCTTCCCACCCAACCGGATAAGCAGTATTAGCAGAGTCATAGGTTTCTCCTACAGGATTATACCATGCCCCGGTCGCAGGGTTATACTCCCAATGAATCGCATCGTCTCCTTTTCCGTAATCATAAACAAAGTATCCTAGGTCTGAGTCATACTCAAATTGTTCCCCATGAAAGGTAACCCCCATATCAGGAGTATACGTCTTCCCCGTATCTTTGTCAACATAAACCCCAAATTCCGGATCGTAATCATAAGTATGTTCCACGCCAGGTCTTGATTCTAAGTTATAACCAAAATCAGTAATGTCTATTCTCTCTCCTCCAGGCAGCGTCCACTCTCCCTTACCATACGGTATAGACGCTATAGCTTCTCGTTCAGTTCCGTCCACATCATAAACACTAAACCCCGTAGCACTATACTCATAAGTCACACCATTCATAGTATAAGTATATTTTTCCACCCCACTACTATAAACCCTACCGGGATCATAATTAGGAGCATAAGGAACCTCATGCTCAAATCCTAAAGGGGAAGTATAAAGGTACTTATCTCCCTCAAAAGTAAATTTGTATCCATTTACCGGATCAGTATACTCAAATCCTTCTACAAAACCACCCCACTGGTCTCCTAAAGAGCCTTCAAAACCAACATATTCAGGAGGTAAGTTTTGAAATCCAGGGAAGGTAGTCACCGCATTAGGATCGAACCCTGGAGGAAAGAAGGGTTTGCCAAACATATGTCCTTGTTCTTCAAAGAATTGATTCTCAACTAAATATCGTGCTTCTTCCTCTGTTTTTCCCCCAACTAAGAATTGCTCGTAGAGTTGAGAGTATTGTTCCTCTCGTTGAGTATCAATTTGTTCAGTGTATAAACCAAGATCATACAGTTCTTTCCACTCTCCCTCGTGTTCTAAAAAGTATTCTTCTCCTTGTTCAGCAACAATCTGTTCGTAATAATCCGTATATTCTACAAGGGCATCCTCATATTCCGTTTGTTCTTCTTGAATATCTACTAAAGCCCCATCAAGTTCATTCTGATATGCCTCTACTTCTATTGGAGATAAAAGCTCCTCAGAAGTATAAACAGTAAGTAAATCCTCAGCGTGAATCAAAGCATTCTCACTTTCTAATAAAAGTTCTCTAGATGCATCATATCGACCTAAGTCTTCTTCTTTAGCTGCCTGATAAATCATTAAATCAATACTGTCTAAATATTGTCGATAACCAAATTCGTCGATGAAAGCATCACCCTCTTCCGTAAGCACCGTCTCAAATTCAGTCTCAAGTTCAGCAAAAGAAGTACGTTCTTCCGGTAAAGCAACCTCAACCTCTGCAGAATAAGTATCAACTAACCCTGCCTGTTCCTCTTGAGGAATAACCGTTTCTAGTTCAACTTCTAAGGGGGTGTCCCCGGTTTGAGTAGCAAGCTCCTCAATAACCTCATTACGTGCATCGTCCACCACATTAATACTCTCAACTATCACCTCAAAAACTTCACTAGTACCAATAGTTTCTACAATTTCTGAAGAAACCGTACCAGCATCTACTAACACATCTAATTCTGTGCGTAAAGAACTTACAGCACCTTCCAAAAGTAGAGCGTTAGAAGAATGTTCAATAACACTTTCTACAGTAGAGACTTCCTCGCCTATAATCGCTTGATAATCTTCTAAAGACTGAATGCATTCTTGCGAAGCCCTCGCAGCAGCTTCATAATTTCCTTCACTAATCATAAGATCAAGTTCACTTAAGTGTTCAGCCGCCCGTTCTTGGGGAGACTGTAAAAAATCAAAAGTTGTGTCTAAGAAATAGAAAGCAGAATCAGGAGTCATTCCAGGATCAAAATCCGCCTCCGTTAAACCGGTTTCCTGACCAAAAATAGGAACCGGAACCAACCCAATAAAAAGTAATAGAATTAGAGTAAAACTTACCCATCGCCGTTCTAACATACGATCACCCCTTTAATTTTTACTAAGTTTATACCTAAATATATTTAAATCTTTCTACAAAAACAAAATCAAAAGCTTTAAAAAGCTTCAAAATTCCCAAAACTTGCACATGAAGCTACAGCTATTAAATAAAAAAGAAACCGAGGTACATTTTATATTACAAGACAGTAATCCGGTTATTGCGAATACTCTAAGAAGGCTTATGATTTCTGAAGTACCTGTAATGGCTATTGAAGAAGTAACCTTCATTAAAAACGACTCTGCCTTGTATGATGAGATCATTGCTCATCGATTAGGATTGGTTCCTCTAACCACCGATCTTGAATCTTATACTGAAAAAAGTAAATGTACGTGTAAAGGAGAAGGATGCGCTAAATGTCAAGTGATTCTATCTCTAAAAGCAAAAGGGCCGTGCATAGTATATACTGACTCTTTCTCATCTCAAGATCCGAAAGTCATGCCGGTATTCAAAGAAATGCCCATAGTACTATTATTAAAAGGGCAAGAAATAGAATTAGAAGCAACAGCCTCGTTAGGCAGAGGTAAAACCCATGCAAAGTACGCACCAGGGTTAATTATATATAAAGAAGTCCCTACTATAAAAATAAAGAATGCTAAAGCAGTAGAAGCTTCATTAAAACCAATTCAAGACAAAATTATAATAGAGAAAGACGAAATAAAAATAAAAGACTTAGTAAGCACAAATGTAGAACTGATCGAGCACTATGCTAAAGACGATATAGAAGTGACGCATAGTAGAAAAGATTTTATTTTTACCATAGAATCCTTTGGTCAATTAGCACCTAAAAAAATAGCAGAAAAGAGTATAGACATATTTAATGAAAAATTAGAAGAGTTTGAAAAAGTATTAAAAGACAGTAAGGCAAGTAAGTTAACTACCTTAACAAAAAAGATAAAAGGATAAACACGTCCACATCCGCACGCAGGAGTGCCGGAGCGGTCAAACGGGCATGGCTAAGGACCATGTGGCTTAGTGCCTACGCAGGTTCGAACCCTGTCCCCTGCATTCAAAAAAATGGCAAAAAGAACCGGACCAAGTAATCAACACACACAAGAATTAATCCAAGAATTAAAGAAACTTGGGCATAGTCAGAACTCTAATTTCTGGAAAACAATCGCGACACAGTTAGAAAAATCAACACGACAAAGAAGAATAGTAAACTTATCTAAGATAGAAAAAACTACTTATGATAAAGAAGTAATTATAGTGCCGGGTAAAGTGCTAGGAAATGGCTCTTTAACTAAGAATGTAACAATAGCTGCATTTCAGTGGTCAGAAACAGCTAGAGAAAAAGTAAAGAACAGAATGTCTATTCAAGAACTAATGAAGAAAAATCCTACAGGTAAAGGAGTGAGGATTATAGGATGATTATTAACGGAGAAAATTTAATTTTAGGAAGATTGGCTTCTGTAGTAGCTAAAAAGGCTCTAATGGGAGAAAAGATAGACGTAGTAAACTGTGAAAAAGTAGTTATTTCTGGAAAAAAAGCAGAAATTTTATTCCAATACAAAGAAAAAGATCAGATGACGGGAGAATTAAAAGGCCCCTATTTACCTAAAATGCCCGATAGACTGGTAAGGAGAACCGTTAGAGGTATGCTTCCCTATAAACAAGATAAAGGAGAAAAAGCATTTAAACGAGTAATGTGTTACCTGTCTATTCCAAGCAAATTCAAGGATCAAAAGTTAGAAACAATTCAAGAAGTCAGTAAGGAAAACCTTAAAATAGCCAATACCATTACTCTTCAAGAAATATGTAGATTATTAAAAAAATGAAAGTTATCCATAAAGCAGGAAAAAGAAAAGAAGCCGTTGCTAAGGCCACCTTACGGGCAGGCACGGGAAGAGTAATGATTAATAGAACTCCTTTAGAGCATTATGAACCAGAATTATCTCGCTTAAGGCTAAAAGAACCATTAGTTCTAGCCGGAGATACCGTAAGTAAATATGATATTAGCATAAAAACAAAAGGCGGGGGTGTTCAATCTCAAACCGAAGCAGCGAGATTAGCCCTTGGAAGATGTCTAGCAGAAACAAGTAAAACCTTACGAGCAACCTTAATTAAATTTGATCGGCACTTGATAGTGGCAGATGTAAGATACAAAGAAATGAGAAAACCAAACGATTCTAAAGCACGAGCAAAGAGGCAAAAAAGCTATCGATAAAATGATAATCCCTATTCGATGTTTCAGTTGTAGTAAGCCCGTAGCTCATCTTTATGAGAAATATCTAAAGAAAGTAGCCGCAGGAGAAGAAAGGGAAAAAGTATTGACAGAATTAGGGCTCAAACGATACTGTTGTAGGGCTTTATTCCTAGGTCATGTAGACACCCTAGAAACGATTGCTAAGTTCAAAAAATCTTAAGATTTACGAATTAAAAAACGCATATATTTTTTGCAATTAAAACAAGTATAAACTACCATTTTATTTCTTATCCTTATTCGACAATTCTTTCCCGGTTTTAAATAAGTATAACAGTGTTTACAATACTTGCGTTTCAAAGGTTTAGGAATTCTTAAATTCACTTTCATAGCAATACGTCTAGCAATTTTTACATAAGTAGTGGCTAATCTAGGATCTTGCACGAAAATCGCGTCAGCTTCTCTAAAAAGAATAGTAATTCGTACTAAAGCAATTTCCCTCAAATGAGGTTTAGAACTCTTCATAAATAACCCTTAGTAAGAAGGTTTATAAACCTACCCCCAAAACATTAATTAAAATGCAAAGAAACCAAGTTGTAGATGAAATAATTTCTATTTCAAAAAGAATTGCGAAGAAAAAAGAAGGAGCATTATTTGTTATTGCTAATGAAAAAGATTTAAATCCGACCTACGAATTACTTTACCCCCAGTTAGTTAAAAAGAAAAAGCTGCATGAACAAGGGATTACACAAGTACTAGAAAAAGTGGCCACCCTAGATGGAGCAACCTTACTCACCCCCCAGGGAAAGTTTATAGCATACGGGGCAAAAATTAACAAAACACAAGCAGTACCGGGTTATGGTACACGTCATGCTGCAGCAGCAGGAATAACAAAAAAATTAAAAAATTCTACTGCCATATTAATAAGTGAAGAAAGCGGCTGGATTAAAATATTTCAAAAAGGAAGAATAGTGCTCGAAACCGACGCAGAAGAAAATCCCCGCTCAGTGCAAGAAAAAGTAGTATCGTTTTTGACAGATCAAGATACGGCATTATTAACCGCAGCAGGAGCCTCAACCGCCATCATTGGTTCTGCAGCCGTAGCACCCGTTCTCGTTGTAGGCGGTACGTATTTAGCGATTAAAACCGCTGCAGGTGTAATTAAGAAAAATTTTAGAGGATAGATTCTAAAGATATCGTCAACAATCCAGCCCATTGTAAAAAAATTAATTACGAGGTTTATCTCATAGAATAGAAGGACAAAAACACGATTAAACCCACCTAAACCAATAAATTAACCTAAGTAATAAAGCATCATTTACTAAATTTACCAATCTATTGGATCACCTAAATCACAAAAGTATGGTATGAACAATAAAGTATAGACTATGTATTTTAACCTGGATAAAATTGGAAAAGTTTAAATAATAGTAGACATAATGATTTCTATGGTGTACGTAGAGCGCGAACTGGAAAAACAACTTAAAAAATATCTTAAAACTAGAGAAATTATTGCAATAATAGGCCCAAGACAATGCGGAAAAACCACCTTAGCCCTACAAATATTAGACAAACTAGAAAAGGTTAATAAAATAAAGTTTGATGATATTAAAACCTTAAAATTATTCGATGAAGACATAGATTCATTTATTCAAAAACACGTAATGGGGTTTAACTATCTATTTATAGACGAAGTCCAATATTCCAAAGACAGTGGAAAAAAGCTTAAGTTTATATACGATAGTACTAAAATAAAAATAATAATATCCGGATCATCTGCACCGGACTTATCAATCAGTAGTTTAAAATATTTAGTGGGTAGAATATTTATCTTTAAACTCTATCCTTTCTCATTTAGAGAATTCATCCTAGCAAAAGAACCTAAGTTATCAACAATATATGAAAAAGGAGAATATAGTACGACAATAGAGCAAGAACTTAACAAATACTTACAAGAATACATGACTTTTGGAGGGTATCCGAGAGTAGTTTTAGCCAAAAATTCAGAAGAAAAGATAACGGTCCTTGATAATATATACAACACATTCCTTCTAAAAGAAATAAGAGAGATACTCGAATTAAGTGAAAATGATAAACTAATAAAGTTAATGAAAGCACTTGCCCTTCAAATAGGTAGTCCAATTAACTACAATGAATTATCAAACACAACCCAATTCTCTCATCACCAGCTTAAAAGATATTTAAAAATCCTAGAAGAAACATACATTTGTAAATTACTAACTCCCTACTACACCAACAAAAGAACAGAACTAGTTAAGCAACCAAAAGTATATTTCATAGATCTAGGTTTTAGAAATGCATGCATCAATAATTTTAGCATAGAAAGAAGTGATAAAGGTGCAATGTTTGAAAATGTAGTATTCTCCGATTTACTAAAACACGAAATACCGTTAAATTTTTGGCAGTCAAAGGGGGGGGCTGAAGTTGATTTTATAATCAAAGAAAGAATTCCTCTTGAAGCCAAATCCAACATTAAAAACCTACCTCGCTCATATCTTGCCTATCTAGAAAAGTATAACCCCAAGATAGGATACATTGCCACCAGTAAAAAAATCACTAGAAAAGTCAACAACACCACGATTAGATTTATGCCATACACGTCAATAATTGCAAAAAAGAATATTGAAGTATTAAAAAGTTCTTAACCCCTCCGAAAATGAATTCTCTCTACCATAGCAAAGCAACGACATTAGACCAAAACGAGAATAAACTACAAAAAAGAGACGGACAACTTTCCTTGCTTCCCACTTAAAAAGCAGTACAACAAGGAACGGAGATCTGCTTGACTTCCGCGTTCGAAAAGAGAGCGGGTATTACCAGACCCCTATGGTCGTCCTATAAAAGGAAAAAGTTACTCATTTATAAATCTACCTACTCCCAAACAAGATTATGCAATTTTAAAAATCTAGGCTCAATTTAGGTTTGGTTCTCTTCAAAACAAGTTCTATACTCACATCATACCTACTGCTCAATTCCCGAGAAAATTTAAACAGACCCACTAGATTAGCTTCTCCAAAGACATCTAATTCCCATGGGTTCCTCTCAGTAAAGGTACCATTCTCGTAATGAGCATAATGTAACTCACCAACGACTTCCTGTAAAGGAAGAAATCTACCTACCCCAGTAGAATATCTTCTAAGAAAAGCTAAAGAAATTAGAGTACCACTAGAGTCAAAAGAAGGCAATAACCCAGGAATATAACCGTTTTCCCGCATGGTACTGGCTAATTCATCTTGTCTTCTAGTAAAATACCCCACATTTCTTGGATCTGCATTGAAAGTCACATCAGTCATAACAAAGAGTATACATAAAAAAATATAAACTTATCTAGTATAGTTTCAGTTCCTTAGTAATCCAATCAACCTTCTCATCTTCATCCGGCCCAATAGCTATACCAGTTTTAACGCTTTCTTTAAAAAAAGTCCTACCTGCATCCGTAATTAGCGAAGATTTTAAGCCCTTATGTTTAGCTTTTTCAAAAAAAGAAAGTAAATCTTTTTCAGAGTCTACCTTTAAAACAACCTTCTTCATCCCTTGTTTTCGCCATTCGTTAACCATAAAATTATCACTCTTAAGCACTGCTTCAACGCAAGCATGACACCCCTGAGCAATAGCTTTACCCGGCGGCATTTTAAGGTCTTTTCTAAGGACGATAACCTGTTTATATTCTATGTCTCTCATCATGACCTTCTAAATGAAAAGTATGTTGTAATTTAAAGTCTAAAGTATCAAAAAGTTTATGCAAACACCTATTTAGATCCCAGTCATCTCCTTTAACCTTAGTAACAAAAGAGGGATTGTCCATTTTTACATGAAACGAATAATGATGAACTTTTCCACCCTTCTCATGCTTTTTGGCATCAAGAACCAGTAAGGCTTCAGGAAAATGCCTACTTAACTTCTGACAATACTTTTTAGTCAAGGCATCAATAATCTTCGTGTCTTTAGAATCAAATGCATCCATTCCAACAACTTTATAATCTGTCATAATCCATTTACCACAAAGCATCTATTTAATAGTTTCTATGTTAACAGAAAGTCTTAAAAAATCTAGCCAATAAAAGAGAAAGATGAAGGAAAAACAAATATCTAAACCAAAGCTCGATGAACAAGAAGTAAAGATAATTAAAGCACTAATTAGAAATCCAAGAATGTCAGACAATAAAATAGCCAAATTCACTAATATTCCGGTCATGACGGTAAATAGAAAAAGAAAAAAGTTAGAAGAATCAGAAGTTATTTCTTATTTCACCGACGTAAAAAGAGATGAAGAAGGACTTGGCAGGTTTACTGCACACCAGTTATATATTTTAAAATTTAAACCTAATCTTACCATAGAAAAATTTTCTCATATCTTAGAAAATGACGCAGAACTCAGAGTTATGGCTGCGCGATGCGTAGATTCTATGTATATTGGGGAGAGAGACGGTTATCCCACCTTAATCTGTATATTAGAGACTCGAACAAATAAGGGGCTAATAAATTTCTTTAATAGTAAATTAGTTCCCGCATTGATCCGACTGTTGGGAGAGGATTCTATTATAGAAATTATAACCTCTAAAATCAATTATAAAGTGAGATTATTGCATAACTATGTTCCTTCCGTAAATATGGAAAAAGGAAGAATGAAAAAAGAATGGCCCGATGAATTAATTTTCGTAGAATAATTTTAAACAGCACGTCTTTTGTACCGATCTAATTTGTCCATGATTCCGTGTACATAAGCCAAAGTTTGTTTAAAAGGAGGTATTCCTCCATATTTTAGTACGGCCGTACGGCCAGCGTTATATTCTGCTAAAGCTAAACGAACATCTCCATCGTATCGGGCGATCAAACGTCTCAAATAAAAAGCACCCGCTTCTAAATTCTTTATAGGATCCGTTTTTATAACTTCATAGGCATTGTGGGGCCCTAAACCTATGTCTTTCGCAACGTCTTTAGCTGCCGCAGGAGACATTTGAGATAAGCCTATTCCCAAGGTATCGATAGAGACAATTCCATCTTTCTTAGTCTCCCTATAAGAATGTGCCTTAGGATCCCAGCTAGATTCGGTTTCAACAAGGATTGAATAAAGAAGAGGATCAATACCTGCTTTCCTGGCAGCTTCTCTCGCTTTAGGTTCATAGTGTATTCTCAAAGAATCAGTATCCACACGAATTTTAGGGGAGACATTCACTCGTTCCTCAAGTCGAGGAGCAGTAACCCACACCGTGTCTAACATAGGAGTGTTAGGTTGAAAAGAATAAGGATGAAAAAGAGAATCCGGATGATCCATTTCCTCAACCTCATACGTTACAACATCGTCAGAGTCCATCTTAGAGTTGTTTAGTGAAGTCGCCTTAGCAAAAGAAGGAACAAAAGGTAAACTAAGAGAAAGAGTAATAATAGGCACGTATCTTAATGCTTGATTAAGTTTTTCTTGTGCAACCCCAATAGAACGTTGCAATGTGGTTAAAGGGGTAAGGGGGTTCATAATAATAATGGGGTAGACCTCCCTTATAAAGGTTTTTCCAATTTGTTTATAAAGTAATACCATTAATAGACAGATAATGATATAAATATATCAAAAAATAAGCAATTAAACCCGACATATAAGAAAATATTACCTCAAATGCGGGGAAAATCCACGTCCTAAGAGATATCTCTCCTTACTTCCTCGCCGAGAATAATCTAGCTGTAACAATTTAGTAAAACTAAAAAAAGGCCTAAGTTCTGACATAAACATAGGCACTCCCTTCCCCTCATAGACCTTACAAACAAAGATGCCGCCTGGTTTTAAAATTCTGCGGGCAATAAAGAAAGCTCTTTGAGAAAGTTCTAAAGACCGTTCTTGATCCAAAGCAATAATCCCACACGTATTAGGGGCAACGTCACTTAATACCACATCATAAGTTCCAGAGATCTTCTCAAGAGTAGAATCCTTCAAAATGTCTCCAAGAATGGTAGGAAATCCTTCCACAGGCAATTGATCAACGCCAAAAACCGTACATCCCAACTCTTTACAATATTGCAACCAACTTCCGGGCCAACATCCTATATCAAAAACAGAATTTCCTGGTTTAAAAATATGGTATTTCCAATTTAGTTCTTTTAATTTATACACACTTCGTGCCCGATATCCTTCTTTTATAGAACGATGAGTAAGACGATCCATATAATTAGTAGGGTAGTTGTCTTTAAAAAGTTATCACACCCGATAGAATTTTCTTGATTATTTGATGTGGAATTCTACAATATCTCCCGAAGCCAAAACATGGTGGGGTCCTACCGTCATAGCAGGAAATTTAACGCTCTTCCCCCAAATACGGGCATACTTTAGTTTCCTAGCAAAATCCTTATGAACAATAAACGCTAAATCTTTAACAGTATTTCCTAAAGTTAAAGCAACCGGTGGCCAGTCTTTCTCTTTACCGGGAGTTTTAGTAAATACATAGATTAATCCCAATTTCTTCCAAATGAGTTCTTTCACTTTTTCAACGTCGTCCTCTGGAGAAATCACAAGTCCCTCAAACACAATTCCCCCCTCAAGTAATTCTTTCTTCAAAAAATCTAAGTTTCCCTTCTTAACCAAAGCAACAATTAAATCTGCTTCCCGAATAATACTTAAAAAAGTAGGGCCTTTTTCAGTGTTGGTAAAGTGCTCCACCATTGCAGGAATTTCAATCACCTGAATCCTAACCCCATAGTAGTCCATAATTCCTATTTCGGGCATTTTGGTAGTAAAGGGATAATCTGCAATTATAGGCTTAGCATTCGTTAATTTAGATAGTAAAGTACTTCTACCCACATTAGTCTTACCAATTAAAACGACTTGGGCCGCTCCTTCTTTTTTTATAGCTAAACTTTTTCCACTTCCTTTTTTACTCTGTTTTTCTTTACTGATGAGATCTTTATAGCGTTTTATGCGCTGTTTTAACTCATTTCTTAGGTTTTCTGCCCCTTTGTGAGAGGGCGCCTTAGTTAACATTTCTTGTAAGCATTTTAGTTTCTCGGGTAAACTCTGGGCAGTTACAAATCTCTTTTCAGCCTCTTCATATTCATAAGTAACATTAGTGGGCATAACAAAAAAATAACAAAGAAATTAATAAAGATTACCATTAAATCAAGTAATTATTGGTCATTTTTCCCTTAACATTAAACCTATCTTCCACAAATTTCAGGCAAAGTAATATACCCCTATAGACACACGTTACCTATTCAAATCAATATTCTTTACCAAAAAATCGTAACTTATGGAATTATGCATTGATACGCTAATTAATGAATCGGAGATAATAATCAAACCAGTAGGTAAACTGATAAACAGAACAAAGCCTTTGCAGGATTCACTGTCTTAGGAGACGAAAAAGTTGTCTTAATTTTGAACGTTGGTGACTTAATGTATAATACAAAAAACCAATAAAAGAGAAAGATTTATAAATTAGAATGTATTATGGAAAATACGAAATAAGACATATTTGTTCCATGTAAAATATGAATCACCAAGAGATTATAACAAATTGGAAGGAATTTAAAATTCCTGCTCTTTTTAGTAGGAACCATAATATAAGTTTGGAACCGGATTTTATAATTACCATATCTGGCCCTAGGAGGGCGGGAAAGACATATGTTTGTTTTCAGATAATTGAAGAACTTACAAAAAAAGGTGTATCAAGAGAAAATGTTCTTTATATAAATTTTGAAGATAATAAACTTATAGGAGCAGATTCTAATGATTTAGAAAAACTTTTAGAAGTCTATTTTGAACTTTATAACCCAGACAAAAATAAAAAAATATATTTATTCTTAGATGAAATACAAGCAGTGAAAAATTGGGATTCTTGGATAAGAAAGATTTATGACATAGATAAAAAAATAAAGTTTGTTTTAACTGGTTCAAGCTCTAAACTATTAAGCAAGGAAATATCAACAGTATTAAGAGGGAGAGTATTAAACAAAGAAATATTCCCTTTGAGTTTTAAAGAGATTGTTTTATGGAAGGGATTGAAATATAATCTTAAAACAATTGCTTATAGCAAAGATAAAATTGAAATTAAGAAATTATTTAATAGATTTATTCAAGAGGGCGGTTATCCTGCAGTAACGTATCAAAAAGTGAATAAAGAAGAAGTTCTGCAAAGTTATTATGAGTCAATGATTTTTAAAGATATAGTTGAAAGATATAAAATCGAAGATGTAAAAAAAATAAAAATGTTGGCTAATCTTCTATTAGAATCTACTTCAAAAGATATTTCTTATAGTAAATTAGCTAATAAATTAAAATCCTTGAGTATGAATACTAGTAAAAATACTGTAATTGAATTTTTGTCTTATTTTGAAGATGCTTACTTATTTTTTCAGAATATAAAATATGAATATTCTCAAGGGAAACAACTTGGTTCTATAAAAAAAGTATATTTTATAGATAATGGAATGTTAAATAGCGTAAGCTTTAAGTTTTCTAAAGATATAGGAAAATTGCTAGAAAATTTGATATTTCTAGAGCTGAGACGAAGAAATAAAAAAATATTTTATAATCGAGATAATTATGAATGCGACTTTATAATTCAAGAAAAAGAAAACGTTGTACAGGCAATACAAGTGACCGAAAATCTAAATTCAGAAAATGAAAAAAGGGAAGTTGAAGGCATTTTAGAAGCTATGAATAAATTCAAGCTTAAAGAAGGTTTCATAATAACTCTTGACGAAGAAAGAGATATAAAAGTAAAAGAAAAGAAGATTCATATTTTACCTATTTGGAAATGGTTGCTTGGATAAAAGATAAGGACTCCCTGTAGGTTTAAGCAAGATAAGTTTGTTCTTAAAACGGTTTATCGCAGGTTTTTTTAAAAGCTATTCCAAATTGTATACAGAAATTAAAGAAAATAAGACTCTTGAAAGGAATATTAGAACGAACGAAGAAAAACGGTTTAGAGAGAAAACTGAGTTAGAAAACAAGTAATATGCTTTTAGTAAACCGAAAATTATTCATTCAATTTCCGCTCATCCAAATACTTAAAAAATAAAAACATTTATATGGATTAAACAGACACTCAAAATCACGCAGGAGTGCCGGAGCGGTCAAACGGGGTAGCCTCAAGAGCTACTGGCTTAGTGCCTACGCAGGTTCGAACCCTGTCCCCTGCACTATTTTTTAATTATATACTTAGTAAGAAAAGAATTAGGAATCCAGATAATATCCCCTTCTCTAGTTTTAACCTGTGTTTCCGTAAGAGTATGTTCAACCACCCTACCTTTAATATCATCCACTTCAATTATCTCCCCCACCTTGATAATCTCATGTTTTAAGAGAGTAGTGCCGGCGACCACATTAGGAATAAAGTCTTTAATAGCAACCAAGATAAATAGGATTAAAATTAATAAAATACCAATTAACAGAATATAAAAAATAGTAGATGCTAATCCTATTTGAGATAACGCTAAGACTAAGGCAGTAATATAAACAATATATTTCACCAAAGAAGTAGCGAACTGTTCCAAAGGAAAACGAGTGTTAAACGTCTTTCGAATATGTTTATTAAGTTCTAAAGGGCAAAGAATACGTTGTAGTAGCTTAGAAAGAACTCTTCCAAAAACTAGTCCAAGTAATAGAATAGCAATAGAAGCAACTAAATTAATAGATTTCTCTCCAATAAAAGAGATAACTCCCATACAAGTATTACAAAAAGCAACCTTTTTAAGGATTTCTAATAGTCAAAAGCTATGGAAATTAAAAAAGTAGCCTATTACAATGAAAATAAGTTCTATTGGAAAGAAGGCGACCTTCACACCTCATTTGGAATGCTAAAAGAAATAGAGATAAAAAAAGCGAACTCGGGATCAATAATTAAGTCTAATACGGGAAAAGACTTTCTAATCCTAGAGGCTACAATTCAGGATAATTTAGAGAAACTAAAAAGAGGCCCAGCAATTATTTTGTTAAAGGATAGTGGTCCTATAATTAGCCACAGTAATTTAACGAAAGAGTCTAAGGTATTAGAGGCAGGTACCGGTTCTGCTTCATTAACCATCCAATTAGCGCGATTTTGTAAAGAAGTAATATCCTATGAAAAAAATAGCGAGTTTCTTAAATTAGCAGAAAAAAATATTAAAAGTTTTGAATTAAAAAATGTAATCTTAAAAGAGAAGGATATCAGAGAAAAGATAGAGGAAGAAAATATAGATACGATCATACTGGACATGCCTAACCCACAAGAAGCATTAGAGAATTGCTACAAAAGTTTAAAGCCGTCTGGTTACTTAGTCACGTATCTCCCCACGATAAATCAAGTAGACACGCTCGTTAAAAGCGCAACACAGTTCCTACACGAAAAAACGATAGAAGTACTAGAAAGAGAATGGTACGTCGAACCCCATCGACTAAGACCAAAATCTCAAATGATCGCACATACGGCATTCTTGACATTTTTAAGAAAGATCTAAGTTTAATTATATTTATTTAAAAACAATTAGTTCTTAAGAGGTTTTTTCCATCGTGTGGACAAATAGTTTTCGTAATTTTTCTTAGAATATCTCTTAAGATTAGAAGAACGGGCAGTTTCTTCAAAAATTAATAGAGAATCATCAAAACGGGAAAGATAACTCCCAAGAAGGTGTGGATCCACTTTAAGCTTTTTTCTTAGTTCTACCATGAGTTATACAAAAGTATTATTTATATTTAAACTTTCGCAAAAGAGCTAAGATTACGAATAAAGATAACAAGAAAAGTCCTATTTCTTAAATAGTTCATAAACCAATCTAAACTGCAGATTGCTCAAATAGTCAACATTTTTAGTTAGTAGATTAAGAGGAATTTTAGAAAGGATCTTCTTTTCAGCTTCTCGTTTAGTTAATCCTTTTACCCTTATTAACGCTTCTCGAAGTGCATTCTTAACTTTTTTGTCGTCCTGTAAAACAAATTCTTTTATTATTTCCTCAGTTTGTGACATTTTTTTGGTCCTTTTCTTAAACGTAACAACTACAGAATCCACGCGTGGTCGAGGCTCAAAAGACTCTCGAGAAACATCACAAATTTTTTTAATATCAAAGAATAAAGGCCCAATGATTGCCCACTTACTATCGCCAGAGAACAAGTTAAAGAAATTAGTTCCTACCATTAACACTGCCAAATCAATATCCCGTTTTATTAGTTTCTTAAAAAATGGTTCCATTATAGAATAAGGGAGATTAGAGACTATTTTATTAAAAGAAAGAGAGTCCATTAAGTCTAAGATATTTCCATAGTGAGCTTCCACAGAAAGGGGTAATTCTATAGTTTTATCGATTTCAACCACAATAACATACGCCCTAGAAGAAACTAGCGCCTGAGTTAATATGCCTCTTCCCGGGCCAACTTCAAGAACCCGATCTTTTGAACTAAGGCGACTAGCAGTAACAATTTTTTTTAAAATCTTCTCATCCGTTAAAAAATGTTGATCATAGGGCATAATAATCTAAAAAAGGTAAGATTATTAAAGGTAACGAAAATAGAGATAATATGAGCTATCAGTTTATCCTCAAACGGTTTGACCTAGACATAAAGGTAGTTAAAAGTAAAATAACCTCTCTTTCCAAAGGAGTATTCTCTATTGATCCAATAAGTAATCGTCTAGTCTTCCTAGGGAACTTAGATCCTAGAGTAGAATCATTTCCTGAAATAGACAAAGTGTTAAAAGAAGAGAAAAATAAAACCCCCTTAAAGTTTCAAAATCTTAAAGAGGATTGTAAAGAAATAGCTAAGAAGTATAACAAAGTTGCACTAAGAATAAAGATGTTAGCTGCTATCAAATTATCTTCTTCATCTCTTAAAAAGAAAATAGCAGATCATTTAGTGAAATCTAATATACACGTAGAAGAAGACGCTCCAGTTAGTGTGGTAATAGAGCTCTGGAAGGAACAAGGGGCAGTGTATTATAGAATTTTATCCCACAAAAATAAAGTACCCGAAGAAAATAAGTTTAGATACAAAAATCTAATGATAGTGATAGAAAATCCGAGAACTAAAGAAGAATTAAGTAGCATACTTAGGTTAGCAGTTATATTTAATGTTCCCTTAAAAATAATTCATAAAGAAAAAGAGCAAATAGAAGTAATGATTAATAACGCTAAAAAAATAACAAAGGGAAAACTATCCCGGGTAAATGTAGAAATAGTAAACTCTTTAGACCACATACATGGACACGTAAAAATCGGGTTTTCAATTCATGCCAAACATAACGAAGATAATTTTGTAGATTTTCTAGAAAAGAGTTATGGGAAAAAAATAGCGTTCGTTGTAGGAGACGATAGGTTTGGATTAAGTCAAGGAACAAGAGACAAGGTAAGTCATTTGTTCAAGTTAACACAAGAAAGTAAAAAACCCTTAAAAGCAGATCAAACCTTAGCCTATGCACTGGGAATGTATAATATACTAACATCAAAGGGGCAATAGTGATATATTTATACTAAAAACTAAAAAGAATATTTATAAAGTAAAGGCAATTCTTGAAAAAGTTATGTTAAGAAAAGGCAAAAAGATAAAAGAAACCCCTATAGGACTAGGGGAGGTTCATCAGTTATTAGAGAATTTAAATGGAATTCTTATAAGAGTGGATCATAGAAAATACGGATTTTCTCCAAAAAAAGGAGTAATCAGTGCAAAAGAAGCCTTTGACACTCTAAGCAGTTTTAGTCCTTATGCATATTATAAAGGCACACACAGAGTATATGAAACAAACGGTCAACAAAAACATTTTGTTTACTTAGAAGGGAGTCTTATTATCGATAGAGAAGTACATACACCCGTCATAGAGAAAGCAACCTTAGAATATACCGTAAATACCACTTAAAAACCTTTCCGTAAACCTTTTAAACTTACTCAAGATCAAATATTCTATGAAAACTTATGTAATAGATACTTCTGCGATAATTGAAAAAATAGTATCAAAAGAAGTAGAAAAAGGAAAAATAAAAGGAACGGTAATTATCCCCCATGCCTCTCTAGCAGAACTAGAACACCAAGCCAATCTCAATCATGAAATCGGTTTTCTTGGTTTAGAGGAGTTACAGGCCTTACAAGAACTAGCAAAAAAAGGTAAAATAAAAGTAGAATTTATGGGCAATCGACCCACAGAATTCCAAATCAAATTAGCTAAATCCGGAGAAATAGATGCGTCTATTCGAGAATTAGCCTATCAACAACAAGCTACGTTAATTACTGCCGATAGGGTATTAGCAGAATCGGCAAAAGTGTTTAATATTGAAGTAATTTTTATAGAGCAAAAAAAGCCTAGCGAAAAAATTGAGTTGGAAAGATTCTTTGATAGTAATACTATGTCAGTGCACTTAAAAGAAAAAACGTTTCCTCGCGCAAAAAGGGGAAAACCGGGAGAGTTCCAACTAGAGATAATTGAAAAAGTTGAATCCACAAGGGAAGGGTTACAAAAGATAGCGAAAGAAATAGTAGAGAAAGCACAAATGGACAAAGAATCCTTTATAGAAATTTCTAGAAAGGGGTCTACCATAGTGCAATATAAAGATTTTAGAATTGTTATAGTAAAACCTCCCGTAGCAGACGGTTGGGAAATAACTGCAATTCATCCAATAACAAAATTAAAACTAGAAGATTATAATCTAGACCCAGTGCTATTAGAGCGAATTAAAACAAAAGCACACGGAGTAATTATTTCAGGGGAAACGGGTTCAGGTAAGAGCACATTGGCCCAAGGAATAGCAGAATTCTATATCGACGAAAAGAAAATTGTAAAAACCATAGAGTCCCCACGAGATCTCAAATTACGAGACGAAGTAACCCAGTACTCAAAAAACTTTGCCTCGTCTGAAGAAATTCACGACATCCTATTCTTATCTCGACCGGATAACCTAATTTTCGACGAAGTTAGAGATACACCTGACTTCAAGTTGTACATAGATCTTCGTTTAGGTGGGGCCAATTGTATTGGAGTATTACATGCAGCTACCCCCATAGATTCAATTCAAAGGTTTATTTCTCGACTCGACACAGGAATGATTCCGTCGGTCTTAGACACAGTTATATTTATGGAATCGGGAAAAATAAAAAAAGTATTAACCTTAAAAATGTTAGTAAAAGTTCCTTCAGGCATGCAAGAAGCAGATCTCGCAAGACCAGTGGTAGAAGTATTAGATTTCTCAAGTGACGAGCTCTTATATGAAATATATTCATATGGAGAAGAAACTGTAGTAATTCCTGTGACTGGTGAAACTAAAAATCCAATTAATGAGTTAGCAAGAAAACAGCTTGAAATAGAGCTAAAAAAATATTGTCCTGAAGCACAAGTAGAGCTTCCAAGCAGTTCTAGAGCAATACTTAACATTAATCCAGAGAACATAGCAAGTATTATTGGTAAAGGAGGAACACGTATAGAGCAAATCGAGAAGAAATTTGGAATTTCTATAACCGTTAAAGAGCTTAAAAAAGAAACTAGATCTATTGATTTTAAAGCAACAGAAAATAAAAAATACTTAATCCTTCTAGTTCAAAGAGCCTATGCTAATCAGTCGATAACGATAAACGTTAATGATCAATTCTTGTGTTCGGTAATCCCAAGTAGAGAAGGAGAAATAAAGATAAATAAAGAAAGCGTTATGGGGCATGAACTACTAAATGCATTAAATGACGGAAATATCATTGAATTAAGAAAGTAAAACTTAATTATTTGGGGTCGAACTCTTTATCTATTTCTTCTAAGGTCCTATCAAGAGGTTTACCACTTTTAGGTTTAATACCCTTAAGTTTTCCAAAAGCCATCCTTAGTACATTGGGTTTTATCATAAGTATTCCCCTCTAAAGGTAGTATACCGAAAGATTTATCAAATATATACTTTACGCAGACTATTATGCCCGTGTAGCTCAGCTTGGATTAGAGCGATAGCCTCCTAAGCTATAGGCCGAGGGTTCGAATCCCTTCACGGGCGTTTTTTGTATTTCTATAAACGCCCCTTTACCTTTTGGTAAATGTTCTGGATACATCAAGAAGAATACACCAAAAAAACAAGTATAGAAAAGTTTATAAGTAAGGAAATTCTTACTAAAATATGGAGATTAAAATTATTAAAGTAACGGACAAAGGTCAAATATCCATCCCAATTGGAATACGAGAATCGCTTAATATTCAACAAGGAGATAATTTAATCATAACAAAAACAAATGACTCAGTTATAATCAAAAAAATAAAAGAAGAAGATTTTCATGATTTATTAAAACATTCTGAGAAAGTAGCAAAGAAACTTTGGGACAACAAAGAAGATGAGGTTTGGAATGATGTATGATCAAGGAGAAATACTTATTGTGCCCTTTCCCTTTTCAGATTTAAGTAGTGTTAAACAAAGACCAGTTTTAGTGTTATCTAAAAAAATAGATAATGAAAATACTGAGGATATAATAACCTGTGGGATTACTTCTAATTTAAAAGATACGAAATATTCAGTTCTGATAGAAAACACTCATCTTGAACAAGGTAAAATTCCTACAAAAAGTAGAATTAGAGTTGACAAATTATTTACTCTAAACAAAAACATTATAAAAAAGAGAATAGCCAGAGTAAATCAAGAAACATTTACTCAAGTAAAGCATATTTTTTCCAACCTTCTCTAAAATAAATACGTTCAAAAATCTAACGAAATTAGGTATAACATTTATATTCCCACATAATTCACAGACGTTACATATTTTAACACAAGAAATTCTACCCCTTAGCAGCACCAGATAATGCAAAATTATTCTACAATAAATCTACCCTTCATGCCCATCGTTCTATGTTCTCCAACGCTACAATAATATTCAAACACCCCTTGTTCACTAGCCACAAATTCTACGAAAGTAGAACCACCGACAGTAACTTTTTCTGTAGCTGCACTAAACTCATCGACGACCCAATCATGGAAACCTTCTGTACTCGTAAACTCTATACGTACTCTATCCCCTTGTTTAACTGTAATATCCGGATTTTCTACTTCATTCAGTAAAAATCGAAAATTAACTCCTTCTAGTAAAAAAATCTTTACACTCCCGTTAGTTCCTTCAGAAACCGTATTACCGGTAATAGAAGGATTGAACATCAAAAGTAAGCCACTACCAATAAGCATAAGCCCTATAATAAAACCAACCCATAACTTATTCATAGTAATTAAGAGATAAATCAACTATTTAAGATTTACGAAATTAGGAGATTAAGGGTGAAGAATCACTCTAATGAGCTATTAAACCGTCCCAGTAAAGAAGAATTATTATCACCAGGAGTTAAAAAAGTAAGAATTGCCCCCCTAAAGCTTCATAAAGCTTTACCAAAGTATCTTTATAAACAAACTCACCTACCAACATAGAATAACCAGGGAGGTTCAATCATGAACACATCAAAAATTATAGCAGCCTTATTGGTAGCGGTATTTTTAGTATCATTAGTACCGGTAACCGTAAGTGCAGAATCGTTAAAAGATAGAGATCAAAACTTCATAAGAGAATACAATGAAGCAAAGACAAAATACACAGCACTAGAAAATGAATATAAGAGTGCTAGAGAAGACTATAAAAATTTAAGAGGTAAAGTCAAAGAGTTTAAAGGATTAGATAGTAAAGATCCAGCTTTTCTTAAGGCTCAATTATTTTTAAGTAAAGCCTTAGATACAATGGACGCTTACAACGAAGTCTTAATTATTTGGGCTAATAACATCAAAATGGCTCCAGAATTAAGAGAAAGCATCTTAGATCAATTAGAGTATCACACAACTAAAATTCAAGAGTTGAATGCAGAGTTAGATGCAGCAACAACAACTGATAACTTAATAGAAACATCCCAAAAAGTTAAAACTTACTGGGAAGAGCAACAAGTAGCCTCTAAAAGAATTGCAGGTAGACTTTTATCTGCAAGAGCAGATTATGTTATCTTAAAAGCAGATAATCTAGCAGCTAACATGCAAGAAAAAATCGATGAGAAAGTAGCTCTAGGTGAATTAACAACTAGTAACAAGTATCAAACGGAGTTAGATGACTACGAAGCAAAGGTAGATCTAGCAGAAGCAGATTATGATAGAGCTAGTGAAAAATGGCAAAGTGTTACAAGTTTAGCAGACTTAGCGCCAGCAGATAAAGAAGCCAAACAATACTCTAGAAGCGCTAATCAACGCTTAAAAGAAGCACACCAAGTCTTAGTGCAGATGGTAAAAGAGTGGAGAAAAGAGTTTGGAACAAGCCCGCAAACTGCGGTTAACGAATCCGAAAATCCTTACGAAGTAGTAGAATCTGGTCATGGAACCGTGATCGCTAACGGAGATGGATTAGCTAAACTCTCAGGATCCGGTAAACTTACTATCGTAGGTTCAGGTACCTTAAAAGTAACAGAAAGACTAAACTCTCACTTTAGTGGAGAAACAAAAATCACTATAGATGGAGAAGAAGGTACCAAAGAAGTCGTGGGAAACACAGTAATCTACACTGGCTTTAACGGTGAAGCAGTAGTAGAAGGGTCTGAATTAATTGTCACGATAGACGGTACGGATGTACAGTTTGTTGTAACCGGTACAGGAACCGTAATGTTATCCGGTACAGGAACTTGGGAATCCGGTAAATACAAAGGTGCGTGGACTCCAATGGGAGTACAAATAACACTTTCCGAATAAACCACCCCTCGTGCCCCCCTTGTGGGGCACACCCTTCTTTTTTTTATAATCTTACTTAAAATGAAAGCTGAAATTCATAAGTCTCAAGAAAGAGGTAAGAACGAATTAGGATGGTTACACTCAAGATTTAGTTTTAGTTTTGCTAATTATTATAACCCAAAACGTATAGGGTTTGGAAAATTAGTTGTATTGAACGATGATATTATCCTGCCAAGTAGAGGATTTTCATTCCACCCCCATACAAATATGGAGATTATTACTATCGTAACAGAAGGAGAATTAGAGCATCAAGACAATATAGGAAGTAAAGATCGTATTAAACCCGGAGAACTACAAGTCATGTCTGCCGGAAGAGGGATTATCCATTCCGAGTATAACCCTTCAGAAAACGAATTACTCAAATTATTCCAAATATGGATTGAAACGAAAAAGAAAGATATAGCTCCTCGCTATGAGAAAAAATCAATTAATATAATTAAGGATAAACTAAACCTAATTGTTTCGGGAAATAGTAAAGATAAAGTATTATGTATTAATCAAGATGCAAAACTTTTTCTGGGTAAGTTTGAACAGAGTAAAGAAATAAATTATAAAATCCCTAAAGGCAAGGGAGTATTTATTTTTATAATCGAAGGAAGGGCCATAGTAAACGAGAAAAAATTATTAAGAAGAGATGCAATAGCCCTAAGTGAAGTATCAATTATCCCTATTAGGGTAGAAAAAGACACGTATATTCTACTCATCGAAGTGCCGAAATAAATTAAAAGGTATTAAACAGAGCGTTAAGTTTCTTTAAAGTATTTTCCCAACTATATTGTTTAGCGGTTCTGCGTGCCTCTTCTCCTAAAGTTTTTCTTAATCCGTCATCTCTTAACAGTCTCCAAAGATGTTCTTTTAAGGTAGCCACATCTCCTACCGTAAATAAGAGTGCATTCTTATCATGTTTTAAGTATTCTCCCATTCCCCCTGCACCCGTACTAACAATCGCTAATCCAGAACTCATCGCTTCTAAAGTACTCAAGGAACTAGTTTCCGTTGAGCTAGGAATTACATAAATATCTGCCGACTGTAAATAAGAAGGTACGTCCTCCACAAAACCAGTAACAATCGCCCGATGACGTTTAAGCTTTCTTTTTAAATAAGGAACTCCGTCTCCCACGATTAATAAGGTACAAAGAGAAGTTAGACCACGATAAGCCTCTAATAAGTCGAGTAATCGTTTCTCCTCAGCAATTCTTCCCACATAAATAATAATTTTTTTATTTTCATCAAATCCCAACGCAGACTTATGCGCTTTTTTATTAGTAGTTGGCTTAAATCGTCCCATATCTACCCCTAAAGGAACTACTAAGATCTTATTCTTAATTCGTTGTTTCTCTAAAAGAGTTTTAATTCCCATTGAACTAACTAAGAGAACGTCCGCACGTGTATAGACTCGTTTAACATACATTCGGATAAAATAAGAAACTAAGGTAGAAAGTAGTTTAGGAACTCGTATAGAATTAACAAATAATTCCCATTCAATGGAATGCACTGTAGTAACAAGCTTTTTCTTCATTCTTTTTGCATACCAAGAAGCCATACTACCAATAGGGCCAGCTGAATGAGTCCACACCACATCATGTCTCTTTACTAGCTCTTTTACTAACGGCCAATCAAAACGAGCAGGAATATAGTCTCCTACTATGCGCGTACTTAACGGAACACGAATTACTTCTACTCCAGGGTACCAAACTCTCCCCCCTTCAAAATCAGGAGCAATGACGGTAATTAAGTAAGATTTAGCTAGTTCAGGAATAACTCGATCTAGAAAAACCGCGATTCCGTCCATTCTAGGTAAAAAATTGTCCGAAGCAATTAGTAACGTTCTCATCGTACCTTATAAAAAACCTCCGCATAGCGACAATGGTTCGTCCACCCGGCAAGTTTAGCTTTCAAAAAGATACTGGGTAATAACTGATAAATCGATAGTTTTTGACTCTCAAATATTTTTAATGCTTTTAACTTTTTTTCAAACGTTTCAGAAACATCTACATATAACCTAGGTACATTTGTGTCCCTAATATAAATTGGGTTCCAAACCCCAAAAGTATAGACTCCGTAAGCTAAATCCTTCGTAGCGTCTAGTACAATTCTATATACTGCACGATGATCTTTATGTGGATCCGATAAAGAGTGGGTAAATATTTTAGTAGGCTTGTATTTTAATATAATCCGATTAACTCGTTCAATTAAATCCTTATCCTTAGCATTAATTTTTAAGTCTGGAACCCCCAAAATAATAGTTTTTTCTACTCCCAAAAATTTACCTACTTTCTCGGACTCCTTAATCCTAATTTTTTTAATAAGTTCATTTTTAAATAAAGGCTGACTTCCTTCCCCAAAACTAAAAATAACCACAATGACCGACTCTCCCGCTTGGGTGTACTTAGCAATAGTGCCTCCAACACCTAACACTTCATCATCCGCATGAGCCACAATAACGAGAATCATAAAAAATTAAGGGAAAATAAGTTTATAAAACTATCTGGAAACTAAAGTTTTTTATTTGTATCACTAGGGTAGATTATTTCGAAATCATCTTCGTCCTCAGTTAAAGCACTACTAGGTGTCTCACTCAGAGGTTTAGTTTGTTCGCTACTAGTAGGAGCTACACCTGGATGACTTACAGCAGCTGCCTTAGGTTCAGAATTAAACCAGTTTCTCACTCCAAAGTATCCTGTAATAACAAGTACTAAGAGTCCTAAAGTAACTAGTAGATTTCCTGTGTTTCCTTCACCCCCAAAAAGTCCAGTAATCCCACCAGGACTAGATTCTTTATCTTCTTGAATATCACTAACTTCACTGGCTTCTAAATTAACGGATTCATTAGTAGATCCATTGATACTTCGTGTAGCTCGAGAGGGAGTAGTTTCTTTTAGAGTATCTCGTTCCTTATTGGAATTTCTCGAGGATCCGCCGCCGCCTCCTCCGCCACCACCGTTTCCACCTGAAAGAGGGCTCCCCCCAACAGTATAAGCCAGAGTTGCAGCATCTCCACGATTACTCGCACCGTCTACTGCAATGATTTTATACGTATACGTACCATCCGCTAAAGCAGAATCAGTATAGCTTACTAACGTAGTAGCTCCTAAGGAAAGATCATTTCGATACACTAAGTAGTGATCTACATAATTACAATTTGGATCCGTATGTCCATCAGAGTCCGTATCAATAGCGGCATTCCAAGAAACGATGACGTTCCCACTAGCACTTAATCCTGTAACCGCATTAGGACCTTTCGTATCCTTACAAAGGGGATAGTCCTCCGCAACTACTATACTAGTGGCTAAGACCATAAATAAAAAGATAAAGAGGATGGGTGTTTTCATGAGTCTCACCTATAATTCCCCATCATCATCTAAACTAGTGCATCCGTCATCAGATAAGTCTATAAGTCCATCAAAGTCATTATCTATCCCATCATTGCATTCGGCTCTTATTTCCTCATCCGCACCATGTTCACTAATTTGTCGACAATGCATCGAGTTCCTATCTAAGTTCATGTCTACCCCAACCGGATTACTCTCATCAGGTATGTAAAACACGTCACAAGCTACTGCATCAAAGTTGTAGTTACCGTCCGTTAAATTATACGTCGTCGTATTCACCGTCCCAACATACAAGTCCCCGTACTTAATGGAACTAATCCATCCCGTGTCCGAACAACCAAATAAGCACCACAAGTTACCATAATTTCCTGCCTCGTGGAATCTAAATCTAACCGACTCATCGACAATAGAACTTAAAGAGTCACTAATATCTAAGGAAACGCTAAATATCTCGCTAAATACTCCTCCCTTTCCAGGACTAATTACGCCCATCTGTGGGTTAGAGTTATCAAGCATAAAGCTCTCCCAATCGCTCCCTACATTATCTTCATTGTCGAGTGCAACTACTTCTAGTCTATAATCTCCATCCGTCAACAATCGATTATTAGCATATTGAGGAATAACCGCGCTAACCGAACATTTATAGTTTCTAACATCAGCCCAAGCTAATCCTTCAACCACTAATTCTGTATCAGACTCATTAGTATAGTCATATAAGTCTAGTCGACAAGTACTAGGTTGAGAATCGTAATCCTCTACCGTAGCAATTAGTTTTACTAAGTCTCCACTCGTATACGTACTTTGGTCTAATCCATCAATAATCTCTACACGAGGCCCATCATTATCTATATTCATAGTAATTGGATCCCATAAAGGATTAATAGCTAATCGATGTTTAGTATTACCAGCATTATCACTAACCTCAACACTCATCAACACAACGCCCGATAGTCCACTATTGTCCGGTATTTCTAGAGTACCCGAACAAGCCCCACTAACATAAGGAACCGTACCTAACGAAACCATAGTATAGTCTACCCCTAGCTCGTCTAGGAAAGCAGTGATATTGTTTTGGTGTAGTAATTGAGATTTGTTCTCATTCACACAGTCATAGCAAAAGTCTAGAGCAAAGAAGTTACACTCTTTAACCCCACTCACTAAACACTCAGTATTCTCTTCTGGTTCATCCACCGCAGGCGCATATACCGTAAACTTCTTTCCATCATGATAATATTCGCCGGAATGAGGAGTCATAACCCCTGCATCGGGTAGTCCATTTTCAACAATAATATGCAACCCATTCTCACGGTTATAGTTATCCAAATAGTCTGAAGCACTAGCATCTACTTGTACTAAGTCACATTGTTCAGGTTCCCATTCTCCACAATAGTACTCGTCATCAACCTTCTCTAAAGGTAACGTAACCTGCCAGTCTTCTCCATCTAAATAAGCCGTTACAGAATCGTCGTTAGTGCCCACCCCATCGTCTCCAGTTAATTTCACATCATGAGCATTTACACAAATAGATAGTTCACTATTACTATTAGCGTATCCTTGTTCAAACATGCTCTCTCCATCAACAACAACAGATTTTTCTAATTCTGGTGCAGCCGTATCAACGGAATCAGAGTTACTCTGAACCTCTTCAGTATTATTTAGTAAGTCTATAGAGTAATACTCAATGGTATGGTTAGAGTCTTCGTCATAATTGAAACATCCACTATATAGGGTCCAATTACCCCATCCCCCATTATCTAAGTTAACACGATAGTACGTTTGAACTCCGTCGACATGACAAATTTCTCCACCATCTTCGGTTTCTAAACAAATCTGTGTATTTTGAGTAATCCACCAATCAAATCCGTCTTGTTTGTCATATTTAGGATCCTTAACCAGTTTAGTCGTAGTAGGAGCCGTAGTATCCACTTTATCAAGCTCACTATAAACACCCGCTTGATTATTTAATGCATCCGCACAATAGTACTCTAATCGATGTTCAGAATCTTCACCAAAGGTAAACGCATCATCATATAAGCTCCAATTAGACCATGTCCCACCATCAACTTGATAGCGAGAATAGGTTTCTTGGTGATCCACAGCAAAGTCACCTTCATCAGTACAAGCAAAGCTTATTTCTGTATCCTGAGTAATCCACCAATCACATTCTCCGTTAGCACACTCTAGTTTAGGTTCACCAACCGTTTTAGTTAATACGGGTGCTCGAGTATCAACAAAATATACTTCATTAGCGGTATCTCCTACATTTCCTAATCCATCATCACAATAATAGTCTACTAACTGTGCACCATCTTCGTCAAAGGAAAAGGTCACACTAGTATCCGTCACTGCATACTCTTCTGAAGTACCATTAGCATAAGCTCTCCAGTATAGTATAGTATCTTCAACCGGATGAGGTTGTTTATCTTGACAAGTAAGCGTAATCTCGCTATCTTGACTTACATAAAAGTCACATCCTTCCTCTTCTTCACAAACATGTTGCGGACCATTAATGTCCCGTAAAGCGTCTGGTGCTTTAGTATCTACTAAGTCTAATTCAAAGTGATGCTCCTCCTCATTTAAACAAGCATCCGCACAATAATATTCTATTTCATGAACCGAGTCTTCATTAAAGTTAAACGGGTCATCATATAGTGTCCACTCACTCCAATTTCCCCAGGTTTCATTTAACTCAAAGGTATATCTAGTTCTATAATATAAATTAACATCATTAGAAAAGTACCCGTTCCCTGCATCGATATCTGCACAGCTTAAAGAGATAGTAGTATCTTGAGTAATATACCAACAACTCTCTACTTGGTTTTCTCCGTCATATGTAATATCACAACGGATTTTAGCTCCGTCTAAATCTTTATCAGTTTGAGGAGCAGTTCTATCGATAATAAAGTAAGAAGAGTTTTGATTTAATAATTTTCCCCAGTTCCCCGAAGAATCCTCTCCACGTACCCGAGCATCATGTCTCCCTTCAGAAAATTCTTCATTTTCAATAGGCGCATAGACATCTTCACATACTTCATTATAAGTACCGTCCACGGGACTCATCATATATCCTTCTCCAATCGGGACACCAAACTTATCCACTAAGTATTCGGCACCAGTAATTAAAGACTGATCGATCGGGTCACATAGTCGTGCATTTAATTGTGCATTATCCGCACAAATCCATGTTCCTTGTTCATCTTTCCACTTATAATCTACAATTTCTTTATATTCAACTTTAGGAGGTAAGGTGTCTACTTCAAAAGAAACTCCTTTACACGCACCAATGTTTCCTTCCTCATCTTGCGCGTTTACCCATAAATTATGAGCACCGTCATCCACATCAGAATCATAATTATTTCGTTCCACTAATTCTTCTAATTCATCATACGTACCGTCTTGTGCATTTAAATCAACACCATCACTAACACATTTATTATCAACATAAAAGAGTGCAGAAGAAATAGGACTACACACATCAGAAGTTAAAGCAGAAACGGAAAAAATACCGTTAGAAGGATTAGGGTCAACCATAATGTTAGAAACATCAGGACCACGCGTATCATTTAAGACCGCTTGACACACACCCGTATCACAAACCCCAAAAGAACAATCGTTCGTTAAAAAGTTACATTCCCAATTTGCAGTGCAATTAACAGCCTGCGCATTAACAGAAGAAACCCCCATTAGCATTAAAATAGTTACAACAAATAATATTAAATTTTTGTTCATAGTCTCTACACCTCTCCACAATGTTTTTTATTTAGTTATGTGAAAGATTATTTAAACACTATTATAGAATAAATACTATATTACACTATAACTATGAATGAAAAATTTCACAAATTAGCCACTAAAAATAAATAAAAGAAAGAAAAAGAAAAAAAGTTTAACATCCTCGCTCTAACATTAGTTTATTGCCGCGTAACTCAACGCTACCAACACCATCTAGTCTCAAATATCCGCTTCCGCCACCAGACATCATCAGCGTTCCATCAAAGTCGTCGATACGAGCAGTACCATCTCCAGAGTAATAGGCGTATCGTCGGGTTAACGTCCGTTCGAAGAATCCATCTTCAATATCCACATTTGTACTGCGAGGTACTCTAAACGTTCCTGAAGCATCCAAAAACACCTCACCTTCTCCCGTTAACCTAAACGCACCGTCACCTGTCACACATAACGAGTTTTCCTCTTGAGTGCTCCATTTCTTTGCGTCTACCGTCACTACCGTTACTAGTAATACCACTAATAGTCCCATTCCTATGATAAATTTTTGTTTCATAAAGGGGGATAGAATTACTACTATTTATAAGTTTTTGAAAGCTAAAATAAAAAAGAAAGGGATTTTACTCCCAAATACATCCAACGTTCATATCTCGTACACTACCTTTAAGCTCTACAGAACCAGTTCCATGCACTTCAAGGTAACCACTTCCACCACCAGAAGAAAATTCTCCTTCATAGTCGTCTAAGGTAAGAGTGCCTGCGCCACTATAATATACATAGTTGTTCTTGGTCATCGTATTCCAGTCACCATCAACGACAACTACCGGTGCATCGCTAGCAAATCTAAACATACCTGCACCACTTACGTAAAAATCTCCAGCTCCCCAAACACGGTAGTTACCCTCCCCGCTAACGCAAAGAGCACCCTCTTCACTAGTCGTCCATACTTTTGCATAGGCTGGCACACTTAAGACCAGCAACAAACCCAATAATACTAGTATTTTTTTCATAAGTTAATTTTAGCTATACTAATATAAAAAGATGATTATCCTCAAGAGTAAAAATACATAAACGAAAATTCGAACGGGTGTCATGAGCCTGGAAAACTAACATCTTAAGCCTCCAAACTACCCATAAACAAGTTTTAGGAAGTTTAATCTTAAAGCGTATCATTATCCGGGCACAATAAGAAGTCCCGAGGATTAACACTAATAACATTCATTTCTTCCAGTCTCTGTAATAAGGATACAAAAGACGCATATTTTTCGTCATCTAAAACACCATTAGTTAAATAATCTTGTGGATGAAGTACAATAACGCAAATATTAGTTAAGTCAAAACTAGTTCTGCATTCAGAGAGTATTTCATCTACAGGAATAAACATTTTATTATAAAAATCATAGGTTTCAGTAGTCTTACCTAAATAAAATAAGTTACCATCAAAAAAGTATTCATTTTCACGGGCAGACACTATCTTAAATCCTTGTTTATTTAAGGCAGAAATCGTATCTTGTGAATAAACATTAGAAGGAGGAATAAATGTTATAGGAAAAACGCCGAATCTATTTAGAATAGTAACGCCTTTATACAAAGATTTATTAGCTTCCTGAAAACTTATGGTTTCAAATTCGTTCTCAGTATGAGAATATCCATGCTGAGCCACCTCTAATTGCGAGTTTCTATTGTTAGCCAAAAGATAATCTACCAATAAAGGATCTTCTTCAAGCCCATAAGGAATAACGCCAATAGTTATGGACATATCTCTCGATAATACTTCATCTACCAACTTAAAGCGAAAGTCAGTATATCTATTTTTGCCAATGTCATCAAGTCGCAAAACTACCGTAAAATTACGTGGAAAATTAGGGACGCACCCCTTCATACTAGTGGACTCTTTGATAACATATCCAGTAGATAAAATAAACTTATTGTTGTAGGCTAAAGTAAAAAGGAGCATGATTCCTAAAAAGAACAACATAAAAAATCCAAAGTAGATTTTCTTCTTCATTACCTAGTTCCCCACTTCATATTTCTTAAATCATACAGAGCATACACCAGAATAAAAGAAAGAATAGTCATGTTTAAAATGGACCACAAAAACATATAGACTCCATAATTCTCATTACTATGTAGTTTATAATGAAGAAACAAAAGAACAGAAACCAAAAGTATACCAACAATATAAAAAATAGGAAGAATACCAGTAACTAAAGGAGAATAGATTAGTGCCCTAAATGCAATAAACGGTGTTAACAAAGTAAGGATAATTAGGGGAATAAAATAAGTTAAAGATACAAATTTATCTTGTTTAAAAATAAATTTCAATGCTTTTATAGAATTAATAAACCATCCTTTTTTCCATCTTACTTGCTGTTTAAAAAATTGTTTCAAATTATTAGGAACAATAGTATAAGCAAGGGCATCGTCGCAGTATACGGCATGATAGCCCCGTTTAAGCATTTGATTAGTTAATGCTCTATCATCACCAAAAGTTACAACTCTTCCTAAAAATTTCTCTTTTAACCATTCATTTAGCACTGGAAGAGTATATTCCTTCTTATATGCAGAGAAACATCCAGAACAACAAAAGACCATGTTAAATATACTTTCAGTAGCCTTCAAAGCACGAAAAGACATAAAGTAATAAGCAGTTTGCATCTTAGTTATAATATTCTCATCTTTATTGGCCGGATCAGTATGTCCTACTACTGCACCAACTTTTTTATCCACAAAAGGCCTTACAATTATTTTGATAGCATTTTTCTCAACATAACTATCACTATCTAATTGAACTATAATCTCATTCTTAGCTAATCTAAATCCTTCAGCCATTCCATGTCGTTTACCCCTATTAGTCTTCCAGTCCACGACAGTCATACTCCTATCCCTATAGTTTTTTTTGGCTCTAAGCATCTCATCTAAGGTGTTATCATTACTACCATCATTAATAACAATAACTTCTATTTTTTCCTTAGGATAATTAACTTCAAAGCAAGTAGAGATAGTTTTATAGATAGCTTTTTCTTCATTTTTACACGGAATAACAAAGCTAACAGTAGGTTCATACGATAAATGTTTTTTACCCTTAGCCGGAGATACGTAAAAAAAAGAGCCCAAAATCCGGCTAAACATAAAAGTAGTAATAGCAATAGTGTAGATAAAAACAAGAGTATAGCCTGGAAAAGTGTATGCTTTAATCCAAAAAATAGCAAAAATCACTACAGCTATTAAAAAGGAATAGATTATTAATTTTGAATGACTGTAGCTTTCCACTAGGAATGAAAAAATCCATCGGTATATAAAGATTTCTTACCTTCTAAGTATATACAATAGATACATACTTTAGACTATTCTTTAGAATTGAAGTGAAAGAACTCTTGATTAATTTAAAAAATGCGTGGACCGGGATTCGAACCCGGGTCGCGAGCTTGGAAGGCTCAAATCCTAACCACTAGACTACCCACGCATAACATACAAGAAAAATCAGGTTCTTTTAAACTTTACGATTAATTAACGCTTTCTACTGGATCAACTAACTCTAACAATCGTGACAATACTGAGCTTGAAAATGATTAGAAACTATAAAGTGGTAACAAATAGAAAGGCTTATAAAGGGATGTTACTCCTTAGAAAGAATGAAGGTAAATAAGAAATATGTTGCTCCCCTGGTTAAGCTTATTTGATTTAAGGACCGTATTTACTAATTATCTAGATGCCCATAAAGTTCTAAGAGAAAAATGCGAAGATTTTGTAGTTATGATCCCCATCTTTAATGATGTAAAATACATTACAAATATTGAATCTCTTAAAAGATATAAAGAAAAAGTAATTTTCTGTACCACTAATTTAGAGACAGAAAAATTTTATTCCGATTTAAAGAAAATAGCAGATGAAAATAAATTTCAGATTATAAGATGCGAGTTTAAAGAAGAAGCTAAAAATCCATGGAAAATCTATCATAAAACTCTCCTTGCCCATGATTATGTCTTAGGAGAATCCATAAAATTGTTAAACGTCAAATATGTAATTTTCTTAGATGCAGACACTGCCTGTAAAGCAGACCTAGCCTATTTAGCAGGAAATATGGAACAAAGCGAATTAGATCTTGCTTCAGTAAAAGTAATCCCTTCAAAAACAAACACATTTGCAGAAAAAATGCAAGATATAGAATATAAAATAGCCATGAAGTCAAGAAAGATTTATCCCTGGTTAACGAGTGGTGCAGCCATGATCGGTAAAAGAACGAGTCTAATAAAGATAATGGAAAAGCACTCATTATTCTTTAATGGGGGGGATATAGAAATAGGAAAAATTGCCAATTTGTCTGGACTTAACGTAGGACACATACCAATGACATTCTACACCGATGTTCCATCTAAATTATACGATTTATTTAAACAAAGGTTCTCTTGGTTCTGTGGTGCATTTAGACATTCAATAGTAAACGCACATACAAATTTATTCAATCCTATTTATTCATTCTATTTCACCGTAATAATCTTCCTAATGTTACCGTTTAAGATATACGAATTAATTATACATTGGTACATTATACCATTCTTATATTTGTTTTATTTAGTCGTAATGGTGCTTACCAACTGGGAGTTTAAAAATAGGTATATGTTATTATTTCCATTTTATTCCTTGTTTCAAGTAATCGTTCTGCCCATTTGCGGGATTATACGATATATTAAGACAGTACATAGAACAAAGAACATAGGAATGATGAAAATCCATTATAAACAAGGGTATCATCCAGCAAAATACACGAGAAATATATTTATTTTACTGTTAGTATTCTTTATTATATTTAATATTCATTTAGTAGAGGGGAAATTATTATTAAGTAATATAGATTTACTACAAATAGTAGGGATAAGCTTTTATGAACAAGGCGCCTTAGGGATAATCTTTAATGGGCTAAAACTAAGTATGTTACTAATAGGAGTATTCTTGGTTTTATTAGCAATATTTAAAACTAGATATCACTTCAAGAAAGAAAAAACAAACATTATGAAGAATATAAAGGGGTTCTTAAGAAAGTATAGTATAAGGACTTAAAAGTAAACGAGCAATAAAAAAATTAGTTCTTATTTCTTCTCCAGACATAATACCCCGTCAACAAGCTAAGAGTAATAACCACATGAATCCATCCAAAGAAAGGAACAGACGTACTTAACGGAGTACAACTACCTTCATCCGTAGTAACCTGTGTATTGTCAGGGAAAATTTTAGTTACTATCTTGCGGCCATCAATACAACTAGTGATAATCGTAGTCTCACCAACCTCCTCAGAAGAAATACAAACACAATTAGAACAATAAGGGTAACCCGGATCGGGGCAAATCTGGTTTATTTCACATTGTTCTCCTAAATCTATCTTCCCATTTCCACAAAGAGTAGGAGCATCATTAGTAGGGATAACAGTCAAGAAACCCTCATCATATAAAGTAGTATACGTACCCTTAACTAAAGTAGTTCCCATTCCTAAACCTTTTATTAACCCAGTAAATGGATCTTCAACTTTTGCCACATTGGATTTATCCACAGAGAAAACTACATTAGTACCTGATTGATCGAGTGCAGGACTTTGTTTGTTACCATTTACATAAAGAAACAAAGAAAACAAATCTGCAGTCTCCATAAGTTTTAAAGAAGCACTACTAGGAGAGAGATCAACCCATTGGCTATCTCCACCCACTAAGATTACTGTAGAAGTATCACTCTTTTCATCAGGAGTACTAGTAGGAAACTTAGCAGTTATCTTCGCTGTCTGTGTCACAGCACCTTTAGCCGTAGCTAGCCCACCATTAAGAAAATCACCTTGTGGAACCACAGAAACTATAGTAGAATCACTAGAACTATAAGTAGTCACAGACGTATGAGTCACGTCATCAATAAACCCGTTAGTATATTTAGCAAGAACAGTATACTGTACAATTCCATTAGGAGTATGTAGATTTACAACAGGCGGACTAAGAGTAATACTATCTAATACAATAGTAGTACTATCTACAATTAGGCTATTCGCAGAAACTATAGTAGAATCACTAGTTTCAGCACTAAAGGTATAGGCTCCACCTTCCACAGTCTTCCAATAACTAACGGCTCTCATTTCAGATCCAAATTGAATGAATGTAGCAGAAGGAGGATCACTAGGATCATTAAGAGTTCCTTCTTTATCTATACTAAAATCAACTCCTTCTCCAGAACAATAAGAATTGCCTTTAACCACCAAAAAGACATACTGCCCCATAGAAGCGGTTAAATCTTCCATAGGTTTAGATAAATCTCCATTAGCCCAATAAGCATCCGTTATTTGACAAGTTAATCCCTGACTACATTGAGTACCCCATTCAGAATTATCATTTGAATCACTACAATCATTATCTCCCGAGTCTACACACCCATCATTATCATTATCTTCGCCATCCTCACATTCTGCCTCACAATCAATATCTCCATTAGGAAGACTATCACAACTTACTCTAACTCCTGAAGCATCTTCATAATCTTCTGGACAAACAGAATCAGGAGTAGAACTACAACAATAAGATGTTCCAGCAATCTTAATACATTCCTCCGCAACAACAGAAGAAATTCCTAGTAAAATAAATCCTATAGAAAAAATTAAGAAATAAGCTCTTAAGTTCATTGTGGACCCACCGTATAACTAATTCCAATATAAGCAATAGTATTATCGGTATCGCAATACTGGTCATATAAAGAGTCTCCATCACTACTTCTAACGCAACCAATAAGATTATCAACACATTTCATTTGGCTAGGACCTTTATGAATAATATCCCTAGTAACCCATCCCGTTTCATCATTACAAGAACTAGAAGTCTGAGTACCAGAAAAAGTAAAATCTCCACTAGCAGAAGTTCTCTGAGAAATCATGACACTACTTTGCCCAGGTAAACCATCCCATAACTCCGCTTGTGTAGCAAAAACTCTCTCTCCTTCGCAAGAAGTATCTATAGCAGATCGAACCGTCCACGTACCCGTAATGGCCCCCGAATTAGTTCCAGTAAATAATAAATTAGCCGAATTATACACCCCACTAACATCCCCACCTTGATAGTGAACAGAACAATCTCCGCCAACGGCATTTACCTGCAAGTGTTTTCCATAAGTCCTACAATCTGCCCCTGTATAAGTAGCCGTTAAGGTTACAGTCTCTCCAGCACTACATCCATCTACTCCACAGTTAGGAGTAATTTGAACGTTACTAATAGCACAACTATAACAATCAGAATTAAATGAACAGGCGTCGTCTCCTGAACCAGGTACTGAAACGCACTGTTTAGCAGCATTACACGTTAAATGTCGTTCTGGATTAGACTGACATCCCCCATTATAACAAAAAGGAGTACTACCCGAACAAGCTTCTTCAAGAGTATAAGCATATTCACAACTGCCTAAACACCATTGGTAAGGTTGTCCCCTCCATAAAATCTTGCCTTGTCGACTACATTCACCAAATTCTATACTTCCTGCATCAGCGCAACAGACCAAATTATCTGGTTCATCACCCGGACAAACAGGATCATTAGGACAAAGGGAACACATACCGTCTTGTAGTGGTTGTGTCTCACAATCTCCTTTTCCTTCCTCGCAATATTCACCGAATCCACATTCCCATCCAATTCCACGATTAGTACCGGAAACACATTCACACTGATCAGGATCAGGTCCTCCCCCATTAGGGTCAGTACACGTTCCTTGGTTTTCAGGAGGTTCACTACTACAATCAGAATTAACCTCACAAGTCGAGCCTAGCCCATATAAAAGTTCACAATAAGTATTATCCGCACACTCACAACTTACCGCACCAGCATTTCCTTCAAAAGAATAATAAGCAAACAAACTAATAACCAAAATAAAGAATATCACCCACCTTTTTTCAATAAACATGTTCATTTAAACCAAAACCTCTATTTAAATCTTCCTTTTAGCACATAGTCTACTTGTTCGTTAGTCCACCCTCGTCCGAGTAATATCGGCCTAATTTCGTATTCCCTATATCCTTTCTGAACCATAACGCTAACATATTCTTTTAGTCGTTCTAAATCTTCTTGATTAGTAAATAATCGTTTCCTAAATAATTTAACCGAGATATAATTAGTTAAGTCTCTAAAGTTTCCTTTACCATGATAAAAATTCAAGTAATAAACGCCTAAAATAACTAAGACAAATAAAGCAATAAATATTGACCAAGGAACATCTTTTTCACAATCCGAGGGGCAACTCGTCTTAGTTTCGTAGTCAACAGTACAAATACCGTCACCACATTCTGTACGTGTAGTATCCTTTCCAAGATCCACAGAACTAGTAAACGCAACCGTAGTCCCTATAGCTTCTAAATCTCCCTCGCTTAGTAAATAAATATACGTTCCGCTTCCGCTAGCCCATTCAATACTTCCCCCTAAAGAGTCATATAAAGCGCCGACCGTTATAACGTCAACCTTAGATATGCCATAAACATTCTCAACAATTAAAGAAGCTCCCGGGGCAGTAACGTGTTTCTCTACTAATCGCTTTACCTCTTTTTTACCATCCAACCCACTAAGTTCAATTTCCGTTACATTAGCCTCAATCTTTACCTGTTGTAAATTATAGTTATAAATCGCCGTGTGATAAGCAACCACATCGGGGTAATTTTTAGATAAACTAGAAGTAGGAATATCTCCTATCCCAGAAAGAAGGGGATTATGAATTTCCAGTCTATTCCCTATCGTTATGGTCTTAATCACCCCTACCTTAAGCTCATCCAGTTGAGTAGCAAGTTTAGCGTACTCTAGTTCTTTAGCATCTTCGCTTAGTAAAGTATTTCTAGATACCGTTAAATAATTCTGCTCTAACCCACTAATATTCGAACGAGCAACGATAGCATCCGTACCAATGCCAAGTAAACGATACATTCTTCCTTCCTCAGTACTAGTATTAGCATACTTAATGAGACTAACGTCAATACTAGTTTGAGCGTCTAGTATCCAATCATCTAAAAGTTCTGCCAAACTCCCAATAGAAACCGTAGTAGAAACGTTACTCGTAACCCCTAAACTATCCGTTATCGTTAAGCTAACCGTATAATTTCCTTTCTGCTTATAGGCATGACTAACTAAAGCACCACTAGAATTCGTGGTATCACCAAAAGTCCAAAAATAAGTAACAATACTTCGATTTCCTGCTTGTTTAGACCCACTCCCATCAAACGTCAAAATTCGGTTAACGGCCCCATACGAACTATCCAAAGATATCTTAGCGCTAGGAGCAGATACCACTTCAAAAGTTACCTCTTGACTCGTTCTTCCGTCTATAATAAAACTTAAACTATAGTTTCCTAAATTTTTAGGGGTCATTAATAAATCCAGTTTACTTAATTCTAAAGTTACTTTTTCGTTCGTTACATTAAGTTTTTCGTCTTCCGTCGTTAAAGAATAAAAAATAGCAATAACACTTCCCTTACTATTTTCAACCGTAAACGAATCAATCATTAAGTTGACACCATTACTAACATTCATTTTTAAAGGAACAATACACGTTCCCTCAGAAAAGTCACACACCCGAAGATAATCTTCTAAACTAGAAACAAAATCGGAGTCCTCCAACGTGTGAGTTCCGCTAAAGTGTTTATCGTAAACCCCAGTCTGTAAATTATAAAAATAAGTATCGTCTAACGTAGGCACCCAAAAGACACCCGTCTTATCTGCCTGTACACATACCTTATACTCTTGCTTAGGTTTAGGATTAGCTAATAAAACCGAACAAGAAACCGTATCCCATTTATCATTAGTAGCAGTTACTTTAGGTAATAACGTACAAGAAGAAGTTCCAATCGTGACCGTTAAAGCTCCCTCTAACGTATTTTGTTTCTGTGCGCGAACACTAACTAAAACATCCAGTTCATCGTAATCTCCTTCGTAATCTAGTTCAATATTCTCACATTTTTTAGTTCCAGGGTCTGCTTTCTCCCCTAGCCAATCGTCATCAAACGTGTCTTTAACTAAAAAAGCACTCCAACTAGTCCTACTCCCCTTAGCAACCCATTCAATAACATCGTCATCACCAACGTCAACTTGCAGTCCATACGCATCTCCACTAAAGGTTATGCTAGCTTTGTCTAAATTAATATACGTATCAGGAAGTTCTTTACCGATATATTTAATTCCATTCTCCTGTTTATACAACAGTAAAGAAGAAACCTTCACCCCACTAGTTTCATATAATTTAGGAGTTAAAACATACGCTCCCGTATAATGATCTAAAAATTCGTCTAAAGGAACGGTAGTATCACTAACAATAACATCATTTTGATCAAGAATTAAAAAATTAACGTCAGTAGTTAAATCAAGGGGATCTCTTTCATGAATAGTTAAAGAACCCATAAAAGAAGTATTACTCCCATAGAGAGTTTTAGTTAAAATTAAATCAACAGAGTCAGGCCTAGCTAAAACAAAAGAACTAAAAAGAATTAAAAAAATAAATAACCATAACGCTCCACCTCTTCTCATACCTTAACTTTGAGTAGTATTCTTTATAAGCTTTACGAGTTAAAAACCTTAAGGGAATTAGTTCTAAGATAAGATTTAATCTTCCTGCCAACACATTAACGATCGATTTTCACTGCCCTCAACTATTATTTTATAACCTAACGAGGTAGCAATAGTTTAAGACACATGTTTCATAGGTTAACTCAAGTTCATTTAAGAAACAAAACACAATTCAACAACATAAGGATCAAAGTAACCTTCCCCAAAACCGTGTAATATGCAACAGCAAGGAAATTAGCCATTAAAGCTCATTATGATAGGATGAAAGGTCATAATTAGTTAAAAAATTCAATTTGTTACACTAAAACGTAACCTTTATATACTAGATGTTACACTGTAATGGAACATGAATATAGAAAAGTTAAATGAATGGAACTCGTGGTGGGAAAAACCAGAGTTAATTAAAGAACTAAAAGGTAAAGAACGTCCAAGTTATAAGTATTTAATAAACTCTATTGAGATAAGAGAAATAACAATAATAACGGGCATAAGAAGATCGGGAAAAAGTACTTTAATGTATCAAATGATATATAATCTAATTAAAAATGGAGTTAATCCAAAAAGTATTTTATTCGTAAACTTAGAAGATAAAAAATTAATGAATGACTCATTGGATGAGATTTATTCAAGTTACAGAGAAAGTTTAAATCCTACCGAAAAAGCATACATATTTTTAGATGAGGTCCATAAAAAAGAGGGATGGGAGCATTGGATAAGGAAAAAGTATGATCTAAAAACAAAGGATAAATTTGTTATTTCAGGTTCATCTTCTTATTTATTAAAAAAAGAGTATTCTACTTTATTAACAGGAAGAAATTTAACTTTTGATGTATTTCCTTTAAGCTTTGAAGAATTTTTATTATTTAAAGATTTAAAAATAAACAAAGAGAATATCAATAAGGGGATTTTACTTGAACAAACTAAACTATTAATTCTAAAAAATTTAAAAGAGTATATTCATTTTGGTGGATTTCCAGAAGTTTTTTTTAAACAAGCAGAATATAAAATTAAAGTCCTTGAGCAATATTTTGATGATATTTTATATAAAGATATTATAGATAGGTATAGTTTGAATACACAAAAAGTGAAAGATCTCGCATTATTTTTATTAAATAATTTTACAGGACGAGTTTCGTTAAGAAATATAAGGAATTCGCTTAAAATTTCTTATGACACCACTAAGGATTATATGTCTTACTTTAAAGAGGCTTTTTTATTTTTTACATTAGATCATTTTTCATATTCTTTTAAAGAACAAAAAACTCTCGCTTCCAAAGTTTATTGCATTGATAATGGATTAAGAAATGCTGTTAGCTTTAAGTTTTCTGGTGATGAGGGTAAGTTAGTGGAAAATCTTGTTTATATCGAATTAATAATGAGAAAAAATAAAGTGTATTATTGGAAAAAGAAAAATGAGGTTGATTTTATAATTAAAAACAGGGATAATAATTTGACTGCAATAAATGTATCCTACACAAATGAGATTCCTGAAAGAGAAATAAAGGCTTTATTAGAACTAAAAAAAGAATTCAAATCTAAGGTTAAAGAATTAATAATCATAACAAAAGATCTTAAAGAAGAAAAGGAGGGTATAAAATTTATTCCTTTATGGTTATGGTTGATTAAGGAAGTAAAAAATAATTAATTAAAGTTCTTCTTCACAACTAACCCACCATATAAATAAAAAGATTAAGGAGATATATAAAGAATTACATTCTGAAAAATTAAGTCTTCAAAACATTCTTCCCTAGTGCTTCCGGAATAATCTTAGTTTTCCCACCAAAATCCAAATCTAATTCTGCCCCAGCGAAATAACGATCCAAAAATAACGCTAAACTACTCACTTCACTATGGGGTTGAGTAGTAACCGAAAGATTATAATCACTTAGTTTATAAAAGTCCCAGTCCACTTTTTCTCCGCCAACAATAACTAACACAGATTTCTCCGCTTTACGTATCTTACTGATCTCCTCTTGTAATTTTAATCCATACATGGATAAATGAACCACTAACCAGCCTTCCCCCTTCCGGTTCTTAGCAAAAGTAATCGCATTTTCAATATACCCTACAGAAAAACTTCCACCGAAATTTTTAACCACTCCAGCAACGCTAGTCTCAAAACTTAAATCTTTATGCCCTGTATACCATAATTTAGAAGCTCCAAAAGCCCGAGAAGTCAAGGCAACATGCGTACTCAATCGTTTATCTCGAAAGGGCCGATGACCCAAGCGTAAGACCTCTATCATTAAAAGATAGATAGTACAAAAGGTATTTAAAGTCATCTTTTCTCTCAAAAAGTGTAATGACAGAAGAAAAACTATCTAAATATGAAGAGTTCTATGCCAAAAATTATAAAAAATTATTAATCATTCCGTTAATACTCCTAATATTCTCCATAACGGTCTTAGTATTTACGTATACAACTACAGGGGATCTAATTAAAAAAGACGTATCTATCGCCGGAGGGATCTCCGCTACCATAACCGTGCCCAATATAGATAAAGAAATATTAGAGTCTCGCCTAAAAGAACAATTCCCCCAATCTGATATCGTAATGCGTTCCTTATCCGACCTCTCTACCTTTAAGTCCTCAGGAATTATCGTTGATATTTCAGAGATAACTAGTGAAGAATTTCAAGCAGTAGTGCCCATTTTAATCGATGCAGAACTAAATGAAAATGACCTCTCTATCCAAGAAACAAGTTCTTCCTTAGGTTCTTCTTTTTTTAAAGAAATGATGTTAGCCCTCTTATTTGCATTCCTTTTAATGGCCATAGTCGTTTTTGTGGCCTTTAGAAAACTACTTCCATGTATAGCGATTATTCTCTCTCCTATTTTAGAAATAATCACTACCTTAGCAATTCTCATTTTATTAGATATTCGTCTATCCACAGCAGGAATTGTTGCGTTCCTATTAATTATAGGATATTCTATTGATACAGACATATTGTTAACCACACGGGTCCTAAAAAGAAAAGGAGATAATACGAGGTTAACCTATAAAGCAATGAAAACAGGATTAACCATGACCATAACAACGATTGCAGCAGCATTAGTAGCCCTAATCGTATCCAATTCGCCCATAGTAAAGCAAATGTTTCTAATATTGACCATTGCTTTAACAGTGGATATTATCGCAACATGGCTAATGAATGCTCCCTTACTAACGATGTACGTAAAGAAAAATGAAACTCACCAAGATAATTAAAAAACCCAGAGTATGGATTTTCATATTCTTCTTATTAATTAGCATTTTAGCAATCGGCCCCCATTTACCAGAATCAGGAGTTATGATTAAAAATGTAGAAGTAAACTCTTCCGCAGATTTAGCCGGTATTAAAAATCCATCCGATAAAGCTAGCCCTACATCCTTAGAAATAATTAAGACAATAGGAGATCAGCCAATAAATTCCTTAGAAGAGTATAGTATAATTATAAATAATATCTCGTTAAATGAAACAGTCCAAATAGAAACTAACAAAAATGCCTATTTATTAAAAAAAGATTCCTTAGATTTAGGGATCACCGTAATTCCCGTTCAGTCCTCTAATTTAAGGAAAGGTTTAGACTTAGCCGGTGGAACCAGAGTTCTATTAAAACCCGAACAAGATATTACTGACGTAGAAAGAGACGAATTGATTCAGGTAATGAACAATAGGCTCAACACCTATGGCTTGTCCGATATCCAGATTAAAAAAGCGGATGACATTCTAGGAAATAAATATATCCTTATTGAAATAGCGGGAGCAAGCGTACAAGATGTTAAAGAACTAGTTGCCTCACAAGGGATATTCGAAGCAAAAATAGGAAATGTTACAATCTTTATTGGCGGAAAAGAAGACATTCCCTTTGTATGCAGAAATGATGGAACGTGCACAGGTATACGCCAGTGTTCAGCAATTACCGAAGGATATTTCTGTTCCTTTGAGTTCCAAATTACCTTAAGTCAAGAAGCAGCAAAAAGGCATGCAGAAGCAACTAAAGATTTAGCAGTTGTTCCTCAAGATAAAGAGAGCTATTTAGAAAAACCACTCGATTTATATTTAGACGGAGAACTAGTCGACTCATTAAATATTGGAGAATCCCTTAAAGGAACCCCGGCAACAAGTATTGTTATTAGCGGCCCAGGGATAGGTGCAGATCAGGAGTTGGCAACAGAAGATGCCTTAGGACAAATGAATAAACTCCAAACAATATTAATTACTGGTTCTTTACCAACCTCACTAGAAATAGTAAAAATCGACACGATCTCCCCCTTATTAGGAGAAGAATTTCTTAAAAACATTATATTAACAGGAGTACTAGCATTAGTCGCCGTATCTTTAGTAATTGTTATTCGATATAGAAAACCCAAGATAGTCGCCCCGATGTTAATCATTGTAGTGTCAGAAATAATAATCACCTTAGGTTTCGCCGCCTTATTTCGCTATAACTTAGATTTAGCAGCCATTGCAGGAGTTATAGCCGCCGTAGGAACAGGAGTGGATGATCAGATTGTAATTTTTGATGAAATTAACGAAAAAGAAACAGAAGATGAAAGCTGGAAAAAAAGAATAAAGAAAGCATTTTTCATTGTTTTCGCCGCATATGCCGCAACCGCAGCAGCCATGCTCCCATTATTAAAAGCCGGAGCAGGATTATTAACCGGTTTTGCATTGACCACCTTAATCGGAATTTCAGTAGGAGTCTTTATCACAAGACCTGCCTTTGCAGTAATTGTACAATCTCTATTTGAAGAAAAAGAATAATTAGATTTATTTAAGAGGAAAAGTATCCAAACACATATCAACATAATCTCTTATTTCGAGGGGAACACCCTTACGAGTTAAAGGCCCCATCACCCAGTCTCCGTCCTCTAAACCGTCTAAGTATCCGTAATCAGAAGAATTTACTTCATAACTGTTCTTAACCGCATTAACCAAGTCATCACGTCGTTTATCACTTAAAGACCAATCACCTTGATTTAAAGCATAGAGATAATTAGTAGCTTTTTGGGCAATAGTAGTTCGCATAGTGTGTACACCACTCCATAAAAAATAAGCATTCCGGCGTCCAGGACCCATAGAAAACGTATTCCACCCTATTCCCGTAAATCCTATAGGTTGAAGTAAGTCCTCCCTAAAGGGTTTTATAAAAGATTCACCATAGACAGTCAAACCAACTTCTCCCAAATCATCCATAGGCCCAAGATAAGGGACCACGTTTAAAGGCCTAGATAAACATAAGTCCCCTCTTAGAAGGGTTGGGCTAAACGAGTCCAAAAATTCAGTAGAGCTACCTAAAGAAAGAGTATCGCCTCGTTCATTAATATACGCAGAGATATACACCGTATAATTTTCAGGTACGTTAATTACTGTTTTTTGAGCACCAGTATTCAAAACTCCTGCAAGTAATAGGTTTAACATACAAAAAAGAGAAGAGGTAAATTTAAAAAAGTTACTATTCTGCCAGAATAAGCTCACAGTTAGGGGTTACTTCAACAAAATGAGTGCTAATTCCTTCCTGATAAGATCCACATTGATTCTCTACCGAATTATCGGTTTCCGTTCGTGGAGAGTGTGCAACGTCACACGCCCAATCATTAATAATATCTCCATCTAAACAAGGCCCACTAGATAGATCTTCTTTATAGTTCTCGCAAGACTGGATGCATAAATTAATGGCCTTTTCTTTCATAAACTCATCGGCATTAGTCTCTCTAGAATTAACGCCGCCCTTAGGTAAAATCCCTTCATTCCCCAAGTCATTAGAAATCGAATTAGTACACCCTACTAAGAATAGCATCAAAATAAGGAATATATATCGCATAGTGGTCTAAAGAAAAGCACCTATATAAAAGTTACGACAAAACGTTTATAAACAAATAAAAATAGAATATGAAAAAAGAGGTGATAGAATGCCAACCACAGAAACATACTTGTTATATATTCTTTTAGGAGCCGTAGCAGGAATGATTTATAGTCTTAAAAGAATTTTAATGTTAGAAAGAAGAATAGCTCAAATGGAAGATAATATACTGTCTGCATTAGGTAAAAAACCAAAGATAAAGAAAAAATGAAAAACAACAAGCTAAAGGTTAAGCCATTCGTCATATCAATAACCCTAGTGTCAGTAATTATCTCTTGGTTATGCGCATTCCTAATAGCAATATCTCCATTCTCAACACTTAAATTTTTTGGAAGTATCTTCCATGGAATAGATATCAGTAAGATCGCCTCACCCATTAGCGTATCAGGGGTATTAACCAGTACAATAGCTATAGTGATAATCGCATCAATAACAAGCTGGATATTCGCAGTAACCTACAATTATTTTAGTGATAAAGTAAAATAAACAAAGACGTTATAGGTAGATTCTAAAAAGAGGAAAGTTTAATCCTGTGTTCTTTAACTTCTTTTTCAGAAAGGTTAGAAACTAATTCGTCAAAGTTAGAAATGAAATTTTGTGCTTCTGTAAGCATAATCTTTACGTTATTCTCTTGATCTACTTTCATGTAATACTAAGCATCAATTCTTTTATCCTTATGTTCATTAATTATCTTAGTTTTATCTTCTCCAAGTAAAATACTAACTACAAGAATCGAGCATAAATGATTTTCGCATTTTACGCCAATTCGCTGAAGAAAAGAATAAAGAGCATAGTATTCTGCATAATAAATTGCAACGGTTGTCCAAAGCAAATCTTTATCTTCAAAATTTTTTTTAGCTCGAAGTAAAGAAAGTTTTGCTTGTTGAAGATAAGATTTTGAAAGTCTTTCATTGGGTTCAACTATCTTCAATCCATCTTTTATCTTAAAACACCACTTCAAGGATTTATTTCCCATAGCAGCCCCAAACTATATCTACGTAAAATGAATGATTATTTAAAATTATATGTGTCTCCTCAATCTCTTTTATTAAATCTTCTTGCTGGTCAATTGCTTTTAAGAATGTTTTCTCAGACATATTAATCTGGTGCGGTTTGAAGGGTAATAAGTGAAAGGGTAGGTTTAACTCCCTCCCTGAAATAACGAGCAAATCCAAATCTGAATTTTTATCAGGTATGAATTTAGCAAAACTTCCAAACACCAGTATAGGAGTAGTTATTTTAAGCGATTTTAAGAACATTTTAAAGGGAGGATATCTTTCTATAAATAAATTGGTTTGATAAATCTCTGCCTGTTGTAAATATAACTTTGTTTTTATATTTTCAAGATTTAAATAGAAATATTTGTTTTTTCCCTCTAGTTTGCTTTTAAGAATATTGAGTTTTTCTAATACTAATAAAGCATTCTGGCAGGTTTTTAGGGGAAGTTTTGAAAGTCTGCTTATTTCTCTCAAATAAAATCTTACCGCATAGTTTCCTCTAAATAGAGATAGTATTTCTAATTCATTGTTTCTATTTTTATACATATGTATCTAATTATATACCTTAATATTTAAAGCTTTCGATTTAAAATAGGAAAATATCTATGTAGTATACTCTAAACTCTAATAAAGCTTCAGGCCATATAGAATATAAAGATTTAAATTTCAAATTAGTTTATTTGCTTTCCATTCACTGTATCGATAGAGTTCATATTCAAAACTACAAAGATTAGTGGTCAAAGGAATAAGTAATAACTTCCAATAATCCGTAAAAACTGAGAGTTATTAAATATTTAAATAATATTTATTCCATATCTAAGAATTAATATTCTTCTTATTGTTTGATGGATTGATTCTAGAGTATAACTCCCCGTTACTAATCCCTTTCTTTTGCTGTCAATAGATATCTTCCCAACTGGCATAAACGTAGGGTAAAGCTAAAGATAAGATACCAAGGATTAATTATAAGAAATCCAGAAGGATTAAAAAGAGCTAAAGAATTCTTAGACATAGGATTAGCAGAAGTCAAAGTCCTGCCCAAAGATGTCAAACAACCACAAACCATTTGGATCTTTGGAAATAAAGTAGCCATAATTCTAGTCTCTCTAGACCATCCCATAATATTTCTTATAGATAATAAAGAGATTTCAAATAGTTTCAGAGAGTACTTCGAAGTGCTGTGGAAAGCATCTAAAAGTTAAGAAAAAGTGTTTATCAAATCACGTTTACTACCAATAAAGAACTATTTAGTTTCTCACACGTATAAGTAAGGATTATAAAGAACAAATGCTTACTGCACTAAATGAACGATACTTCAAATCAACATAAAGCCTTAGTCGTCTTTGAAGGAAAGAACATTCGGAGAACATGGTATAAAGGAGAATGGTGGTTTTCCGTAGTAGACATCGTAGAAGCATTAACGGAAAGCAAAAGAGCAAATAAATATTGGTCAGATCTGAAAACGCGGCTAACGGAAGAAGGGTTTGAGTTATCCGCAAAAATCGGACAACTGAAATTAACATCGAGTGATGGTAAAGCCTACTTAACGGATTGTGTAAATACAAAAAATGCGTTCAGAGTAATACAGTCTATCCCATCAAAAAGGGCTGAACCTTTTAAGCAGTGGTTAGCCCAAGTAGGGTATGAACGAGTACAAGAAATAGAGAACCCAGAAATTGCTCAAAACAGAGTAAAAGAATACTACGAACTAAAAGGCTATCCCAAAGAATGGATTGATAAACGACTAAGAGGCATAGCAATTAGGCAAGAATTAACCGGTGAATGGAAATCAAGAGGCATTCAAAAACAAAAGGATTTTGCAATTCTTACTAATGAAATAACCAAAGCCACTTTTGACAAAACCGTCGGAGAATACAAAGAATTCAAGGGATTAAACCAGCCCAATCAAAACCTAAGAGATCACATGACAGACTGGGAATTAATTCTAACCATGGTAGGAGAAAAAGCAACAACAGATATCACGATTGCTAAAGAGGCACAAGGACTACCTAAATTAAAAGAGACAGCGAAAGAAGGCGGGAGTATTGCTAAACATACGAGAAACGAACTGGAACAAAAAATTGGAAAATCTATAGTCTCCAAAGAAAACTATGTACCGTTAAACCAAAATAAAAAAATTAAAAACGCAGGGAGAGGGATTTGAACCCCCATGTCCAAAGGACTCCGGTTTTCTAACCTAGCTTCGAGATTCACCTATAAATATCCGGTGCACTAGCCAGATTATGCGATCCCTGCTTCATAATTTTAATAAAACCCTACTTTTTAACACTTTCCATGTATGTTCATCAACATGTAATATTAGCGCTAATAGCCTCCTTAATCCTATTCCCGTTCATAAAGATTTACGCACTAATTGTATTTCTTGCAGCCATTTTTATCGATACCGATCATTATTTATGTTATCTCTTCGAACACAAAGACGTTTCGTTAAAAAATGCTTACCGTTATTTCTACTCTAATCCTAAAAAAGTACATCTATACATCTTTCACACCATAGAATTCTGGTTCATTCTCGCATTATTAAGTATACTAACGCCCTTCTTTTTAGCCATATTAATAGGAATCTTCATTCATATTATCCAAGACCTAGTTTATCACCTACAACACCCAAAATCATTAAAATATAAGCCCTACTCACTAATTGTATATCTAAGAAAGACTTAAAAACCCAAACCAACTCCAAAGCAGATGTCGCAAGAAAAAGAAATTACGTTAGATTTTGGTAAAATAAAAAATATTTTCAAAAAACAAGAAAACAAAGAAAAAGACGAAACCATTATTGAAGTGGATAAGACAAGAGTAGTAAATATAATAAAAAAGTATAATATTCTTCTTTTACTTCTTATCCCTATTTTCTTAAGCATATTTTTTCGGGCGTATACTTATACTCTCCCTATAACCCAAGATTGGGCAGAACAATCAGTCTATCAAAATATAAAAGCTCAAATAGAAGCACAGATTAATGCAGAGTCTCCATCTATATCGCCCCAAGCTAAATCTACCTTAGTAGATCAACGATTCCAACAAGTGCTTATAGAAGAAAGAGAAACGATTAAAGTCCAGATAGAAGCAATTCAAAATCAGATTAGGGCCAACTATCAAGATCCAGAAGGGCGTATGTATCTTCCCGATATAGATACCTATTTTTATCATCTTCAAGTACAAAATTTACTAGATCATGGTCATGTAGGAGACAGAATAGTAAACAATAAACCCTACGATGATCATTCCATAGCTCCTATCGGAAGAGAAGCAGTTCCAAATTTTAATTCCTATGTGATAGCAGGAATCTACAAATTTTTAGACATTTTCACTAGTCCTACTATAACTCAGGCCATGTTTATAATGCCTATGCTTATAGCCGCATTATCCGTTATTCCTACATTTTTTTTAGCAAGAAAAATAGGGGGAAACGCAGCAGGATTTTTTGCAGCGACTATATTAGCCATTGCAACTCCTTTTCTTGGGAGATCGGGTGCAGGATTTGCAGATACCGATGTATATAATGTATTCTTTCCCGTATTAATTCTATGGATATTTATAGAAGCTCTAACTGCAAAAAAACAAAATAATCAAATTATGCTAGGGACATTAGCAGGAGTCTTAACCGGCCTATACAGTTTTGTATGGATCGGTTGGTGGTATTTACTGGATTTTATGTTAGCCACAATAGGATTATACGCATTATATCTCATGTACGAGCATCGAAAAGAGATTAAAACTATTTATAAAACTCCAAGAGCAAAAACATTAATTTTCGTCGGATTAAGTTTCTTTCTATTAGCGGGAATTACATCCGCTTTCTTAGGTAACTTCCAGTCATTTTATAAAGCACCTATTTCACCTTTACTAGTAAACACGATTCAATCCGCAGCCAAACCCAACCTATGGCCAAATGTATATACAACCGTAGCAGAATTAAATCCGATTAACTTTACAAATTTAGTAAATCAACTAGGAGGAAATTTTTATCTATTAATAGCTCTAGGGGGAATAATCTTAACAATTATAACCCATAGAAAGGGAATTGGGGTGTTCTATTCTATCTTTCTGATATTATGGTTCTTTGGGATGGCATATACCAGTACAAAAGGAATCCGATTCTTATTATTAGTCGTTCCACCCTTTGCCATAGCCTTTGGAATCTGTTTAGGTATCCTTTACGAGAAAGGTGCAACCTGGATTGCATCTACCATCGACCTTAAAAAATCTATTATAAAACCGATTATCATCGTCCTTCTTCTCTTATTATTTATTCAACCCTTACAGGCAGCAGATGCTATGGCAAAAAACCAGCTTCCTAATTTTGATGATGTTTGGTATAACACTTTAACCAAAATTAAAGAAACGACGCCCGAAGAATCGATTTTAACTTCATGGTGGGACTTTGGTCACTGGTTTAAAGCAGTTGCCGACAGAAGAGTTACCTTCGACGGGGCATCTCAAAATTCTCCTCAAGCACATTGGATTGGAAAAGCATTGAGAAGTGACGAAGAAACAGCTTATGGAATAATTAGAATGTTAGACTGTGGAGCAAATCAAGCGTTTAATAAAATAGATGAGCAAACCAATGACACGCTTAAGAGTGTAGAAATAATCAATGAAATCATCTTAGGGGATAGAGAAAAAGCAAAAGAGAGTTTAGAAGAAAGGGGAATAATTAATATAGAAGAAATCCTTAACTTAACACATTGTAGTCCTCCACCAAATTATATTATAGCCTCAGAAGATATGATTGGAAAATCCGGTGTCTGGACACACTTTGGGGGATGGGATTTTAAAAAAGCATTTATCTATCAGACCGTTAAAACTAGTTCAAGAATAGAAAGCATTCAGATTATTCAAGAAGAGTTAGGATATACCCAAGAACAAGCCTTTACAGTGGTAAATCAAGTGTCCCAATATGAAGAGAACGAAGCCAACAACTGGGTGTCACCATTTATAGGATATTCAGACATAACGGGATGTTCAAGAGTAGATAACGAAACGTTATTCTGTTCCAACGGGGCCATGATTAATACGACTACTAATGAAGTAACTCTAAGACTTCAATCTGGAGAAGTAATCCATCCTAAAAAATACAGTAATGGCGAAATAAGCATCACCTATGAAGATTCTCCTACTGAATTCGGAGTAGGATATAATCCCAATACCAACATGGCGTTCTTTGCAGAAACAGGCATGGTAGACTCATTATTTGCAAAAATGTTTTTCTTTGAAGGAAAAGGATTAACTAAGTTTGAATTAGTCGATCATCAGAAAGGATTTAATGACTTTGATATTTATGTATATAAAGTAAAATGGGAAGAATAGTAATAAAATGGGTCGAGTCATAAATCAAGAAGCAATAAAAGAAATTAGGATTATCAAAAAAAGTTCAAAATAGAACGCATGATCTTGTTTGGTTCACGAGCAAAAAATAAAGAGTTATTGTCCAGCGATGTAGACCTCATTGTAGTTTCCCCGGATTTTTCAGAAATACCTTTTCGTAAGAGACCAGACCCGTTTTTGGATAGATGGAAGATGTCTGTAGATTTAGATGTCTTATGTTATTCTCCAAAAGAATTGAAAATCAAAGCAAAAGAATTGGGTTTAGTGCAAGAAACATTAAAAACCGGAAAAGATATATAAGAACCCCCTTCCATTATCTTTTTATATCCTTAAAATTCCTTAAAAGTAAATGAAAACCGTAGAGATTTCCGTAGTTATTCCTGTTTATAACGAGCAAGATAATATTCTTCTGTTATATCAGAAAAATAAGCAAGTTTTAGATCAATTGAATAAAGAATACGAAATTATTTTTGTTGATGACGGCTCAAAAGACCAAACCGGTAAAAACCTATTATCCATAAAAGATTCCCGTTTAAAAGTCATAAAATTCAGAAAAAACTTCGGTCAAACTGCAGCCATGGACGCAGGTTTTAAACATGCTCAAGGAAGTATTATCATCACTATGGATGGAGATTTGCAAAATGATCCAGAAGATATTCCAAAGTTATTAGAAAAAATAAACGAAGGATACGATGTAGTCTCAGGGTGGAGATACTATCGAAAAGACCCCTTAACCAAACATATTCTCTCAAGACTAGCAGATAAGTTAAGAAGATTTATTACAAAAGAAAAAATTCATGATTCGGGGTGCACGTTAAAAGCGTATAAAAGAGAGTGCTTTAAAGATTTAAATCTTCATGGAGAGATGCATCGGTTCATTCCGGCATTATTATTATGGAAGGGTTTCAAAGTAACGGAGATAAAGGTTAAGCACCATCGCAGATACAAAGGGAAAACAAAATACACAATGACTCGCGTAATTAAAGGATTACTAGATTTAATTGTAGTTAAATTTTGGATGCAGTATTCTGCAAGACCCATCCATCTATTTGGAAGTGCCGGATTAATACTCTCTGGTTTAGGGTCTCTTATTACAATCTATTTAATTTTTATGCGACAAATATTTGATCAACCCATTGCCAATAGGCCAGTATTGCAATTTGCTATCCTCTTAATAATTCTAGGGATACAATTTATCTTTTTCGGAATTTTAACCGACATACTCATTAAGCTCTACTACAAAGAAGACCCCCCCTATTCCATAGAAAAGATAATATGAAAATTTTAATGATTGCCCCTACTCCTTTCTTTTCAGACAGAGGGTGTCACGTAAGAATTTTAGAAGAAATAAAAACATTGCAAGAATTAAACCATCAAGTTACTTTAGTAACGTATCATTTAGGAAAAGAGGTTAAAAATATAAACACTGTAAGAACAATAGAAATTCCATGGTATAAAAAAACAGAGGCAGGTGCTTCGTATCATAAGTTATATCTAGATATTCTTTTAATACTAAAAACTATAGAATGTATTATAAAGGAAAAACCAGATATTATTCATGCCCATCTCCATGAAGGCGCATCCATAGCCTTAGCGGCAAAAACAATACTATTGAATAAAACCCCCCTCTTATTAGACAGTCAAGGGTCCCTAACAAAAGAAATGCAAGATCATGGATATTTAAAAAATAAGGCAATATATACTTTATTTAAACTAATAGAGAGATTTATAGAAAAGAATGTGACGGTGAAAATATCCTCTACCTCTACCCCACAATATATGCCGCTATTAGATGCAGTAGATATAAATAAGTTCAAAAAAAAGAAATCTAATTTAAAAGAAGAATTAAACCTTCCGAATCATCCACTCATCGTCTATTTAGGAGTTCTCGATAAGTATCAAGGGATAGACTTATTACTAGAAACTATCGCTTTAGTAACTAAAGAAATAAAAGTGCATTTTCTAATTATGGGATATCCTAAGGTAGAATATTATAAAAAGTTAGCTAAAAAATTAAACGTAGAAGAGTATGTTACCTTTACCGGAAGAATAAACTATGACCTAGCCCCGGAGTATCTTTCACTAGGAGATATAGCCATCTCATTAAAACTATCAGAAACAGAAGCGAATGGAAAAGTGTATAATTATATGGCATGTTCTCTACCCACCATAGTAATAGATAATAAAACTAATAGGGAAATAGGAGAAGGCACATTAAAGTATGTTCAAGCAAATAAAGAGGCAATAAAAGAAACAATCATAACGTTATTAAAGGATCAAAAGTTAGCTAAAGAATTAGGAAAGAATGCCAGAGAACAGGTAATAAAAAAACATTCCTGGGAAAAAAGAGGAAAACAACTAGAGGAAATATACAAAAAATGCCAAAGATCTCGTTAGTAGTTCTAAATTGGAATGGTGTACAACATTTAGAAACCTGTTTTAATTCTATTAAAGATCAAACCTATAAAGATTTTGAGACTATTTTAGTGGATAACGGTTCCGCAGATGGTTCAATAAGTTTAGTACAAAAAAAGTTCCCATGGGTAAAGATTATAGCACTACCTGAAAATATTGGGTTCTGTCTAGGGAATAATGCAGGAATTAAAGAAGCCAAGGGAGAATATGTTCTAACACTAAATAATGATACAAAATTCGATCCAAACTGTCTAAAAAACCTAATAGATGTAGTAGAAAAAAATAAGCAAGTAGGTATGTTTTCGTTAAAAATGATGTTTTTCTACGAACCCAGTTTAATCAATTCAACTGGAATTTTAATCTATAAAGACGGCAGTGCTATGAACCGAGGAATGAAACAACCCGACAAAAAGCAATTCGAACAAATAGAGCAAATCTTCGGTCCATGTGCAGGAGCAGCATTATACAAAAAAGAGATGCTAGAAGATATAAAAGTAGGAAACGACGAATATTTTGATAAGAATTTCTTTATTTACTTAGAAGATGTAGATTTAGCATTCAGAGCCCAATTAAGGGGATGGAAATCCTTATACGTTCCTACTGCCCTAATTTACCACGTACATTCAGCAACCATGCAAGCAAAATCTCCAATTAAACTATACTTAAGCGAAAGAAACAGAATTTGGTACACGATAAAAGATTATCCCTTATCTTTATTAATAAAAACGCCCTATTTCACATTCAAAAGGTATCTATATCTAGCCAAAAATAAAAAACATATCGCCTCAAGTAGTAAGTTTAAACAACGAGAATTCCTAGTAGCGTTCCTAAAAGCATGGATAGTAGGAATAGTGTTTATTCCTAGAGTGCTAAAAAAGAGAAGGATAATCCAAAAAAATAAAAGAATTACTAATAAAGAGTTTTATGAAATAATGGAAAAACATAAAGCAACCACCAGTGATCTAGCGAATGCATAAATTATCTCTTCTTCTTTCTTCTCTGCATCCATAAGTATCCAA